>Ga0308163_10000285_pt1 | contig 118870 bp, 103 predicted proteins | sample PhyTR1_FD_201037 | JGI IMG/M metagenome (GOLD analysis project Ga0308163, IMG submission 201037) | Phyllosphere microbial communities from UC Gill Tract Community Farm, Albany, California, United States - DLSLT.R1 | ecosystem: Host-associated > Plants > Phyllosphere > Unclassified | place...
AAGCCGCACGTCAACGTGGGCACGATTGGTCACGTTGACCATGGCAAGACCACGCTGACCGCAGCAATCACCACGGTTCTGTCGCGCAAGTTCGGCGGCGAAGCCAAGGGCTATGACCAGATCGACGCAGCGCCGGAAGAAAAAGCGCGCGGCATCACGATCAACACCGCCCACGTCGAGTACGAAACGGCTAACCGCCACTACGCTCACGTTGATTGCCCGGGCCACGCTGACTATGTGAAAAACATGATCACCGGCGCCGCTCAAATGGACGGCGCAATCCTGGTCTGCTCGGCCGCTGACGGCCCGATGCCCCAAACCCGTGAACACATCCTGCTGTCGCGCCAAGTCGGCGTGCCGTACATCATCGTCTTCCTGAACAAGGCTGACCTGGTGGACGACGCTGAACTGCTGGAACTCGTCGAAATGGAAGTTCGCGAACTTCTGTCGAAGTACGACTTCCCGGGCGACGACACCCCGATCATCACCGGCTCGGCACGTCTGGCACTCGAAGGCGACCAAAGCGAAAACGGCGAACCCGCCATCTTCCGCCTGGCCGAAGCCCTCGACACCTACATCCCGCAACCGGAACGCGCCATCGACGGCACCTTCCTGATGCCCGTTGAAGACGTGTTCTCGATCTCTGGCCGCGGCACCGTCGTGACCGGTCGTATCGAACGCGGCGTCGTCAAGGTCGGCGAAGAAATCGAAATCGTCGGTATCAAGGACACGGTCAAGACCACTTGCACCGGCGTCGAAATGTTCCGCAAGCTGCTCGACCAAGGTCAAGCTGGCGACAACGTCGGCATCTTGCTGCGCGGCACCAAGCGCGAAGACGTCGAACGCGGCCAAGTGCTGTCGAAGCCCGGCTCGATCAAGCCGCACACCGACTTCACCGCCGAGGTCTACATCTTGTCCAAGGACGAGGGCGGCCGCCACACCCCGTTCTTCCAAGGCTATCGTCCCCAGTTCTACTTCCGTACCACGGACGTGACCGGTTCGATCACCCTGCCGGAAGGCAAGGAAATGGTTCTGCCGGGCGACAACGTGTCGATCACCGTCAAGCTGATCAACCCGATCGCCATGGAAGAAGGTCTGCGCTTCGCCATCCGTGAAGGCGGCCGTACCGTCGGCGCCGGCGTCGTTGCCAAGATCATTGCCTAAGCAATAACAGTCGTTTCAAGGTTCCGGAAAAGCCAATTTTCCGGAACCCTTCTCGCTGAGAGGCGAGGAAAAGTGTTAGTGACTGCGTAGCAATACGCTGTTAGAATGGTGGGTTCGGAACGTATCGAAGCCATAGCAATAGGGGCATAGCTCAATTGGCAGAGCGTCGGTCTCCAAAACCGAAGGTTGTAGGTTCGATTCCTACTGCCCCTGCCAGAATTTTCCCGGTGCTCCGGGGCTCCCGGGGCTACCCCGCGGGTGACCCGCTGCGGGTCCGGGGCACTATCTCAGTCACCGCCGCCGCCGATTCAGGCGCGGCCCGGACGAATTGATGTCGAATCCAAACGTCGAAACCGTTACAAGCGCCTCTGACCGCGTCAAGGTCGGTTTGGCGCTGGCTTGCTTAATCGGTGGCATTGCCGCCTATTACGCACTGCCGAACAGCCTGATGATCGTTCGTGTCGGCGTGATCTTCCTCGGTATTGCACTGGGGATTGCGATTGCGATGTCCAGCGAGCCTGGCCGTCGCTTCATTTCGTTCGGCCGCGATGCCGTTACCGAAACGCGCAAGGTGGTCTGGCCCACCCGCAAGGAAACCATCACCACTACCGCTGCAGTGTTCGCATTCGCGGTGATCATGGCGTTGTTCCTGTGGATTACCGATAAATCGATCGAGTGGGTGCTGTACGACCTGATACTCGGCTGGAAATAAGCATGAGCAAGCGTTGGTACGTCGTCCATGTCTACTCGGGCATGGAAAAGAGCGTGCAGAAGGCGCTCACCGAGCGCCTCGAGCGGGCCGAGCTGCAAAATTCTTTCGGCCGCATCCTGGTGCCGACCGAAGAAGTCGTCGAAGTCAAAGGTGGCCAGAAGTCGATCACCGAGCGCCGGTTCTTCCCGGGCTACGTGCTGGTCGAGATGGACCTGACCGACGAGACCTGGCACTTGGTGAAGAGCACCAACAAGGTCACGGGCTTCATCGGTGGATCGGGCAACCGCCCCACCCCGATTTCCGAGAAGGAAGTCGAGAAGATCCTGTCGCAAATGGAAGAAGGCGTGGAAAAGCCCCGCCCGAAGATCCTGTTCGAAGTGGGCGAAATGGTCCGCGTCAAGGAAGGTCCGTTCACCGACTTCAACGGCAACGTGGAAGACGTGAACTACGAGAAGAGCAAGCTGCGCGTCTCGGTCACCATCTTCGGTCGCTCCACCCCGGTCGAACTTGACTTCAGCCAGGTCGAAAAGGCCTGAGCTTCCGGGACCACGGTCCTGCGTCGGGTTGATGACCCGACAGTTCTCAACGATTTTTTGCCGGATGATGCGCTGCAGCCAGCCTCATCCGGAGGCGTGCGACGGAAACGTTGCATGCCACGGACGGGGCCCTGCCCCATTCGGCTGCAAACCCCGGGGAGCACCTGCAAGCGCAGTGTGCGTCAACACCCGTTAGGAGCTAAACATGGCGAAAAAAATCGTCGGCTTCATCAAGCTGCAAGTGCCAGCTGGTAAAGCCAACCCGTCCCCCCCGATTGGCCCGGCTCTGGGTCAACGCGGCCTGAACATCATGGAATTCTGCAAGGCGTTCAACGCCAAGACCCAGGGTATCGAACCCGGTCTGCCGATTCCGGTGGTGATCACCGCCTTCGCGGACAAGAGCTTCACCTTCATCATGAAGTCGCCCCCGGCGACCATCCTGATCAAGAAGGCAGCAGGCATCACCAAGGGTTCGCCGAAGCCGCATACCGACAAGGTCGGTTCGCTGACCCGTGCCCAAGTCGAAGAAATCGTCAAGACCAAGCAGCCCGATCTGACCGCGTCGGATATGGATGCAGCCGTCCGCACGATCGCTGGTAGCGCCCGCAGCATGGGCATCACGGTAGAGGGTCTGTAATGGCTAAGCAATCGAAGCGTCTCGCGGCACTGGCTGCCAAGATCGACCGCAGCAAGCTGTACCCGGTTGCCGAGGCTCTGGCCCTGGTGAAAGAAACCGCAACCGCCAAGTTCGATGAGTCCATCGACCTGGCCGTGCAACTCGGCATCGACGCCAAGAAGTCAGACCAGCTGGTTCGTGGCTCGGTCGTGCTGCCCGCCGGTACCGGCAAGTCGGTTCGCGTCGCCGTGTTCGCCCAAGGCGACAAGGCTGAAGCAGCTCGCGCCGCTGGTGCAGACATCGTCGGCATGGAAGACCTGGCTGACCAGATCAAGGCTGGCCAGATCGACTTCGACGTCGTGATCGCCTCGCCGGACACCATGCGCGTTGTTGGCGCCCTGGGCCAGATCCTGGGCCCGCGCGGTCTGATGCCTAACCCCAAGGTTGGCACCGTGACCCCGGACGTGGCAACTGCCGTGAAGAACGCCAAGGCTGGTCAGGTTCAGTACCGTACCGACAAGGCCGGCATCATCCACGCGACCATCGGCCGTGCATCGTTCGGCGTCGAGCAGCTGCAGAGCAATCTGCTGGCACTCGTCGACGCGCTGCAAAAGGCTCGTCCCGCTACCGCCAAGGGCGTCTACCTGCGCAAGCTGGCAGTGTCCTCGACGATGGGCGGCGGCGTTCGCGTCGACCAGTCTTCGCTGACTGCGTAATTGACTTGAAGAAGCGCGTCGGCTTGCCGATGTGCTTCGCAAGTTGCAAGAAATAGCTGTACCAAACTTTGGGCTGCGCCGTGCAGCCAGCCGATCCGGTCTCCGGGTCGACGGGCAACGCGGCGCTGCTGTCAAAGACCGCTGGAGAAACTGGCATACGACCATTCGGAAAGGTTTCGAATGGCAGGTCTCAGGATCTTAATCCCGGCAACGCCCGATCGACGCTTTGCGAGTCAGCAAGATCGCAACAGCAGTTCAGGTGCCCGGATCCAGCGCAGACGGCGGTCCCAGGAAGAATTCTTTTTGAAGAACTCGACCAGGTCGCCGCGTTCGGTTGACGCAAGGGGATTTCCCAAGCGTCTCATGATGGAGTGTTCAAACCGTGAGTCTCAATCGTCAAGAGAAGTCGGCGGTCATCGAAGAAGTCTCGGCCGAAGTGGCCAAGGCCCAATCGATCATCGTCGCAGAGTACCGGGGTCTGGACGTCGCCTCTGTCACCGTACTGCGCAAAAAAGCGCGTGAGTCGGGTGTGTATCTGCGAGTTCTGAAGAACTCGCTGGTGCGCCGCGCAGTTGCTGATACGCCTTTCGAGTCGTTGTCGGCATCGCTGACCGGTCCGCTGATCTACGGCATCGCCGCTGATCCGGTCTCGGCAGCCAAGCTGCTGGCTGACTTTGCCAAAACCAACGACAAGCTCGTTCTGAAGGCCGGCGCCCTGCCGGGCAGCCTGATGAACGTTGAAGGTGTGAAGGCTCTGGCCTCCCTGCCCTCGCGCGAAGAGTTGCTGGCAAAGCTGCTGGGCACCATGCAAGCCCCGATCGCAACCTTTGCACGTACGCTCAACGAAATCCCGACCAAGTTCGTCCGCGGCCTCGCAGCCGTTCGCGATCAGAAGTCGGAACAGGCCGCTTAATAAGCCCTGTTCGATTCGTTGGACACGCGATACCCAATACCTGGCATTAAAAAAATCTGGAGTTCTAAGAAATGGCACTGAACAAAGCTGAAATCATCGAAGCAATCGCTGGCCTGACCGTTCTCGAACTGTCGGAACTGATCAAAGATCTGGAAGAAAAGTTCGGCGTGTCGGCTGCTGCCGCTGCTGCCGCACCGGCCGCTGCTGCTGGCCCGGCTGCTGCCGCTGCTGAAGAGCAAACCGAATTCAACGTCGTCCTGCTCGAAGCTGGTACCAGCAAGGTCAACGTCATCAAGGCTGTTCGCGAACTGACCGGCCTGGGTCTGAAGGAAGCCAAGGACCTGGTTGACGGCGCTCCGAAGAACGTGAAGGAAGGCGTGTCGAAGGCTGACGCCGACGCTGCCAAGAAGAAGCTGGAAGAAGCCGGCGCCAAGGCTGAACTGAAGTAATTTCGGCCTAGCAAGTGCCCGGGGGTCGATAAATCGACCACCGGGTTTTTGCGTTTCTGGACCCGGCGTTTTCCCGCCGGGGCCAGGAAACGCAAAGATGCAGAACCATTAAATTTGTAACAGACAAACGGGACGAAGTATTGAAGCCTCGGAGATTTACTCTCGGGCTTTGCTGCCAAGCAGATTTGTCAGTGCGAATTTGAGTACTACGTGATCCGCGTCGCATGAAGGCTTGCCTGCCATGTGACGGAACTCGACGGATTTTCGGTGCGCAGGGGGAAATGTCCCCACCGCCTGCGGACCCGAAATCCGTGCCGGGGTCCCGGCCGCCCGGAATGTACGCACTTGGTACGTTCCGTCTCGAAGAAGTCGTATTTTGGGCTGCTGCCCGCAGCCCGCGCAACCTGAGTCGGAGTGCTCATGCCCTACTCGTTCACCGAAAAGAAGCGCATCCGCAAGAGCTTCGCCAAGCGTGAGGACGTTCAAGCCGTTCCTTTCCTGCTGGCGACGCAGCTTGCCTCTTATCTCACTTTCCTGCAAGCCGACACCGGCCCTCTGCAGCGTAAGAGCGAAGGCCTGCAGGCCGCGTTCAGTTCGATTTTCCCGATCGTCAGCCACAACCAGATGGCGCGTCTCGAGTTCGTCAGCTACGTGCTTGGCGAGCCTGCTTTCGACGTGAAAGAGTGTCAGCAGCGTGGGCTGACCTTCGCATCTCCGTTGCGCGCCAAGGTTCGCCTGGTGCTGCTTGACCGCGAGGCCAGCAAGCCGACCGTCAAGGAAGTGAAGGAACAGGAAGTCTACATGGGCGAAATGCCGCTCATGACGACGACCGGTTCGTTCGTCATCAACGGCACCGAGCGCGTCATCGTGTCGCAGCTCCATCGTTCGCCCGGCGTGTTCTTCGAGCACGATCGCGGCAAAACGCACAGCTCCGGCAAGCTCCTGTTCTCGGCCCGCGTGATTCCTTACCGTGGCTCGTGGCTGGACTTCGAGTTCGACCCGAAGGACATTCTGTTCTTCCGCGTCGACCGTCGCCGCAAGATGCCCGTGACGATTCTGCTGAAAGCCATCGGCATGAATCCGGAAACCATTCTGTCGCACTTCTTCGACTTCGACGCTTTCGAGCTGATGAACGAAGGCGGCCAGATGGAATTCGTGCCTGAGCGCTGGAAGGGTGAAGTTGCCCGCTTCGACATCAATGACAAGTCGGGTCAGGTCATCGTCGGCAAGGACAAGCGCATCAACGCGAAGAACATTCGCGACCTGGTGGCTGCCGGCACCGAACGTATCTCGGTCCCCGAAGACTTCTTGCTGGGCCGCGCGCTCGCCAAGAACGCCATCGATCCGGATACGGGCGAAGTCGTGGCCAACGCCAACGACGAGCTGACCGAGTCCGTGCTGGAACGCCTGCGTAGCGCCGGCGTTCGCCAGATCCAGACGCTGTACACCAACGATCTGGACCAGGGCCCGTACATCTCGCAAACCCTGCGCACCGACGAAACCACCGACCAGACCGCTGCTCGCGTGGCGATCTATCGCATGATGCGCCCGGGCGAGCCCCCGACCGAAGATGCGGTCGAGGCCTTGTTCCATCGTCTGTTCTTCAACGAAGAGACGTATGACCTGTCGCGCGTTGGCCGCATGAAGGTCAATAGCCGTCTGGGTCGTGGCAACGACATCACCGGCACGATGACGCTGACCAACTCCGACATCCTTGAAACCATCAAGGTGCTGGTCGAGTTGCGCAACGGCCGTGGCGAGATCGATGACATCGATCACTTGGGTAACCGTCGTGTTCGTTGCGTCGGCGAACTGGCCGAAAACCAGTTCCGCGCCGGTCTGGTGCGTGTCGAGCGTGCCGTCAAGGAACGTCTCGGCCAAGCCGAAGCCGAAAACCTGATGCCGCATGACCTGATCAACTCCAAGCCGATCTCGGCCGCCATCAAGGAGTTCTTCGGTTCGAGCCAGCTGTCGCAGTTCATGGACCAGACCAACCCGCTGTCCGAGATCACGCACAAGCGTCGCGTCTCCGCACTGGGACCGGGCGGCCTGACGCGCGAACGCGCAGGCTTCGAAGTTCGTGACGTGCACCCGACCCATTACGGCCGTGTCTGCCCGATCGAAACGCCGGAAGGTCCGAACATCGGTCTGATCAACTCGATGGCGCTGTACGCACGCCTGAACGAGTACGGTTTCCTGGAAACGCCTTATCGCAAGGTCGTTGACGGCGCCGTGTCGGACCAGATCGACTACCTGTCGGCCATCGAAGAAAGCAACTACGTGATTGCCCAGGCGAACGCGACCCTGGACGAAAACGGCCGCTTCTCCGATGACCTCGTGGCTTGCCGCGAAGCCGGCGAAACCATGTTGACCGCACCGGACAACGTGCACTACATGGACGTCGCACCGTCGCAGATCGTGTCGGTCGCCGCCTCGCTGATTCCGTTCCTGGAACACGATGACGCGAACCGTGCACTGATGGGCGCCAACATGCAGCGCCAGGCCGTGCCTTGCCTGCGTCCGGAAAAGCCTGTCGTCGGTACCGGTATCGAACGTACGGTGGCCGTTGACTCGGGCACCACCGTGCAGGCACTGCGTGGCGGTCTGGTCGACTACGTCGATGCCGACCGTGTCGTGATCCGTGTGAACGACGAAGAAAATATCGCCGGCGAAGTTGGCGTCGATATCTACAACCTGATCAAGTACACGCGTTCGAACCAGAACACGAACATCAACCAGCGTCCGATCGTCAAACGCGGCGACATCATCGCCAAGGGCGACGTGCTGGCCGATGGCGCATCGACCGACCTGGGCGAACTGGCCCTGGGTCAGAACATGCTCGTCGCGTTCATGCCGTGGAACGGCTACAACTTCGAAGATTCGATGTTGATCTCTGAGCGTGTGGTGTCGAACGACCGCTACACCTCGATCCACATCGAGGAACTGACGGTTGTCGCCCGTGACACCAAGCTGGGCTCGGAAGAAATCACGCGCGATATCTCGAACCTGTCGGAAGGCCAGCTTGGCCGTCTGGACGAGTCGGGCATCGTGTACATCGGCGCCGAAGTCGAAGCCGGTGACGTGCTGGTCGGCAAGGTCACGCCCAAGGGCGAGACCCAGCTGACGCCTGAAGAAAAGCTGCTGCGCGCCATCTTCGGCGAGAAGGCGTCGGACGTGAAAGACACCTCGCTGCGCGTGCCCTCGGGCATGATCGGCACGGTGATCGACGTCCAGGTGTTCACGCGTGAAGGCATCGTGCGCGACAAGCGCGCACAGGCCATCATCGACGACGAACTCAAGCGTTATCGCCAGGACCTGAACGACCAGCTTCGCATCGTCGAAAACGATACCTTCCACCGTATCGAAAAGACCCTGCTGAACAAGGTCGTCAACGGCGGCCCGCGCAAGCTGGCCAAGGGCGCGACCCTGACCGCCGACTACCTGAACGAAGTCGATCGTTGGCAGTGGTTCGACATTCGCCTGGCTGACGAAGCCGGCGCGACTGCACTCGAACAAGCCAAGGAATCGATCGAAGCCAAGCGTCACCAGTTCGACCTGGCATTCGAAGAAAAGCGCAAGAAGCTCACGCAAGGCGACGAGCTGCCCCCGGGCGTGCTGAAGATGGTCAAGGTCTATCTGGCCGTGAAGCGTCGTCTGCAGCCTGGCGACAAGATGGCAGGTCGTCACGGCAACAAGGGTGTGGTCTCGAAGATCACCCCGATCGAAGACATGCCGCACATGGCTGATGGCACCCCTGCCGACATCGTGCTGAACCCGCTGGGCGTGCCCTCGCGGATGAACGTCGGTCAGGTGCTGGAAGTTCACTTGGGCTGGGCTGCCAAGGGTCTGGGTCTGCGCGTGGCAGAAATGCTGAAAGACGCCCAGAAGATCGAAGTCATGAAGATTCGTGAATTCCTGGCCAAGCTGTACAACTCGACCGGCACGCCTGCGCGCCTGGAAGAGCTGAGCGATGACGACATCATCGAACTGGCGCACAACCTGAAGAACGGCGTGCCGTTCGCCACGCCGGTGTTCGACGGCGCGTCGGAAGACGAAATCCGCCTGATGCTGGATCTCGCCTACCCCGATGACCTGGCCGAACGCCTGCATCTGCACAACTCGAAGACCCAGGCCTTCCTGTTCGACGGTCGTACCGGCGAGCAGTTCGAGCGCCCCGTGACGGTCGGCTACATGCACATGCTGAAGCTGCATCACTTGGTCGACGACAAGATGCACGCACGCTCGACCGGCCCGTACTCGCTTGTGACCCAGCAGCCGCTGGGCGGCAAGGCGCAGTTCGGTGGCCAGCGCTTCGGTGAGATGGAAGTGTGGGCGCTGGAAGCGTACGGCGCGGCTTACGTACTGCAGGAAATGCTGACCGTGAAGTCCGATGACGTGAATGGCCGTACGAAGGTGTACGAGAACATCGTCAAGGGCGACCACGTGATCGAAGCCGGCATGCCGGAATCGTTCAACGTGCTGGTCAAAGAAATCCGGTCACTCGGGATCGATATGGATCTCGAGCGGAACTGATCGGATAACGGAATTTAGGAGTCGCCATGAAAGCCTTACTGGATCTGTTCAGGCAAGTTACGCAGGACGAGCAGTTCGACGCCATCCGTATCGGGATCGCGTCGCCGGAGAAAATCCGCTCGTGGTCGTTCGGCGAAGTGAAGAAGCCGGAGACCATCAACTACCGGACCTTCAAGCCGGAACGCGATGGCTTGTTCTGCGCCAAGATCTTTGGTCCCATCAAGGACTACGAGTGCCTGTGCGGCAAGTACAAGCGCCTGAAGCATCGCGGTGTGATCTGCGAGAAGTGCGGCGTTGAAGTCACGCTGGCCAAGGTGCGTCGCGAACGGATGGGCCACATCGAGCTGGCCAGCCCGGTTGCGCACATCTGGTTCCTGAAGTCGCTGCCGTCGCGTCTGGGCATGGTCCTGGACATGACGCTGCGCGACATCGAACGCGTGCTGTATTTCGAAGCCTATTGCGTGATCGACGCCGGCATGACTCCGCTCAAGCGCGGCCAGATCATGTCGGAAGACGACTTCCTCGCGAAGACCGAGGAATACGGCGATGACTTCCGTGCCGTCATGGGCGCGGAAGCCGTGCGCGAACTGCTGCGCTCGATCGAGATCGATCGCGAAGTGGAAAAGCTGCGCGGTGAACTGAGCGCCACCAGCTCGGACGCCAAGATCAAGAAGCTGTCGAAGCGCCTGAAGGTGCTCGAGGGCTTCCAGAAGTCGGGCATCAAGCCTGACTGGATGATCATGGAAGTCCTGCCGGTGCTGCCGCCGGAGCTGCGTCCGCTGGTGCCGCTGGACGGCGGTCGCTTTGCGACCTCCGACCTGAACGACCTGTATCGCCGCGTGATCAACCGCAACAACCGTCTGAAGCGCCTGCTGGAGCTGAAGGCACCTGAAATCATCGTGCGCAACGAAAAGCGCATGCTGCAGGAAGCGGTCGACTCGCTGCTGGACAACGGTCGTCGCGGCAAGGCGATGACGGGCGCCAACAAGCGTCCGCTGAAGTCGCTGGCCGACATGATCAAGGGCAAGGGCGGTCGTTTCCGTCAGAACTTGCTGGGCAAGCGCGTGGACTACTCGGGCCGTTCGGTCATCGTGGTGGGTCCGCAGTTGAAGCTGCACCAGTGCGGTTTGCCGAAGCTGATGGGCCTGGAACTGTTCAAGCCCTTCATCTTCAACCGTCTGGAAATGATGGGTCTGGCCACGACCATCAAGGCCGCGAAGAAGCTGGTGGAAACGCAGGAACCGGTGGTCTGGGACATCCTCGAAGAGGTGATCCGCGAACATCCGATCATGCTGAACCGCGCACCGACGCTGCACCGCCTGGGCATCCAGGCGTTCGAGCCGGTGCTGATCGAAGGCAAGGCAATCCAGCTGCACCCGCTGGTCTGCTCGGCGTTCAACGCCGACTTCGACGGCGACCAGATGGCCGTGCACGTTCCGCTGTCGATCGAAGCACAGCTGGAAGCCCGTACGCTGATGCTGGCCTCGAACAACATCCTGTTCCCGGCCAACGGCGAACCGTCGATCGTGCCCTCGCAGGATATCGTGCTGGGCCTGTACTACGCCTCGCGCGAGCGCATCAACGGCCGCGGTGAAGGTGCGTACTTCATCGACGTGTCGGAAGCCCTGCGCGCGTACGAGAACAAGGAAGTCGAACTGCAGACGCGCATCACCGTGCGCCTGACGGAGTGGGAACTGGATGAGAACGAACAGTTCCAGCCGTTCGTGCGCCGTCACGAAACCACGGTCGGCCGCGCGATCCTGTCCGAAATCCTGCCGAAGGGCCTTCCCTTCTCGGTGCTGAACAAGCCCCTGAAGAAGAAGGAAATCTCGCGCCTGATCAACCAGTCGTTCCGTCGTTGCGGCCTGCGTGCCACGGTTATCTTCGCTGACCAGCTGATGCAGTCGGGCTTCCGCCTGGCCACGCGCGGCGGCATCTCGATCTGCATGGACGACATGCTGATCCCGGAAGCCAAGGTCGGCATCCTGGACGAAGCCAGCCGCGAAGTGAAAGAGATCGACAAGCAGTACTCGTCGGGTCTGGTCACGTCGCAAGAGCGCTACAACAACGTCGTGGACATCTGGGGCAAGGCAGGCGATCGCGTCGGCAAGGCCATGATGGAACAGTTGGCTACCGAGCCGGTCATCGACCGTCACGGCAACCCGACGCGCCAAGAGTCGTTCAACTCGATCTACATGATGGCCGACTCGGGCGCGCGCGGTTCCGCTGCGCAGATCCGTCAGCTGGCCGGCATGCGTGGTCTGATGGCAAAGCCTGACGGCTCCATCATCGAGACCCCGATCACGGCAAACTTCCGTGAAGGCCTGAACGTGCTTCAGTACTTCATCTCGACCCACGGCGCACGTAAGGGCCTGGCCGATACGGCACTGAAGACCGCGAACTCGGGTTACCTGACCCGTCGTCTGGTCGACGTGACGCAGGATCTGGTGATCATCGAGGAAGATTGCGGTGGCACCCAAGGCTTCTTCATGAAGGCCCTGGTGGAAGGCGGTGAAGTCATCGAACCGCTGCGCGACCGTATTCTGGGTCGTGTGACCGCGCTCGACATCGTCGATCCGGACACCCAGGAAACCGTGTTCGAAGCCGGTACGCTGCTGGACGAAGATGGTGTCGAAACCATCGAGCGCCGCGGCATCGACGAAGTCAAGGTTCGCAGCCCGCTGTCGTGCGAAACGCGTCACGGTCTGTGCGCCAAGTGCTATGGCCGCGATCTGGGCCGTGGCTCGATGGTCAACGTCGGCGAAGCAGTGGGCGTGATCGCTGCACAGTCGATCGGTGAACCGGGCACGCAGCTGACCATGCGTACCTTCCACATCGGCGGCGCCGCTTCGCGTAATGCGTTGGCCTCCGCAGTGGAAACGAAGTCGAACGGTATCGTTCGCTTCACCAGCACGATGCGCTACGTCACGAACGGCAAGGGTGAGCAGATCGCCATTTCCCGTTCCGGCGAAATCATCGTGGTGGACGACGCTGGTCGCGAGCGCGAACGTCACAAGGTGCCGTACGGTGCAACCGTGCTGCACGGCGACGGTTCGTCGGTCAAGGCCGGTACGCAGCTGGCAACCTGGGATCCGCTGACCCGCCCGATCATCACCGAGTACGCCGGTACGATCCGCTTCGAGAACGTCGAAGAAGGCGTGACGGTTGCTCGCCAGGTGGACGATGTGACGGGTCTGTCGACCTTGGTTGCGATCACGCCGAAGACGCGTGGTACGGCCAAGCAGACGGTTCGTCCGCAGGTCAAGCTGATGAACGAGCAAGGCGAAGACGTCAAGATCGCCGGTACCGATCACTCGGTGAGCATCTCGTTCCCGGTGGGCGCGCTGATCACCGTGCGCGATGCACAGCAAGTGGGTGTGGGTGAAGTGCTGGCCCGTATCCCGCAGGAATCGCAGAAGACTCGCGACATTACCGGGGGTCTGCCGCGTGTGGCCGAACTGTTCGAAGCACGTTCGCCGAAGGACGCCGGCATGTTGGCCGACGTCACCGGTACCGTCTCGTTCGGCAAGGACACCAAGGGCAAGCAGCGTCTGGTCATCACCGACCTGGACGGCGTGAGCCACGAGTTCCTGATCCCGAAGGAAAAGCAGGTCCTGGTGCACGACGGTCAAGTCGTGAACAAGGGCGAAATGATCGTGGACGGCCCGGCCGATCCGCACGACATCCTGCGCCTCCAAGGTATCGAGAAGCTGGCTGGCTACATCGTCGACGAAGTTCAGGACGTGTACCGCTTGCAAGGCGTGAAGATCAACGACAAGCACATTGAAGTGATTGTTCGTCAGATGCTGCGTCGCGTGACCATCGTCGACAACGGCGAAACCACGTTCATCCCGGGCGAGCAAGTCGAGCGCGCCGAGCTGTACAACGCCAACGACCTGGCCACGACCGAAAACCGTCGCCACGCTACCTACGACAACGTGTTGTTGGGTATCACGAAGGCATCGCTGTCGACCGACTCGTTCATCTCGGCGGCCTCGTTCCAGGAAACCACGCGTGTCCTGACCGAAGCAGCCATCATGGGCAAGCGCGACGATCTGCGCGGCTTGAAGGAAAACGTCATCGTCGGTCGCCTGATTCCTGCAGGTACCGGCATGGCCTTCCACATCGCCCGCAAGGAGAAGGAAGCGCAGGAAGCCGCCGAACGCGAAGTCGTGTTCACGGATACCTTCGCCGAGCCGGGTGTCGAGAGCTTGTTCGTCTCGACGCTGGACGAAGCGGAAGCCGCACCGGGTGCCGGCAGCAGCGACGACGCGCAAGCGTAATCGCGAGTACGGCCACGCAGCTGCAGCAGCTGCGTGGCCGGCAAGACCTCCTGGTGCTGCAAGCCGCGAACGCGGATGCGATCCAGGACGAGCAAGTGCTTGAATACATGCAATCCCCATGACGCCCAGGTGCCATGGGGATTTTTTTGGGCAGACGCCAACCCGCCATATCGCGACGCAATTCAAATGCGAACTATTCGCATACAATGCCCGACCAGCCGTCCGCCAGTTACCGATCAGCCGCAGCACATTTACCGTGCGCGCAGTGCCGCACATGCGCGATGGGTAACGTCCTTGCGCCGCCGTACATCACCTTGATTGGAACGTGATAGCTCGCTACTACCGAGATCTGCTGAACTTTTGCGTGCGCAAGGTGCGGGACCGCGACACCGCGGCCGACCTGGCACAGGAAAGTTATGCGCGCGTGCTCGCCATGCAGCAGTCCGGTCAGGTCATCGCAGCGCCGGCCGCCTTGTTGAGACAGGTTGCCCTGAATGCCAAGATCGACATGGACCGTCGTGCCGGTGTTCGCCGACACGATGACATCGACGCCCTGGACGAGGCAGACCAGCCCGCCGGCCCCCGGCATCTGCAGCCTGAAGAGGCCTACGCCGCGTCGCAAGCCATGCACGCCTATATCGAGGTGATCGAGGCCTTGTCCCCGCGTTGCCGGGAGGCGTTCGCCATGTACTTGTTCGACGACTTGTCGAACAGGGAAATCGCCACACGCATGGGGGTATCGGCAAGCATGGTGGACCAGTACATCAAGCGCGGCAAACTCGCATGCGCCGCCCGAAGAGAGGCGCTCGACCATGACGATTGAACGAGACCCACGCACATCAGCGGCGTATCCATCTTCCGCAGGGTGCGGTTTTGCCTGCCGTCGCGCGTCTATACCAACAAGATGAGCCGTTTCTCTCCGCCCCCTGCTTTGCCGGCGCCCCTCGATGAGGCAGCGGAGGCGCGCGAGCTCGCGGACTTCTTTCGCCAGCAAGATCCCGTAGACCTTGCTGCAGCGGACTGGCATGCTCGCCGGGAACAGGGCATGAACGCTGCCGACGCGCAGGCGTTCCAACAGTGGCTCGCGGCCAGCCCGGCACACGCAAGCAGCTACGCACGGTTGGACGCGGCAGTGACGGAATTGCGGTCGATGCCCGCCGACCAAGCCGAACGGATTCGCGCAGCCCATCGGCCGACGTCCAGTCAAGCGTCACTGCCGTCGGGCCGGGCCGCCCATACCGGCGACAGGAAAGGGGCTGCCGGCGCGCGGACGGCAAGTTGGCCTTCATTAGACTGGCTGCGCCCCCGCCGGGCTTGGGTGGCATTCTGTAGCGTGACCCTGCTGGCGGCCGGCATTGGTCTGCATCAGTGGACGCAGCAGCAAGGTTTCTCCAACACTTATGTGGTCGAACCCGGGCAGCGCCAGACTGTCACCTTGCCCGATGGATCCGCCCTGCTTTTCGACTCGGACACCCAGGCGCAAGTGAGCTTGAACGCCGAGCACCGTGAAGTGAGGATCACGCAGGGACAGATCATGTTCGCCGTTGCGCCCGACAGCAAGAAGCCCTTCCATGTCCTGGCCGGCCCGGCTCGCGTGACCGTGGTGGGGACACGCTTCGCCGTGCAGTATCACCAGGCTGGCATGGACGCCGGCACCGTCAAGGTCGCGGTGGAGGAAGGTCATGTCCGGGTAGCCGATCTACGCGGTCCGAAGGACAGTCGATCGATAGCCGCTGTCGAGCTCACGGCGGGTCAGGGACTGAGCGTGCAGGCAGCCGGCGGCCTTGGCCCGGTTCTGGCGTTGGCGCCGGGCAGTGTTGCCTTGTGGCGCAAGGGTTTGGTGCGCTTCGAAAACACGCCGCTGGGCGATGCGTTGCAGGAACTCGAACGGTATGGGCCAACCGGGCTGAGCATTCGCGACCCCGCCGTTGCTGCCCTGCCCCTGGGTGGCAGCTTTCCGATTGGCCAGCCGCAGGAATTTGCCCGGATGCTGACCCAGATATTGCCCGTCAAGCTGGTCAAGGGCGATGCGGGGAAGACCGAGATCGCCAAGGCGCCGTGATGGCGGCCAGGGTCCACCACGCTGCATGTGAAAAGTCTGCGTGCAGATGGCAGCGAACGCGGCAGTGCACGACCAGAACAGTCCACAAGAAAAAGTCCGAACGGAAAATCCACCAAGGGGGTGCAGTTCCGTCGAGCTCGTACGTCTTTACAGGTAATGAATCTCATTTCTCTTCATTATCTAATTGCGGAAGACACTGCCATGCCCCCGACGCACCCGCGTTTTCATCTTGCTTCGCTCAGACCTGCCATCACGCTTCCCATCAAGCTTGCCATCGCGCTGGCCCTGAGCATGCCCCTGCTTGCGCAGGCGCAAACCGCCGCTGATCGCGGGCAAGCCACTGCCCTCTCCATCGCAGCACAGCCCTTGGCTGGCGCCTTGAACGAGCTGTCTGCAGCCACGGGTACGCCGATCGGCTTCGCTCCCGCATTGGTGGCCGGTAAAAATGCCCCGGCGGTGTCCGGCACCCTGACGCCGCAGCAGGCATTGAATCGCTTGCTTGTCGGTAGCGGGTTGGAAGCGCAAACGCAGGGTGCCGCGATCACGATTCAGAAGGCTGCTCCGGAGGCCGTCCACACCTTGCAATCGGTGCGTGTGACGGCCCAGCGGCTGGAAGAGACCGAGGGCACCGGCCTGTATACGAGCGACGCCATCACCATCGGCAAGACAGCCCAGGCCATGCGCGAGATCCCGCAATCGGTCTCGGTGCTCACCAAGCAGCGGCTGGAAGACCAGAACATCACCGATCTGGGCAAGGCTGCCGAGCAGATCACCGGCTTGACGGTGCAGGATTCCGGTCACCGCCTGACCGACATCTACTCGCGCGGTTTTGCCATCGACAGTGTGCAGCTCGACGGCGGCGCACCCATGTCGACCTCGAGCGGAAACTACACGTTCATCTCCTACGACATGACCGAGTTCGACCGGGTAGAGGTGCTGCGCGGTGCGGCTGGCCTGCTCAACGGGACCGGCAATCCTGGCGGCGCGGTGAATCTGGTGCGCAAGATGCCCACGGCCACGCCGCAGTTCAACGTCACCGCCAGCGCCGGCCGCTGGAACAACTATCGCAGCGAAGTCGATGCGTCGGGCCCGCTGGCCTTCGACGGCAAGATCCGTGGTCGCGCCGTCGTCGCCTACGAAAATCGCGAATATTTCACCGACCGGCGCTCGACCGACAAACCCACGCTATATGGCGTACTGGAGACCGACATCGGTCCCGACGCCGTGCTGGCGGTAGGCGGCCGCTACCAGGTCATTCATGAAAACGGCACACCACAGGGCTTCCCCAGGTACAGCAACGGCGCCGACCTGCGCTTGCCACGCAATACGGCGCTTACGCCCTCATGGGCGTACGAGGACACCACCTCGCGCGAGCTGTTCGCCAAGCTCAGCTGGCGTCTGGCCTCGCGCTGGACCCTGCGTGCCAATGCCACCCTCACTGACGAGGACCGGAACGTAAACGGGGGTTATGCCTCCGGCGCGGTCAATCCGATGACCGGCCTGGGCGCACGCTGGGTAGGCTCCGACCAGCACAGCACCAACCGGCAGAATCTGCTGGACGTGAACCTGAGCGGCGCCTTCGACTTGTTCGGCCGCACACACGAGGTGCTGGTGGGCGCCGACATGCAGGACATCAAAAGCCGCTGGGAAAGCTTCGTGGTGGGACGGGCAACCGGCCAGGCGGCCAATCTGTTCAACATCGACTCGACCACGTATGTACCGGGCGACCTGAGCCGCGGGCAGCTGTTCCGCAGCTATTCGCCCAACAGTGTCAGGCAGTACGGCGGCTATGGCACCTTGCGGATGGAGGTGGCGGATGGCCTCAAGCTGATCGCGGGCGCACGGGCCAACAAGTACAAGTACAACCAGGTGTACAGCACCTATCTGAACGAAAGCTGGGCCATGACGAACAACTGGCGCGTGGCCAGTGCCACGCAGTACAGCGAACCCGTCCAGGTCGTGCCCTTTGGCGGCATCGTCTATGACCTGAACCGCCAGTGGACGGCCTATGCCAGCTACGCAGAGATCTTCAACCCGCAGGCCTATTACAAGTCCGGTCCGGTACCCGGAACGGGGCTGGACCCGATGCGCGGCGCCAAGACCGAACTTGGCCTGAAGGGCGAACTGCTTGATGGCCGGTTGAATACCTCGCTGTCCCTGTATCGCGTGGTGCAGAAGGGCCGCGCGGTGCTCGATGCCCGCTATCCGACGAGCGAGACCTTGTTCGCCGGCGCCTGCTGCTACGTGAACGCAGGCAAGGTCGTGAGCCAGGGCACCGACATGGAGGTCAGCGGCGAGATCGCCAAGGGCGTCAACCTCTACGCGGGCTATACCTTCAATCACAACCAGGACAAGACCCAGAACGCGGTTTTCAGCACCATCACGCCAAAGCACTCGCTCAAATTCTTCAGCACCTGGCAACTGCCCGACGCGGCCTCGGCCTGGAAGATCGGGGGCGGCATGACGGTCAACAGCAAGCAATATGTCTCGGGTTCCGCAGCCAGCTGGAACGAGTCCGCGCGAAACTGGACAGGCGGCTCCGTGCCCTACAAATATGCCCAGGGTGGCTACGCCGTATGGAACCTGATGGCGGAGTACCGCTTCGATCCGAACTGGACGCTGACGCTGAATCTCGACAACGTTTTCGACAAGTGGTACTACCGCACCGTGGGTAGTTCGACACTCGGCAACTACTACGGTGAGCCGCGCAACGCGAGGCTGACGCTGCGTGGCAAGTTCTGAACGGAAAGTTCTGGGCGAAAAGTTCTGAGCGGTAAATTCCAAGCAGGCAAGTTCCAAGCACGCACTTCCCTTGGTGTCGCCGCAGAAGCGACGGCGGCACCAGGTCGGCCACACGGGTGTGGATCGGGAGTTGCCCACGCGCCCAGCGTATGCTTGCTATCCACCCACCTCCGAGAGCCCCAATGACCACTGCCCATGACTTTTCCGCCCGTGCCATCGATGGCAGCGAGCAAAGCCTGGCGGCCTACGGCGGCAAGGTGCTGCTGGTGGTCAATGTGGCCTCCAAGTGCGGCTTCACGCCCCAATACACGGGCCTGGAAGCGCTCTACAAGCGCTACCGGGACCAAGGCCTTGAAGTGCTGGGTTTCCCTTGCGACCAGTTCCGCCACCAGGAACCCGGCAATGATGCCGAGATCGCGAACTTCTGCTCGCTGCACTATGCGGTGACCTTCCCCATGTTCGGGAAGATCGAAGTCAACGGCCGAGACGCGCATCCGTTCTACAAGTGGCTGCGCCACGAGCGCCCCGGCATCTTCGGCACCGAGGCCATCAAGTGGAACTTCACGAAATTCCTGGTCGATCGTGACGGTCGAGCCATCAAGCGCTATGCACCATCGACGACACCCGAATCTCTGCGTGGCGATATCGAAGCTGCGTTAAAGAAGTGAAATTGGCGCTGCAGCGCCATTTTCCGCAGGTGAATGCAGCGTTTGCCTAGCTACGCTCGTGCACCTGCATAGGGCAAATCACGCACGCAAGGATGTAAGTCCAAGTAACTATCAGGGAAAACCATTTGCTTATCTATCTGGTAGTAGATAAGATTCATCCATAGACGCAGCACACACAAACGCGCTGCACCGAATAGCAAGCAAGACATCAGGAAGACCGCCGACATCGGCGTTTTTATTTCCCGCGACGTCTACCTAGTAGTAGATAACGGAAAGACCAATTTGGTCATCACCTGCAGATATTTGGAGCTTCACCATGAACCGCATTCTCGCCGCACTGATTCTTTCGACCGCTGCCATCGGCGCCGCTCAAGCCGGTGAACTGGGCTATCGCGATGCCCCGAATACCCAAAGCGTGGCCACCCGTGCCGACGTGCAAAAAGCCCTGGATGCCGACCGCGCCGACGTCCAAGCCTTCCAAGGCCAGCTCGACCCCAGCGTGACCAATGCCCCCGCAGGCACCGCAAGCCGCGCCCAGGTCGTTCAGCAAGAAAAGTTCGCCAAGGTCGCAAACCCCGCTGGCGGCACCTTCGTCAACGGCTGATCGACGCTTGATAGACGGCTGATTTTTTTCCTCGCCGCCTGACCTACACATAGATAACTCAGCAAGCTGAAACCAGCTTTGCAACCAAAACATCAAGGAATTCATCATGAACCGCATCCTCGCCGCACTGATCCTCTCCACCGTTGCCATCGGCGCTGCCCAAGCTGGCGAAATTGGCTACGTGGACAATCCCGGTGCCAACAACCAAAGCACGCAACCCGCCCTGAGCCGTGGCCAGGTGCAAAACAACCTGAATGCAGACCGCGCCAATGCCGACGCCTTCCAGGGCCAGCTCAACCCGAACCGCACGGAAGTTCGTACCGGCTCTGACAACCGCGCCCAGGCCAACCGTCAAGACCAAGTCGTCAAGAACCCGGCAGGCGCCGCCTTCGTCAACGGCTGATCTTCGCCCGACGAAACCGCTAGCCCCAATACCTGACCACCCATTGCCATCCCAATCCCGAAGGAACCACCATGAACCGCATTCTTGCCGCCCTGATCCTGTCCACTGCTGCCATTGGCGCCGCTCAAGCCGGTGAAACCGGTTATCTGGACAACCCCGGTGCCCAGACGCAGACCAGCGTCAGCCGCGCACAGGTCCAGAACGAACTGAACGCCGACCGCGCGAACGTCCACGCCTTCCAGGGCGAACTGAACCCCGCCGCTGGCCAAGCCAAGGCCGCATCGGTCCAACAAGCCGCAATCGCCAGCACGCAGATTGCCAAGGGCGACGGCGACGACATCAGCACTGCGTTTGCTTTCATCAACGGGTGATGTTTTTTTTCCCCTGTTGCCTATCTACACATAGATAACAGTCACAAATCTCCGCTATAAAGGAACAGTTGCCATGAAATCCCTCCTTTCTGTATTGGTATTGTCGGTTGCTGCCATGGGTGCTGCACAAGCTGGTGAACTTGGTTATCCGCCGGCCCCGCAAAGCGGCGGCGCGCTCACCCACGAGCAAGTACAGAACGAACTGGCTCAGGCACGTGCACAAGGCGTCACCGGTAACGGCGAGCTGATCAACGTGGCCAACGTAAACCACACGTCAGCGCCCGGCACGACGCAATTGACCCGCAGCCAGGTGCAGCAGGAACTGAACGTCGCACGCAGCCAGCACACGCTGTCTGGCAATGGCGAACTGGATTCGCCGGTGTTTGCAGGATGAAGTCGCACCTTGCAGTTGATGGGAGCCACCGGACGGCAGTTGTAGCGCCGCCTCGGGCTCCACCCGCAGGAACGCCTGGGTGACGCTCGGCGGTTCATGCGCCGATTCACCCGTTTCGCAGGTACCATTCCGTTATGAACACGACCCCGCAAACGACTCGCGATCAAATTCTGGACTACGCGCAGAAGCTCATTCGCCTGCGTGGGTGCAACGGATTCAGTTATCGCGACCTGGCCGACCACGTGGGTGTGAAGACCTCGTCCATCCACTACTATTTCCCCAGCAAGGACGACCTGCTGTATGAGGCCGTCTGCACTTACAGCACGCGCACGCTTGCTGCCTTGCGCGCCATCGACGCGAAGCTTCCCGCCGATGTAAAGCTGGACCGCTATGTCGATTTTCTCGAAGAGATGAGCGAAGGCGAAGAGATCTGCCTGTGCGGCATGCTCGCGGCCGACCTGGCCTCGGTGCCGGAACGCGTGGCCAAGCAGATCCAGGGCTTCGTCCATGCCCATGAAGTCTGGCTCAGCAACGTGCTGATCGAAGGCCGCGACCAGGGCACGCTTCACGTGCATGGCTGCCCGGAGATGGCCGGACGCGCTCTGTTCGCCACGCTGCAAGGCAGCGGCCTGGTGTGCCGCCTGTTCAAGACCTCGTCGCGTCTGCGCGACGTCATTGGCGCGATGCGCGTCCAGCCCGCCAACGTCTGATTTCAGATCGACTCGCCAGGGGCAGCCATGCTGCGCTGGCATCGAATCAAACCCCGCATGCCGTCGCCGGATGCGGGGTTTTTTTCACATCCCGGTCGGCATCGCAAAATCTTCGATGGCATGCGCCGGATTTTTTCTACAATGCGCCATCCCGTCGGTCACCGACGTACCAGCCGGCCCGAGGAGGCCTTTGCATGAGCCAGCCGTTCACGCCGTGGGACAACCCCCTGGGAGTCGCCGGATTTGCGTTTATCGAATACGCCGCCAGCGATCTCGGCGACCTCGATCACGTTCTTGCGCAGCTGGGCTTCGGCAGCATTGGGCGGGATGCGCTCACCCAGACCAGACACTATCGCCAGGCTGACATCGATCTGCTGGTCGATGCGCGCCCCGGCAGCTTCGGCAAGCAGTACGCGCAAACGCGTGGCGTGTCGATCTGCGGCATCGGCATCCGGGTGGCCGACGCCCAGGCTGCGTTTGCGCACGCGGTCGCGCAGGGCGCCAAGCCGGTGAGCGGACAGCTGGCTGTCGATGCGCCGGCCATCCAGGGTATTGGCGATACAGTGATCTATCTGGTGGATGCGTCGATCGGCGCGCTGGCACCTAAGCCACCGACAGCGACAGACACCGCGACGGCAACCGGCCTGTGCAGCATCGATCACCTGACCTGCCAGGTGCAGCGCGGGCAATTGGACGGCTACCTGGACTTCTTCGCCCGGGTGTTCAATTTCCGGGCGCGCGAGGTGGTGGCGGGCACATCGGCCTCGTCGCAGGTGGCGCGGGTGGTGGAATCGCCTTGCGGAAAGCTGTGCATCACGCTGGCGGAAAGCCGCGACATCGACCGGGACATGCAGGACGAGGCCCTCGGCAGTCGCCAAGGCGATCACATCCGCCACCTGGCCTTGCAGAGCAAGGACCTGTACGCCAGCGTGGAAGCCCTGCGCGCGCGCGGCATGGGTTTCCTGGATGCCCCGCAGACCTACTACGAACTGCTGGACAGCCGCCTGCCCGGCCACGGTGAAGACCTGGATCGCTTGGCCGCCACCCGCATTCTGGTCGACAGCTCGGCCGACGGCGGCGTGCTGCTGCAGATCTTCACGACCACCCTGCTGGGCAGCCTGTTCTTCGAGCTGGTGCAGCGCAAAGGCGACGACGGTTTCGGCCACGGCAATTTTGCGGCGCTGTTCGAGTCGATCGAGCTCGATCGGCAGCGCGATCCGAGTTCGTCGGGGTATTGAGGCAGAGACGGTTCGATCAAGACGTCGACCATCCCACAGCACCAGCCGGAACATCGCACCATTGAAAAAAGGCGGGGCCCTTCTGAGGGCCCCGCCTTTTTATCGTCCGTCAAAGATGGCATGCGCCTTGAGCAAGGGCAACATGCTTTGTTCGAAGATCTGGAAGCGCTCGCGTAGATCAGCAATGTTTTCTTCAGGCGTCGTTCTTATGACATCGCCGCTTTTCAAACGCTGGTTGGACGCTTGGAGCGCACTCCACGCATACGCGACCGGGTCTTTGTATTTGTTGATTCGCGCGAGCAAAAACAGCTTGCTGAAACGATCGACATTGATCGCTCCGCCCGTGACGGGCGAGGCCAATACGGCAATGTTCTCGTGATAAAACGCATGGCGCATCAGGCTTTCATTCAGCTTTTGGGCGCTCTTGCGTCGAGACGCGGTCTCAGCCTCGGTTTGGCAAGGCGATACCACGCCCATGCCCACAAGCACCGTGATGGCTTCGCTGGCTTGGCTGTTACTCACCGACGCCGACTCAACCGCCTCTGCGATCTCACGCAATGATTTGCCCGCGTAGGCGTTGGAGGCCAACACCTCTACAACGGGTCGATAGACCGACTGATTCAACTCTGCCGAGCCACCACCAACGGGCAGCGTCCACTTGACCTTGTCGGCTGTTACGGTCAGCGTGAACCGCTGGGCCAGCAGTGCAGCGTGGCGCTCGGCTGCACTTAGCCGCCGTGCCCCACGGACAAACAAGTCACGTCGGAACTGCTGGTTCACGAAATAGTCGCGTGCTTGCTCCCGCATGACTGGATTGGCGATCGTCGCAAGAAATGCCTGTCCTTCAGCACCAATATGCAACGCATCCATGCTGTCGATTGGCTGCGCTGGCGCCGCGTATTCGACTTTCGCAGCGGCAAATGCATCGACAACATCGCTGAAATAGCCGACATGCCATTCCCCGTTGAAATACTCGTGCGCCAGATAATGACGGTCCTGGCTTGCAATCTTTTGCAGGCGCTCATCGAGCCCAGGCGTCGCTGCCGCATATTTCGGCTTGGCGGCGAGCAACTGGGTGGCGAACTCAATAGCATCACCGACGCGGTCGGTGGCGGGCCTTTCAGAGGCACCTGAAAAACGGTCACGCAGCGAAAACAAATGCCGCAGCGGTGCTGCGTGAGACCAACCGGGCAGACAGTTGTAGCTGACGTATAGAACGCCACCCGGCTTCAGATAACGGCTGACGAACTCGACGATGATCTGGCGATTTTCGTGGCTGATCCAGCTCCAGATGCCGTGCAGCGAGATCGAATCGAATTGCGGCAGATCCGTGCGCGCCAGCAATTGCGCAAAGCTGTCGTCGTAGAGCCGAGCCTGGCTGCCGGCCGCCTGCGCAAAGCTGATGGCCGATGCAGCCTGTTCTGGATTGAAGTCGGTGCCGACGTAGACGCCAGGTGTGGTGGCCGCGTGTACGTTGATCGATACGCCCTGGCCGAAGCCAAGCTCGCAATGTGCAGGGGACTCGCTTTGCAGGGGCGCTATGCCGCGCAGCAGCAGACAGAAGCGTTGGAGTGCGGGGGACAGTTCCCGGTAATAACCGTGCGTGTAGCCAACTTCGGTGAAGTAGCCGTCAGACCAATTTGCGCGCATGGAGAAAAACGATATGAAGTGTGGCGGGCCGATGCGGCAATGCTCGCGCAATCGGGTCGGCAGGCACGGTCGGTCAGCTGGCCGACAGGCGTCACCCAGCGTACCATCCGTAGCCGCTCACTTCAGCCGTTTTTCAGGTGGAGCAGCTCAAAGGCTGCATCCACTTACTTCCAGAACGGTTTTGCCGCGGCCAGCGTCTTTGCCTTGTCCTTGGCATCGCGCAACAAGGCTTCCAGCCGCAAGGTGATCCAGCCCATGCCGAACCAGGCTTGCGGGTGCTCATCGCGCAGCGACGACAGGCTGTCGCGCGCCACCACCAGGTCGTTGACCTCGCCGAGCACGTCCTGGAATCCCGCCAGGCGCTGGCGATACGCCTTCACGCGTTTGACCGACAGCACCGACTCGCTCAGGCTCAGTCCGTAACGCAGGCGCTTTGCACGCTTGCGCAGTTCGTGGCGCTGCTCGTCGTCCAGATCGGCAACCCGGCGCGCATCGACCAGCACCCGCTTGTGCCACTTGTGCAATCGCTTCGACAAGGCAAACGCCAGTTTCACGGGCTTGTGCGCAGGGTCATCGGGGATCTCGGGCAATGCCGCACGCGCCGACATCGGCGCGTGTGCGCTGGTGCGGATGGCGCTGCTGCCCGAGATGGCACGCGGCAGGTTGGGCACTGCCCGGATGCCAGCCGACCACGCAGACATGGCCAGCAACCAGCGCTGGAACGCCACGCCGCCGGCCAAGTTGCCGACGTCGACCGACTCGGTCAGGGTCTGCGGCAAGGGCGGCATGCCGGCCTCGGCCAGTTGCGGCAGCACGGTGCCGGCCAATACGTCGCGGTCACGTGCCACGCCGAGCGCGCCGAACTGTTCGCGCGCGCCGTCTTGCAGCGTGCCTTCAGGCAGGTCGGTCAACCCATCGAACAGGCGCCAGGCCGATCGCAGGCGGCGAATGCCGACCCGCAGCTGGTGCACGGCTTCGGCCTCGCAATCATGGCCTGCGGGTACGTCCAGGCCGGTTGCCAGCACGGCGTTGCGGGCGATCTGGTCCAGGCATTCGAGCGTGACCACATCGAGTGCAGCACTGGCATCGCCATGTTTGTCGAGTGTGACCGCCCGCTGATTGCGCGGCTTGGCAAAGCGCGCCAGGGCGTCCTGGCGCACGCTCGCCTGGCGATCCAGCGGTGCGTCGGCGACCAGTCGGGCAATGCCGGCCAGCGCATCGCCGCGCTCGGCCTTGCTGCGCACATCGAGCACCAGCGAATGCGCACGCAGCCAGCGATCGGCGCAGGTGAAGATGGCCTCGATGCGACCCGACACGCGCTCGATCTCGAGCTCGTGCAGCGGCAACTCCAGGTCACCGGCACGAATCATCCCGGTGTCGTACGCCAGTTCGACCACGCCGGTGCGCAAGCGCACCTGGCGCAGCACACGACGCACATCGGTTTCATAGCGCACGGCAAGTGTGTCTTCCAGGCCCGCAAGCACGGCCTCGGCAGGCGTGCCGGCATAGACCGACAGATCGAGTTCGGGACGCGGACGTGGGTGATTGAGTTCGACGCGCGACAAGGCATCCTTGCCGGCCATCTTGAAGGTCTGGATCCAGCGCCGGCCTTCCAGGCGCAGGCGAATGGCGGCGCGCTGGCGCGCCAGTTGCCGGTCCGGGGTGTCGAAGTACATGGCCCGCAGGCGAATGCGTTCGGCGCGTGCCGGCGTGTCCATTGCCGCCAGTACCGCAGAGCGTGATGCCAGCGGCACATGCAATTTGATTTCTTGTTCGAGCATCGGGCGAGCGACTCCGGAAGATAAGACGACGGCACGCCCCGTTGAAGGGGCGTGCCGCTTGATGACTCATCCTACATGCTCGCTCATCCTGAAATGATGACTAGTCACATGGCTGTCACATTCGAACGAACCCATCACGAACGATGGCTAGCGCTGACGGCTTTCAGTTGGGCATCAACACCGTATCGACGACGTTGATCACGCCGTTGGACTGGTAGACGTCATAGGTGCTGATGTTGGCCATGCCACCCTTCTCGTCTTTCAACACGATGTTGTGCATGCCGTTCTGCATGAACCAAAGCTTGCCACCGCTGGCGGTCTTCAGTTCTGCCGTGCCCTTGCCCTTCTGGATCGCGGCGGCCAGCGCCTTGAAGTCGTACTTGCCGGGTACCACGTGATAGGTCAGGACCTTGGTCAGCGTGGCCTTGTTCTCGGGCTTGAGCAAGGTGTCGACGGTTCCGGCCGGCAGCTTGGCGAACGCGGCATTGGTCGGTGCGAAGACGGTGAACGGGCCCTTGCCTTTCAGGGTGTCGACCAGACCGGCTGCCTTGACTGCAGCAACCAGCGTCGTGTGATCGGCGGAATTGACCGCGTTGTCGACGATGTCCTTGGTAGGCAGCATCGCCTGGCCACCGACGTTGACCGTGTCCTTGGCAAAAGCATTGGCGGCCAGCATCGTGGCGGCAACGAGGACAACGGAAGCAATCTTCTTCATGGTGATCTCCTGGGGTTGGCGTACCCAGTGAGATACGGATGCTACTGCTCGGTAGATGCAGCGATCCGCAAAAATCAGACAATGCAATTGGTAAGTGTGTCGTCACGGGAGAACCGTGAGCCATGCTGCAGCCGATCCGCGTGCCCTGAGCGGGCGATACGGATCGGCTGTGGGTCTTTACAGGCCCAGGACCTTGCCGGAATACAGCACAGGCCCGGTCGGTGCGCCGGTGGGCGAACCGCCTGGGGGTTCCAGGCTGACCGCAAGCGCCGGTGCCTCGCTGATGGACGGATCGCTGATCAGCACGGTACGCCCTTCGGCCGCCACCAGGCCCAGTGAACGCGGCTGGCCACCTGCGGGCAGCGCCCACAGTTCAAGCGCCTTGGTGCCGGTGGTGGTGCGCAAGTCGGCCACGGCCTTGATGGTCAGGCGACCATCGCGCGCCGCACTGACGATCAGCGTGGTTTGCGCCTGCGAATCCTGCAGCACCGCCAGATATCGGGCTTCCGCAGCGCGCTGCACCTGCGTCGGGTACACCAGCAATACCGCCAGCAAGGCGGTTGCCATGCCGCCGGCGATAGTGCGCCACAGGGCAACACCATCCCAGCTCCAGCGCGAGGCCGGACGCATGGCGTGGATACGCTTGCGAATGTTGCGCCACACGTGAGTGGGCGGCCGCTCCGGGGGGAGCGACAAGGCAAGCGGCAGCAGCCGTGCTTCCCATTCCCGCACCTCGCGCCGCAGCGCAGCGTCGGCCACCATCAATTGTTCAAAGCGGCGACGCGCACCGCCGCGCAGCAGGCCGACCACGTAGTCGGCGGCCAGCCGCGCCTGCAATTCAGGGTCGCGGTAGTTCATCCCATGCACCTCTTGAGGCTGTCCAGTCCGCGTCGTACCCAACTCTTGACCGTGCCAAGCGGGGCAGCCAGTTTTTCTGCCACTTCGCTATGACTCAGTTCATCGAAAAATGCCAGTGCCACGGCCACGCGCTGGTTGTCAGCGAGGCCCTTCATGCACTCGGCAAGCTGCCGGCCCGATTCGGTTTCGAGCAGACGGGCCAGCGGACCCGGGGCGTCGTCGGCCCAGGCCTCGATGATGTCACCATCGGGGTCGGGCACTTCGATATCCGGTCGGCGCAGCCAGTCAATACAGCGATTGCGTACGATGCGTGTCATCCAAGTCATCGGCTGGCTGCGCGAGTCGGTAAACGTCGACGCGTGCTGCCAGAACTTGACGAAACATTCCTGCAGGACCTCCTCGGCCCAGTCTCGTCTACGCAATATACGGAGCGCGGTGGCAAACAGACGCGAGGATGTCGCGTCGTACAAATTCTTGAGGGCAACTTCGTCGCCCCGTCCACACGCCGCAAGCAGCCGGCTTAGTTCTTCCGAATCGGTCATGCGACTTCCTGTGCCTAGAACCGCGTGGTGCGCGTCACCGACCAACGCGCGGAGAATGCTCCCAGCAGAGTAACGACCAATACGAACCCGAGCAACCACAGCGGCGGGGGCAACTGAATAAAGAACTCCACCCCGTAGCTTTTGGCCAGATCGGCCAGGGCGCCATTGAGCGGCCCCATGGCCAAGGCACTGGCAGCGATCGCCACACCGGCCGCAATCGCACAGGTGAATGCGCCCAGGTACAGGAAGGGACGCCGCACAAAGGATTCGGTGGCGCCGACCAGGCGCGCCGCAGTGATTTCGTCGCGCTGAGACAAGGCCTGCATGCGCACGGTATTGAAGACCGCCGCCAATACCGACACGGCAACGACTGCCGCCAACAGGCCCAGCGCGGTGTTGCCGAAGCGCAGCAAGGCTTCCATGCGCTGCACCCAGGCGCTGTCCAGCTGCACCATGTCGACGCCGTCCCACTTGCGCCAGGTATCGGCCAGTTCCGGGCTGCGGCGGGCCAGGTCGGCGCCGCGCAAGGTCACGATGATGGCGTCAGGCAAGGGATTGCCGGGCAGGACGGCCAGCACATCGGCATAGCTGGGGTTGCGTTTCAGCGCAGCAAGCGCTTCCTCACGGGTGATGACGCGCACCCGCAGGACTTCGCTTTTGTAGTCACGCTCGATGCGCTGCGCCATGTTGCGGGCGACATCCGTCGTGCTGCCCACCTTGGTGAATACCGTCAGCTCGGGATCGGTACTCAGCTGGCGGGCAACCGGCTGCAGCGACAGCAAGGTCGACGCCACCAGCAGCGGGATCGCCAGGGCCAGCGCGATCACCATCACATTGGCGAGCGAGGAAAACGGTTGCAAGGCAAGACGGCGCAGCGTGACGCCGAGCGCATAACGGTGGGGCTGGAGCGACAGGCTCATGGTTTTCTTTCCGTCACCTGGCCTGCATCGACATGCAGGACCCGGTTGGCGTAGGCGGCGATCAGGGCTTGGTCGTGGGTGGCGATCAAGGTGGTGACGCCGACCCGGTTGAAATCACGGAACACCTCGACGATGCGCACGGCGCTGTCGTGATCCAGGTTGGCCGTGGGTTCGTCGGCGATCAGGATCGCGGGGCGGTTGACGATGGCGCGCGCAATCGCCAGGCGTTGCTGGTCGCCGCCCGACAAGGCTTCCGGCCGCAGGCTTTCCTTGCCCGACAGGCCGACCTTGTCGATGGCGGCGCGCGCGCGCGATGTGGCCTGGGCCGGGCTGTGGCCGGTCACGATCAGTGGCAGCAACACGTTCTCGAAGGCGCTGCGGTCGTTCAACAGGTGGGCGTCCTGCAGGATCACGCCGATGGCACGGCGCAGGTAGGGGCGTGCGCGCGGCGGCAGCTTGCCGACGTCCTGACCGTTGACCTGGACCACACCGCGCGACGGCGTATCCAAGCCGCCGATCAGCTTGAGCAAGGTGGACTTGCCCGCGCCGGACGGGCCGGAGACGAACAGGAACTCGCCGGCCGCCACACGGAAGTTGACGTCGGTCAGGGCGTTGACGCCGCGGCCATAGGATTTGAAGACGTGCTGGAATTCGATCATGACGAGACGGACGGGACTCCTGGCGCGTGGGCCGGCGCAGGCGGCAGGCCGACGGTATCCACCAGCATCATGATAAGCGGCCCACGGCGTGCCGCAACGTGGTTGATCATCTGATTCGGCAGTGCGCTGCCCATCGGGACTATAGGCCAGCCGGGCCGTGGCCACGCCTCGTCCTGGCCACTCATCTGTTTCAGAGTTTTGCCCCAGGTGCCGGTCCATGCACAATGGCGTCATGCAGCCCACCTCCTCTCGTTCATTGCGCGCGTCTCGCTGGCACCAGCCGGCCGTGCGCGGCATCGTCTACCAGGTGCTTGCCGTTGGTGCGGTAGGGCTGCTGGCGTGGTTCCTGATCTCGAACACGCTGGCCAATCTGCACAGCCGCAATATCGCGTCGGGTTTCGGTTTTCTGGGCCGCGAAGCAGGCTTTGCCGTCAGCGAGTCAGTGATTGCCTACGCGCCGCAGGACAGTATTGGGCGGGCCATCCTGGTGGGCTTGTTCAATACGCTGAAGATCGCCGCTGTCGGCATTGTGCTGTCGACGATCCTGGGCACGCTGGTGGGCATTGCGCGCCTGTCGAAGAACGTGCTGGTGGCCAAACTGGCTGCTGCCTACGTGGAACTGGTGCGCAACGTGCCGCTGCTGCTGCAGTTGTTCTTCTGGTATGCCCTGGTCACCGAACACCTGCCCGGGCCGCGCCAGGCGCTCAACCCCCTGCCTGGCGTGTTCCTGTCGAACCGGGGCATGAAGATTCCCACGCCGGTCGACCACATTGCGCTGGACTTCGCGCTGGCAGGCTTGTTCATCGCCATCGCGCTGTGCCTGCTGGTGGCCAATATCGCGCGGCGTCGACAGGCGGCCACCGGCCGGCGACTGCCGGTATTGCGGATCGGCCTGGCGATGCTGGTCGGGCTGCCGGTGCTGGGCTGGGTGATTGGCGGTGCGCCGCTGGCGCTGGACGTGCCGCGCCTGCAGGGCTTCAACTTCACCGGTGGCGCCACCTTGTCGCCGGAATTCGCCGCGCTGCTGGCGGGATTGGTGTTCTACACCACCGCCTTTACCGCCGAGGTGGTGCGCGCCGGCATCCAGTCGGTCAGCACCGGGCAATGGGAAGCGGCGGGGTCGATCGGCTTGTCGCGCGGCCTGGCGCTGCGGCTGGTGGTGTTGCCGCAGGCCTTGCGGGTGATCGTGCCGCCGATGACCAGCCAGTTCCTGAACCTGACCAAGAACAGTTCGCTGGCGATTGCGATTGGTTATCCCGACCTGGTGTCGGTGGTGAACACCACCATGAACCAGTCCGGCCAGGCGATCGAGAGCATCCTGATCATCATGGGGGCGTACCTGGTCGTGAGTCTGAGCATCTCGTTTGCGATGAACGCGTACAACCGGCGGATTGCGCTGACGGAACGCTAGGCGTCTGGGTGGTGATGCTTGGCAGGGCCAGCCGGATTCGGCGCGGCCGACGCTGATCTGCCGCGGCGGTGTCAGCGGTTGACCGGCCAAGCGCTTACGACAAGCCCTGGGCCGCCTGCGCCCGCCATTGCGCCACGATCAAGGTCTCGATGTCGTGCACCCGGCGTCCGGTGGCCTGCGCGATCGCGTCCCGATAAGGCGGCATGTTCGTGCATTCGAGCACGATGTCATCGACCGAGGGATCACGCGCCACCAGGCGGCACGCCGCATCCACCACGTTGCGGCTCGCCTCGTCCAGATCCAATTGATCTTCATTCTGCAGAATGCGCCGATGAAACTCGCACCCCGGCTCCACGCCTTGCACGGGTGTTGACGGCGGAACGCCAGCGGCGCGAAGAATGGCGGGATTCAAGGATGCCGCATCGAAGGTCACGATGCCGGGATGGGCGAACTGCCGGCAGGCCAGCAGGCTGGAGGTCATCACCGGCACCGACACGGCGTTCGCCAGCACGTCCTGGTAGGACGCCAGGAACCCGCAGCTGGTGGTGATCATCGCCGCGCCCTCATCGACCAGGCGCTTGGCGGCATCGACGAAGGGCTGCAACAAGGCCGGGTCGGCTTCTTTCACGATGCGCTGCGGCGAGGCACCGCGTATCACCGTGAAGCGCGCCGGTATGCCGTGGCGACTGAAGGTTTCCGGATTGCCGACATCCCCCGGCGGACGGGGGAAGCGCGTGTCGAGCATCAACACGCCCAGGAACTTGGCTGAGGGGTTCGTCATGGCGGGGCAATTGATTCGTGCGGGAATGGACCGTGCGAACACGTGTCAGGTAATTCAACGACGCCGGCTTACCGAAGCCAGCCGTCGCGCCCCGGCGGGAAGCGGCGGCTGCCAGACGGTTCTTAGATAACGGTTGCCGACTGCGCAGTTTCCGAGGCCTTGAACCGGCCCAGGAAGGTACGGGTCGATTCCTGCTTCGGATCGTCGATCACCACGCTGGGCGGGCCGCTTTCGGCGACCACGCCATCGCGCATGAAGATCACCTGGTCAGCGACTTCGCGTGCGAACGCGATTTCGTGCGTGACCAGGATCATGGTCATGCCTTCCCTGGCCAGGCCCTTGATGACGTTGAGCACCTCGCCCACCAGTTCCGGGTCCAGCGCCGAGGTGGCTTCATCGAACAGCATGACCGCCGGCTTCATGGCCAGCGCGCGTGCAATCGCCACCCGCTGCTTTTGCCCACCCGATAACTTGTCCGGGTAGTAGTCGGCGCGTTCCAGCAGGCCGACCTTGGCCAGCAGCGCACGGGCTTCGTCTGCCGCTTGTGCCTTGGGCGTCTTCAGCACGGTGACCGGCCCTTCCATGACGTTCTGCAAGGCCGTCATGTGCGGGAACAGGTTGAAGTGTTGGAACACCATGCCGGTCGACGCCCGAAAGCGCGCCAAGGTCTTCTCCGGCGGCATCACCGTGCGTGCGCCGTTGAACTCGATGGTCTGTTCGCCGACGGTGATAGACCCACCGTTGGGCACCGACAGCAAGTTGATACAGCGCAGCAGCGTCGACTTGCCCGAGCCCGAGGGCCCGATGATCGCAACCACCTTGCCCTTCTCGATCTGCAGCGAAATGTCTTTCAGCACCACGTTCTCGCCGAACGCCTTCTTCAGCCGCGTGATGTCGATCAGGGGACGCGATGACAGGGATTGCGACATCTCAGGCCTCCTTCGGACCGGCGCCATATTCCATGCGCTTGGCCCACATCGTGACGGGCAAGAGCACCAAGAAGTAGGCAATGGCGATGAACGTATAGATCTCCAGCGGCCGATAGGTATCGTGGGCAATCAACTGACCCTGATACAGCAGATCGGGCACTGCCAGCACCGACAGCAGCGAGGTGTTCTTCAGCTGCATGATCGATTGGTTCATCAAGGGCGGCACCATCTTCTTGAAGGCCTGCGGCAAGATGATGCGGCGAAGCGCCTGCAGGCGCGTCATGCCCAGCGCCATGGCGGCTTCGCTCTGGCCGGATTCGATGGCGATGATGCCGCCACGCACGATTTCCGAATAGAAGGCGCCGCCGTAAAGGGCCAGGCAGACCGTGGCCGCCGTGACAGCCGACATCTCGATGCCCGTCAGTACCGGAAGCGCGTAGTAGAACCACACCAGTTGCACCAGCACCGGCGTGCAGCGGAAGACCTCGATGTAGGCCCGCAGCGGCGCAGTGATCAACGGATTTCTGGACAGGCGGCCCAGCCCCGTGACCAGGCCCACCAGCAGGCCCAGGAACACGCAGATGACCGTGAACAGCAGCGTATACAGCAGGCCGCTGACCAGCAGGCTGCGATACTTCCACAGCACGCTGAAGTCCCAGTCATACCCCGGCGCAACCCCGCCGAAGTGCTTGAAGGCCGCCCACACGCCAACCAGCGCAAGCACCACCAGCGCGGCCATACCGAGTCGGGAACGGCCCGTGGGCTGTGCCCGCCAATCGGAAAAATCCATCGCCAACCGCCTTTGAAGCTTCGATTTCTTTGAAACCGTAATTGCTTAGAACTTGATCTCTGCAGGGAAGGAACTGGCCGGCACGCCCGCCAGGCTTTCCATGTTCTTCAGGATCACGCCACGCACCTGGTCCTTGGCGCGGAAGTCCGCCAGCCACTTGTTGACGGCCGTCTGCATGCCGGTGTCGGCTTCCTTGCGCAGGCCGATGCTCACCGGCGCGGTGTAGACCGGCTGCGGGATGTACATGGTGCCCACCGACGCACGCTTGGCCAGCAGCGGTTGCGCCAGCAGGATCACCAGAATCTGGCAATCCGCACGGCCCGACTGCAGCGACATGGTGGCCGCACCCGAGCTTTCCAGGCGGATGACTTCCGCCTTCTGCAGGATGCGCGAGGCCAGCTGGTCGTGGCTGGAACCGACGTCGACGGCGATCTTCATGGCCGGTGTGTCGAGCTCTTCCCAGGTCTTGGGCGCCACGCCCTTCTTGCACACCACGGTGTAGGTGTTGTCGAACAGCGTGTCCGAGAAATTCACCATTTCCTTGCGGGCCGGCGTGGGCGCCATGCCGAACATCGCGTCGATGCGGTTGGCCTGCAGGTCCAGCACCGCATTGCCCCAGGTGGTCTCGACGTACTCGACCTTCGCGCCCAGGCTCTGGGCCAGGCTTTCAGAGAAATCGGGACCGAAACCTTCCCACTTCTTCGACACGAGGTCCTTGTTGAAGTAGGGAATGGCGCCCGCAACGGTGCCTACACGCAGCACCTTGGTGCGTTGCACGCGGGCCAGCGAGGTTTCTGTTTCTTGGGCGAACGCCAAGCCGGAAGCGCTGATACCGACGACAGCGGCCAATGCGCCCAGGAAAATTCGTTTGGTGGATTTGGTAGACACAGTCACTCCCAGCAAGAAGCCGGCATTGTATGAAAAGAAGGGATTCCCCTCGGTCATCCGGGGAAATGTCTGGAGTCGAGCTGAAATCGGTCTGAAATTGGTGCTTGCGTGAACCTGCACGAACGCGCGAGTTCACATGAACAGCCCGAGATCATACCGGTGCAAACGTGAGGACTTGATCAAGACGGCCGGTGGGCGCCGTAGGTGCGCCCGATGCTAAAGTCTGCGGCCATGAATCAGACAATTGCCATTCTTGGCGCCGGCATGGTCGGCGTGTCGTGCGCGCTCGAGCTGCAAAGACGGGGCTTTGACGTCACCCTGTTCGATCGCAGCACACCCGGGCGCGAGACCTCGTATGGCAATGCCGGGGTGATTGCCCGCAGCTCGCTGGTGCCGTTCAACAACCCCGCGCTGTGGAAGTCGCTGCCCACCCTGCTGAAGAACAACTCGGCGAGTTTCCGCTACGACCCGGTGTTCATGGCCAAGAATCTGCCGTGGGCACTGCGTTTTCTGTCGAAGGCGCGCCAGCACACGTTCGAGGAAACCACGGTTGCGCTCGACGCCCTGATCCGCCTGTCTGCGGGTGAGCATCAACGGCTGATGGTCGAGGCCGGTTGCGCGCACCGCTGCCGCGACACGGGCTGGATCTTTCTCTACCGCAGCGAGCAGGCGTTCGCGGGCGGCCAGCTGGGGCGCGATACCTTCGAGAAGTTCGGCGTTGCCACGCAGACACTGGATGCGGGCGCCATTGCCGAGCTGGAACCAGGCCTGAACCCGATCTTCCCGCGTGGGCTGTGGGTCCAGGACGCGTCGTCCGTGGACAGCCCGGGCAAGGTGGTCGAGGCCTACGCCCAGCTGTTCGTCGCCCGTGGCGGCAAGATCCGGCAGGCGCAGGTGACAGGCGTTGCCAAGTCGGCCGGCGACAACTGGCGCGTGACCGAAGCCGGTGGCGCCACCCACGAGGTGTCACGCGCCGTGCTTGCGCTGGGCCCCTGGACCCGCGAGTTTGCAGCGCAGACCCTGGGCATGTCGGTGCCGATGGCCTTCGAGCGCGGGTATCACATGCATTACGGCGCGGCCGCTGGCGTCACGCTGACACGGCCGGTCTACGACACGGGCGGCGCCTATGTGCTGTCGCCGATGGAACAAGGCCTGCGCCTGTCGACCGGGGTGCAGATGACGGCGCGCGATGCACCGCCGAACCTGGTGCAGCTGGACCTGGCCGAGCGCGCGGCCAGGCAGGCCTTCCCGCTGACCGACCGGCTTGAGGCCCAGCCCTGGCTTGGCAGCCGCCCCACCTTGCCGGACAGCCGCCCGATCATCGGTGAATGCCCGGGGCGCCCTGGGCTATGGCTGGCCTTCGGTCACCAGCACATCGGCTTCAGCACCGGGCCGGGGACGGCGGCGGTGCTGGGGGCGATGATCGTGGGCGAAAAATCCCCGATCGACCCGATGCCGTTCCGCGCGGGTCGTTTCCTGTAAACCGGGGGCAAGCGCCGTCAGTGCGCTGCGTGGGAAACCAAGCAGGCCTTCGTGTCATCGAAGGCCTGCTTTTCATGGTGTGACGGGAATCACCGCGTGGGGCGGCGTCTTGCCCAGCGCTTCCAGTCGGAGCGCAAGCAGCTTGTCGAGCATGTCCTGGTTGCCGACCGCCTCGGTCCGGCTGCGCACCGCCAGGTAAAGCAGGATGGCGGTTTCCATCACGACATAGAAGGCGTGAATCATGATCATGCTCCACCCCGCGTGATGCACCATCACGTAGACCGGCAGCCCCATGTGCTGCAGCACATGAAACACCAGGTGGTGCACGATGATCACCACCGCACCGACCAGAATCGGCAGCCAGTCGCGATAAAAAGTCAGGGCGGCCAGCAGCACGAAGATGCCGAAGTGGAACTCGATCACACCCCGTGTCTGATTGATGTGCAGCGCCGCCAGCACCATGAATCCCATGGCGATACAGCAACGCATCAACCGCGTCCCGCCGATGCCGCGATACAACACGGTCAGCAGCAGCGACGTGCCCCCACCTACCAGTGCCGCCTGAATGAAGGTGTCGTACCAGAACGCCAGGCCGACGGCATACAGCCCCATCAGCCAGGCCAGGGCGATCATGGTGCGATCGGCTTTGCGGTAATACTCAAGAAACAAGGGGGCGGCCATTCACACTTACTCCAGCGATTGAGTCGATACAACGGTCGATGACGCCTGCATGGCCATTGCCTCGATTGCGCGCGCGACGCAGCAATATCGGCGACGCCGGCGTGCCAGGCACGCAATCGGTTTTCATTCTGCCCCACAGGCCCGGGGTCATTTCTGACGATTTCTGTCAGGCTGCGTAGTTCCCCGCAGTCGTTTATGCCGGTAAAGTCGGAACATGCACGCGCCCCCAGCCTCTCCCATCCCATCGTCCCGGCCATCCGCCGTCGCCACCACCTACTGGCGCATGCTGTGGCGGCATCTGTTCGGCACACCGATGAATGCGGTGCTGAGCATTCTGGTGGGCTGGTTGCTGGTGATGGCGGTGCCGGCCATCGTCGAATGGGCATTTCTCGACGCAAGCTTCACGGCGCCCGATGCTGCCGCCTGCCGGGCCGCAGGCGGTGCATGCTGGTCCTTCATCGTGGAAAAGCATCGGCTGATTCTGTTCGGCCTGTATCCCTACGACGAACAGTGGCGACCGCTGGTGGCGGCGGCGATCCTGATCGCGCTGGTGGTGGCCACCTGTCGGCCGCAGTGGTGGCAGCCCAAGTTGGGCTGGGCCTGGCTTGCCGGCATGACGGTGTCGGCCGTGCTGATGTGGGGGGGCGTGTTCGGCTTGAGCTACGTGGAAAACGCCCGTTGGGGCGGCTTGCCGCTGACGCTGATGCTGGCCACCTTCGGCGTGGGGCTGGCGTTTCCGCTGGGCGTGCTGCTGGCGCTGGGCCGGCGTTCACGCCTGCCGGCGATCAAGGCCATGTCGGTGGCCTACATCGAGCTGATCCGCGGGGTGCCGCTGATCAGCCTGCTGTTCATGTCCTCGGTCATGTTGCCGCTGTTCCTGCCCGCCGGCATGAACATCGACAAGCTGCTGCGCGCCCAGGTGGCGATCGTGCTGTTTGCGGCCGCCTATATTGCGGAAGTGGTGCGCGGCGGGCTGCAGGCGATTCCGAAGGGCCAGTTCGAAGGGGCTGCGTCCATCGGGCTGAGCTACTGGCAGGAAATGCGGCTGGTCGTCCTGCCGCAGGCACTGCGCATCGTGATTCCGCCGCTGGTGAGCCTGTTCATTTCGGTGTTCAAGGACACCTCACTGGTGGTGGTGATCGGCATCTTCGACCTGACGCAATCGACCAAGGCCGCGTTGGCCGATGCCGCCTGGCGCGGGTTTGCGGTCGAGGCCTATGTGTTCGTGTCGCTGATCTATTTTGTGTTCTGTTATGCGATCTCGCGTTACAGCCGGGGGCTGGAAGCCCGGCTCGCCAGCGAGCGTGCGCGATGATCGCGGATTTTCCGGAGTATGTGATGGACGAGCTTTCGATGGGCAAGCGTTCGATGGGCCGCCATTCATGAGCAATTCTTCTTCTGCACCGGCCGCCATTCCCGGCCAGCCCATCGTCGAGATGGAAAAGGTCAGCAAGTGGTTTGGCGACTTCCAGGTGCTGCGCGACATCGACCTGCAGGTTGCGCGTGGCGAGCGCATCGTGATCTGCGGCCCGTCGGGCTCGGGCAAGTCCACCTTGATCCGCTGCCTGAACCGGCTGGAAACCCATCAGCAGGGCCGCATTGCCATCGACGGCATGGAATTGACCGACGACTTGCGCCAGGTGGACCGGGTGCGGCGCGAGGTCGGCATGGTGTTCCAGCACTTCAACCTGTTCCCGCACCTGACCGTGCTTGAGAACCTCACCCTGGGGCCGATCTGGGTCCTGAAGCAGCCGCGTGCCGAGGCAGAAGCCACGGCCATGAAGTACCTGACGCGGGTGCGCATCCCTGAACAGGCGCATAAATTCCCGGGGCAGTTGTCGGGCGGCCAGCAGCAGCGCGTGGCGATTGCCCGATCGCTGTGCATGGCGCCCAAGGTGATGCTGTTCGACGAACCGACCTCTGCGCTGGACCCGGAAATGGTCAAGGAAGTGCTGGACGTGATGGTCGGGCTGGCCGAAGAAGGCGGCATGACCATGTTGTGCGTGACGCACGAGATGGCCTTTGCCCGCCAGGTGGCCGACCGCGTGATCTTCATGGACGCCGGGCAGATCGTGGAACAGAACGACCCGGAGACCTTCTTTGCGTCGCCGCAGCACCCGCGCACGCAGCAGTTTCTGGCGCAGATCCTGCATTGAATGGCTGAGCGGGACCGCCTGTAGCACCGCCAGACAATCCGCATCTCAAACCTTCAGGAAAACCTGGGGGCGGCGGTCAATGCAGACCGTGCAGCACACGCGCCTTGCGCATGACCGTGAACAGTACCAGGGCGGTGGTCTGGTTGCGTTCGTCCGCCTGCGCCAGCAGCGGGGAAGATGCGCTGGGCAGCGTGCCCGGGTACGCCGGCAAGGATCGTCCCATTGCCGTGGTTGCGCGGACCTCCCCCGGCGCACTGCTGTTTAGCTGCCCTCCTGGCGCGGCGTCGCCGCTGCATCCCGACAACACGAAGACACCCAGGCACACGAGGCGCCCCGCCTTGATCAGCAGGCGGCGGTCGGCTCGGTGAGCAGAGACTCGATAAACAGGTGCACAAGACATGACGGATTTCTCTGGGCGTTGCGAAGCGTCCAGTGTGAAAGGCGCACCTAAAGCGGCCCTGAAGGCAGCCTGAAGGAAACCTGAAGCGCATTTCTTAAGCCTTTGCTCAGGTGAGCCGCCTAAGCTCGCTTTCCATGGACTCGACGTCGGCATGCCCGCACCGAGTCATGCCGACACGGATCGCGCAACGCGTGTTGCGCGTCTTTCCACCCGCCCCTCCCCTACAAAAAGGTTCTTCGGTGAACTCGATTTCCCGCATTCCCCTTCGCATGTCCCGTGGCGCCCGCCACCGCGCCGCCATGGCTGCCCTGATGCTGACTGGTGCAGCATCTCTGAGCGCACAGGCCGCGGACACCGACAAGCAGAACGACCCGGCGGCTACGAGCGACAGCGTCCTGCTCATCGGCGGCGGCATCGCGATCGGCCCGAGGTTTGCCGGTTCCAAGGAAAACCGTGTCAGCCCCGGCCTGATGCTGGACTACAGCATGGCCAATGGACTGTTCGCGAGCACATCGCGCGGCATTGGTTGGGGCTCGCAGACGGGCACATTCAGCTACAGTGCGGCGCTGGCTTATCGCGACGAACGCACGGACAAGGACACCAAAGGCACTTTTGGCAACAGCTCGGGCAGCAAGGAATTGCGCGGCATGGGCCGGGTTGCGGGATCGCCCACGGCATTGCTGAGCATGGGCTACACGCCGTTTGCGCCCTTGAGCATCCTGGCCGCCATCGAACTGCCGCTGTCCAAGCGCGAAAATGGCATGGCCTGGAGTCTGGGCACCTCGCTCAGCGTCTATGCGCAGGGCGCCAACGAGGTGGCGCTTGGCGTCAACGCCAGTGGCGGCGATCACAAGTACATGCAAACCTATTTCGGCGTGACGGCCGCGCAGTCGCAACGCACGGGTTATTCCCCTTACAGCCCCGATGGCGGCTTTCATTCGATCGAGGCCAGTGCTACCTGGACGCACAAGCTCGACGAACGCTGGTCGGTGGCCAGCTCGGTGGGTGTGACGCATCTGGTGGGCGATGCGGCCAAAAGCCCCTTGGCCAAACGCAAGACTGCGCCCACGGCGGCAGTCTTCGTGACCTACCGTTATTGAATGTCGAACAAGCGCGCTGCGCGCAAATGAGTGGCCTGGAGAAGCGCGCGATGAAGTTGCTGTTGGTAGAGGACGACCTCGACATGGGCAATGGGGTTCGCATTGCCCTGGCCGACCAGCATCTGGACGTGGTCTGGGTGCGCCGCCTGAACGATGCCATGCAGGCATTGGATAACGGCCTCTTCGACATGGTGATCCTGGACCTCGGACTGCCTGACGGCCCGGGGCTGGACCTGTTGCTGAATCAACGGCGAAAGCGTCTGCACCTGCCCGTGCTGATACTCAGCGCGCGAGACGGGCTGCAAGATCGCCTGCAGGGTCTGGATGCAGGCGCGGACGATTATCTGGTCAAGCCATTCGCGTTGGAGGAACTGCTGTCGCGGGTACGCGCCCTGGCACGGCGCAGCTATGGCTTCGACGGCGAGATCCTTGAGTTGCGTGGTCTTGCGATGCATGAGTCCACGCGCCGCATCAGCGTGGATGGCCGAAACGTGGAGCTGTCCCGCTGCGAATACGACTTGCTGGCGCTGTTGATCAAGCGGGTCGACCGTGTCGTCACCCGCCGCATGCTGGAAGAGCAGGTCCTGCCCGGCGGCGCGGAAAACGGCAGCAATGCGCTTGAGGTGCACGTGTCGAATCTGCGGCGCAAGATCGGGCCTGGCTTCATTCGCACCGTGCGCGGCATTGGTTACGTGGTGGATGCCAAGCTGAACGAAGTGGGTGGCCATTGATGCGCAGTTTGATGCCCGTGCTCAAGCGATGGTTTCGACCATCACTGGGCGGGCGTCTGTTGTTGACGCAACTGATGATGCTCGTCATGTTGTGGACGATGCTGGTGACGGCCTCGTTCTACGCCGCGTACAACGACGACTATCTGCTGGCAACCGATCCCGTTCTGGACTTGATCCTGTCCGTTTCGGACAATCTTGCCGATGCCCCGGTACGCCAGAAGCAAAGCCTGGCGGCCATCGACCGCAAGCTGCGACTCGAGTATGGCGATGGGGCAGATGAGTCACGCTTTGCGCCCATCTTTTTCGTCAGGCAGAACGGCGAGCTGATCTATCAATCATCGCCGCAGTTGCCGCCAGGGCGCGACAGGCAACTGGAAGTCATCGAGAAAGTGAATGTCGACGGGGCAACCTGGCGCATGCGCACACGGCGATCCGAACAGACCGGCACCGAAGTCTCGTTTGCGATCCCGACACTGACCGGCGTGCTGATCACCTTCAACTCGCGCGGCTACTACCTGCTTCCGCTCTTGATCAGTCTTCCGTTTCTGGCATTTCCCGCTTGGTGGTCGATACGCCTGGCGCTGCGACCGTGGCGGCGATTGAGCGACGAAATTTCCATGCGCGGTTCCGATGACCTGAGCCCGCTTGGCTTCAAGGCGAGTCATTCGGAACTCAAGCCATTCGTGACCAGCATCAACACGTTGCTGGCCCGTGTGCACAATAGCGCCTTGCGTGAACGCAGTCTGATTGCCGATGCCGCGCACGAGCTGCGCACGCCCTTGGCCGCCATGCGCGTCAATGTCGAGGCGCTGCGCCAGCAGACGGCCGATCCCCGCCAGCGCCAGTTGATGGATAGCTTGCTGCGCAGCAATCACCGCGCGACCCGGATGGTGCAGCAACTGCTGCAACTGATGCGTAGTGAAGCCGCGGCCGATGGCGGCGGCACGCAGGTGATGCGTATTGACAGCATGGTTCAGGACCGACTGGCCGAGCAGGACACCCTGGCCGCCGCCCGCAGCGTGGAACTCGAACTGGAAATTGAGGCGTCTGCCACGCCCATGCTCATCCATGCCGAACCGGAAGGCATGGCGTCCCTGGTCGACAATCTTGTCGACAACGCGATCAAGTACAGCCCGCCTGGCGGCATAGTGACCGTGCAGGTGCAAGTCGTACAGGCACAGGTGGTACTGAGTGTGAGCGATGCGGGCCCCGGCATTGCGCCGGAGATGCGCGAGCGCGTGTTCAACCGGTTCTTCCGCGCGCCCGATCAAGTGCAGAGCGGCAGCGGCCTGGGCTTGTCGATCGTGCAGAACGTGGTCACTCGGCACGGCGGGACGATCAGCTTGCACGCCAGTGCGCGTGGCGGGCTGCTGTGCCGGGTGACGCTGAATCTGGCGACGCAGCCGGCAGCGGTTTCTGCAGCGTTGGCATCGGGCAGGGCCTGATTCCGGCGGGTCGACCGACTTGCAGTTGACCGTGCTTGCGGCCTGATCAGATCAAGGTCGGGGGGCCTGAATTGTTCAGGCTCCCCGACGTTTGTGCATCGCCAGGCTGGTTTTATGAACTCATGCCCAGCAGCGCGCCGGCAAACTCGTCGGCCACGAAAGGCTGCAAGTCGTCGATGCCCTCGCCCACGCCGATCCAGTAGACCGGGATCGGACGCACGCCATTGCGGCCGGCAGCAACGGCAGCCAGGATGCCGCCCTTGGCCGTGCCGTCGAGCTTGGTCACGATCAGGCCGGTCAGGCCTACCGCGTCGTCGAAAGCCTTGATCTGCTGCAGCGCGTTCTGGCCGGTGTTGCCGTCGATCACCAGCAGCACCTCGTGCGGCGCGCTGGGGTCGGCCTTGGCGATCACGCGACGGATCTTCTTCAGCTCTTCCATCAGGTTGGTCTGCGTCGGCAGGCGGCCGGCGGTGTCGACCATCACCACGCCCATGTTGCGGGCGCGACCGGACTGCACGGCATCGAATGCCACGGCAGCCGGATCGCCGCCGTCCTGGGCGATCACGGTGACGTTGTTGCGACGCCCCCATTCGACCAGCTGTTCACGCGCCGCGGCACGGAAGGTGTCGCCGGCCGCCAGCAGCACGGGCTTGCCGTGTTGCTGGAAGTGGCGCGCCAGCTTGCCGATGGACGTGGTCTTGCCGGCGCCGTTGACGCCCGCGATCATGGTGACGATGGGCGTGGTGCGGCTGAGGTCGAATTTGCGCTCCAGGGGCTTCAGGTGGGCGGCGATCAGCTCGCGCAAGACCACTTTCACCCGCTCGCCGTCTTCGATGCGCTCTTTTTTGACGCGTGCGCGCAGGGCGGTCAGCAGCGAGGTGGCGGCTTCGACGCCCGCGTCCGACATGATCAGCGCGGTTTCCAGCTCGTCGAAGAGGTTTTCGTCGACCTTGACCCCGATGAACAGCGTGGTGATGCTCTGGCCGGTCTTCGACAAGCCATTGCGCAGGCGTGTCATCCACGAGGATTTGGCCGATTCGACGGCGGGCTCAGCTGTCGGTGCTGCCGCAGTTGCTGCGGGCGCAACCGGCGCCGGAGCAGGTGCCGGCGCGGCGGACGGCACGAAGCGGGACAGCCAGGAGGACTTTGCCGGCTCGGGGGCGGGTGCTGGTGCGGGTGCCAGCACCGGCGCAGGTGCGGCGACGGGTGCGGGTGCGGCGGGCGGCGGGGTGAACACCGCAGGCGCGGCGGCCGGCGGAATGGCCGGCGATACCGGGGCAACCGCAGGGGTGGCCTCGACCACCGGGGCAGGCGCAGGCGGCGCGTAGGCGGCGGGTGCAGCAGGAGCGGGAGCGGCTGCAACCGGTGCAGGTGCCACGGACGGCGGGACGATGATCGTCGGGGCCGGTGACGATGAAGTCGTCGGTGATGCGGCTGCTGCACCGGCGACCGGGGCAGGCGTGGTCGGCGGGTAAGCAGTCGGCGCTACCGGGGCTGTCGTCGCAGTGCTCGGCGGCACCGATGGAGACGCCAACGGAGAGCTTGACGGCGACGCGGCTGGGGTTGCCGCCGGCGTCGCGGCCGAGGGTGCGGTCGGTGTTGCAAACGGCGGTGTCACGATGACAGGCGTCTGGATCGCAGGCGTCGCGGCCGGGCTGACCAAGGCCGACGGCGCAGCGGTGGTCGGCGAGGAAGGCGTGGCGATCACACCGGGCGAGGCCTGCGGGGGCGTAACCGCCGGACGTGCAAGCTCGGGGGATGCGATTGCCGGACTGACGGCCGGCGGGACAGCACTCGCTGGAGCAGCAATCGGAGCCGGCACCGAAGGCGCGGAAACCGCAGGCGACGCGATCGGGGAGGCAGCGACAGGCGCAGCTGACACTGAGCGTGCAGCAGCAGGCGCGGTACTCGGCTGAGCAGAGATCGGCGAAGTCGGTACAGAAGGTGCAGAGACCGCAGGCGACGCGAGCGGGGACGCAGCGACCGGTGGAGCCGACACTGAGGGCGCAGCGGCCGCAGGCGGGGCAGAGATCGGTGAAACCGAGACCGAAGGCGCAGCAACCGCAGGAGACCCGGCCGACGGCGAAGGCGATACCGGAGGGATCGGGGCGGGCACCGGAGCAGCCACCGGCGCAGTGGCGGGGACAGATGCGGGCGCAGTTACCGGCGTTGCTGGTACTGCGGGCGCTGCTGCTGGCGGGGACACCGGCCCAGTTGCCGGCACCGGTGCTGCAGGCGCTGGCGAAAACGTGGTCGGCTGCGCGGGCACGGGTGCCGACGCAGGTGCAGGCGAAAACGCCGTCGGTTGCGCAGGCGCGGGTGCCGGTGCAGGCGTCGACACTGGGCGCCCGCCAAACCGCGCAGGCAAGGAAATTGGCGGATGCGGAATGCCGGATGTCGGCGAACCCGACCTCGGCGCACCAGAAGGTGGCGTGGGCGCAACGGTCGGCGCGCTGGCCGACGACACGCCCGGGGACGCGACGAACGGTGCCGACGCAGGGGTCGAAGACGGTATGGAAGACGGCGACTGCGGCGTGGCCGGTGCTGCGCTCGGGCTGGAAACCGGCGTCACAGGCGCGGTGGGGCTGGCTGCGGGGGCAGCCAGCGGCACATAAGCCGGGGCCGATGGCGGCGCAGCAACGGGTGCAGATGCGGGCGCTGGCGTAGGCGCAGCGACGGGAGCGGGGGCGGGCGTCGGCTCGGGCGCGCGCTTCTTTTTGAAGAAACTGAACATGAAAGCCTGCTGAAGTCTCGTGCGGGGGACGCGCGACGTAGAATCCCGGATTCTACCGGTGAGTGATAAATGCCCCGAGCCCCACGCAAGCAAGCCCCACGTATTGCCCCGAACAGCGTTCGCATCATTGGCGGGCAATACCGTCGCACGCCGATCACGGTGGTGGACGCCCCGGGCTTGCGCCCTACCCCCGACCGCGTGCGCGAAACGGTCTATAACTGGCTGTCGCATCTGTGGGGCGCGAATTTCGATAACAAGTCGGTGCTGGATCCCTTCGCGGGCTCGGGCGCCATGGGCTTCGAAGCCGCATCACGGGGCGCTTCCCGCGTGGTGATGATCGAAACCGAACGCAAGACGATCTTCACGATGACCGCGCTGCGCGACAAGCTGGACGCCCGCGTCATCGACATCATCCATGGCGACGGGCTGGCGGCGATGCGCCGCTTGGCCGGCGCCAATTTCGATATGGTGTTCCTGGACCCGCCCTTCGGCGAAGGCAAGCTCGAGAAAGTGTGGCCGCTGCTGCCCGCCGTGTTGGCGCAGGATGGCTTGGTCTATGTGGAATCGGAAGCGCCGATCGTCCCGCCCGATGGATTCGCACTGATTCGCCAGGACGGCGCCGGCGCCATCTTCTTCGGCTTGCTGGAACGTGTTCCTGCCGCCACATAAAGTGGGGCGTGGCGCTACCCGGGAAATTCCGGGGCCACCATCGGTGTGCCCGATTATGCTGCGCTGCAAAAATAGTAAATAATTCTGGAAACGCCGATTAGCCCACAATTCCCCGATCGCTCGGGGCCAACATCGCCGGCATGGCCTGTACCACCTGGCCATCGCTCACCCCGGCGCGGAGCCCATGCATGATCACTGCCGTCTACCCAGGTACGTTCGACCCCATGACCCGCGGTCACGAGGACCTCGTGCGTCGCGCCGCCGGTCTGTTTGACCGGCTGGTGGTCGGCGTGGCGCATAGCCGCAACAAGCAGCCGTTCTTCAGCGTGCACGAGCGAGTCGAGATTGCGCGCGAGATCCTCAGCCACTACCCCAACGTCGAAGTGCACAGCTTCGCCGGTCTGCTGAAAGACTTCGTGCGCAAGCAGGACGCCCGGGTGATCGTGCGCGGCCTGCGCGCCGTATCGGACTTCGAATACGAATTCCAGATGGCTGGAATGAACCGATATCTGTTGCCCGATGTCGAAACGATGTTCCTCACGCCGTCCGACCAGTACCAGTTCATTTCCGGCACGATCGTGCGGGAAATCGCGCAATTGGGCGGCGATGTGAGTAAATTCGTATTTCCCTCGGTCGAACGCTGGCTGCAGACCAAGGTCTCGCAGTTGGGCGGCCGGGACGTCCCCGAGCTTTGAACGCCTGGCACTGACAGCCCGCGGCCCCGTGCATCTCGCACGCCGGCCGCCTGCCTGACGAAGGAAATTGCCGTCATGGCTTTATTGATTACCGACGAATGCATCAACTGTGATGTGTGCGAGCCCGAGTGCCCCAACGACGCCATCAGCATGGGCGCGGAGTACTACGTCATCGAGCCGACCAAGTGCACCGAGTGCGTCGGCCACCACGAAGAGGCCCAGTGCAAGGTCGTCTGCCCGGTCGAGTGCATCGAGCTGAATCCGTCCTGGCATGAAGATCAGGACGCGTTGATGGCGAAATACAAGCAGTTGACGGCGCGTTTGCAACAGGCCTGAGTCTCAGACCGGCTCGCGGTCATTGCGCGCCAGCACCAGATACCGCGCGGCAGGACAGCACCACCATACGGCACAACGGGGTGGATGCAGCCGCTCGAAGTGGTACTTTCCACCGCCTCAGGAGAGGCACACCATGCTGCAGAAAACCAAGTCCCCCGTATCCGAGCAAAGCCTGCTCGACAGCCTGCGCGCCATCGTCGGTGCGCAGGCCGTGGCCACCGGCCGCCGGAAAACCCAGCGCTACGTCAAAGGGTTCCGCGAGGGCGGCGGGGATGCGCAGGCGGTCGTGTTTCCCAGCACCTTGCTGCAGCTGTGGCAGGTACTGCAAGTCTGCGTGGCGGCCGATCGTGTGGTCATCATGCAGGCGGCCAATACCGGGCTGACGGGTGGGTCTACGCCAACTGCGGAAGGCTATGACCGGGCCGCCGTGGTGATCAACACACTGCGCATGAACACCATCCGCCTGCTCGATGGCGGCAAGCAGATTGTGAGCTTCCCCGGCGGCACGCTGTATCAGCTGGAACGCCTGTTGAAGCCCCTGGGCCGCGAACCGCACTCGGTGATCGGCTCGTCGTGCATTGGCGCGTCCATCGTGGGCGGCGTGTGCAACAACTCGGGCGGCTCGCTGGTGCATCGTGGCCCGGCCTACACCGAGCTTGCGCTGTACGCGCAGATCGATGCCTCGGGCACGTTGAAGCTGGTGAATCACCTGGGCATCGACCTGGGCAGCACGCCTGAAGAGATCCTGACGAATCTGGAAAACGGCACGTATACCGATGCTGACGTACGCCACGACGAGCGCCGTGCCTCGGGTGCCGACTACACCGACCGCATGCGCGACGTCGATGCCGACACGCCCGCCCGCTGGAACGCCGACCCCAGCAAGCTGTACGAAGCATCGGGCTGCGCGGGCAAGCTGGCGGTGTTCGCGGTGCGCCTGGACACCTTCGGCGCGGAAACCAAGACGCAGGTCTATTACATCGGCACCAACGACACGGCCGTGCTGACCGAATTGCGCCGTCGCCTGCTGGGCAGCGGTGGCCACCTGCCGATTGCCGGCGAGTACATGCACCGCGACATCTACGACGTGTCGGCGGAGTACGGCAAGGACACCTTCTGGCTGATCAAGAAGTACGGCACCGACGTGATGCCGGGCTTCTTTGCGTTCAAAAGCCGCTTCGACGCCACGCTGGCCAACTGGTCGTGGGCACCGCGCAACCTGAGCGATCGCATCGCCCAGTTCTTTGCGAAGCTGTTGCCCAAACAGCTGCCCGACCGCCTGAACGAATGGCGCGACCGCTACGAGCATCATCTGATGCTGAAGATGGCCGGCCCCGGCATCGCGGAAGCGGAAGCGCTGTTGAAGGAAATGTTTGCCGATTCGAACCAAGGCGGCTGGTTCACCTGCACGCCGGAAGAAGGCTCGAAAGCCTTCCTGCATCGCTTTGCGGCAGCCGGCGCGGCCATTCGCTACCAAGCCGTGCACGCGGACGAAGTGGAAGACATTCTGGCGCTGGACATTGCGCTGAAACGCAGCGAGCGCCAGTGGTTCGAAACCCTGCCGCCGGAGGTGGAATTGCAGCTGGTGTCCAAGCTGTATTACGGGCACTTCCTGTGCCACGTGTTCCACCAGGACTACATCGTCAAGAAAGGCGTGGACGCCAAGGCGCTGAAGCAGAAGATGCTGGAGATTCTGGACAGCAAGGGTGCCGAGTACCCGGCCGAGCACAACGTTGGCCACCTGTACTACGCGAAGCCTGCACTGGCGGCTTTCTACCGCGAAGTCGATCCGACCAATACGCTGAATCCAGGCCTGGGGAAACTGCCGCGCGGGAAGTTCTACGCGGAAGAGGCTTAAGTCGTTTTTTTGCGGCCCATGCGCGGGGAAGATGGTCTGACCATCTTTCCCCGCAGTCACGTTGACCAAGTGCTGCCGCGCGCCCAAGCAGCTAGCTCAGCGCGACTCCAGCCATTCCTTGCACTCATCGGCCACGTCCGGCGTCATCTCCAGCAGCACGCCTGACACGGTCGCAAAGCCCTTTGCCGCAGCAATCGCCGACAGCGCGCAGGCCAGAAAGCCGCCATCCCAATCGCGGTCTGCCGCTTGCGCCACCAAGGTGGGCAATGCCGCCAATGCTGCAAAATAATCTGCCTTCAAATCGTCCGGGATCGCCACGTCGCCTTGCTGGCGCCATGTCTCGACCACCGCCGGAAACTGGAAGTAGCTGAAGTCCGCCGTCAACGGCGACGTGGCCAGCACCCGCACCACGTGCGGCACCGCGGCGAACGAGGCGTCGTAGACGTCGTTCTGATGCGCGAGTGCACTCCACAGCGAGAACCACGGCTCCTGGTCGGCATCGGACGAAGGCACGCTTGCCAACTGCCGCAGCAAGTCCGGGATGTCCGAGGCCTGGCCATAGGCGTGTTCGAGTTCATGCCAGCGCGGGCTGTCGAGGGGCAGGCAGGAGATTTGAAGCATGTTTGACATGGGGCTGGGGGAAGCGGCCAAAAAATGGAAGTGTGCCTTCCCTCTCTGCAAAACAAAAATGCGCCAGGCACGGCGCATTTTTTTCATCTACAGCGACTCACGCAAGTTCAGAAATTCAGTGCGGCTTCCACCTCGTCACCCACCTTCAACACCGCACCCGCTGGTGCGCTGACCACGGCATTGACGCCATAGGTGATGCCGATGTCGTGCGAGCGAAAGCCCGACAGCGTGCCCATGGGTTCCACACCCACGTCGCCCGTGTGCTGGTCGGTGTTGGGCACCTCGCAGCGCGTGCAGGGTTTGACCAGGGCCATCGACACGCCGTCGGCGGTGGTGAAGCGGATCACGTAGTCTTCGTCGAAGGCGTCCAGGCCGCTCAGCACGATGTTCGGGCGGAAGCGGTCGTGAGCGATGGGGGCGTGGCCGCCTTCACGCAGGCGGCGGTTGAGGTCTTCCAGCGATTGCTGGTTGGCGATCAGCAGCGGAAAGCCATCGGCAAACGCGTAGACGTTCTCGCGGGCGATGCCATCGGCTTCTTCGGGATGCGCATCCAGCCAGGCCTCGACCCGTTCCACATTTGCAATACGGCGCGCTTCGGGGTGGATCTTCACCAGGCGGCAGGGCTGGCCCAGGAAGGTGCTGAACCAGTGCGCGGCCAGGTCGCCTTCGTCCACCGCATCGACCTCATCGCGCCAGACTTTCACGCGTACCTTCACGCTGTCGTCGTCTTCGATCACGTCGCGCAGAATGTCCAGGCGCAGCATGCCGGGCGCGCGGATCACCAGTTCCGAGAACTTCAGTTCGGTGCGCACCAGCGCCATCTTCGGGTGGCTGCGCTGGGTCAGGAACTTGCCGTCGGCGTCGACCACCATCCAGTTGCGGTCGTAGCGCAGTCCACCCTCGCCCAGCTCGGACTCACGCAGCGACACGCCGCCGCAGGACTTGATGGGATAGACGAACAAGCCGGTAATCGTGATGGACATGGAGCAATACCTGTAGCGGTGGCGTGATGGGCAATGACGGGTGGCGTGCGTTCAGCGGCGCAACAGGCCTTTCAGCCGGTCGCCCACGGAATCCTTCAATCGGTCTTCAAGCTTTTCCTGGCTGCCGCCGCTGCCACCGCCCAGGCGTTTTTCGATGGCATCTTCCACGGCGTTCTTCAGCACGTTGCCACCGACCTCGGCCCACATGATGCGGTAGGCAGGCGCCTCGATCGGGCCGGTCAGGTGCACGGGCACGGTGATTTCCCGCAAGGCATCGAGGTCGGCGCCGCCCTGGCCCTTGGACGTGTTGACGACGTTGGTGTTGACCACCAGGTCGAACTGGTTGGCGACGAGGTCGATGCGCGCGGGCTTGCCGGGCGACAGGCGCAGCAGCGGCGCGCGCAGGTCCAGCTGGTTGAGCGTACCCACGCCCTGGGCCAGATCCAGGCGTGCATCGAGCTGCGAGAAGTCGGTAGCCTGGCTGCGGTTGTTCTGCTGCGTGTCGTCCTGCTTGCGGCCGATCATCGACTTGAAGTCGCGCAGCGACTGGGCCAGGTTGATGCCCTTGACCGCGCCATCACGCAAGGCCACCTGCACGTTGCCATCCAGGCGCTTTTTCATGGTGTCAGTGGACTGGCCCGAGGTCTGCAAGGCCAGCGACAGCCGGCCACGGCCGCTGAGCAAGTCCTTGTTCGCCAGGTCGACCAGCAGCGGTTCGATCGAGACATCAGCCAGCACGGCGTTGATGCCCAGACGGTTGCCGTTGGCATCGGCAAACGCACTGCCGGTCAGGCGACCGTCGTACAGCGCGGCCTGCATGCCACTCAGGTCGACACGGCCGTCGGCCACCTTGATGACGACCGATACATCGCGCGCCTTGATGCCGCGTGCGACCAGGCTACCGACGCGCACGGTGCCGCTGGCGGTAATGCCATGCAAGGGCGACAGGTCCACGGCGGCAGGCGCAGCGGGAGCCGCCGGCGCGGGCGTGGCTGCCGTGCCGGCAGGGGGCGCAGCAGGTGCGCTGGGCGCCGCCACCGGGGCAGCCGCGGCCGTCCTGGGCGGCGCCAGCTTGTCCAGATCGAGCGCATCGGCGGCCAGGCTGAACACCACACGCGGCGCCGAAAAGGAATTGGCGTCCAGCGTGGCGTCGAGCTTGCTGCCTTCGATGGTGGCGTCCACCTTGGCCTCGACGTGCTGCTTCTGGGTATCGACCCGCAACATGCCCTTGGCCGGGATCTGCATGGACTTGTTGGGCAGCGCCGGATCATCGATGCGCAGGTCGGCCGCCAGCGTGTCCAGGGCCACGGTCCCGGCGCGCCAGTTGGCCGACACCGGCGTGGTGACCTTGAACTGGACGCTGCGGGCGCCTTGCTTGTAGGACCCGTCGATGCTCAAGGGGTCCGCCGTCAGCACGTCGGCGGCGGCACGCAGGCCGGCCAGCGTGAACTTGGCGTCCACGGCGCGCGAGCCGCTGACCTTCACGCGACCGTTGACGGCATCGCCCGTGGCATTGCCGCCGTCGACCCGCACGCCAGGGGCCTCGACCGTCAGGTCGAAGGCGTCCGCAGCAGCCTTGCCGGTGGCAGCCAGGGTCAGGCGTTCGATGGTGAGCTTGCCGTCGGCAGGTGCGGCCGACAGGGTCTGTGCCTCGACACGTGCATCGATGCCGGTCAGCGGCGTGCGGCCGGCCACGTCGCCCTGGAAGGCCACCGACAGATTGGTTGCATCAAAGGCGCTCTTGGCCACGTCATAGCCAAAGCTGCCGCGCACCGACAAGGCGGTGGCGCGCACGTCGGGCACGTTGCCGGCCAGCTTGAAGTCCAGCTTGCGCGCGGCGAACTTCTTGAAGCCTGCGTCGAACTCGGCGGTGGTCTGCACCTGCAAGGTGGCGTCGACCTTGGGCGACTGCCCCAGCACATGCGCCGACAGGGTCACGTCGAAGGGGCGATCGGGGGCGATGCGGCCAGTGGTGGCCTGCAGCTTCTCGACGCGCAGCTGGGTGCCTGCCTGGTCGTCGCGCCATGCAACCTCACCCGCGATGGACACGCCGGCGATATCGATCTGCAGCGGCGTCTTTTCCTTGCCGCCCGGCACCGGCACGGGGACCGGTGTGGTGGCAGGCGTGGCGGTCTGACCCATCAGGTCGGCAAAGCTCAGGCGGCCCTCGCGGTCACGTACCAGGTTGGCTTTCAGTCCGGTCACGTCCACGTGGTCGATCACCACCTGGCGACTGAGCAAGGGCCACAGGGCGACGGCCACTTTGGCCGAATCGAGCGCGGCAAACACCTGCTCGCTTCCCGGCTCGGTCAGCGAGGCGCGGCCGATGCTCAGGCCCAGGCGGGGAAACACGGCCAGTTTCAGATCGCCGTCGATGCGCAGCGTGCGGTTGTAGCGTTGCTTGACCTGTTCGGCCAGGGGCGCCTTGTAGGCGTTGGGATCGACTGCAAACAGCAGGATCGCGATACCGATGCCCAGCAGCAATCCCAGCGCGAGCACGGCGATCAGAATGCGCTTGAACCACGTCATGGGATCGGTCTCCGTTGAGAGGGGGTGATAGCCCGGCCCGGCTGGGCGACAGACACGACATCCGTCGATGCCGGATGTCAGCGGGCATTGTAGGCGCTCGCTGCGCCGCGAGCATGGCAGGCACGTCCAAGCTGGACCTGCGCCCGCTCAGCCGGCAATGGTCGTGCAGGCACGCGGGTTGCATAAGGCGCTCATCCTTACCGACGCGGAATCCACCCATGACCACTCGCTCTCTCACCGTCCTGGCAGGCCTGCTCTTGCCCGTGCTTGCAGGTATCGCCACCCCTGCCCTGGCCCAACAAGGCGATGGCACCCAGGTCAGCGCCCAGGCCAATACCTTCAAGCCCGCCAAGGTGCCGCTCAGCGCCGAGCGCCTGGCCGCATTGAAAGCGCCGGCCGGCTTCACCGTATCGACCTTTGCCACCGGCTTGCGCAATGCCCGCATCCTCGCGGTGGCGCCCGATGGCACGGTCTACCTGAGCCGGCGCGACCAGGGCGACATCCTGATGCTGCGCGACACGGACGGTGACGGACGTGCCGACGGCATGCCGGTGCAAGTCGCCAATCGCCCCGGCGCGCACGGCCTGGCGATCAAGGATGGCAAGCTTTACGTGGCCACCGTCAAAGAGATATTCGTGGCCGACATTCAGCCGGGTGGCACCCTTGGCCCCATGACCATGCTGATCGGCGACCTGCCCGACAGCGGCCAGCACGCCAACCGCACCATCGCCTTCGGGCCGGACGGCATGCTCTACATCAGCGTGGGTTCCACCTGCAATGCCTGCAACGAAAGCAACCCGGAAAGCGCCACCCTGCTGCGCGCATCCCCGGACGGCAAGCAGCGCAGCATTTTTGCGTCCGGCCTGCGCAATACCATCGGCTTTGCCTGGCATCCGGCCACCGGCGAACTGTGGGGCCTGGACCATGGCATCGACTACCTGGGCGATGACATCCAGCCGGAAGAACTGAACAAGATCGAACTGGGCAAGCAGTACGGCTGGCCACACGTCTGGGGCGTCGACGGCATCAATCCGCAAAGCACCCCACAAGGCGAGATCACCAAAGAGCAATGGCGGGCCAACAGCACGCCGATGGTGATGGGCTACACCGCCCACGCCGCCCCCATGCAGATGGTGTTCTACCCGCAGGGCGGCTCCTTCCCCGCCGACTACAGCGGCGACGCCTTCGCCACCATGCGCGGTTCGTGGAACCGCGCGCCGGCGTCCGGCTACGAGATCGTGCGAGTGCGTTTCAACAATGGCCAGCCCGCCGGCATCGAGCCCTTCGTCACCGGTTTTCTGACCGATGGCGGCACGACCCATATCGCACGCCCGGTGGGTCTGGCGGTGACGCCGGACGGCTCGCTGCTGATGGCCGACGACGCCAATGGCACGATCTTCCGCATTTCGTATGACGGCGGTCGCGCCGCGACCAATGCCGCGACCCCGGCACCCGCGCCCAGCGGCCCGACGCTTGCCCAGGTCAACCAGGGCAATCAGGTGCCGCTGGCCAACGCGCGCTCGGAAACAGTGGCAACTACGGCAGCAAGCACAGCAGCACCGATCGCCGTGCAGTCCTACAGCTTCGAGCAAGGCGCAGGCATCCCGCTGCGTCACAGCGAATACGCCGATGGCGTGTCGCCGCCGCTGCGCTGGAGCGCCGTACCGGGTGCTGTGTCCTATGCGATCGTGATGGAAGACCCCGATGCCCGCCCGATCACGCCCTTCGTGCACTGGGTGGCGTGGAACATTCCGGGCAACGTGACCATGCTGCCGGAAGGCCTGCAGGAACAAGGCCGCCTGACCGAGCCGGAAGGCGTGATGCAGGGCAAGACCACGCGTGGATCGCTGGGTTATTACGGTCCGCGCCCGCCGGTGGGCGATGCGCCGCATGCCTATCACTTCCAGGTGCTGGCGCTCGACACCCTGCTGAACCTGCCGGCTGGCGCCAGCCGCGACGAGGTGCTGGCTGCTGCGCGCGGTCACGTGATCGGCAAGGGAGAACTGGTCGGCCGTTATCAGCAGACGGTGGCGCCGCTGAAGTAAGTGCGCCGAGGTAGCGGCGCTGAAGTAGGCGCCGCGTCTGCACAGGATCGGCCGGTACAGCCGATCTTTCCCACCCTGCATGCTGCGGCATTGCCGCGCATTGTTCAGTCAACAGTCAGCAAAAATGGCCAAATGGCGGAGTTGTGTGCGCCTGCCCGAGCTCCGCGCGCCATCCCATGGCACCGAAAGCGCAGTGCAGCATGGGCGATGATAGAGTCCGCCTTTGTGCCGCGTGACGACCTCTTCCGTGCCTCTTCATTATTTTCTTGCTCCGCTCGGCGCCGTCCTGATCTGGGCCGGCAACATGGTGATCAACAAACTCGCCGCCGACGCCATCGCCCCGAGTGCCATTGCCTTCTACCGCTGGATGCTGGCCATCCTGTTGATGACGCCCTTTGTCGCCCCCCGGGTGTGGCGCCATCGCGCCCAGATCCGTCCGGTGCTGGGCAAGCTGGCGGTACTGGGCTTTCTTGGTCTGGCCGCCTGGCAGGGCCTCGCCTACTACGCGGCGCTGACCACCACTGCCACCAACATGGGCATCATCGCGGCCATGCTGCCGCTGGTGACCATGCTGCTGAGCGCCGTGGTGCTGCGCGAACCGCCCACCTTGGGCATGGTGCTGGGCAGCGCGCTGGCGTTCTCCGGGCTGATCATTCTGCTGAGTCACGGCAGCCCGGCCAACGTGCTGAAGAACGGCATCAACCTGGGGGACCTGCTGATGGTGATGGCCTGCGTGTCCTACGCGGGCTATGGCATCTTGCTGCGGCGCTGGAAGCTGGTGCTCGAGCCCTGGACCTCCATCTACGTACAGGCGTGTTTTGCCGCGCTGGCGCTGCTGGTGCCCTTCCTGATCGGCCCCTGGTCGCCGATCACGTCACAGAACATCGGCCTGATCGTCTACGCCGCCATTCCCGCGTCGCTGTTGGCCACCTTCCTGTGGATGCTGTCGATCAAGCTGCTGGGCGCCAATCGTTCCAGCATCATGGTGAACCTGATGCCGCCGCTGTCGGCGCTGCTGGCATTCATCTTCCTGGGCGAGCGCCTGCAGTCGTATCACATCATCGGCGGCCTGGTGGCGATCGCCGGTGTGGTGCTGTCGCAATTGCTGACCAAGCGCCTGGGCAAGACGGGTCCCTGAGCCACGAGACCCGCGCCGGATAGCACGCTAGAAGTACAGATGGTGCGGCGGCAGCACGTCGTTCAGGTAGTAATTGCCAACCGCGTGGTATTTCCAGCGCACCGGGTCGTACAGCGTCAGCGTGCGCGCGTTGCGCCAGTGACGATCCAGGTCCAGCTCGGATGACACCGACTGCGTGCCGGCCAGCTCGAACAGCTTGTTGGTGGCCGACAGCGCAATCTCGGTGGACAGGATCTTGGCCTCGGCCACCGCCAGCGACACCAGCGCACATTCCTGCGGCGTCGACACGGGCGCGGTCACATCCAGCAATCGCGCGGCGCGCTCGATCATCGCTTCGGCGGCGTGCAGCTGCACCTGCAGATGGCCCATCTCATTGATCGTCAGCGGGTCGTCGCTGGCCTGCACCACCTTGCTGTCGATCCACGGCCGCGAGCGTTCGCGCACGAAATCGTGGGTGTCGGCCAGCGCGGCGCGCGCAATGCCCGCCCCCACGGAAGCCTGCAATATCTGCGACAGCGCGCCGGCCTGCGTCGGCCGGTTGAAGCGCCGAGACGGCACGATCTGCCAGCGCTGCACCGGCACGTCGTCCAGAATCACGGTGCCGCTGGCGGTGGTGCGCAGGCCGAAGCCTGCCCAGTCGTCACGCACCGACACGCCGGGTGCGTTGTAGGGGACGATGGCCAGCACCCGGTCGCCCTCGTCATCGATGGCGGAAACCGCCACCCAATCGGCGAACAAGACCCCGATCGAATAGGCCTTGCGTCCGTTCAGACGGAAGGCCGATCCTTTTGCGGTGATGCGCGTCAGGCCCTCTTTCAGGCTGGGATTGGCGCTTTCCGACGCGGCATTGCCCAGGCGCAGGCCGCGCAGGACCTCGGCGAAGAAGAAGGCCTGCTGGGCTTCCGAGCCATCGAGCGCAATGGCATTGACCACGCTGAAATGGTTTTGCGGAATCTGCGCAATCGACGGGTCGGCCTGTGCAATGTTCTTGAAGATTTCCGTCAGCGTCAGCTGACTGACTTCGGGACCCCCGTGCGCACGGGGCACGGTCAGCGCCCACAGGCCGCTTTGTGAGAATGCATCGACTTCATCGATCGGCAACTGTCGTTCGCGATCACGCGAACCAGCCCCGGCGGCAAACTCGGCGGCCAGGGCGCGAGACACAAGCAGTGCCTCGGTGTCGTGTTCAATGATGTGGGCTGCCTGACGATCTATCGTCAGCGAGATGGGGGTGGCCTGAGGCATGCCGTGCACCTTTTGATTGGGGTCGAGCGCACGATGCAATGCGATGCGTCGGCGGTCGAGCCCCTGGTTCACTACAAAAGCCGAACGGTCGCCGTTTGATCTTTGTTCACAGAAACCTGGTGGCTTTGTGCCCGCAGATCAGGCTGCCCGCTTGCGGGCGGGTGGCGCGGCGGTTTTCCTGGCGGAGGTACTTCTGGTGGTGCTTTTGCCTGTATTTTTGTCGGCACTGCTCGCGGTTTTCTTCACACTGGTTTTCGCGCCGCTGGATGCGAGCGTCGGGCCTGCGGTCTTTTTGGCTGCCGACTTGGCAGGGGTTTTCGTGGCGGTCTTGCCTGCCGTCCTGGCGGATTTTGCGGCAGCAGCCGTCTTGGTGGCGCTGGCCTTTTCCCCTGCCTTCGCGCCGGTCTTCCCGGCCGACTTCCTGCCTGGAGCCTTCGTGGGTTTTTCGTCTTCGACGTCTTCTTCGTCCTGATCCTCGTCATCGTTGGCAGCCGCCTTCTTGCCGCCTCCGCCCTTGCCCAAACTGCGCTTGAGCAAGGCCGTCAGGTCGATCACGTTCGAGCCATGGTCCACGTCTTCTTCCAGCGGCTCCACGGCTTCGACATTACCCGACTTCTGCTTCTTGTCGATCAAGGTCATGATCGCATTGCGGAAGCTGTCCGAGTAAGCAGTCGGGTCCCAGTCCTTGCTCATGTCGTCGACCAGCAGCTTGGCCATGCGCAATTCACCGGCATTGAGCGAAGACTTCTTGTCGTTCGGCAGTTCCAGGTCGTCCACGCCGCGCACCTCGTTGTTCCAGCGCAGGGTATGCAGCATCAGCGCGGGGCCGACGGGCATCAGCGCAGCCAGATGCTGCTTGGTCTGGATCACCACACGCGCAATGCCCACCTTGCCGCTGGCCACCAGGGTTTCGCGCAGCAGTGCATACACCTTGGACGCATTGCCTTGCGGACCCAGGTAGTACGGCCGGTCGAGATAGATAAAGGGAATATCGGCCGCATCGACAAAGGCCTCGATCTCGATGGTCTTGGTCGTCTTCGGGTACGCGGCGCGGATCTCGTCGTCGCTGATCAACACGTAGTCGCCGCTGTCGACCTTCACGCCCTTGACGATGTTGTCGCGATCGATCTCGCGGCCAGTGCGCTTGTTGATGCGCTTGTAGCCGACGGGGTCCATGGACCGCTTGTCCAGCCAGTCGAAGTCGATCGACTCGTCTTTGGATGCGGGATAGAGGCTGACGGGGATGTGCACCAGGCCGAAGCTGATGGCGCCGTTCCAGAGCGTGCGAGGCATGTGACTTGCGGATGTGCTCAACGCGCATCCGTCCAGAGCGGGGAGGTACTTGCATGCAGCAGCTTGCGTGCCCGTCTCGCGTTCCAGAGACATCGTGCGCCGACCGCCATCCCTTTTCTGCCCGAGACACGCCATGTCAGATGCCTTGCAGCGCTATCGCACCAAACGTGATTTCACCTTGACCAGCGAACCGCAGGGCGGCCGCGCGAAGAAAGGCGCGCCGCTGTCCTTCGTGGTGCAAAAACACGCAGCGCGCAGGCTGCATTACGACTTTCGCCTGGAACTCGATGGCACCTTGAAGAGCTGGGCAGTGCCCAAGGGTCCCAGCCTGGACCCGGCGGAAAAACGCATGGCCGTGCATGTGGAAGATCATCCGCTGGACTACGGCAGTTTCGAAGGCACCATCCCGCCCGGTCAGTACGGCGCGGGCACGGTGATCGTGTGGGATCGCGGCACCTGGACACCGATCGGCGATGCGCGCGAGGGCTACGCGGCCGGCAAGCTGAAGTTCGCGCTGGACGGGGAAAAGCTGCAAGGACACTGGACCCTGGTGCGGATGCGGCCCCGCGCGGGGGAGAAACAGGAGTCCTGGCTGCTGATCAAGGAAAAGGACGAACAAGCCCGGCCCGCCAGCGAGTTCAGCGTGGTGGATGCGCTGCCGGACAGTGTGTTGAGCGGGACGGTTGCGGGGAAAACAGGCAAGGCGACCAAGACGGCAGGCAAGACAGCCACCAAAGCGGTCGCCAAGGCAATGGCGGAATCGCTTGCTGACGAGCCTGCAGAGGCAAGCACAGCACCAAAGGCCCGCACCAAGGCAGCGGCGAAAAAGAGCGCGGCCGACAAACCGCTGTCGGCCGCAGCGGTACGCGTCGAGCAGCGTGCGGCAAAGGCCGCTGAAGGTGCCGCTGAAAATGCCGAGCCATCCACCAGCGCTGCCTCGATGCCGGCAGGTGCTGTCAAAGCCAAGCTCCCGCTGACCCTGGCACCGCAGCTTGCCACCCTGGTCGAGCGCGCCCCGGCCAGCGAGGGCTGGATCTACGAAATGAAGTTCGACGGGTATCGCCTGCTTGCGCGGATCGACGGCGACACGGTGCGCCTGTTCACACGCAACGGCCATGACTGGACCAGCAAGCTGCGGCGGGTGGCGGCCGCGGTGAAAGCCTTGAAACTGCCTTCTGGCTGGCTCGATGGCGAGATCGTGGTGCCCGACAAACATGGCGTACCGGACTTCCAGTTGCTGCAGAACGCACTGGACGAGGCACGCGGCGACGTCATCCAGTATTTCGTCTTCGATGTGCCCTGGTTCGACGGCCACGACCTGCGCGCAAGCCCCCTGATCGAACGCCGCGCCTTGCTCGGCCGCCTGCTGGAAAACCCACCAGACCCACGCGTGCGCTTCAGCGAGAGCTTCGACGCCACCCCGCAAAGCCTGCTGCACAGCGCCTGCTCGCTGCACATGGAAGGCGTGATCGGCAAACGGGCCGACGCCCACTACACGACCGGCCGCTCGGGCGCCTGGATCAAGCTCAAGTGCACGCAGCGCCAGGAATTCGTGATCATCGGCTACACCGATCCGCAGGGCGCGCGCACCGGCCTGGGCGCCTTGGCGCTGGGCCTGTACGACCGCGACGGCAAGCTGCATTACGTGGGCAATGTCGGTACCGGCTTCACGCAGGACGTGTTGAAAGACCTGAAGGCGCAGCTGGACAAACTACGGGTCGACAAGACGCCCGCGGTGGACGTGGCGCGCAACATCCGCGCCAATTGGGTCAAGCCCACGCTGGTGGCGGAAGTGTCGTTTGCCGGCTGGACCCGCGATGACAAAGTCCGACAAGGCGTCTATCACGGGCTGCGCACCGACAAACCGGCAAAGACCATCGTGCTGGAAAAGCCTGCCAGCGTGGATCAATCCGGGCGCGTGAAGAAAAACGGTCAGGCAGATGGAGATGTGGATATGAACAACGCTGCGGCAGCGACAGCAGAAGATGCGGCCGATACCAAGAAGTCCGCCGCCAGATCGGCAAAAAAAGCGGCAAGCAAAACGGCAAACAAGGCAGCAGGCAAATCGACGGCTGAAGCGACAGACAGATCCGCCGCGAGGACTGCAACAAAAACCGCCACCAGCACCGCCGCCAAAAAATCTGCCAAAAAGACGGCTGCCCCCGCCGACGAACCATCCGACAGCGCCGTTCCCACCAGCATGAAGGTCACGCACGCGGAACGCATCGTCGACCCCAGCAGCGGCATCACCAAACGCGAGGTGGTCGAGTACTACGCCCGCGTATCCGCCGCGATCCTGCCGCACCTGCAGCGCCGCCCGGTATCCCTGGTGCGCGCGCCCGACGGGGTCGACGGCCAGCAGTTCTTCCAGAAGCACGACGACAAACTCAGCATTCCCGGCATCAAGCAGCTCAACCCGGATTTCGACCTGGACCACGCGCCCCTGATGGAAGTCGCCAGCGTCAAAGCCTTGCTGGGTTCGGCGCAGATGAACGTGCTGGAATTCCACACCTGGAACGCCACCACCCGCAGCATCGAAAAACCCGATCGCATGACCTTCGACCTGGACCCGGGCGAAGGCCTGGCCTGGAAGCACATGATCGAGGGGGCGCAGCTGGTGCGCGCGCTGCTGGACGAACTGGAACTGGTCGGCTTTTTGAAGACCAGCGGCGGCAAAGGCTTGCACGTGGTGGTGCCGATCAAGCCCAGCCTGGGCTGGGATGCGGTCAAGGGCCTGTCGCAGACCATCGTCGCGCACCTGGCGCGCACCATCCCCACCCGCTTCGTCGCCAAGAGCGGCCCCAAGAACCGCGTCGGCAAGATCTTCGCCGACTACCTGCGCAACGGCCGCGGCGCCACCACCGCCAGCGCGTGGTCAGCACGCTCGCGCCCCGGCATGGGCGTGTCCGTGCCGCTGGACTGGGACGAACTGCCCGAGCTGCGGTCGAGCGACCAATGGACCATCCGCAACGCCGACGAGCGCCTGGACCTGCCCGACCCCTGGGCCGATTACGAGGAACAGCGCCGCGATGTACGGCCGGCTGCGCGGGCACTGGATTTCATCATCAAGCGCGAATAAGCGGCACGACAAGCCAATACAGCAGGTCAGCACGGCGGCAGCAGCGTCCCGGGTAACCCGAATCGGGAAATTCCCAACTGCCCGTAAAAGGATTTTTACAACAAACTGAATTGGTCAGACAGCTTTACCCCTTGTCCAATTCAGGTGCGCTTGCATGCCGCTTCACGCCATCGAACCGCGTCGGCTCTACCGACAGATTGCCGACCAGCTTCGGCAACTGATCGAACAGGGCGAGTATCCGGTGGGCGCACGCATGCCGCCGGAACGCGACCTGGCCAGCCAGATGGGCGTCTCGCGCCCGTCGCTGCGCGAAGCCATGATCGCGCTGGAAATCGAAGGCTTGGTGGAAGTGCGCACGGGCTCAGGCATCTACGTGCTGGAACGCGACCAAAGCCGCCCTGCCGGTCCGGTGACGGCCGAAGGTCCGCTGGAGATCATCCGCGCGCGCCAGACCCTGGAAAGCGAACTGGCCGCCCAGGCGGCACGCCAGCCCAGCGCCGAACACATCGCCACCCTGTACCAAAGCCTGGCCTTGATGCAGCACGAAGCCGATACCGGCTGCGTCCCCGTTCAAGGCGACCGCCTGCTTCACCTGACGATTGCCGAAGCCGCCGACAACTCGGTGCTGCAGCGCATCGTTGCCGAGCTGTTCGACGAGCGCAGCAATCCGCTGTTCGAACAACTGACCAGTTACTTCGAGTCGCCAGCCAACTGGACCGTGGCGATCGCCGAGCACCGCGCCATCATCGCCGCCGTCGAGCGGCGCGACCCGGCCGGCGCGCGACAGGCCATGCACGAGCACCTGGGCAAGTCCTTCGACCGCCTGAGCGCCAACTGGACCCAGGCCGACGGCATTGCCGCCAGCCGCAGCGCCAAGGTGCTGAGCGACCACTGATTCAACGTCTGCCCGGCCCTCACCCCGCCGGGTTTTTCTTTGCTTTATTTGTTGTACCCGCAGTTTTTTTGATCGAACCGGCAGCACCAGATTGCCTTCGGTACGGGTTTCACGGCCCGGCCGATCCACAGCGTCGACCCAAGGAGATGCACGATGAAAAACACCCTGCCCTACCGCGCCCTGCTGGCCGCGCTTGCCCTGTCCGCCTGCACCGGCGCTTTCGCCCAGACCAAGCTCAAATGGGCCCACGTCTATGAAACCTCCGAGCCCTTCCACACCGAATCGGTGTGGGCCGCCGAGGAAATCAAGAAACGCACCAACGGGCGCTACACCATCGATGTCTATCCCGCCTCGCAGCTGGGCAAGGAAAACGACATCAACCAGGGCCTGACGCTGGGCACGGTGGACATGATCATCTCGGGCTCCAGCTTCGCGGCCAAGGCCTTCCCGCGCATTGGCGTGACCTACTACCCCTACATCTTCCGCAACCCGGAACACCTGATCGCCTACACCAAGAGCGACATCTACAAAGAGCTGACCGCCGGCTACAACAAGGCCAGCGGCAACACGATTCTGGCCACCACCTACTACGGCACGCGCCACACCACGTCGAACAAGCCGATCACCAAGTGCGACGACTTGAAGGGCTTGAAGATGCGCGTGCCCGACGTGCCGGCCTACCTGGCCATGCCGCGCGCCTGCGGCGCCAATACCTCGCCGATCGCGTTTGCCGAGGTCTACCTGGCCCTGCAGAACGGCACCGTGGAAGCACAGGAAAATCCGCTGCCCACCATCGAGGCCAAGAAGTTCTACGAAGTGCAGAAGAATATCGTGCTGACCGGCCACATCGTCGATCACCTGAACACGGTGGTGTCGGGCACGCTGTGGAAGAAGCTGTCGGACGAAGACAAGAAGATCTTCTCCGACGTGGCTCAGGAAGCCTCGGTGCGCGCCGGCAAGATCGTGATCGCGCGCGAAAAGGAACTGGTCGAGACCTTCCGCGCCAAGAAGCTGACCGTGGCTGAAGTCGACACCAACGAGTTCCGCGACCGCGTGCTGAAGACCGTGCCCTTCGAGACCTACGGGTATCAGAAGGCGGACTGGGAAAAGGTTCAGGCAGTCAAGTAATGCCCTGACCCCCATCCCCCCCGGGCGGCCCGCTGCGCACCCTGCCGGCGGCCGCCATCTTTACGTCGAATTACATAGGTGAACCATGTCTGTTGACTTGCCCACCGGGGCACCCGCGCGCCCGCATGCCGCGTCCGATGAAGACCGTACCGAGGCCATCGTCCACAGTTTCGAAGACGGCGGGCAGCAGGACGTCGACCTGAGCGGCTATGCCGTCGAGGACTGGATTGCCATGCTGCTGTTCTGGGTCATGGCCGCCTTCGTTTTCCTGCAGTTCTTCACGCGCTACGTGATGAACGATTCCTTCGCGTGGACCGAAGAACTCGCCGTGTACTGCCTGATCGGCGTGGTGTTCATCGGCTCGTCGATGTGCGTGCGCACCAATCGCCACATCCAGGTGGACGTGCTCTACCGGTGGCTGCCCAAGCCCGTAGGGCGGGTGCTGTCGACCCTGGTCGACATCGCACGCGTGGCCTTTTTTGCCTACGGCACGGTGCTGGTCTGGCGCTACGTGAACCTGGTCGGCAACGAACCCATGACCACCATCAACTGGAACAAGAGCCACGTGTATTGGGTGGTGTTCGGCGCCTTCATATTGATGCTGCTGCGTTCGCTGCAGGTGACCTGGCAGCACTGGAAACAGGGCTATTCGATCCTCGAACGCCCCGACGCCTACGACGTCGCCTAAGGATTCAACACCATGACGATTCTGCTCAGTTCCTTCGTGATCCTGATGCTGCTTGGCCTGCCGGTGGCACTTGCCATGGCAGGATCTTCGCTGTTGTTCCTGTTGATCTCGGGCACCATCCCCGACGTGGTGGTGGCCCAGCGCATGATCGCCGGCATCGAGTCTTTCCCGCTGCTGGCCGTGCCCTTCTTCATCCTGGCCGGCAACCTGATGAACATTGCCGGCATCACCAGCCGCATCTATAACTTTGCCATTTCCCTGGTCGGCTGGATGCGCGGTGGCCTGGGCCAGGTGAACATCATCGGCTCGGTGATTTTCTCGGGCATGTCGGGGACTGCGCTGGCTGACGCCGCCGGTATCGGCACCATCGAAATCAAGGCCATGAAAGAGCATGGCTACAACACCGACTTCGCGGTCGGCGTCACCGCCGCATCGGCAACGGTGGGCCCGATCTTCCCGCCGTCCCTGCCCTTCGTCATCTACGGCATGATGGCCAACGTGTCGATCGGTGCGCTGTTCCTGGCCGGCATTCTGCCCGGCATCGTCATGACGGCGCTGATGATGTTGACCGTCTCGTATATCGCGCGGCGCAACAAATGGGGCGGCGACGTGCCCTTCAACCTGCGCCGTCTGGGACAGGCCGGGGTCGAGATTTTGGTGGTGCTCGCCTTCCCGATGGCCGTCTGGCTGATGGTGCTGGCGGGGGTGTCGGTCAACGTGGCGGTCGGCATTGCCTTCGTGGCCTTGATCGCACTCGACTGGTACTTCGACTGGTCGGCAGTGATGGCGCTGATGGCGCCGGTGATCCTGATCAGCGGCATGACCATGGGCTGGTTCACGCCTACCGAAGCCGCCGTGGCAGCCGTCATCTGGGCCTTGTTCCTTGGCCTGGTGCGATACCGATCGATGACCTTCAGGGCGCTTGCCAAGGCCAGCTTCGATACGCTGGAGACGACCGCCTCGGTGTTGTTCATCATCACCGCCGCATCGATCTTCGCGTGGCTGCTGACCACCACCCAGGCCGCGCAAGTCATGGCCGACACCATCCTCGGCTTCACCGACAACAAGTGGGTGTTCCTGTTCCTGGTGAACCTGCTGATCCTGTTCGTGGGCTGCTTCATCGACACCATCGCGGCCATCACCATCATGGTGCCGATCCTGCTGCCGATTGCACTCAAGCTTGGGGTGGACCCGCTGCACCTGGGCGTGATCATCACGCTGAACCTGATGATCGGCTTGCTGACGCCGCCGCTGGGCATGATCACTTTCGTGCTGGCGCGTATCGCCAAAATTTCGGTGGAACGCACCTTCGCCGCGATCATTCCCTGGCTGATTCCCCTGTTCGGCGCACTGATCCTGATCACCTACATCGAACCGCTCACGCTGTGGCTGCCGCAGGTCATGGGCCTGACGAAATGAGAGCCTGACACCATGACCACAACGTCTCCTTTCATCCGCATCCACCCCGCCGACAACGTGGTGATCGCCCGCAAGCAATTGCTGGGCGGCACCAGCCTGGCGGGCGAGAACGTGGCCGTGATCGGCCTGGTCCCGCCCGGCCACAAGGTGGCCACCCGCCACATCGCGCAGGGCGAGGCGGTGCGCCGCTACAACCAGATCATCGGGGTGGCAACGCAGGACATCGCCGCCGGCCAGCACGTGCACACGCACAATCTGCGCTTTTCCGACTTCGAGCGCGACTACCAGGTGTCGCAAGGCGCGCAGCCCACCGAGTTCGATGCGGTGCCCGCCACCTTCGAGGGCATCGTGCGCCCCGACGGCCGGGTCGCCACGCGCAACTACATCGGCGTGCTGACCTCGGTGAACTGCTCGGCCACCGTGGCACGCGCCATTGCCGACCACTTCCGCCGTGACGTGCACCCGGACGCATTGGCGGCCTACCCGAACGTCGACGGCGTGGTCGCGCTGACCCACGGCGCAGGCTGTGCAATGGGGTCTGACGGCGAACCCATGCAGGTGCTGCGGCGCACCCTGGGCGGCTATGCACGACACCCCAATTTCGCTGCCTTGCTGATCGTCGGCTTGGGCTGTGAGACCAACCAGATCAGCGGCGTGGTCGCAGACCAGGGCCTGCACGAAGGCCCACGCCTGCACACCTACAACATCCAGGAAACCGGTGGCACCCGCAAGGCGGTCGAGCGTGGCATCGCGCTGATCGAGGCCATGCTGGCGGACGCCAACCAGGTGAGCCGCGAACCGGTGTCGGCCAGCCACCTGACGGTGGGCCTGCAATGCGGCGGCTCGGATGGGTATTCCGGGCTGTCGGCCAACCCCGCGCTGGGTGCGGCGGTGGACCGGCTGGTACGTGCTGGCGGCACGGCCATTCTTTCGGAAACACCTGAAATCTACGGCGGCGAGCACCTGCTGACGCGGCGTGCGGTATCGCCGGAAGTGGCCGACAAGCTGCTGGCGCGCATCCGCTGGTGGGAGGACTACACCGAACGCAACCAGGGCGAGATGGACAACAACCCATCCGCCGGCAACAAGGCGGGCGGGCTGACCACCATTCTGGAAAAATCGCTGGGGGCGATCGCCAAGAGCGGCACCACCAACCTGGTGGACGTGTACGAATATGCCGAACCGGTGCTTGCGCGCGGCCTGGTGTTCATGGACACGCCGGGCTACGACCCGGTGTCGGCCACGGGGCAAGTCGCCGGCGGCGCCAACCTGATCGTCTTCACCACCGGCCGCGGCTCGGCCTACGGCTGTGCGCCGTCGCCCTCGCTCAAGCTCGCCACCAACAGTGCCTTGTGGGTACGGCAAGAGGACGACATGGACTTGAATTGCGGCGCGATCATCGACGGTGAACTGAGCATCGACGAGATGGGCGAACGCATCTTCCGGCACATGCTGGCCACCGCGTCGGGCGAGGCGACCAAGAGCGAGCGCCACGGCTATGGCCAGAACGAGTTCGTGCCCTGGCAACTGGGCGCGGTGATGTGAACCGTGATGTGAACGGTGACATGAGCAGTGATGTGAGCGGTCGTCACAGCTTGACGCATGACGCGCGCCGACAGCATTGGTAAGGTGCGCGCATGGCTGGCAGGGCAGTTAACCGTGTTAACCGGCCCTGTGCACAGCGAACGCAACATCGCCATCCAGGAGCACCTGACTCATGCAACGTCTGTCCCCCGACACCTTGTCCACCCTGCCCGAGCACGTGGTGCGCCCGAGCTACGACCGCAGCCAGTTGAAAGCCGGGATCGTGCACCTTGGCATCGGTGCGTTTCATCGCGGCCACCAGGCAGTGGTCAACGAGGCTGCCATCACCGCCAGCGGCGACATGCGCTGGGGCATCGTCGGCGTGTCCTTGCGCAGCCCCGACACCCGTGACGCCTTGCAACCGCAGTCCGGCCTGTACACCGTGTCGGTGCTGGACGTTGACGAAGAAGGCGCGCCGGCAGAACACCTGCAGGTGATCGGCTGCCTGCTGAAGGTGCTGGTGGCAGGTGACGGCATCGACGGCGTGCTGGAGCAGATTGCCCACCCGGACACCCGCATCGTCAGCCTGACGGTCACCGAAAAAGGCTACCACCGCGAACCGGCGACCGGCGCGCTGCGCGTCGAGGACGCCGAGATCGTGCACGACCTGGCGCACCCCGACGCACCGCGCAGCGCGCTGGGCGTGATCGTGCGCAGCCTGGACCTGCGCCGGCAGCGCGGCCTGCCGCCCGTCACCTTGCTGTCCTGCGACAACCTGCCGTCCAACGGCGACACCTTGCGTAGTTTGGTGCTGGCCTTGGCTGAGAAGGTCGACCCGGCGCTTGCCGCCTGGATCAACACGCAATGCAGCTTTCCGAACGCCATGGTCGATCGCATCGTGCCGCGCACCACCGAGGTCGACCGCCTGCGCATTGCGGAAGACCTGGGCGTGGACGACGCCTGGCCGGTGGTGGGCGAATCCTTCCTGGAATGGGTGGTCGAGGACCACTTCGTCGCCGGGCGGCCCGACTGGCAACTGGGCGGCGCACGCTTCGTCGACGCGGCAGAGCCTTTCGAGCGGCTGAAGCTGCGCTTCGTGAATGCGCCGCAGTCCACGCTGGCCTACCTAGGCGCGTCTGCGGGCATCGAGACCAACAACAAGGTCATTGCGCACGCGCCGTTCCGCCGTTTCATCGACCGCATGATGCGTGAAGAAATCGCGCCCACGTTGGGCACGATTCCGGGCGTCGACCTCGACGGTTTCCGCGCCCGCCTGTTGAAGCGGGTTGCCAACCCCGCGCTGCCGCACCGCACGCAGCAAGTGGCGATGGACGGCACGCAGAAGATTCCGCAGCGTCTGCTGGGCACCATTGCCGACCGGCTGCGCGCCAATCAACCCATCACTTGCCTGGCCCTGGCCGTGGCGGCGTGGATTCATTACCTGCGCGGGGGTGACGCGGGCGTGGCGGCTTACCCGATCAACGATCCGCTGGCGGCAGAACTGGCGCAGCGGATGGCCGACGGCGATCGCGAGGCGGCGTCCTTGAACAACCCTTCTGAAGCCGAGCGCCGCCAGATTGCCGTGTTCACCGGCTACACCGCCTTGTTCGGCGACCTGGGCCGCGAGCCGCGTTTCATCGATGCCGTCGCCCGCCACACGCGCACGCTGCGCGAGCTGGGCGTGGATGAAACCGTGACCGCCTTGATGACGGAACAGGAATAACCGAGGGGAACGCGTACCCGCATGCATATCCACCTCAGGCATGGCAGATCCGAGCTGTCCGGGTCACGCGCCAATGCCCGTGCAGCTCTGGCTTGCGGGCGCGACCCGTTTTTGCCTCCCACTCCCGCGCACCCGGCCGTCAACATGCCACCGGCGGCCAGTACGCCAACCCATATGGCGCAACGCGCCGAAGGAAATCCACGATGAGCCTGCAGCCAGTCGCCGCCGACGCCCTGCCCTATTCCGCTGAATCCCTGCGTGTGTGGGGGGCAGCTTGCCTGCGCGCGCTCAAGGTGCCGGACGACGCGGCCGAGGAAGTGGCGGGCAGCCTGGTGCAGACCAGCCTGTGGGGCATCGATTCCCACGGCATTGGTCGCCTGCCGCACTACCTGAACCGCATCGCCCATGGCTCGATCCGGCCGCAGCCGTCGATCACAATCACGCGCAGCGGCCCGTCCACCGCGCAGGTCGATGGCGACCAGGGGCTGGGCATCGCGGTATCGCACCGTGCCAACCGGGAAGCGATTGCGATCGCGCGCGAGAACGGCGTGGCCGCGGTCGGGGTCAGCGATTCGTCTCATTGCGGTGCGGTCGGGCTTTATGCCCGTGCCGCAGCCAGGCAAGGGCTGATCGGCATCGCCTTCACTCACTCGGACAAGATCGCGGCGCCACACGGCGGGTCGCGCGCCTTTCTCGGAACCAATCCGATCTCCATTGCATTTCCGCGCGCCAATGGCGAGCCGGTGTGCCTGGACATGGCGACCACCTCGATTCCATGGAACCGCGTGATGAACGCGCGCCGCGAGGGGCTGCCGCTGCCCGCCGGTGTGGCGGTCGACGCCACCGGCCGCGAAACCACCAATGCCGACGACACACGCGCGTTGCAGCCGCTGGGTGGCGAGGGCTACGGCCACAAAGGCTACGCGCTGGCCCTGATGATCGAACTGCTGTGCGGGCCGCTCAACGGCAATCCCTTTGGCCCGCAGATCGGCCCGATGTACGAGGAGCTGACGCGCCCGCGTCACATTGGCGCGTTCTTCATCGCCATCGATCCACAGCGCTTTGCGGGGGGCCCGACGCTGGCCGCGACCATTGAACATCTGGCGACGGCCCTGGCCGCCGAACCGGGCTCACCGATCATGCCGGGCGACCCGGAAATCAAGGTGGCGGCGGAACGCTCGCAGCACGGGATTCCGATCGAGCCCGGCTTGCGCGAGCAGATTGCCGAATGGAGCGAGCGCCTGGGTGTGGCGGCGCCGGTGGCCATGGACCAGACCCAGGCTTGAGCGCTTGGTGTTGCCAGGCGCGCCGTCTTCAAGCAATGCGTGCGCGGGGAAGGCCAGGACTTCCTTGCGGGCTCAGTGCCACGCAGGTCGACACTCACAATCGCTTGCGTGATCGACGCGCCCGCCCCTGCACAAGCTTGGCAAACTGCGGCAAAGTTCAAGGCTTGTGAAGACGCGCGTGAACGCATGCGTCGATTCAGGACTTGGCCCAAGGAGTTCGCATGCCGATAACCCGTCGAAAACTGTTGATCGGCGCTGGCGCCGGCGCCCTGCTGGCGGCAGCCGGTCCGCTGCGCGCCATGCCCGCAGCCGCACCCACGCTGGACCTGATCCGCAAGACCATTCCGTCTACCGGCGAACTCATGGTGCCCGTCGGCATCGGCACGGCCCGTCGCTACCAGGGCGCGGCAAGCAAGGAGCAGCTGGCACCACTGCGCGACGCCATCCAGACCTTTCACAATGCCGGCGGCACGGTGATCGACACCGCGCCGTCTTATGGCGATGCTGAAGCGGTGGTCGGCAACCTGGTGGGCGACCTGCGTCTGCGCAAGGAATTGTTCCTGGCTACCAAGGTAGGCAGCACCGGCCGTGATGAAGGACTGGCAGAGATCGAGCAGTCTTTCAACAACCTGCGCACCGACCAGATCGACCTGATCGCCGTCCACAACCTGCGCGACACGGACACCCAGCTGACCACGCTGCGCGAGCTGAAGGAAGCCGGGCGCATCCGTTATCTGGGCGTGACCACGTCCTTCGAGCCCCAGCATGCCGAACTGACTGCCTTGATCGCACGCGCCAAGCTCGACTTCGTGCAGGTGGACTACGCCATCGACAACCGCGCTGCGGCGGACACGGTGCTGCGCGCCGCGCGTGACTACGGCGCCGCGGTGATGGTCAACCTGCCCTTCGGACGCGGCCGCGTGTTCGACGCCGTCAAAGACAAACCTTTGCCTGACTGGGCTGCCGAATTCGACTGCAAGAGCTGGGCGCAATTCTTCCTGAAATACGTGATCTCTCAAGAAGCGGTGACCTGCGTGATTCCAGGCACCGCCAACGCCCGCTACGCCGCCGACAACATCGCCGCAGCCCGCGGCCGGCTACCCGACCCGGTGCTGCGCAAACGCATGGAAGTTTTCATCGACGGCGTATGACGGCGGCGGCCCGGGCTCAGCGCTTGGCCGTGCCGGTACCTGCCGTCTCGGCGAGCGACAGATAGGTCAGGGTGGTTTCCGCCATGTGTTCGGCCAGCCAGTCGGCCATGGCGCGTTCCTGACCCAGGATGGTTTCGAACACGCGCACGCTTTCCGTGTCGCCCAGGGCGCGGGCACCGGCGATCAGCGTGGTGTAGGTGGCGATCTCGGCGTGCTCGAAGGCATAACTCATGATGCCGCCCTTCAGGACTTCATCGCTGGCGAACATGCTTGCCATGCCATGCACCGAGGCCATCACCTTGCCGGTCATGTCTTTCAGCGTCGACGTGTCGGTTTCGTAGCGTGCCAGGCAGGTCTCCAGCATGCGGGCCTGCTCTTGCGTTTCCACAATGTGCGCATCAATGCGCTGCTTCAGTTCAGGGTAGTGCTCGAGCCGCGCAGACATCGCGCTCATCATGGTTTCGGCCTGCTCTTCCATGGCGTGCGCGTCGCGCAGCCAATCCAGGAAGTGTTCGCGCGCCACCTCGGGGGACACCCGGATGGCGGGCGCCGCAGCAGTAGGCGTCGTTGCAGCGGTGGCAGTAGCGGGGCTGGTCGCAATAGTGGGCATGAATCGTCTCCAGATAGCATGGAATGTGGGAATCGGCGCAGCAGCCGAAGCTGTTGTGCCGCTGCCTTGGCTTTCGCACAATCCGTGCCACTGACGCCCGTGAAGCTCATGCATTGCGGGGCCGAACCACCGCTGTTTTCAGACGCAGCGGGCGTCTGCACGGCACTCGCTGCATTCAGCCGACACGCTGCGCTATCTGTTTGTCAGGCGCAGGGTTTCACGTCGCGTGCAGGTCTTTCTCAAGCATAGAAATGTCGACGCGTGCGCTGCTTCAGACGCGTCCGGGCCCCTACTCGCCCAGCGCAGCCTTGGCGCCTTTCGCCTCGATGCTGTCGGGGTAGCGTTTCTGCAGGTCTTCATTGAACCTGCGCGCTTTCTCGGGCTGCTGGCCAATCAATGCTTCAGTCACTTTCGACAGTCCCATCGCAGGTCCCAAGGTGAAGGCTTCGGCTTGTTTCTGCAGGTCGATCTGCTGCGCCTGGGGCGGCGCCGTGTTGAGCGTTTTCTGCTCGACAGCAGGGGCTGCCTGCAAGGTTGCCGTGGGTGCGGGTGCGGGTGCCTCCCTGACTGCAGCCGCTTTGCCTGTCGCAGGCGCGTCCTGTTGACCACAGGCGCCAAGCAGAAAGCTTGTCATCAGCGCAGCCGCGACCGATGCGCATCCACGCATTTTTTCTCTCGCTGTCATTGCCGACATTCTCATCGTCGTTGTGGCGCTCAAAGCAGGCGCTTCTGTCTGGCCACCACGGCAATGGCAACCAAGACCATCGCCGCCAACACCAGATAGATCTGCTGACTGGCCGCAAGCGTCGCCTGCGCGCCGACCTGAGCGCCCTCGCCCAAGGCGGCATGCACCGATTCTGCCCGCGCGTGGACCAGCACCGTGGCCAGCGCCGTCGACATCGAGATCGCAATCTGGCGCATCAGGTTCTTGGCCTGATAGGCCTGTGCGAACCGATCTTCGCCCAGTTCGCGAAAGCTCAGACCTGCTACCGGCAAGACCATCAACACCCCAAAGCAGCCCTTGGCGATGATGCCCGGCCAAAGCGCAAACGGGGACGCGCCGGCCGGCACGAACGCAAACCACATTGCCGCCAGGAACATCGCGCACAGCCCCGCCAGCATCAAGGGTTTCTTGGTCGGCAGCAGCTTGGACCAGCGCAGATACGCCAGGGCCATGCACCAGCCCGCCAGGCCACCCAAAGAGTTCAGCCAACCGGTGGTCTCCAGGCTGAAGGCCAGGCCGTGCTCCGCGTAGACCGGGAACAGCGCATTGCCGAAGTTGGTCAGCAGGTAATACAGGAAATACAGGCCGAGCCCGGTCAGGTAGACGGGGCTGTTCAACTGGCGCAGGTGCAAGAGCGGCGACGGATGCCGCCATTGATGGACGGCGAAGCCCACCATCAACACCAAGGCGCCCAGGCAGAATGCGGCGACCTGCCACGGATGAGCGAAAAAACCGTAGCTCGCCTCGCTCAAGCCGATCTGCAAGCCCACCGCCGCCACACCGAACAGCAGCAGCCCGCCCCAGGCCCAGGGCATGGGCGCACGGCCGGGATGCGCGTCGGGCAGCAGCCAGGCGCAACCGGCCAGCGCCAGCAGCGCGGGCGGCACGATACCCAGGAAGATCCATGACCAATTGCCATGCGCCAACAAGTACGCCGACAAAGCCGGCCCGATGGCGCCCGCGGCAAACACGAAGATGATGAAGCGCCGCACGGCAGGCGCACGCTCGGCCGGCGGGAAGCTCATGTTCACCAGCACCCGGCTGCTGGTGAACAAGGCGCCGCCGCCCAGGCCTTGCAGGAAGCGAGCCGCCGTCAAGCCATCGAGCGTGGTGCTGAAGGCGCAAGCCAGCGCACCCGCCACGAACAGCGACAGCGCGCCGCACAGGTAGCGGCGGTAGCCGAGCTGTTCGGCCAGCCAATGCTGTTTGACCAGCACCTGCACGACGGCCTGCGGCGGCGCGCCCACGCCGTGCATGATCGGCGAGACGGCGAACACGAACATCGCGTTCTCGAGAAACTCGATGCCGGTGAGTGCGCCCAGCAGGCTCATCAGCATGTCGCGGCGGCGGCTGTGTTCGGTCGTGTCCATGTCGTCGGTGCGTGGCAGCGGTCGGAGCAAAGACTGCAAGCTTAAGCCGATGCCGGGGCGACGCGTGGACAAGCGCGAATGGATGCCGAAAAACGTCAGGGACATGACGCTTGGCTGAATCAGCGCTGTCGATCAGGACGCATGGTGCCCGGGGATGCGCTGAAACAGAGTTTGTGAATCAGCGCATGAACCGAGGCGCGAACGTCAACGACCACGCGCCGCAATTTCTGACTCAGCTGGCTTCACTCACCCGCGTGAATCAGCGCCTGGGCATCGTCCACCCATCACCGCCGGTGATCCACCTTGCGCGCGATCCACTCCCCGGTGAACTGCACGATCGACACCAGCGCAATCAGGATGGCGATGACTTCGAACATCACGCGGGTTTCATAACGCTCGTAACCGTAGCGAATCGCCAGGTCACCCAGGCCACCGGCGCCCACGGCTCCCGCCATGGCGGATGCGCCGATCATGCCGATGATGCAGACCGTCATGCCAGTGACAATGCCGGGCAAGGCTTCGGGCAGCAGCACGTGGCGCACGATGTCGCGACGGCGGCAGCCGCTGGCACGGGCGGCTTCGATCAGGCCACGGTCGACATCATTCAGGCTGACCTGCGCGATGCGGGTGTAGTAGGGCATCAGGCTGATGCTCAGCGGCACGATGGCCGCCCAGGTGCCCAGCGTGGTGCCGACGATCAGGCGCGTCAGCGGCAGCATCGCGACCAGCAAAATGATGAAGGGAATCGCGCGGAACATGTTGACCACGATCGACAGGCCGCGGTTGAAACGCGGCTTGGGCAGCAGCCCGCCGCCGGCCGTCACCGTGAGTGTCAACGCCAGCAGCAGGCCGCCGGAGATGGCGATGACGGCCGACACGCTGACCATCAGCAGGGTTTCCAGGAAGGCCTGGATGTACTTATCCAAGATGGGCAGGGACATAACCAAGTATCTCGATGTGATCGGCCAGCGAGCTGCCGTCGGTGGAATGGCCAGCCGCCGTGGTTGACGCATTGCCCGGCGCGTTGCCCAGCGAATTCACGACGCGTGCCGCCTGAAACGCGTGCGTGTGCAGGGTTGCAGCAGGGACCGACACCAGCAAGCGCCCCTGGCCATGCCCGTCGATGCGGTCGAGCCCGCCATGCAGCAAGGTGGCGCCGGGGCCGAGCGCGGCAAGCGTTGCCAGCGGCACGCCGCCGGTGTGGCTGTCGCCGGTGAAGCGCAGCGCGATGATGGCGTGGCCACTGCGTCCGTCCAGGCTTGGCACCAGCTTCTGCGCAATGTCTGCCGGCAAGTCGTGTTGCAAGGGGCGCAGCAGCGCACGCGTGGCGGCGGCCTGCGGATCGCCGAACACCTGCCACACGGGACCTTGTTCGACGAGCTTGCCGCCGTCGAGCACCAGCACCCGGGTGCAGACTTCTCGGATCACGGCCATGTCGTGGGTGATCAGCACCACGGTCAGGCCCAGGTCGCGGTTGATATCGCGCAGCAGTGCCAGAATCGATTGCGTGGTCTCCGGGTCGAGCGCAGACGTGGCTTCGTCGCACAGCAAGATGGCAGGGCGATGCACCAGCGCACGCGCAATGCCCACGCGCTGCTTCTGCCCGCCCGACAACTTGGCCGGATAGGTGTCGGCCTTGTCGCGCAAGCCCACCAGTTCCAGCAGCGCATCCACCCGCGCACGCACCTCGGCAGGTTTCACGCCTGCCACCTTCAGCGGCAGGCCGACGTTGTCGCGCACGGTCTTGGCGGACAGCAGGTTGAAGTGCTGGAAGATCATGCCCACGCGGCGGCGCAGGCCCAGCAGACCGGCGTCGTCCAGGGTGCTGACGTCGACGTCGTCGATCAGCACGCGGCCAGCACTGGGCGGCTCCAGCATGTTGATGGCGCGCAGCAGCGTGGACTTGCCCGCGCCGCTGCGCCCGATGATGCCGAAGATCTCGCCGCGGCCGATCGAGAACGACACTTCGCCCAAGGCTTCCACCTGCGCGCCGCCCGGCCCGGCGTAGGACTTGCGCACGCCGTCGAACACGATGTGTGCTTCGGCTGGTGCGGCGGCCGGCGCAGGGCGCGATGGGGCATGTATTGCCCCAGCAGGCAAGGCGGGCGCACGCACCAATTTCAGTTTGGCGGCCACTCAGAACACCGGCAGCACGGAGCCTTCGAACTTGGTGAGGATGAACTTGCGCACTTCCTCGGACTGGTAGGCCTTGACCAGTGGCGCCACCCACGGGGCGTTCTTGTCCTTTTCGCGTACGACGATGATGTTCACGTAGGGGTTGTTTTCCTTCTTCTCGACCGCGATGCCGTCACGCGTGGCGATCAGGCCGGCTTGATACGCGAAGCTGTTGACGATGGCGGCGGCGTCGACATCCTGCAGCGCGCGCGCCAGCACCACGGACGCAATCTCGACGAATTCCAGTTTCTTCGGGTTGGACGTCACATCGGCCAGCGTGGCCGTGCCGGTGAAGGGATCGAAGCCGTCACGCAGCGTGATCAGCCCGTTGTCGCGCAGGATGACCAGCGCGCGGGTCTGGTTGCTGGGGTCGTTGGGCACGCCGACCTTGGCACCCACGGGCAGCTCGGCCAGCGACTTGTAGCCCTTCTTGGTATAGAAGGCGATCGGCGAGATCAGCGTGTTGCCGACGGCGACGAGGGAATAACCGCGCTGCTTGATCTGGTCGCGCAGGAAGGGAACGTGCTGGAAGGAATTGGCTTCGAGGTCGCCATTGTTCAAGGCTTCGTTAGGGCTGGCCGAGCCGGTGATGACGATGGGTTTGACATTCAGGCCCTGCTTCTTGGCGACTTCGGTGACGACTTCCCAGATCTGCTCGTCGACCCCACCGCGCACCCCCACGCGCAAGGGACTGGGATCGGCGGCATGGGCAGCGCCAGCGGCGATCACGGAGGTGGCAAGCAGGCTGCTGACCAGACGAACAAACGAACGAGCAAAGAAACGGGAAGTCATGCGGAACCTTCATTCGAACGATTTGGATGAAGGTCGAGTGTAGAAATCCGCATGCGCGCCAACTACGAATCATTTGTTGGCTGTTAATAACCGGAAGTCCGGGCTGGCAACGCTATATCGATTCTGGAAATAACATCAGCACAAATAGGTGGTTGGGCATGGACCGACGCGCTTCTAGACTGAGCTCTCCCTGATTCCTGCCAGACGCCACCGGAGGGCAAGCATGCGAACCAAGTTGATGCAATCCGTGCGTGCCTTGCTGAGTGCCTTTGCAGACACCACCCCGGCCTTCATCCTGCCCGATGGATTTGTGACCCTGCGCACGCGCGCCGACACGCCGGACCTGCACCGCTGCAATGAGCATGAGACCGCTCAAGCAAACCCATGCGGTCCGGACGCCGGGTTAAGCTTGCCGCATGGAACAGATCGAATTGAACGACGGCGATGCCGACCGCTTCCTGCTTGATGCCAAGGGCATTTCGCTGGTGGTTTTCACCAGCAAGACCTGTGGCAACTGCAAGCTGGCGCGCGAACAGCTCCCCATGATGGAGCTGCCGGTGGAGCGCGTGTGCTGGATCGACGCCGGCGACAGCGCCGGCATCGCGCAGCGCTACGAAGTTTTCCACCTGCCCTCGATGTACGTGGTGCGCGACGGCGTCTACTACGGCGCGGTGGCGGCCACATTGGCCGCCTGGGACATCCAGCGGCAAGTGGGCCTGGCGCTGAACAGCTATCCGGCCGAGTTGCCCTGAGCCATGACCATGTCCGAGCACACCATGGCCCAAGCCCCCCGAGCCCCGCAAGCAGCCTCATCCCCAGCCGTCAGCCTGATCGGTGTGCCCACCGACGTGGGCGCCGGCGCGCGCGGCGCCTCCATGGGCCCGCAGGCCCTGCGCGTCGCCGGTCTGGCCGAAGCCCTGCTGCAACGCGGCCTGGATGTCGAAGATGTCGGCGACCTGGCCGGCCCGCGCACGCCCTGGCTGGCCCCGGTGGACGGCTTCCGCCACCTGCAGGAAGCCGCCGACTGGAACCGCAGCACGCACGACGCGGTGTATGCGGAACTCAAGCGCGGCCGCCTGCCCATCATGATGGGTGGTGACCACAGCCTGGGCATCGGATCGGTCAGCGCTGCCGCTCGCCATTGCCGCGACACGGGCAAGGAACTGCTGGTGCTGTGGCTGGATGCGCATGCCGACTTCAACACGCATCTGCTGACGCCCAGCGGCAACATCCACGGCATGCCGGTGGCATGTCTGTGCGGCCATGGGCCGGACATCCTGACGTCGATCGGCGGCCACGTGCCGGCGATCCGCCACGACCAGATCCACCAGGTGGGCATCCGCAGTGTCGACGACGGCGAACGCGAGTTCATCCACGAGGCCGGCATCGAGGTCTACGACATGCGCTACATCGACGAGATGGGGATGCGCACGACCATGGAACGCGTGCTGGCTGGCGTGGACGAGTCCGTGCACTTGCACGTGAGCTTCGACGTCGACTTCCTCGACCCGTCGCTGGCGCCCGGCGTGGGCACCACCGTGCCTGGTGGCCCGACCTATCGGGAAGCCCAGTTGTGCATGGAGATGATCGCCGACACCGGTCGCCTGTGCTCGCTGGATATTGTCGAGCTGAACCCGGCGCTGGACCTGCGCAACCAGACTGCTGAAATGGCGGTCGACCTGGTCGAAAGCCTGTTCGGCAAGTCGATCCTGGTACGCCGCCCGGCGGGCTGATGTCTGCCGCCAACACATCTTCCGCATCCTTGCTCGACTACCTGAAAGCCCGCCCCGAGTGGGTGCTGATCGGCATCACCGTCCTGTGGGGCGGTACCTTCCTGCTGGTCCAGCGCGCCATGGGCAGCGGCGGCGCGTTCTTCTTCGTGGGCTTGCGCTTCGGTGCGGCCGCGCTGATCGTCGGCCTGGTGTCGATGCGTGTGCTGCGCGGCGTCACCCGCCACGAACTGTGGGCCGGCGCCTGTATCGGCACGGCCATGATGCTGGGCTATGCGCTGCAGACCGTGGCCTTGCAGACGGTGTCCAGCAGCAAGGTGGCGTTCATCACCGCGTTCTACGTACCCATCGTGCCCTTGCTGCAATGGCTGGTCTTGCGCCAATCCATCGTCGGTTACCGCATCGGGGTGGCGCTGGCCTTTGTCGGTTTGCTGCTGGTGGTTGGGCCGGAGAACGCCGGACTGTCGCTCAACGGCGGGGAACTGCTTGCCGTGATCGGTGCCGTGGCGATTGCCGTGGAGGTGGTGTTGATCAGTCGCTTCGCACGCAGGGTGCATGTGGGCCGCGTGACCGTGATCCAGCTGGCGGTGGCTTCCGTGCTGTGCTTCTGCATCATGCCGGTCGTGGGGGAACGCGCGGTCATACCCAGCGGCTTCTTCCTGGCTGGCGCGCTGGCACTTGGCGCAGCCAGTGCGCTGATCCAGTCGGCAATGAACTGGGCGCAGAAGACCGTCTCGCCCACCCGCGCCACCGTCATCTACGCTGGCGAGCCGGTGTGGGCCGGGCTGATCGGGCGGCTGGCCGGCGAACGCCTGCCGCTGCTGGCGCTGCTGGGTGCCGCGCTGATCGTGGTCGGCATTCTGATCGGCAAACCGGCGTCGGAGACCCCGCCTGCGAAGAAGCGGAAGGCCTCGCAAACCGGTCATTGAACCGGCCTGCCGGCATCGTGCCGGCAAGATGATGGCGCCTCGATCGACGCGCCAGCCAAGCAATCCAGCAGTACAAACCCGCAGTCGGCGTTAAAATCGAGAATTATTCGTATTCTCACGCCGCGGCACCCTCAGGTGCCACGTTTGCCTGGATCCTGTATGAACGCACCCGTTCCCAGCATGGCCGCCGCTGGCCCCGCCGCCGACTCCTGGTTTGCCGACTACCGCGCCGACGACTATCTGTTCGTGTCGCCGACGGCGAGTGTGCACGGTCGCGACGCGGCATTCACGCTGGCGCCGGGTGCGGACCCACTCTGGCAACGCGCCGCCGCCCTGCTGGACCAGGCAAAGGCCAGCGGCATGGCTGCGCCGGTCTTGATCGGCGCCATCCCCTTCGACGTGTCGCGCCCTGCCCGCCTGGTCGTCCCGCGCCAAAGCCGGCGCAACGGCCCGCTGGACCGTCGGTTGATGGCCGACACAGTGGGCGCATCGAACGCCCTGGCGCCCCGCACCATGAGCTCGGTGCCGCCAGAAGCAGGCTACGAAGCCGCCGTCACCGATGCGCTGGCTCGTTTTGCCAACGGTGAACTCGACAAGGTCGTGCTGGCCCGCACGCTTGAGATCACGCTGGACGCCGCGCCTGATCGACCCTCACTGATGCGCAGGCTGTTGCAGCGCAATCCGCACGGCTTCACCTTCTCGATTCCGCTGGAAGACGGCGCAATCAATACGGAGACCCCGGCAGCATTCCTGGGCGCGAGCCCCGAACTGCTGCTGCGCCGCCAAGGCCGCCGGGTGATCCTCAACCCGCTGGCGGGCTCGGCCGCCAGGCAGACCGACCCGGTGGCAGACCGCGCTGCAGCCGACGCGCTGCTGGCCTCAGCCAAGGACCGCCACGAACACGCCATCGTGATCGACTCGATCGCAGCCGCGCTGCGCCCGTATTGCAGCCAGCTTAGGCTGCCCGACGGCCCGACGCTGACCTCCACCGATGCGCTGTGGCACCTGTCGACCTGGATCGAGGCGGAACTCGACGACCCGGCCGTCAGCGCCCTGGAACTGGCGCTGGCCCTGCATCCCACGCCCGCCGTATGCGGCCACCCGACCGATATGGCGTTTGCCGCCATCCACGACCTGGAGCCCTTCGACCGGGGCTTCTTCGCCGGCCTGGTGGGCTGGTGCGATGCGCAAGGCGATGGCGAATGGGCAGTGTCCTTGCGCTGCGCCGAAAGCCGTGGCGCCAGCCTGCGCCTGTATGCGGGCGCAGGCGTCGTGCCGGGTTCGCAACCGGCGCACGAACTCGCCGAGACCGGCGTGAAGTTCCGGACCATGCTGGCGGCGCTGGGGCTGATGACGACGGATCAGACAGCAACGGTGTCTGTCCCAGCAGCGAAGCAGGCATCAGCCCAGTCCCCTACCATGACCTCGTAAGCACCAAGAAAAAGACCAGGCAGAAGCCGGCGCAGACGGGGCCACCCTCGACCGGGCATCATGCCTCGCGCATTTCCGCACGGCCGCCTGCCGGCCCGCCACGAACCCAGGAGCACTTCACGCCGTGAGCATTCCCGTCATCACCCCCTACGCCATGCCCACCGGTGCGGTGAAGAACCGCGTCAACTGGCGCCCCGATCCGGCGCGTGCCGTGCTGCTGGTGCACGACATGCAGGAATACTTCCTGGCCAAGTACGACATGGCGCAGGCGCCGATTCCCACCTTGATCGACCACGCCGTGCAGCTGCGAGCCGCCTGCAACGCGGCTGGTGTGCCGGTGGTCTACACCGCCCAGCCCGTCGAGCAACCAGAAGGTGATCGTGCGCTGCTGAACGACTTCTGGGGCCCCGGCCTGACCGCCCCCGACAAGCATGCGCAGCAACCCATCATCGATGCGCTCAAACCGGGTCCGCAAGACACCGTGCTGACCAAGTGGCGCTACAGCGCCTTCCAGCGTTCCAACCTGCGCGCGCTGATGCGCGACTGGGGCCGCGACCAGCTGATCATCTGCGGCATCTACGCGCACATCGGCTGCATGTCGACCGCGCTGGAAGCCTTCATGCAGGACGTGCAGCCCTTCTTCGTGCTGGACGCCGTGGCGGACTTCTCGGCCGAGGAGCACCGCATGGCGATCACCTATGTGTCGGGCCGCTGCGGCGTAAGCCTGACGGTGGATGAGGTCGTGAATGCCTTGTCGACCTCGCAAGAGAAGTCGGCATGAGCGCGCAGCCGGAGAGCGTGGGTACGGGCGTGGACACAAGCGTGGGCACCGCGTTCGCCGCCAACGACCGCGAAGTGCCCCACCCCCGTCCCATCGTCGGTGACTTCACTGAATCCCGCGTGCTGGTCACCGGCGCCGCCAGCGGCATCGGTGCGGCAGTCGTGCGCGCCTTGCTCGCCCAGGGTGCGCGTGTCGCAGCGCTGGACCTGGACGAACTCGGCCTGGAAACCCTGCGTGCGGAGGCCGCGCCCGGTCAGCTTCACCTGGCCACCGTCGACGTGGCCGACTCGGCCGCCGTCGAACAAGCCGTCATCGACGCCGAAGCCGCCATCGGCCAGCTGGACAAGCTCGCCTGCGTGGCTGGCGTGCTGCAAATGGGCAGGATCGTCGACCTGACCGACGAACAGTGGGCACGACCCTTTGCGGTCAACGCCACCGGCACCTTCAACGTCTGCCGGGCGGTGGCGCGCGGCATGATCGAGCGCCGTCGCGGCAGCATCGTCAACGTCAGTTCCAACGCCGCCGGCACGCCGCGCGCAGGCATGGGCGCGTATGCGGCATCGAAAGCGGCGGTCAGCCAGCTGACACGCTGCCTGGCGCTGGAATTGTCCGAATATGGCATCCGCTGCAACATCGTCTCGCCGGGTTCCACCGACACCGAGATGCAACGCGCCATGTGGCGCGAAGGCTCGTCGCGGGAAACCGTGATCGAAGGCTCGCTGGCCGGCTATCGCCTGGGTATTCCGCTGCGCAAGATCGCCACCCCGGAAGAGATCGCCGAATCGGTGCTGTTCCTGCTGTCGGACCGCGCCAGCCACATCACGCTGCACGACTTGCGGGTCGATGGCGGGGCGACGCTGGACCAGGGCTAAATCCCCTGTTCTACACTTTGCCCTCTTTCCAGCAAAGGCATGCCATGACCACCATCGCTTCCGCCCCCGATTTCAACCTGAGCGGCCAACGCGCCCTCATCACAGGGTCCAGCCAGGGCATCGGCCTGGCGCTGGCCGTGGCCCTGGGCCGGGCCGGCGCACAGGTGGTGATCAACGGCCGCAACATCGCCAAGCTGGAAACGGCAGTTGCCGCCTTGCAGGAAGCCGGCATCGACGCGCACGCCAGCGTGTTCGACGTGCAGGATGAAGCCAGCATCAACACGGCGATTGCCGCCCTGGCCACCACCCTTGGCCCCATCGACATTCTGGTGAACAACGCCGGCACGCAGCTGCGCCGCTCGCTGGAACTGATCGAAAGCCACGAATGGCGCCAGGTAATCGACCTCAACCTGACCTCGGCCTTCCTCGTCAGCAAGGCCGTGGTGCCCGGCATGATCGAACGCCAGCGCGGCAAGATCATCAACACCTGCTCGCTGATGAGCGATCTGGGCCGCGCCACCACCGGCCCCTACACCGCCAGCAAGGGCGGCCTGAAGATGCTGACCAAGGCCATGTGCGTGGACTGGGCGCGCCACAACATCCAGATCAACGGCATCGGCCCCGGCTACTTCCGCACCGAGATGACCCAGGCGCTGGTCGACGATGCGGAGTTCAGCGGCTGGCTGGCCAAGCGCACCCCCGCCGGGCGCTGGGGCGAGGTGTCGGAACTGGGCGGCCTGGCGGTGTTCCTGGCCTCGCCGGCGGCGAACTTCATCAACGGGCAAGTGATTTTCGCCGACGGAGGCCTGTCGGCCGCGCTGTAAGACGGAGGTTCCGGGATACGCCGCCATCGCGTCCCGGCGCAGCAACTGCATAATGCAAATCACTCTCGTTTGCGATTATGATCCTGTGAGTGACCACTTCTGGTCTGTGCCCTCACTGGAATTTGCCCATGCCGCCCCGCTCTTGCAGCCCGATTGCCGCCGCCGTCCTGGCGCTGGTCGCCTCTATACCCGTCCATGCCCAGACGTCCGGCACGCCATCATCGGCCAGCAGCGGAACATCCACGCTGCCGCAAGTCGAGGTCAATGCTGTCGCGGACACCCCTGCCGTCGCGGCCACCGAAGGCACCGGCCTGTACGTCACGCCGTCGAACCGCGCCAGCACCGGCCTGACGCTGTCGGCACGCGACACGCCCCAGTCCGTCACGGTGATCACGCGCCAGCGCATCGACGACCAGGACATGCGCTCGCTGACCGACGTGCTGGGCAGCACGCCCGGCATCGCGGTGCGCAACTACGACAGCGAGCGCTACTCGTTCACCTCGCGCGGCTTCGAGATCGACAACTACCAGTACGATGGCATACCGACGTCCTTCGACACCGGTTATGCGGCGGGTGAATCGTCGGTCGACCCGATCATCTACGACCGCGTCGAAGTGGTGCGCGGCGCCACCGGCCTGCTCAGCGGCGCCGGCAATCCGTCGGCATCCGTCAACCTGGTGCGCAAACACGCCGACAGCAAGGTCTTCACCGGCTCGCTGTCGGCAAGCGTGGGCTCGTGGAACAACCACCGTGTGACGGCCGACCTGTCCACGCCGCTGAGCACCGATGGCCGCATCCGCGGCCGCGTGGTCGCGGCCTACCAGGACACCGATTCCTACCTGGACTACTACAGCAACAAGAAACAGGTGCTGTACGGCGTGGTCGACGCCGACCTGACAGACCGCACCCTGCTGAGCGTGGGCGTGAACTACCAGGACAACGATCCGCGCGGCAGCAGTTGGGGCGGCTTCCCGCTGTGGTACGCCGATGGCAGCCGCACCAACTGGCGCCGATCGCTCAATACCGGCGCCAACTGGAGCTCGTGGGCCAGCACCACCACCGGCGGCTTTGCCAACCTGCAGCACCGCTTCGACAACGGCTGGCGCGTCGACGCCATGCTGAACCACACCAAGCACGAAAACGATGCCAAGCTGCTGTACCTATACGGCTGGCCAGACGCCGTCACCGGCCTGGGCGTGGGCCCCAGCCCCTCGTACTACCTGGGCGAGCGCAAACAGACCAGCGTCGACCTGAAAGCCTCCGGCCCCTTCAGCCTGTTCGGTCGCCAGCACGAAGCCGTGGTCGGCGTCAGCCGCAGCAAGCAGGACGCGCGATTCGACTCGCGCGCGGCCCAGAACCCGGCCGCCATCGGCAACTTCTTCGCGTGGAACGGCAGCTACCCCGAGCCCACCTGGAGCAACACCCGCACGCTGGCCAGCAGCTACACCACCGAGCAAAGCGGCTTCTACGCCGCCGGCCGCTTCAGCCTGGCCGACCCGCTGCGCCTGATCGTGGGCGGGCGCTACAGTAAGTGGGACACCGATGCGCTGGGCTGGGCGGGCGAGACCCGTACCACCTTCAACAAAGACAAGTTCATCCCCTACGCCGGCCTGTTGTACGACCTGACGGCAAACCTGACGGCTTACGCCAGCTACACCGCCATCTTCAACCCGCAAAGCCTCCAGGACCGTACCGGCGGCTGGCTGGACCCGGTGACCGGCAAGAGCTACGAAGTGGGCGTGAAGGGTGAATTCCTGGACGGCAAGCTCAACACCAGCGCGGCACTGTTTCAGATCGAACAAGACAATCTTGCCCAGCCCGACACCGGCTTCCTGGTGCCCGGCACCCTCAATGAAGCCTCGTTTGCGGCCCAGGGAACCAAAAGCCGCGGCATCGACCTGGAAATGACCGGCGAACTGGCGCCCGGCTGGAACGCCGTGGCCGGCCTGTCCCACTGGACCGCCAAGGACGGCGACAGCCTGCCGATCCAGACCGACCAGCCGCGCACGCTGGTGCGCGCCTTCACCACCTACCGCCTGCCCGGCGCGCTGAACCGCCTGACCGTCGGCGGCGGCGTGAACTGGCAAAGCAAGGTCTACACGAACGGCAGCGGGCCCAATGGCACCGAGCGCGTGGCGCAGGGTTCGTATGCGCTGGTCAACCTGATGGCGCGCTATGAATTCAGCCGCCAGCTGTCGGCGCAGGTGAACCTGAACAACCTGCTGGGCAAGAAGTACTACAGCCAGATCGGCTTCTACAGCCAGGGCGCATGGGGTGCGCCGATGAGCGCAACCGCCACCCTGAACTACAAGTTCTAAGCGGCGGAACACGTGATGGACGTTGCGCGAATGCCAAGCGGCATTGCGCAACGTCGCGTAATCGTTAATCATTCGCGTTTGCATCCATCGCACCCGCTTTCTGTCCATGTCGGCTTCCCCGCTTGCTCATCACGACGCCTTGCACACCTTGTATGTGCAGCACCACGGCTGGTTGCGCGACTGGTTGCGCAAGCGCCTGGGCAACAGTTTCGATGCGGCCGACTTGGCGCAGGACACCTTTGTTCGGGTGATTCGTGCGCACACCGTGCCCGACGATCTGCGCGAACCGCGTGGCTACCTGGCGCGTATCGCGCAAGGGCTGGTGATCGATCTGTTCCGGCGCCGCTCGCTGGAACAGACGTATCTGGCGGTGCTGGCCGCTTTGCCGGAACACCAAGTGCCGTCGCTGGAAGCGCAGGCAATCCTGCGCGAAACCCTGCTGGACCTGGACCGGTTGCTCGATGGCCTGGGTGCCAAGGTGAAGGCAGCCTTCCTGCTGTCGCAACTGGAATCCCTGCCCTACCCCGAGATTGCCAAACGCCTGGGCGTTTCGCCGCGCACCGTCAGCACGTACCTGGCGCGGGCGATGGAACATTGCTGCCTGATGTTGCCGTGAAGCCTTCCACCATGACTCCAACGCTTGCCCGCCCCGCGAGGACTCAGCCCAACACGCGAGATCGCCGCGACAACGGGTTGCTGACGCCAGCATCCGTATCCACGTGAGTTTCGTCGCCAGCATTTTCTCCGACCAGGACCGCCGTGCCATCCGCGAGGCCGCGACCTGGTATGCGCGCCTGGCCGCCCACACGGCCAGCGCATCGGACCGCGCTGGCTGGGCCCGCTGGCATGCTGCCGACCCAGCACACGCGCGTGCCTGGCACAAGGTGGAAAGCATCAACCAGCGCATGGCCGGCGTACCCGCCGAGATCGGTATGCCCACGCTGTCAGCGCGCGGTGCCTCGCGCAGAACGGTGCTGCGCAGCGCCGTGCTGGTGATGGCCACGGGTTCCGCAGCCTGGCTGGCCTTGCGTGACACGTCCTGGCAAGGCTTGACCGCCGACTACCGCACCGCTACCGGCGAGCGCCGCAGCGTCACCTTGGCAGATGGCTCACAACTGATGCTGAACACCGCATCCGCCGTGGACGTGCGCTTTGACGACACGCAGCGGCTGCTGAGTCTGCACCGAGGCGAAGTCCTGATCGACACGCACGCCGATCCGCAGACCCGTGCCCGTCCTTTCCTGATTCGCAGTCCGCACGGCACCGCGCTGGCGCTGGGCACACGTTTCCTGATGCGCACCGAGCCTGGCTGGACGCAGGTGACCGTGCTGGACAAGGCCGTGCGTGTGACGCAGGACGCAGCTTCACCGCCGATCACCTTGCAGGCGGGGCAGCAACTACGTTTCGGGCCGTCGCAACCCGGTCGAGTCGAAACCGCTGGCCTGGCATCCGATGCCTGGCGCAACGGCGGCCTGATCGCGATCGACATGCCCATGGGGGTCTTGCTGACCGAACTCGCGCGCTATCGGCGCGGCGTGCTCAGCTGGGACCCAGCTCTGGACGAGATGCGGGTATCCGGCGCCTTCCCGCTGGACGATACCGATCAGGCGCTGGCGGCCTTGGAGAACAACTTCCCGATCCGCGTGAGTGGGGTACCCCCGGTCTGGACACGCATCGGCATGCGCTGACATCGCGGGATCGAGGATCGCCTGAAAGACCATACGGTGGGCGGCGCCGACGGATGATGGATGCCGTCACGCATCCCAGTCCGGCCCCCTCTTCAAGAATATTTTTCGCCGTATCTGCAAGATTCGCATCGCTCGCTCGGCTATCCAGGTAGCAAGGTCACGCGACCTGCACTGCCTGAGGACCCACATGTTTCCCCGTACGCCCACCTCGTCCGCGTCCCCTCACCCGTCTGCGGGACCTGCCTTGACCGCCACTTGGCGCCCGCTGCCTCGCGCGATTTTCCTCGCCTTGTTATGCGTGGCGGGCACCGTCGCGCAGGGTCTGCAAGCACCGGTAGCGCTCGCGCAGACGGCCGCCACCCGCGCCTTCGACATTCCTGCCGGATCGCTGTCGGAAACCCTGGCACGATTCGCCAACGCGGCAGGTGTTGCGCTGTCCTTCGACGCCGCACAGACCCGCAATCTGCAATCCGAAGGCGTGCAAGGCGTGTGGTCCGTCGATGCAGGCTTTGCGCGGGTGCTGGTCAACACCGGGCTGCAAGCCGTGCGCGAACCGAACGGCGCGTACTCGCTGCGCACCGCAGCACCCATCAGCGGCGCAACAGGCCCGGCAGGCGCAGCCACGCTGCCGCTGGTCACCGTGAGCGGCGCGGCGATCAATGACTCGCCCAACACCGAGAACACGGGGTCCTACGCCAGCCGACTGGTCACCATCGGCAAAGGCGTGCAGGCGATCAAGGACATCCCGCAGTCGGTCACCGTGGTGACGCGCCAGAAAATGGACGACCAGAATCTCAACACCATCGACGCGGTGCTGGCCAACACCACCGGCATCACCATGTACGACAGCCCGATGGGCGGGCGCTACGTGTTCTCACGCGGATTCCGCGTCGACACCTACCAGTTCGACGGCGTCAACCGCGCCTTCTTCTACCCGCAAGCCAACAGCTTCGTCAGCAACACCGCGCTGATCGAACGGGTGGAGGTGGTACGTGGCGCAACCGGCCTGCTGCAAGGGTCCGGCGCGCCCAGCGCCGCCGTCAACCTGGTGCGCAAGCGCCCGATGCGCGACAAGCAGTTCACGGTCATGGGCAGCGCGGGCTCGTGGAACAACTATCGCACCGAGGTCGATGCCACCGGCCCGCTCAACGACGAGGGCACGCTGCGCGGCCGCGCGGTCGCGTCCTACAACGATCGCGACTACTTCTACGACACTGCCAAGAGCCGCACCGGCGTGGGCTACGGCGTGCTGGAATACGACCTGTCGCCCTCCACCACGCTGACGGCTGGCATCAGCCAGGAAAGCCTGCGCTCCACGCCCTTCTTCCAGGGCTTGCCGACCTACAGCAACGGCGCCGACCTGGGCCTGCGCCGCAGCACCTTCCTGGGCGCAGACTGGAATCGCTGGAACAGCGACCAGACCTCGGCCTTCGCGGAAATCAAGCACCAGATCGACGCCGATTGGTCGGTCAAGGCCACCGCCGTCTACACCCGCGAAGCGCAGGACGTGAAATACATGTTCCCGCTGGGGACCGTCAACCCGCGCACGCTGGCCGGCTCGGTCGCCTACGGCGGCGTGTTCGACATGGAAACCAAAAACCGCAGCCTGGATGTCTCGGTGGACGGCAAGTTCAACGCCTTCGGACGACGCCATGGCATCAGTGTCGGCGCCAACGTCGGCGAGCTGACCAGCACCAATGACTTCTCGCTGGCCATGCTGAACACCCCTGTGAACGTCTTCGCGCCCGTCAGCCCGGCCGAACCCACCAACGCCTCGCTGCTGGCCAACCGCTATCGCGGCGGCCTGAGCCGCAACCGGATCGAGCAATCCGGTGGCTACGGCGTCGCCCGCTTCAGCTTGGCCGACCCGCTGACCCTGATCGTGGGCAGCCGCGTCAGCTGGTACGAATCGACCCAGAAGAACCTTGCCACCGGCCTGCCCAGCGCCACCCCGGCAAAAGAAGACGCCATCGTCACCCCCTACGGTGGCCTGGTCTACGCGATCAACCCGCAGTGGTCCGCCTATGTCAGCTACACGGACATCTTCCAGCCGCAAACCTCGGTGACCTACACCGGTGCGCTGCTGCCGCCGATCAAGGGCAAGAACTATGAAGCCGGCATCAAGGGCGAGCTGCTGGACGGCCGCGTGAACACGGCCTTGTCGGTCTTCCGCATCAACCAGAAGAACCGCGCCGAGCAAGACCTGGTCAACATCTGCCAGACCAGCGCGACCTGCTCGCGCGCAGCGGGCGAACTGCGCAGCCAGGGCATCGATGCCGAAATCAGCGGCGAGATCGCACGCGGCTGGCAAGTGTTCGCGGGCTACACCCTGAACAACTTCAAATACATGGCCGACACCTCCAACGCCGGCCTGGACTTCGCCAGCACCTATTCGCCCAAGCACATGCTGCGTCTGTGGACCGACTATCGCCTGCCCGGCGAGCTGCACAAATGGAGTGTGGGCGGCGGCGTGAACTTCCAGACCGAGAGCAGCCGCACGACATCGAATCTGCGTCTGGCGCAAAGTTCGTATGCCGTCTGGAGCGCACGCGTGGGCTATGAGATCGACCGCAACTGGTCGGTGTCCGTACTGCTCAACAACGTGTTCGACAAGACGTATTACCAGACCATCGGTGCCAACAGCTGGGGCAATTTCTACGGCGAGCCGCGCAGCGTGACGGCGACACTTCGCGGGAAGTTTTAAGCAGAGAGACAACCGCATCAACGCAATTCTCGACGCGCAGATCACCTAGCTGGGCGTCGAGACTGATGCAAACAAGGCGACAATCGTCGCCTTGTTTGCATCACCCAAAACACAGCGAAACCTGTTCCAGTCAGGCTCCTTCTTGATGATGCAGGCCCCATACCTGCGCCGTATTTGTCCTCCCTCCCATTGACCCAGAACACCCCATCTTCCATGGTGGCTGCTGGACATTCCGGGATGGGGACCTACGCATGCTCACTGCCACTCGCAGCCTTGATGGCGCCAAGGTCGTTGCCGCCTATGTGGACAAAGCCAGCGGTCCGTTCCTGTGCACCAGCTGCGAGCAGCCCCTGATCCTCAACAAGGGCAGGATTCGGGTGCATCACTTTCGCCATCCGCCGCAGGTGGTCTGCGCGCATGGGCAAGGCGAAAGCCTGGAACACCTGCACTGCAAGATGGAGATCTTTGATGCGCTGGCGCGGCATGAATTCGCCAGCGACGTGGAACTGGAAAAGCACCTGGGACCGGCGATCGCCGATGTGTTCGCCCGCATTCACGGGCAACCCGTTGCAGTCGAAGTGCAGCGCAGCGCACTGAGCGTGACCGAGATACGGCAGCGTACACAGGTGTATACCGACCTGGGCATCAACGTGTTGTGGATTGCGATCTTTCCGGATGCGCCGACTGACACGCATCACAGCCCGCGGGCGTGCGAGCGGTGGTTGCATGCGGCCTATCTTGGCCGGGTCTATTACTGGGTGAACGGGCTGTCGCTGCGGCCAGTGCATTTCGACGATCTGCAGTTGCCGGTGGATGGACGCACCTGGTTCGATCCGGGTGGCGGGCAACGGGCGAGTCCGGCCTATACCCGGCCGTCGCAGCGCTATCGAACGCCGAGCGCAGGGCCGCTGGTGGACCTGGTGCGCGACTTTCGGCCACGCTTGCTGGGACCGTTTGCAGGCGGCACGGTCGATGTGCCGCAGCGCCGGCTTTTTCTGGATCGGCGGCCACGCTGGTGGCCGGCGCTAAGGCCGGAATAAAGACCTTCAACCAGCAGATCGAAGGCGATGACATGCGGCACGAAACGCGTGGCAAACAGCCCACATACCTTCCCAGTTAATCCCTGGCGGTCACTGCCACATCCTTATTCCGACCACTCATCGAACGGACTACGTGCCTCGGCCCGCTTGGCGCTGCCGATCAAGGTCACCGTGATCTTGCGGTCATGCGGAATCGTCCGGTGTTCCCACAGAAACACGCCCTGCCAGGTGCCCAATGCCAGCCGGCCATCGGTGATGGGCACGCTCAGGCTGGTGGCGTTCAGGGCAGATCGCACATGGGCCGACATGTCGTCCGGCCCTTCGGCGCGATGCACGAACAGATCGTCGCCGTCCTGCACCAGGCGCGCAAAGTAACGTTCCAGGTCGTCACGCACATCGGGGTCGGCGTTCTCGGTGATCAGCAGCGAGCAACTGGTGTGATGCACGAAGATCTGCGCAACCCCAGTCTGCATGCCGCTCTGGCCGACCAGGCTGCGCAGCCGGTCGCTGATCTCGACCGTCCCGCGACCGGTGGTGGATACCGCGAAGACGTGCTGGACGAATTGGGTAGCGGACTGCAGCGTTGGCATGGGTGTGCTCGTTGGATGGCTGATCCCTCAGTCTAAAGGACTGACACGCCACAACAGCCGTGACGGCCAAGTCCGAGATACGCCATTGGCGTCAAACCAGTCGCCGCGCGAATACTTGCCAGTGATCTAATGAAACAGGCCAGCCAGAGAATGCGTGGCTGGCCTGCCTGCCTCAGTCGTTCATCGACGCCTTGGCGGCCTGCTCGGGCGTCAGGCCCTCGTAGAACTGGTCGGTGAACCATTCCGCTTCTTCTTCGATGTAGCCCTGGGCTTCATCGAGCGAGGCGCCGGCGGCGACCAGAAAACCTTCCACTTCCGTACACCACTGGATCAACGCGGCGGTTTCCGGGTCCAGCTCTTCATTCTTGGCCATCGTTGGCTCCTTGGGACGTGCACGGCTTGCGCCGCGAATTAATCGTTCAACCCGAACGATAGCCCGGATCGGGCGTGTCAGAGGAGACCTCGCCGCCACGCCAAGGTTCTGCAAACAACGATTTTCATCAATGGCGCATGTCCGCTTCAACACGTGCATGCACCACCGCTCCTCAATACGGGCTGGCTGTCGGACGCACCACCAGTTCGCTCACGTCCACGTCATCAGGCTGCTCGACCGCATACACAATCGCCCGCGCAATCGCATCGGGCTGAATCGCGATGCGGCGAAATTCCTGCATGCCCTTGCGCGCGACTTCATCCGAGATCGTGTCGGCCAGTTCCGACTCGACCACGCCCGGGCAGACCACGGTCACGCGGATCTTGTCGGTCTCTTGCCGCAAGCCATCCGAGATCGCCCGCACTGCAAACTTTGTCGCGCAATACACGGCCGCCGTGGGCGATACCGCCAGGCCGCCGATCGACGAGATGTTGATCACTTGCCCAAAGCCCTGTGCTTCCATGCCGGGCAGGACTGCGGCAATGCCGTGCAGCACGCCGCGAATGTTCACATCGATCATGCGGTCCCACTCGTCCACCTTGCGCGCGTTCAGCGCCGACAGCGGCATGACCCCTGCGTTGTTGACGATGACATCGACCCGGCCGAACTCGGCAGTGGCGAAGTCTGCAAAGGCCTGCACGTCATCGCGCTGGGTCACGTCCAGTGCGCGGATGCGCACCGAGCCGCCCGCAGCCTGGATGGTGGACGCCAGCGCTTCCAGCCGATCGATACGGCGGGCACCCAGCACCACGTGGGCGCCACGTTCGGCCAACATCCTGGCCACGGCTTCGCCGATGCCGCTGCTGGCGCCGGTGATGAGAACGACTTTTCCTTGGATATTCGACATGGCGTGACTCCTGAGATGTGACGTGAAGCCCTGCCGACAACCCACTCGGGCGGTGTCGACAAGCAGTGCATGCATCTTAGAAAGCCCTGCCTCACGCTTGAATATCCAGTCCTCCCGGGTTCTTGCCTAATCCTCCACGGGGCCGGTTTGATCGGCTTTAAACCATCAAATCGAAGGCGCTCCGAGCCAGGCTTTCACCATTGATGAACAGCTCGACCTCGTGGCGGCCGGCGTAGTGCACCCGCGTGGTGAAGCTGCGGATGCTTTGTGCAAGCGTGAACGACATTGCTTGCGATGCGCCCAGCGTGATCGTCTTCAGCTTGAAGACCTTGGCCGCGGTCGCGCCGGACTTCTTCACATAGTGAATGGCGTAGTCGATCACCAGGCGCTGCGGTGTATCGGACGTCGAGGCAATGTCCAGCGCCAGCGCGATGCTGTCGCCCAGGTGGATGGCAGCAGGAGAAACCGTGAACCCACGCACCTCGACGCTGGCCTTGTCACCCGCACCGATCAAGGCCAGCGCGCGTTTGTCGCCCGCCTTGATCAGGCTGCGCAAGGCATGCCGCACGATCCAGGCGGTGTGCGGATTGTCCTGCGACCAGCCGGCAAGCCGGTCCAGCACCCACGCGGGATTGTTCTTGGTGATGTCGTTCAAGTGATTGGCGACCGACTTGCGCACGTACAGGCTGGGATCTGCCTTGAGGTTCTCAAGGATCTCGGCAACTGGCGATGGGTCACGCATCAGCGGCTCAAGCTGGAAAGACCAGGGCAGGCGCGGCCGGCAGCCCTCGCTGGCCAGGCGGCGCACGTGTTCGTTCTCGTGCGTGGACCACTGCGTCATCACCGCAAGCGTGCCAAGCAGATCGCGGCGCAGGAAATGCCGAATGGCGAATTCCGAACTGCCAAAACGCGTGAAGAACTGCAGCGCGTCCAGCGACGTGTCCACATCGTCGGCACCGTAGGCCGCCACGTATTCCGGCAAGGCCATGCTGACAAAACCACTGTTGATGCGCGGCGCCAGCGCACGAAGCATCTTCAGGGCTGCGTGGTAATCCGCAGGCAAGGTGGCATGCAAGGCCTCGGTCACCCGCCGCAGGCGCTGCATCAGTGACAGGTCATCCAATCCTTCCAGACACTGCGCTACAAAGCGCGCAGTATCGAAGGACGGATATACCGCCTGCGTTTCCTCAGCGATATGGCGGATGCGCGCCGCATCGAAGATATGTTTCAGTTCCGAGGCAGTCGCCGCAGTGTCTTTGGAAGCCATCCGAAATCGCCCATCGAAGGAATAGCGGGCATTTTCCCCTCATCCACGTACTCAAGTTCCCTGGATCGCCGCCGTTAATTTTGTCATACGTGTAACTTCTAATTACCGTAATTGTTACCGAATCTGCCCTGCCGGATTCGGAGCTGGCCTAGGTTTCCACGGGATGCTGATCGTGCACAACACACATGCAAGCGATACCTTCGATGCAGCAGCAAGCTTCCAGGCTCCCTTGGAGCCCCTGGAGCCCTTGCTGCGCCACTGCTCCACCGAAGACCTGCTGATCGAAGAGCCCTTCCGCAAATACAAGCTGGCCAAAGAACGTCAGGCAAAGATGGTGAACATGGTCGGACTGGGCGTCATTGCTGCCATGATCTTCTGCGGCGGCCTGTGGAACTGGTCGCGCGAAGGCATGACCGACCTGTCGGTGATCCTGACCGCATTCGGCTTCATGCTTGGCCTGGCCACGATCAAGCGGCATGAGCTGCCCACCGAGGGCGAAGAAATGCAGATGTTTGCGCTGCGTGAAATCGAGTGGCTGCTGCGCGAACGCGGCGTTCGCTGATCCAGATCGACGCGCATGGCGTGCGGCCAGTCAGCACGCCACCGCATAATGCCGGCTGAGCTTCCCGGTACCGGCCCATGCGCGATCTCGCCACCTTCGTCACGCCCGCTGCATCCATCGATGCACACAGCGACCTGATCCAGGCCGCCTTCGACTGCCTGGACCGCTTCACCCATGCCTTCAACGCCTGCGACATTGCGGCCATGGATGGCGAGCTCCACTTCCCCCACGTCATGCTGTCAGGCGCATCGCGCATCGACTGGCAGACGCCTGGTCAACACCCGGCAGACTTCTTCGACACGCTGAAGGCATCGGGCTGGGCCCGCACCAGGTACCTGTCGAAAGACCCGGTACTGGTCAGCGCGGACAAGGTGCACATCGTCGTCACCTATACCCGCGACGATGCGGCCGGCCGCGTGCTGAGCACGCATCGCAACCTGTGGATCGCCACCCGCGTGGCGGGCCGATGGGGCATCTCGCTGCGCTCGTACTGACGCGTCAAAGAACCGGCAATGGCGGCAGTCCGTGGTGTTGCCGCGCACGGTGGCAGGCCTCGCTGTAGGCATCGAATTCGCGGCAAGTCGTCGAGCGCTGGGCATAGATGCCGCAACTCACGGTCTGCCCGACGTCGCCGGCCAGCGCCACGCAGCGCACCGGCGTGTTCTCGGTGCCGCGCATGGCGACCAGATACGGACTGATGGGGATGGTGACGTGCTCGGGCACAGTGCCCTGGGAGTGATCATCCGTCTCGCCGAAGTAGAACGAGACGCGGTAGGTGGCGCAGCAAGCGCCGCAGTCCAGGCAGGGCTGGGTCACGATGGGATCGCGGACAAGGGGATGGGCGCGCAGACAGGCACAGCGCGGAAATGGCAGAACGCCGAGCGCCAGTATGCCGTGCGGCTCAAGGGCAATCGAGCCCGATCTGAGGGGATGTGGAGCCGGCCCAACAACATGGCTGCCGGGCCGCATCCGTCAGGTCGTCCGCGCGCGTGTCAGACGGTGCCTGTCGCGCGCGCAACCTGTCACTGCATGCTGGGTCGACGCGGATGCGCGAAGAAGAAGCGAAGCATTTCCTGCGTGGCGCTTGGCCCGCTGGCATCCGTATACGAGCCCTCGTTGCTGCCGCCCGACCAGGCGTGCCCGGCGCCATGCACCAGCCAGTGTTCCGCCACCACGCGACCAGCATGGTCACGATGCACCTGACGAGTCGCGCCACGCCCGCCTGCGGTGGACACGGTCACCACATCATGTTTTGCCGCCATGCCGACACTGGCTTCGATTACCTGCAGGCCATTGCCCGCATGCACCGTTGAATCGGCATCGCCATGGAACACGATGGTCGGCATGCCGCTGGCAGCGCCGCTCACCACCCGCCCCTGGCCCTTCATGGCAGCCAACGCAGACGGCAGATCAGAGGCCACACCGGTTGCCAGGCCCGAGTGCACGCCCACCGCGCTGTACAGCTCGGGATAGGCGTCGCCCAGAATTGCCGCCATCGCGCCGCCTGCCGACAGGCCCGCCACGTAGACGCGGTCTGCGTCGATGCCGTGGGCTGCCATCACCTCGCGCGTCATGCCTTCCAGAATCGCGGGCTCACCGCGTCCCTTGACCTGATGGTTGTGCTTGAACCAGTTCCAGCAGCGCTGCGGATTGGCGCGCGTCGACTGATCCGGGTACAGCACGAAGAAGCCCTGTTTCTCTGCAGCCTGATTCATCTCGGTGCCGGCGGCGAAATCGTCGGGGTTCTGCGTGCAGCCATGCAGCATCACCACCAGCGGCATGGGCTGCGTGCCCGCGCCGGGCGGCACGTACAGCTTGTAGTCGCGCTGGCCTGCGCTGTTCTGGAAACTGCCGGCGATGAAACGCCCCGCCTCGGAAGGACGCGCGGTCCCGCCTTGCTCATGACGAGCCTGCGCTGACGAACGCGACGCATCCTGCCCCGGCGTGGCGTCGCGATCCGGTACTTCGCGGGCTTCGACCTCGATCACATCGCCGTCATCGGGCGTGGCGCGGGCCGGGCTCGCCTGGCCGCCGAACAATGCAGTCGTGATCGCATTGGTGGCCCCGCGCAGATCACCGGTCTGGGTCAACCGGGTTGCTTCGTGCATCAGTCGTTGAAAATCAGCGTTCATGACGATGTTCCTGAAAAGGGGTGGCCTGCGCGCGCCAGTGGGGGCGTCGGTCGGGCGTAAAGCATGGGGGTTCTGAGCAGTCAGGTGGGCGGGCGATCAACGTATCCGGTCGGCCAGTGCTGCCTTGACCGGCGGACTGGCGTGCCAGGCACCCAATACCGTCAGCGACTCGATCGTCGCCAGCGCCAGCGCCGGCGTCACATCCGGCGCAATGGACACCAGGCCCAGCACCTTGATCTGCAACATCTCGCCTGCGGCTTCGACCGCACGCAGATCATTGACGGAGTAGTACTGGATACCCAGCACGAGCGTCTTGCGCGACACCACCTGCTTGACTACGTCGGCATGCGACGCAAGCTGATTGCGAATGGCCGTACGGATCAGGTCGGTGCGGTTGGCGTAGAAACCTTCCTGCACCAGCAAGTCGATCTGTCCGAGGTCTACACAGCCCAGGTTGATAGTGATCTTTTCATCGACCGGCTTGGGGGATGCAGCAAGAGCGTTAGGCTTGGAAGGCATGGGACCATCCTATTACCATCCAAGTGGATGGCGCAAGCCGAATTCGGAAAATGTTGCAATGCAGCAGATGAACGGTAGCCCTGTGTTGCTGGCTACACAAGCACAGATTCATCAGCAAAGATCACAAGTTGCCGTGATGTGTTGCAGGCGCAGATTGCGTGCCAGACAAACCCGTCTTGCGCACGCTGCTGGCGCTGCATAAGCTGTTCGAGGCCGTGGCACCCGCAGTGGCCATCCCCAGGAGAGCCCGATGTCCACCCAGATATTCGTCAACCTGCCCGTCAAAGACCTGCCGCGTTCCGTCGCCTTCTTCACTACGCTGGGCTACACCTTCAACCCGCAGTTCACCGACGAAAACGCCACCTGCATGATCATCGACGAGCACATCTACGTGATGCTGCTGGTCGAGCCCTTCTTCCAGACTTTCACCCCCAAACCGATCAGCGATGCGCACCAAAACACCGAGGTGCTGGTCTGCCTGTCCTGCGACAGCCGCGAGGCGGTGGATGCGCTGGTTGCCAAGGCGGTGGCTGCAGGCGGGAAGACGCCCAATCCGCCCAAGGACTACGGCTTCATGTATGGCCACGGCTACGAAGACCTGGACGGCCACCTGTGGGAACTGATGTACATGGACGTCAGCGCCATGCCCAAGCCGGAAGACATGCCGTAAGGCGCGGCGGTTTCCTGCTGCGCTCCCGCTGATAAGCGGGTACCCGCCACCACGTCGATGTGATGAGCCTGAGACGAGCCCGAATATCTTCCGCTCGAGCGTCGACGAACGCGCTTGGCGCCCGGTAGACTTCTTGACTTGATTCGCCCTTTGTCTTGTCGAGCGTCATGTCCACCACCCTCCAAAAACCCTGGCTCATCGTGCAGATGGGCAACCCGCCCGACGACCTGCGCCTCCACATCGGCGAGCAATCCGACTGGTTTCGCGCAGCCCTTGGCGAACACGGCGCCGACGCGCTGGTCGTGCGTCCCTTCGCAGGCGAAGCCCTGCCCGCCCCCGACAGCATTGCCGGCGCGGTGATCACCGGCTCGTGGGCCATGGTGACGGACAAGGAAGACTGGAGCGAACGCACCGCCGACTGGGTGCGCCTGGTGATGGATGCGGGCACGCCGCTGTTCGGCGTCTGCTACGGACACCAGCTGATGTCGCACGCGCTGGGCGGCGAGGTGGCCTACCACCCCAAGGGCCGCGAGATCGGCGTCAAGCCCATCACGCTGACCCCGGACGCGGCAAACGACGTGATCCTGGGCGGCTTCCCGGCCGCCTTCGACGTGAACCTGACCCACGAACAAAGCGTGGTGCGCCTGCCGCCCGGCGCGACCGTGCTGGCCGGGACGGACCATGATCCGTTCCAGATTTTGCGTTACGGGCCGAGGGCGATGTCGGTGCAGTTCCACCCGGAATTCACGCCGACCATCATGACCCACTGCGTGACGCGACGTACCGATGTGTTGAGTGGGGAAGGCTTCGATGTGCCGGCCTTGCTGGCTGGCGTGCAGGCGACGCCGCATGCGTTGAGCTTGCTGCGGCGGTTCATGGCGGAGACGGCGGCGGGTTGAAGACGGTGAGCTGATCGGATTAATCAGCTCACAATCAGCTCATTGCGGTTCAATGCAGCTCAAATACGGGTCAAGTTGAGCCGTATTTGAGCTGATTCAGTATTCAAGACGACATTCGCCAGATCTTTCATGCACAAGCGCAGACGGGAGAGCCGTGGGCCACCAACGCGTATTAATCGACAGCTATGTGCCGAACAAGAGCTTCTTGCTGTCAGAAGCGCTCGCACGAAGCTTGGTCGCCGAAGGTCGCATGCGAGGTCAGCAACCCGCCGGCGTCTACGCGCGCAGGGTGTTGGCGCCTTTGCTTATCGACCTGTCCTGGTCTTCCTCGCGTCTGGAAGGCAACCGCTATTCACTGCTCGCGACAGAAGAGCTCTTCAAGCGCGGAACGTCCGGCGGTGACCTGGATGCGGTCATGCTGCTCAATCACAAATCGGCCATTGAGTTCGTGGTCGACGCAGTGCCCGAGTACGGACTGACCTCAGCCGTCGTCCGCAACCTGCACGCCATCCTGATGCAGGACCTGCTGGCCGATGCCGACGGGCTGGGGAGTATCCGCAGAAAAGTGGTCAACATCAGCGACACTACTTACGTGCCCGCGCAAGCACCCCTGCTGCTGGAAGAAATGTTCGAGCAGATCGTCGAGAAAGCACGCCACATCAAAAACCCGGTCGAGGCCTCCTTCTTCCTGTGGGTGAACCTGGCCTACCTGCAGCCGTTCGAAGACGGCAACAAGCGCACCAGTCGCCTGTCGGCCAACGTTCCCCTGATGCTCTACAACTGCGCTCCCCTGTCCTTCCTGGACGTGGAAGCATCCGACTATGCCTACGCAATGACGGGCGTGTACGAGCAGCGCGACATGGCCTTGGCGGCCGATCTGTTCGAGTGGGCCTATCGCCGTTCAATCCGCAAGTACGCCGTTCAACTCGATGCGATGGGCATTCCCGATGCCGCGCGCTTGCGGTTCCGGGAGGCTTTGAACGACGCGATCAGTCAGATCGTCCGCGATGGACAGACCGTCACTCAGGCGATGGCTGCACTCGGTTTGTCTGCAGCGGATGCGAAGATTTTCGAGCCCATGCTGCTGAAAGAACTACGTGTGCTGGAGCTTTACAACTGTGCCCGCTATCGGCTGACAATGAGGCAGACGCAGGAATGGATTGAGGCGGGACGGCCTCAATAGGAACCGCGGCGGATGGCGAAAGCAGCAATGCGTCACCGTCATTCGCTGGTTTGGACGCGGTCAACCCAAAGTCCCACAATAGGATTTTCCGATCCTCTTTTGGGACTTGTGAGCGCTGCAGACAACGTATCCAGGTCAACGCAGCAGCGCCTCCTCGGATACTGAACCGAATAAAAAAAGGGACGCCCTGAAGCGTCCCCTATTCACCTGCATCGCCAACCCTGCGCGATGCAGCTTGCTTACTTCACCGCCTTCCCAAACCCACCACCACCCGGCGTCTGCACGACAAAGATGTCGCCAGCGGCCAGTTCCGTCTTGTCCTGCGGACCCAGCTCCGTGATCGTGCCGTCAACCCGCTCGACCCAATTCCGACCCCGCTCGCCCGGTTCGCCACCAGCCTGGCCAAACGGCGCAAACACCCGATTGTTCGACAGGATCGACGCCGTCATCGGCTCCAGGAAACGCATGCGGCGGGTGCCGCCCTTGCCGCCTTGCCAGCGGCCGGCGCCGCCGGAACCTTCGCGGATCTCATACGACTCCAGGCGCACCGGATACCGGAACTCCAGCACTTCGGGGTCGGTCAGGCGCGAGTTGGTCATGTGGGACTGAACCACCGACGTGCCGTCGAAACCTTCGGACGATTCGCTGTACGGCGCATCCACGTTCATCAGGCCGGCACCAGTGCCGCCGGCAATGGTTTCGTAGTACTGATAACGCGCATTGCCGAAGGTGAAGTTGTTCATCGTGCCCTGGCTCGATGCCAGCACGCCCAGGGCGCCATAGATGGCGTTGACTACGCACATCGAGGTTTCCACGTTGCCGGCCACGACGGCTGCGGGCGACACCGGGCGCAGCATCGAGCCTTCGGGGATGATGATCTCGATGGGCTTCAGGCAACCGGCGTTCAGCGGGATCTCATCGTTCACCAGCGTGCGGAACACGTACAGCACGGCGGCCACGCCGATCGCGCCGGGGGCGTTGAAGTTGTTGTCCAGCTGCACCGAGGTGCCGGTGAAGTCGACGACGGCCGAACGCTTTTCGCGGTCGGCGGTGATCTTCACCAGGATCTCGGCGCCGTTATCCAGCTTGTAGTGGAAGCTGCCGTCGCGCAGGTGCGCGATCACGCGGCGCACTGCTTCTTCGGCGTTGTCCTGCACATGGTTCATGTAGGCCTTCACCACGTCCAGGCCGAAGTGGTCGCACATGTTCAGCAGTTCCTGCACGCCCTTCTCGTTGGCGGCGATCTGGGCCTGCATGTCGGCGATGTTCTGGTCCGGGTTGCGTGCAGGCCACTTTGCGCCGTTCTTGCCGGTCAGGATGTCGCGGGCCGCCTGTTCGCGGAACTCGCCGTTCTTCACCAGCGGGAAATTGGTGAACAGCACGCCTTCGTGTTCCACCAGCTTGGAGTCCGGCGGCATCGAGCCGGGCGTGGTGCCGCCGATGTCGGCGTGGTGGCCGCGCGAGCCGACGTAGAACAGCACCTCAGACCCAGTGCGGTCGAACACCGGCGAGATCACGGTCACGTCGGGCAGGTGGGTGCCGCCGTGGTACGGGTCGTTGATGACGTAGCTGTCGCCGGGCTGCATGGCGGTCTTGCCGTCGGCGCCCTGGTTCTCGCGGATCACGGTCTTGATGGACTCGCTCATCGAGCCCAGGTGCACCGGCATGTGCGGGGCGTTGGCGATCAGGTTGCCCTCGGCATCGAAGATCGCGCACGAGAAGTCCAGACGTTCCTTGATGTTGACCGAGTACGCCGTGTTCTGCAGGCGGTAGCCCATCTGTTCGGCAATCGACATGAACAGGTTGTTGAACACTTCCAGCATCACCGGGTCGGCGGTGGTGCCGATGGCACGGCGTTCGGCGCGCGCCACGATGCGCTTCAAGACCATGTGGTCGCGCTCGGTGACGATGGCCTGCCAGCCGGGTTCGACGATGGTGGTCTGGTTGGGTTCCGAGATGATGGCCGGGCCGTTGATGCGGTCGCCCGGGATCATGCCGGCGCGCACATACAGGGGCGTGTCGTGCCACTCACCGGCGCTGTACATGCGCACGGTGGAGGACGCGACCACGTCGCCTGCACGAGTGGCGGTCGGCATGGGTTCGTCGACCGATTCACCACCGCCCACGGCTTCCACCGACACGGCCTCGACGACCAGCGCGCGGCTGGGCATCAGGAAGGAATAACGCTGGCGATAGGCGGCTTCGAAGTCGGCGGTCATGGCGGCGATGTCGCCTGCGGCCACTTCCAGTGCGGTGTCGGTGCCGTCGTATTTCAGGTGCACACGGCGGTGCATGCGGATGGTCGATGCAGCCAGGCCCTGGCGCTGCAATTCGGCATCCGCATCGGCAGCCAGACGATCCAGCGTGCTGGCGATCGTTACCAGCGTGTCCTCGTTCAAACGCGCTTCGATGGTCTGTTCACGCAGCTCGGCCTGATCGGCCAGGCCCATGCCGTAGGCCGACAGGACGCCGCCGAAGGGATGGGCAAAGACGGTGGTCATGCCCAGCGCATCGGCCACCAGGCAGGCGTGCTGGCCGCCCGCGCCACCGAAGGTGGTCAGGGTGTATTCGGTCACGTCGTGGCCGCGCTGCACCGAGATGCGCTTGATGGCCTCGGCCATGTTGCCCACCGCGATTTCGATGAAGCCTTCGGCAACCTGTTCCGGCGACATGTCTCGGCCGGTGGCCTGGCTGATCTCGGCCGACAGCGCAGTGAACTTCTGTGCGACCACGTCGCGGTCCAGCGGCTGGTCGGCGTTCGGGCCGAACACGCTGGGGAAGAATTGCGGCTGGATCTTGCCCAGCATCACATTGCAGTCGGTCACAGCCAGCGGGCCGCCACGGCGGTAGCTGGCGGGGCCGGGGTTGGCGCCGGCGGAATCCGGGCCGACACGCAGCCGCGCGCCGTCGAAGTGCAGGATGGACCCGCCGCCGGCCGCGACCGTGTGGATGCTCATCATCGGCGCGCGCATGCGCACCCCTGCCACTTGCGTCTCGAACTCGCGCTCGAATTCACCGGCGTAATGCGACACATCGGTGGACGTACCACCCATGTCGAAGCCGATCACTTTCTTGAAGCCCGCCAGCTCGCTGGTACGCGCCATGCCGACGATGCCGCCCGCAGGTCCCGACAGAATCGCGTCCTTGCCACGGAAGGCGCGCGCATCGGTCAGACCGCCGCTGGACTGCATGAACATGATGCGGATGCCGGGCAGCTCCGACGCCACCTGGTCCACGTAACGCTGCAGGATCGGCGACAGGTAGGCGTCGACCACGGTGGTGTCGCCGCGCGACACGAACTTGATCAGCGGGCTGACTTCAGAAGACGCTGACACCTGCGTGAAACCGACCTCACGGGCAATCTCGGCCGCGCGCTTTTCATGCTGCGGATAACGCCAGGCGTGCATGAAGACGATGGCTACGGCACGCACACCGGACGCGAAGGTCGCTTCCAGTTCGGTGCGCAACGCCACTTCGTCCAGCGCCTTGACCACCGTGCCATCGACGCCCAGACGCTCGTCGGCTTCCACCACGGTGTCGTACAGCAGTTCCGGCAGGCGCACGTGGCGCTCGAAGAGCTTCGGACGGTTCTGATACGCGATGCGCAGCGCATCGCGGAAGCCGCGCGTGGTGACCAGCGCAGTGCGGTCGCCCTTGCGTTCCAACAGCGCGTTGGTGGCCACCGTCGTGCCCATCTTCACGCACTCCACCTGATCCGCAGGCACTGCCTCACCGGGCTTCAAGCCCAGCAGCTTGCGGATGCCGGCTACGGCCGCGTCGCGATACTGCTCGGGGTTTTCCGACAACATTTTGGCGGTATCGAAACTGCCGTCGGGCTTGCGTGCCACGATGTCGGTGAAGGTGCCGCCCCGGTCGATCCAGAACTGCCAGCGGGGATCGTGGGGGATGGTGTCGGGGGTCGATGCGGACTGGCTCATGGCGGGACTCTGGTAGCAGGTAGCGATGGCGGGTTGCGGCGCAAGGCCGCAGGAATTCTGGCCGCGCCCGTGTTCTATCGGGCGCGAGGGTCTTGATGACTGACTAGCGATTCACACGTTGCGGATCAAAGGCTGCGATACACATCCATCGCCGCCATCACCGTCGACATCTGCGCGGTGTGCGCAAACACGAAGGCGTCGCCGTAGATGGTTTCGTCCGGGAACTCGGTGATCAGCGAAATCGGCGTGGGCTCGACCTCGGATTCAGTGATCGTGTACGGAATCCCGTTCATGATCTCGAAGCCCAGCGCGCCGGCATGCGCCTCGAACGCAGCAACCTGCCTGGCGTTGAATTCCACCAGGCCAGGCATCTCGGCCAATTTGGCGGTCACGCCTTCCATCAGACGACGCGACTTGTCGGCATAACCGGGCTGATGACGCAGCACCAGGAAGAAGCCCTTGGGAATCGTCCACATCTCGAACTTGCGCGGCAGGTAACCCGACCACGGACGGGTCCACTCGTGCGAGGGATAGCCGTGCAGGTTGATGTGCAGCTCGGCGCCGGTCATGGCCACCGCATCGCGGCGTGCGCCGGTTTCGAACCAGGGCGCGTGCTCGCGATAGGCCAGGTCGTCGCCCAGCGCGCTGTAGCGTGCCGCATGGTGCATGTGATGCGGGTGCGTCTTGATCAGGCGCTGGTGCATCGCGTAGCCGTCGGGGTTCTCCAAGGCGATCAGCGTGAAGTGCGCATCGTCGCGCGCGTCCAGCTGCTGCGCCGCGCGCAAGACACCCACCGGGCCAGACGTCTCGTTCGCATGTTGCGCGGCCGAGATCAGCACCGACGGGCCGCTGCCCTTGCGGTACACAGCCTGCACAGGGCGGCCCTGGCGCGAATGGACAGAAAAACGCTCGCCCTTGATGCGCAGCATGGCTTCGGCAATCCGCATCTCGGACAAGGGCGCGTCCAGCGTCGCAAACGGATCTTGCGAGGCGGCAAACGCCGCCGCATCGCTGGATGCAAGCGGGTCGACAGCCAGCGGTTCAAGCGCGCGATACGGGCCTACTTCGATGCGCACATGCGCATCGCCGTCATGGCGCCGGATATCCGGCACGATCTGTCCGGGCTGCATGCCGCGGTTGCCCACCGGCCGGCCCGAGTGCTGCTGGAACACTTCCAGCAGCGCAAAGTACAGGTCCTCGTGCATGGCTTCGAAGGTGCTGACCTGCTCCTGGCCGTAGTCCAGTTTGAACTCCATGCCGGGCATGTCGACGCGGATGTCCATCTGCTCGAAGAAGGGCTCTTCGTTGCCCCAGGAATGCGTCTGCACTGCACGCACCACGGCTTCGAACACGCCTTCCACCTCAGTGGGCCAGGCTTGGTCGATGTCGGCTTCGTCGGCAATGTGGGTGGCGCACACCCAGCCGGCGGGCGAGATCTGCGCTTGCCCCACGTGGTCCACGCAGCGCACGTTGGGCGCCAGCACGTCCCGCTTTTCCACCCGGCCATCGGCGTAGCGCAATTCCAGGCGATAGCGCAGCGCGCCGTCTTCGTGTTCCACCGGGCCGGGCTGCACGGTCCAGGCCACGCCCGCAAACATCGACTGCAGCGGATACGACTCGAGCAGGAAGCGGTTCGGGATGGCATGGTCGTGACGCGGATACTGCATGGTCACGGCCGTCAGACCACTGAGGTCGATCTCTTCCAGGAACGCATGCAGCAAGGGCTTGTAGGCACTGCGGATGACGGCCTGCACACCATGCGCGGCAAGCGCGGCCTCGGCGGCGCGGCGGGCGTCTGCGCCCTCGAAAAGCCAGGCCTGCAGCTGCGCGCCCTGGTAGGCGGGCGTGGAAAACGTCGCGACCAGCGCGTCGAGACTACGGGGAAAACTGCGATCGAGCAGGACGGGCATGCGTTAAACCTTTCCAGTGGGATCGAGACGGTCGCGCAGCCAGTCGCCGAGCAGATTCAGCCCCAGCACGGTCAGCATGATGGCCAGTCCTGGCACCACGCTCACCCACCACGCGTCTTGCAAATAGGTACGGCCATCGGCCAGCATGCCGCCCCAGCTGGGGATCATCGGATCGACGCCCAGGCCCAGGAAGGTCAGGCTGCTTTCCAGCAGGATGTTGTTGGCGACGTTCAGCGTCATCAGAATGATCAGCGGGCCGATCACGTTGGGCAGCACGTGGTGGCGGATCATCGCCAGGTCGCGCACGCCGAAGGCACGTGCCGCCTGGATGAACTCACGTTCGCGCAGCGCCAGCACCTGGCCACGGATCAGGCGCGCGTACTGCACCCACTGCGAGATCACCATGAAGAAGATCACGTTGGTCAGCCCGCCACCCAGGATGGAGATGAAGGTGATCGCCACCAGGATGAAGGGCAGCGCCAGTTGCACGTCGGCAAAGCGCATCACGATCATGTCCCAGAAGCCACGGTAGTAGCCGGACACCAGGCCCATGATGGTGCCCAGGATTGCGCCTGCGATCACCGACACAAAGCCCACGGTCAGCGAGATCTTGCCGCCGACCACCACACGCGCCAGCACGTCGCGGCCCAGCGGGTCGGTGCCGAAGATGTGGTCCCAGCTTTGGAACGGCGCAATCAGGCGCGCGCCCAGGTCCATGCTTTCGCCACCGTCGGGAAACAGGAACCCGGACAGCAGCACGGCCAGGATTACGATGCCGCTAAGGGATGCGCCCAGGATGAATTCGAGCGAGCCGTAATTGCGGCGGCGCGACACCACCTTCGTGGCGGGGGAGACAGTTGTCGTCATCGGGTTACTTGGTACGAATGCGGGGGTCGACGATGCCGTAGGCAATGTCCACCACCAGGTTGACGATCACGATGACCAGCGCAAGCACCGTCACCGAGCCTTGCAGCACGGGGTAGTCGCGACCGCCGATGGCGTCGAAGGCGAGCGTGCCCATGCCGGGCCAGTTGAAGACTTTCTCGATCACCACGATGCCGCCGATCAGGTTGCCGAACTGCAGGCCCAGATAGGTGATCAGCGGAATGGCGCAGTTGCGCAGCGCGTGCTTGTACAGCACCACGCGTTCACGCAGGCCCTTGCTGCGCGCCACCATGATGTATTGCGCCGACAGCGTCTCCAGCATGGTGGTGCGCACCAGGCGCACGGTGGTGGCACTCAGGATGATCGCCATGGTCAGCGATGGCAGCACCAGGCTCATCGGACCGTCCCAGCCCGAGGGCGGGAAGATCGGGAACACGATGGCCAGGAGCAACACAAGCATCAACGCCAGCCAGAAGTTGGGGAAGGACAGGCCCACCAGCGACAGGATGCGGATGCCCTGGTCGGTACCGGTGCCCTTCTTGACCGCGGCCCGAATGCCCAGCGGCACCGAGATCAGGATCGACAGGATCAGCGACGAGAAGGCCAGCATCAAGGTGGCCGGCAAGGCGTCGCCGATCAGACGGCCGACGGACGTGCCGCCCATGAAACTCGCGCCGAAGTCGCCGGTGAACACGCCCTGCATGTACGTCAGGTACTGCACGTAGAAGGGGCGGTTCAGGCCAAGCGCCTGGCGGATGTTGGCGAGGTCTGCTTCGGTCACGCTGCCCGCGCCCTGGCTGAGCATCAGCGCGGGGTCGCCGGTCAGGCGTACCGCGAAGGCGACGAGCAAGGTCACGGCCAGGATCACGAAGAGCGCCTGCAAGCCGCGTTTGATGAGGAATCCGGTCATTGGCTACACATTGGCGAACATTGGCTGACGGCCATCCCTGTGATCCGGGACGGCCATCATGCTTGGAATAGGGGAAGTGCCCGGAAGCCACGCAACGCGTGCATCGCTTCCGGCAAGCGAACTACAAAGCACCCGCTGACAGAATCAGCGGTCGGACCTGGCACGATTCCAGGTCCGATCCTGCAAAGACAATCAGTCGACGGTGACTTCGTTGAAGCGATAACGGATGTCGCCCGGCACCGCGAAGTTCTTCACGCGGTCGTTCACACCGATCACGGTGTCCTGGCTGTACAGCGGCAGTTCCAGCGCGTTGTCGGCAACGTAGCGGGCAACATTGCGCAGCACTGCCTGGCGGGTCTTCAGATCGTAGGTCGCGCGTTGCGATTCCAGAATCTTGTCCAGGGCCGGGTCGCTGTCATACGGGTTCCACTTCTGGCCCGTGTGATACATCAGATACGCGGTGTTGTCGTAGTCATAGGTCCAGCCGCCCCACACGAAGTGGAACATGTCGCCGGTCTTGCCGCTGGGGATGATGTCGTTGATCAGCACACCGGTCTCGTACGGCTTGAGCGTCGTGCGGATGCCCACGCCTTGCAGGTAACCGGCAACCGCTTGTGCAACTTCGCGGAAGGTCGGGTCGGTGCCGCGGAAGTCCAGCTGCACGGTCGAACCCATCTTCACGCCGGCAGCCTGCAGCATCTTGCGGGCTTCAGCCTGGTTGAAGGGCAGCGGCTTCAGGTCGGGGTCGAAACCGAAGGACAGTTCGCCCTGGAAGCTGGCGATCGGCTTGCCGTAGCCCAGCAGAATCTGCTTGATGATGGCTTCGCGATCGACCGCCATGATCAGTGCCTTGCGCACTTCCTTGTTGGTGGCGATGCCGGTCTTGGTATTGAAGCGCAGCACCACGGCCACCGGGCCGCTGGTGGTGACGACCTTCACGTTCGGCGCCTTCTTGATCGTGGCGACCATGCCCAGCGGGATGGCCGACGCGATGTCGATGCGGCCGGCCTGCAGCTCGGAAGCCTGCGTGCCCGGCTCGGCGATGAAGCGGTAGTTCACGCCATCGAGCTTCGGTGCGCCAGCCCAGTAGGCGTCATTGCGCACCAGCGACAGGCTGGTCTTGGGCTTGTATTCACCCAGCTTGAACGGGCCGGTGCCGACCGGGTGCTCGTTGAAGTAGGCATCGCCCTTCTCGGTGATGTACTTCGGCGGCACGATCATCGCGCCGTAGCCGGCCAGCTTGGTCAGCAGCACCGGATCGGGTTGCTTCATGTGGAAGTCGACGGTCAGGTTGTCGACCACTTCCACCTTGCCGATGGCGTTGTAGTTCGACTGCTGCGGACCCTTCTTGCCTTCTTCGCCCAGCAGGCGGTCGAAGGTGAACTTCACGGCGGCGGCATTGAAGGGCTCGCCGTTGTGGAACACCACCTTGTCGCGCAGCTTGAAGCGGATGCGGGTGTCGTTGTCCAGGAATTCCCAGCTGGTGGCCAGGCCCGGGACCAGCTTCATGTCGGCGCCGCGAATCGTCAGGCCGTCATAGATGTTGCTGCCGACCGAGCCCCACCAGGTGACGAAGGTGTCGATCGGGTCCCAGCTGCCCGCGTCTTGCGTGATCGCGACGTTGAGCGTGCCGGCGGCGTGGGCCGCGGGCGCGGCGATGGCCAGGGTGCTGGCAACCAGGGCGGCGCCCAAGGCCAGGGGATTCTTGCGGAATGCGAACATGAAACTCGCCTTTAGGTGGGTAGGCCGGGGGGAAGGCCTGGACGAAAACGGGGGGACGAAACTTGGGACGTGCGTTGAATCAGGTAGTGCGTGCAGATCGTGCGTGCAGGTGCTCAGGCCGCGACCAGATGGCCCGGCGCAACTTCCACCAGACGCGCCAGCGTCGGCTCGTCGCCGACCTTGCGCACCGGGCTGGGAATCTCGCTGACGTTGATCTCGGTGTCGATCGGGCGGCCCGGTTCGGCCACCGGTACGGCGGACAAGAGCTTGCGGGTATACGGGTGCTGCGGGTTCTCGAACACATCCCGGCGGCTGCCGAGCTCGACGATCTGGCCCAGGTACATCACCGCCACGCGATGGCTGATCTTCTCGACCACCGCCATGTCGTGCGTGACGAACAGGTAGGCCAGGCCGCGCGACTTCTGCAAATCCATCAGCAGGTTGAGGATCTGCGCCTGGATCGATACGTCCAGCGCGGACACCGACTCATCGGCAATGATCAGCTTGGGGTCGCAGGACAGCGCACGCGCAATGCACACGCGCTGACGCTGGCCGCCGGAAAACTCGTGCGGGAAGCGGTTCGCGTGCTCGGGCTTCAGGCCAACCAGGTCCAGCAGTTCCGCCACGCGGCGATCGATCTGCCTCTGGTCGCTCATCAGCCCATGCGTGACGATGGGCTCGGCAATGCTGAAGGCCACGGTCTTGCGCGGGTCCAGGGATGCGTACGGGTCCTGGAAGATGTATTGGATTTCGCGGCGCAGCAACTGGCGGCCGGCGCCGTCCATGCTGAACAAATCCTTGCCCTGGTAGCGCACGGCGCCGCTGGTGGGTTCCACCAGTTGCTGCAAGGTCTTGCCGATGGTGGTCTTGCCGCTGCCGGATTCCCCGACCAGCGCCAGGGTTTCGCCCGGGAACAGATCGAAGCTGACCTGTTCAACAGCATGCACGCGGTGCGTCACCCGGCCAAAGAAAGTGTGGCCAATGTCGAAGCGCGTGGTCAGCTTTTCCACGCTCAGCAGCGGCTCGCGGTAGTCGGCAGTGTCCTGCACGTGGGTCTCGCCCACGTCGCGCAGCACGCCGTTTTCCAGCACCGTATGCGGCGTACGAATCGGGAAATCCTTGCCCGTCATGCTGCCCAGGCGCGGCACGGCAGCCAGCAGCGCACGGGTATACGGATGCTGGGCAGCCGCGAAGATCTGCTTCACCGGGCCTTGTTCGACCTTCTTGCCCTGCCACATCACCACCACTTCGTCAGCCATTTCGGCCACCACGCCCATGTCGTGGGTGATGAAGATCACGGCGGTGCCCAGGTCACGCTGCAGCTCGCGGATGATGTTCAGGATCTGCTTCTGGATGGTCACGTCCAGCGCCGTGGTCGGCTCGTCGGCAATCAGCAGGCGCGGCTTGCACGACAATGCCATCGCAATCATCACGCGCTGGCGCATGCCGCCCGACAGCTGGTGCGGATAGCGGTCGAGCAGGCGCTCGGTATCGCTCAGGCGCACTTTTTCCAGCAAGGCCTTGGCCGACTTGCGCGCTTCGCTGGCCGACAATTGCTGGTGCAGCATGATGGCCTCGACGATCTGGTCGCCGACCGTGAACACCGGGTTCAGGGACGTCATCGGCTCCTGGAAAATCATCGCGATGTCGTTGCCGCGAATCGCCCGCATGGTGTCGTCCGACGCAGTGGCCAGGTCGATGGCTTTGCCTTCGGCCGGCTGGAACACGATCTGGCCGTTTACGATGCGGCCGCTGGTGTAGTCGGTCAGGCGCATCACCGCCATCGAGGTCACGGATTTGCCGGAACCAGACTCGCCGACGATGGCGACCGTCTGGCCCGGATGCACATCGAAGCTCAGGTCGTCGACCGCGCGGAACGGACCGCGGTCGGTATTGAATTCGACCGAGACATTGCGAACCGACAACAACGCGCCAGCGGCCTGTTGGGTAGGGGTGCCAACTGTGGCCGTCGGGGGGGTAATCATGGATAGGCTCACAGCGAAGTGGCGGCACGGGCCGCCTGGTCGTAAAGGCCGGACAGCGCGCGCAGCGTGTTGCCAAGTTTGTGATTGACGTCGTTGACCACGCTGGAGTCCCCCAGGTTGTCCAACAGACATTGCTGGCGAATATCCCGATAGCGCTCGATGGCCGCCTGCCCCTCGGGCGTGGCCGAATAAATCACTTCCTTGCCCACCTTCTGGCCCGCGACCACCCCCAGGCGCTCGAGCTTTTTCAGCGAGTAATTCACCAGGTGCGTGTCTTCGACGTTCAGCGTGAAGCAGATGTCGGCCAGCTTCTTGCCGCGACCACGGTGGAACACGTGGTGCAGCACCAGCACGTCGAGCGAAGTCAGGTCGCGCAGGCCGGCGGCGGCCATGCAGCGGACCATCCAGCGGTTGAATGCGTGGGACGCGACGATCAAGCCGAATTCGACTTCGGACGCCTCGGGCACGCCGGACGCAAGATGCGACGACGACACGATCGGCGTGGGTTCAGGCGGGGAGACTGGGGTCATCAAAGACTTTCAGAGCGGTCGATTACAAAACGTTGAAGAATTATCAACGATTTGCTTGGTAAGCGTACCGACTTTATCTAGGGATAACCCGCAATCAAGCTTGTCTGCGCTGTCCGGTGAGCGCTTGCCTCAGCGGCTGGCCTGTTCCCGGATCCAGTGCCGGAACACCGCCAACGCGGCCGAATCGGCGCGTTCGGGGCGAAAACACAGGTAATGGCCCTGGTCCAGCTCCACCGACATGTCGGTCAAGGTGATCAGGCTGCCTTGTGCAAGCTCTTCGCGCACCAGCAGCGAAGGCACCAGGCCCACCCCCAGTCCGCTCGTCACCGCCTGGATCAGCGCCGAATACTGGGTGAACCAGGGACCGGTCAGGGTTGGCAGGTCGACCGCACTGTGGTGAGCCGCCCATTGCCGCCAGGCGCCGGGCGCCTCTTCGTGATGCAGCAGCGGATGGCCACGCAAGGCGATCGCACCGTCGGTACGCTTGCCGCCCAGCACATCGGGCGCGCCGACCGGCACGAACTCGCGGCCGCCGATGTATTCCGACACCAGGTCGGGCCAGCCGCCAGCGCCGTAGCGGATGGCGGCGTCGACACCGGGGGCGAGCGCCGAATCGCGGAACATGTGCTGGCCGAAACTCAGGGTGATGCCAGGGTGCAGGCGGCGGAACTCAGGCAGCCGCGGGATCAGCCATTTGGTCAGGAAGGTCGGCACGCTGGCCAAGGTCAGCAGACCGCTGACCCGATCGGCGCCGCTCATGCCGGCGCGCAACTCGAAGGTCGCGGTCTCGATCTCGCGCAATCCGCCCGACACCCGTTGCCAATAGGCGCGTGCATCCCGTGTCAGCTGCACATTGCGGCCGCGTTTTTCCAGCAAGGGGATGCCCAGGAAGGACTCCAGCCCGCCCAACTGCTTGCTGACCGCGCTGACGGTGATGCACAGCGCACCAGCGGCTTCGGTCATGTTCTGGTAGCGGGCCACGGCGTCGAGCGCCAGCAGTTCCTGGATGGTCGGGCAGGTACGTTTCATGTCCGCAATCTTGCCTGGGCTTGATGACATTCGCATGAAACGTTTTCCATTTACTCAAGTGTTGTCATCGCAGATTCACACGCACAAGCTCATAATTCGGCTTCCAGGCTGGATACGCGGTGAATTTCGCCCGGCCAGAATACTTCGATAGTGGCTGCGGCGGAAATCTTCCGATATCTGCCCTGCCGCTTGGACAGTCAAAAGGACACGGCTTTGGTACGCGGCGTTTCTCTGGTCTATGGCATTTATCTGCTGCTGCCGATCGTGCTGCTGCTGGTCGGCAGCGTCGGCCAGTCGTGGACCAATTCCCTGCTGCCCAGCGGCTTCACCGGCCAGTGGTATGTGGACCTGTGGCAGGACGGCTCGTTTCGCCGGGCCTTCGTCAACAGCCTGGTGGTGGCGGGCGCCACCTGCGTGATCGACCTGCTGCTGGCCGTGCCGCTGGCCTACTCGCTGTATCACGGCGCACGCCGCCGCGGCAGCCTGGCGGCGCGCATCGTCAGTGTGATGCCAGTGGCCGTGCCGACCATCACGCTGGGCTTCGGCTACATGATCGTGTTCAACACCGACCTGATGCCCTGGCTGGGCAGCATGCCGCTGCTGATCGCCGCCCACGTGATCCACACCTTGCCCTATCTCACGCACACGCTGCTGGCCGACTTGCGCCACCTGCAGCCGGAAAAACTCGAGCAGGCCGCCGCCACGCTGGGCGCCTCGGGCTGGCAGCAGTTCGCCGGCGTGGTCTTGCCGAACCTGCGCCACAGCATGGTCAGCGGCCTGGTGATGGTGGCCGCGATCTCGGTCGGCGAGTTCAACCTGTCGAACCTGCTGGTGAGCTTCCAGAACCGCACCTATCCGGTCGTGCTGCTGCAGGCCTTCTACGGGGCCACTGGCTTTGCCTGCGCCGCCACCGTGATCCTGCTGCTGCTTGCCTGCGCGTCGGCGCTGATCTCCTCGCGGGCCTTCCGCCATGCGTGAACGACTCCCCTTCCCCTTGGCGCAGCCCTGCGTCGCGCCACGGACACTGCCATGAGCCTGATCCTCGACCACGTCTCCTATACCTATCCGGGCACTGCCCACGGCCTGCACGACGTCTCGATCGACGTGAAGCGCGGTGAGCTGGTCGCGGTCATCGGGCCCAGCGGCTCGGGCAAGTCGACACTGCTCAAGCTGGTGTCGGGCCTGAGCACCGGCCACAGCGGACGCATTGCGCTGGGCGGCGAAGACCTGTCGGGCAAACCGGTGCACCAGCGCGAGCTGGGCATGGTGTTCCAGAGCTACGCCCTGTTCCCGCACCTGAGCGTGCTCGACAACGTGGCCTATGGGCTGAAGCTGCGCAAGGTCGCCACGGTTGAACGCCGCCGGCGCGCGCAGGAACTGTTGGAGACGGTCGGGCTGGGCAGTTACGCGGCGAGCGCCGTCACGCAGCTGTCGGGCGGGCAGCAGCAGCGTGTGGCGCTGGCGCGCGCATTGGCCATCGACCCCAAGGCCTTGCTGCTCGACGAGCCGCTGGCTGCGCTCGACGCCGGCATCCGCGGTCATTTGCGCGACCAGATCCGCCAGCTGCAGCAACGCTTTGGCGCCACCACCCTGCTGGTCACCCACGATCAGGAAGAAGCGCTGACCATGGCAGACCGGGTCGCGGTGCTGAAGGACGGCCGCCTGCTGCAACTGGCGACGCCGCGCGACATCTACACACGGCCCGCCACCCGGGCCGTGGCCGAATTCGTTGGCCTGTCGACCCTGTTGCCGGGCCGCGTGTCGGCGCCGGATCGGGTGGACGTAGGCTTTGCCGAGCTGAAGACGGCGACCGGTGCACGCAGCATCGGCCAGGCGGTGATCGCCCTGATTCGCCCCGAACACATGCAGCCCGATCCGGCGTCCGATGCGGTGAATCGCTTCGTCGGCACGGCCGGCCAGCAGCGTTATCTGGGCTCGGTGGTGCGCTACGACTTCCTGGTGCCCGGTGCGCCGCACCGCTTCCTGGCCGAGTCGCCGGTGCCGGCGGTGGCGGCAGTCGGCATCGCACCCGAGCACATCCACCTGCTCGATGAATGACGGCTCAGCCAGCCGACGCGCGCTCCCTTTCACGCCATCCCATCTTTCTTCCAGAGGCATCATGCAACGCAGACAACTGATCCAGGCCGCCGGCGCCCTGTCGCTCGCCGCCTTGCTGGCCGGCCCCGCCGCCGCCTTCGACGGCCCCGAGCTCTACAGCGGCGAAAAAGCCCTGTATGCCGAGGCGCAGAAAGAAGGCTTGGTGGTGTCCTTCGACACCGGCCCGGAATGGGCCAACTGGAAGTCGCTGTTCCGCGATTTCAAGAAGCGCTACCCCGAGGTCGAGATCACCTACAACGACATCGGCTCGGCCGCCACCGTGGTCGCGCTCGACAAGACGCGCCGTCGCCCGCAGGCCGACACTGCCTACTACTTCGCGGCCTCTGCCGTCGACGCGGTGAAGAAGGACGTGGTCGCGCCCTTCAAACCCATCAACTTCGACAAGCTGCCGCCGGTGTTCCGCGAGGACGAAGGCCGCTGGTTCACCATCCACACGCTCAACATCGCCTTCCTGGTCAACACCAAGCTGGTGAAGAACGTGCCGCAGAGCTGGGCCGACCTGCTCAAGCCCGAATACAAGAACAGCGTGGTCTACCTCGACCCGCGCACCGCCGGCGTGGGCCAGGTGGTGGTATTCGCCGCAGCCTATGGCAACGGCGGCAGCGTCGACAACGTCGCCCCCGGCACCGACTACCTGGGCCGCCTGCATGCGGCCGGCAACGTGCAGCGCATTGAAGGCACCACGCCTTACGCCAAGTTCCTGAAGGGCGAAATCCCCATCTGGATCGGTTATGAGAACGATGGTCTGAAGGCCAAGTACGCCGACGGCATGGGCGATGCGGTGCAGGTCGTGATCCCGCAGGAAGCCAGCGTGGCTGCCCCTTATGCGATCAGTCTGGTGAAGAACGGCCCGAACCCGAACTCGGGCAAGCTGTGGCTGAACTTCATCATGAGTGAAGCTGGCCAGAACCTGTTCGCGCAGGGTTACGTTCGCCCCGCCGTGCCGGGCGTGGCGCTGTCGGCCGACGTCAAGGCCAAGATGCCCGATGCGCCGCAGGTCAAGCCGCTCGACGTGGTCAAGGCAGCCGAGCGCAAGGCCGAGGTCGACAAGCTGTGGACTGCCGCAACGGTGGGCAAGTAAGCGCCATGCTCACAATGCAGATGCCGGCGCGCCGGCCAGGCAAGACAGGCGGGCTGCAATGAAGCGCCTTGGTGGCTGGCCGGCCTGGCTGTTCATGGCCTTGTTCTTTGCGGCGCCACTGGCGGCGCTGCTGCCCGAGGCATTCGGCGAAGGCGGCGAAGCCTTCGGCCGGGTGTTCGCCGACGGCATGTTCTGGCAGGCGCTGCGCAACACGCTCGGCCTGGGCCTGACGGCAGGTGCGGTATCGGCGGTGGTCGGCACCATGATCGCCATCGAACTCGCCCGCCAGCCCGCGCATCGCCGTCACTGGATGATGACGCTGCTTGGCCTGCCGCTGGCCTTCTCGGGCCTGGTGATCGCCTACGGCTTCATCCTGGCTTTCGGTCGCGCGGGTTTCATCACGCAATTGCTCGGCTACCTGGGCGCCGACCCGGCGGTGGTCGGCAGCTGGATCTACACCGTGGGCGGTGTCGGCCTGGCCTACGCCTACTACCTGGTGCCGCGGGTGGCGCTGTCGCTCTATCCGCTGTTCGCCAACCTCGATCCGCGGCCGATGGACGCCGCCCGCACGCTGGGTGCATCCCGGCTGCGCGCCTTCGTCGACACCGTGATCCCGGAGGTCGCACCGTCGGTGTTCTCCAGTGCCTGCCTGGTGGCGGCGTTGGCCATGGGCACCTACGGCACGGCGCTGGCACTGGCCGGCACCCAACTGAATATTCTTCCGCTGATGTTGCTGTCGAAAGTCAGCGACGGCGGCTCGGACTTCGCGGGCGCAGCCGCCATGTCCCTGCTTTTGATGGCTGTCTGCGTAGTCGTGATGGGAATCGGTGATGTCTTCACCTCGAGGCGAGACCGGGCTGCCCATGGCAGTCACTGATATGCAATTGGCCCTGGCGCGCCGCCAGCGTGGCGGCGGTCGGCTGCGCCAACCCGTGGCCATGATCGGCCCCGGCGACGGCTCGCCCGCCGTGTGTGCGGATGCACGCGAAATCGCGGCCTACCTGGCGCGCGCCGGCATGGCGATCGTCTGCGGCGGACGCGGTGGGGTGATGGAAGCGGCCTCGCGCGGCGCCACGGAAAACGGCGGCATCGCCATCGGCTTTCTGCCCGAAGAAGACTTGAGCGCCGCCAACGCCTATCTGAGCATCGCGCTGCCCACCGGCATGGGCGAAATGCGCAATGCGCTGATCGCCCGCAGTGCCGTCTGCCTGGTGGCGGTGGGCGGCGGCATGGGCACCATTTCCGAGATGGCGCTGGGCCTGAAGTGGGGCAAGCGGGTGTTCACGCTGCACGCCGACCTGGTGCTGCCCGGCGCCACGGCATTCACCGACGTGCCGTCACTGCTGACGGCAGTGATGGGCTATCTGGTCGATATGGACTGATCAGCCCAGGTTGATCTCGCCCGAGGGCACCGCCACGATCGGCTTGCCGAAGCTGGTGATCGCCGGCAACGTGGCGTTGTGATGCGCGCGGATCTGCGCAGCGGACGCGTGCGGCTTGTCGTGCGTGGTGTGCGCGTCGGCCGCGATGGTCACCGAGTAACCCAGGGCGGCTGCGCGCCGCACGGTGGTGTCCACGCAGAACTCGCTGG
>Ga0308163_10000286_pt1 | contig 118829 bp, 112 predicted proteins | sample PhyTR1_FD_201037 | JGI IMG/M metagenome (GOLD analysis project Ga0308163, IMG submission 201037) | Phyllosphere microbial communities from UC Gill Tract Community Farm, Albany, California, United States - DLSLT.R1 | ecosystem: Host-associated > Plants > Phyllosphere > Unclassified | place...
GGCACGCCGTTCGCTTCCAGGTCCAGCGCCAGTTTCAATGGCGTCTGGCCGCCGTACTGCACGATCACGCCGACCGGTTTTTCGATGGCGACGATTTCCAGCACGTCTTCCAGCGTCAGGGACTCGAAGTACAGGCGGTCCGAGGTATCGTAGTCGGTCGACACGGTTTCCGGGTTGCAGTTGACCATGATGGTCTCGTAGCCGTCTTCGCGCATGGCGAGGGCGGCGTGGACGCAGCAATAGTCGAACTCGATACCCTGGCCGATACGGTTCGGGCCACCGCCCAATACCATGATCTTTTTCTTGTCGGTCGGATTCGATTCGCACTCTTCGTCATAGGTCGAGTACATGTACGCGGTGTCGGTCGAAAATTCGGCCGCGCAGGTATCGACGCGCTTGTAGACGGGACGGATGCCCAGCGCATGGCGCTGCTGGCGCACGGCCGTGTCGGTCGCCTGCAACAGGAAGCCCAGGCGGCGGTCCGAGAAACCTTTTTGTTTCAGCTTGTACAGCGTGGTCTTGTCCAGGCCGTCCAGCTTCTGCGTGTCCAGCCACAGTTCCAGGTCGACGATTTCCTTGATCTGGATCAGGAACCATGGGTCGATCTTGGTCAGGTTGTGCACTTCTTCCAGGGTAAAACCCTGGGCAAACGCGTCGCCCACGTACCAGATGCGTTCCGGACCAGGCTCGCCCAGCTCTTCTTCGATCTTTTCGCGGTCCTTGGTCTTTTCGTTCATGCCGTCGACGCCCACTTCCAGGCCGCGCAGGGCTTTCTGGAACGATTCCTGGAACGTGCGGCCGATCGCCATCACTTCACCGACCGACTTCATCTGCGTCGTCAGGTGCTGGTCGGCGGTCGGGAATTTCTCGAACGTGAAACGCGGAATCTTGGTGACGACGTAGTCGATCGACGGTTCGAACGAGGCCGGCGTGGCGCCGCCGGTGATTTCGTTGCGCAGTTCGTCCAGCGTGAAACCGACCGCCAGCTTGGCGGCGATCTTGGCGATCGGGAAACCCGTGGCTTTCGACGCCAGTGCCGACGAACGCGACACGCGCGGGTTCATTTCGATGACGATCATGCGGCCATCGGCCGGGTTGATCGAGAACTGCACGTTCGAGCCGCCGGTGTCGACGCCGATCTCGCGCAGTACCGCCAGACTGGCGTTGCGCATGATCTGGTATTCCTTGTCCGTCAGGGTCTGCGCCGGCGCCACGGTGATCGAGTCACCCGTGTGCACGCCCATCGGATCGAGGTTTTCGATCGAGCAGATGATGATGCAGTTGTCCGCCTTGTCGCGCACCACTTCCATCTCGTACTCTTTCCAGCCCAGCAAGGATTCTTCGATCAGCAATTCCTTGGTCGGCGACGCTTCCAGGCCGCGCTTGCAGATGGTTTCGAATTCTTCCTCGTTGTAGGCGATGCCGCCACCGGAACCGCCCATGGTGAACGATGGACGGATGATGGTCGGGAAGCCGACCGTGCGCTGCACCGCCCACGATTCTTCCATCGAATGCGCCACGCCGGAACGGGCCGAACCCAGGCCGATCTTGGTCATCGCGTCCTTGAATTTGGAACGGTCCTCGGCCTTGTCGATGGCTTCCGGCGATGCGCCGATCAGCTCGACGTTGTATTTCGCCAGCACGCCATTGTTGAACAGGTCCAGCGCGCAGTTCAGCGCGGTCTGGCCGCCCATCGTCGGCAGGATCGCGTCAGGACGCTCCTTGGCGATGATGCGCTCGACCACCGACCAGGTAATCGGTTCGATATAGGTGACGTCGGCCATTTCCGGGTCGGTCATGATGGTCGCAGGGTTGCTGTTGACCAGGATGACTTTGTAGCCCTCTTCGCGCAGGGCCTTGCACGCTTGCGCGCCGGAATAGTCGAACTCGCAGGCCTGGCCGATCACGATCGGGCCAGCGCCAATAATCAGAATACTTTTGATATCTAAACGTTTAGGCATTTTTCTTTTTCTCCTCCGCGTCCATCAGCTTGATGAAGCGGTCAAACAGGTAAGCAACATCCATCGGGCCCGGCGACGCTTCAGGGTGGCCCTGGAAGCAGAAGGCCGGCTTGTCCGTGCGGGCAAAGCCCTGCAGGGAGCCGTCGAACAGCGATTCATGGGTAACGCGGCAGTTGGCAGGCAAGGTGGCTGCGTCAACGGCGAAACCGTGGTTCTGCGAGGTAATCAGGACCTGTTTCGTTTCCAGGTCTTGCACCGGGTGGTTGGCGCCGTGGTGGCCGAACTTCATCTTCAGCGTTTTCGCGCCGGAAGCGATCGCCATGATCTGGTGGCCGAGGCAGATGCCGAAGGTCGGGATACCCTTCTCGATCAGCGCCCTGGTGGCGGCGATCGCGTAGTCGCACGGCTCCGGGTCGCCGGGGCCGTTCGACAAGAAGATGCCGTCCGGATTCAGCGCCAGGGCCTCTTCGGCGGTGGCTTGCGCCGGCAGCACGGTGACCTTGCAGCCGCGCGCCGTCAGCATGCGCAGGATATTGCGCTTGACGCCGTAGTCGAAAGCGACGACGTGGTATTTCACGTCGGCATCCAGAAGCTGGCCATAGCCTTCGCCCAGCGTCCATTCCGTTTCGCGGTATTCATAGGCGGTCTTGGTCGAGACAACCTTGGCCAGGTCCATGCCGGCCAGGCCGGGGAAGGAACGGGCCAGGTCCAGCGCTTGCGCGGACGATGGTTCGTTGCCTTGCGTGCCGACCAGGATGGCGCCGCCCTGCGCACCTTTTTCACGCAGGATGCGCGTCAGCTTGCGGGTATCGATGCCGGCGATGGCGACGATATTTTCAGCTTTGAGGTAGTCGGACAGGGAAAGGGTGGAACGGAAATTGGATGCCAGCAAAGGCAGGTCACGAATGATGAGGCCGGAAGCATGAACCTTGGAAGATTCGACGTCTTCCGGATTGACGCCCGTATTGCCGATATGCGGATAGGTCAGGGTGACCATCTGGCGACTATAGCTGGGGTCGGTGAGGATTTCCTGATACCCGGTCATCGAGGTATTGAAAACAACCTCGCCCGTGGTATGACCGGCGGCGCCGATCGAAAATCCTTTGAAGATCGTTCCATCAGCAAGCGCTAATATGGCTGGAACGGCAGGGCCAGAAAAAAATGGCGGCAAGGGCAACTCCTGATAAAGTTACCGTAGCTGCGCCACGTCAGACCGACCGCCAAGATACCCGAGCGGCGTGCACTCAGGGTGTTTCAACGGTCATTTTGAATGATGGGATGGGTAGTCGCTACGGTATGTGTGTGATTGGCTAAACCTTTGAATTATAACCAAAAGGCAGCTTTTCCACAAGGAAGAAAATAGAGAATCGGCGGCGAAATTTTTGCACGGCTGCATAAATCCGGCTCGCCATTGAAAAAGCCGCCCGGCTTGCGCTGGGCGGCTTGTCAGGCAACAGCGAAACTGCTTATGCCGTCAACGCAGCAATACCAGCCTTGGCGATCTGCGCATCTTCATTCGACTTCACGCCGGACACGCCGACGGCGCCGACATGATGACCGTCGTAGATGATGGGCACGCCGCCTTCGAGCAGGCCGTCGATTTCCGGCGCGCTCAGGAACGACACGCGGCCGCCATTGATCATCTCTTCATAGATGCGCGATTCGCGGCGGCCCAGCGCGGCCGTCTTGGCTTTGGCCGGCGCGATATGCGAGGAAATCGGCGCCACGCCGTCCATGCGCTGCAGCCACAGCAGGTGGCCGCCGTCGTCGACGATGGCGATCGTCACCGCCCAGTTGTGCTTGACCGCTTCCGCTTCGGCGGCGGCGGCGATTTTCCTGACGTCTTCCAGGCTCAATACCGGTTTCGATTGCATGATGCTTCCTTGTGATGGTGATTCGGTGATTCAAAATTGTAGCCGAAACAGCCACCATACCGGCAGCACTTATTGCTCGCGCCTGGCCTTCAGCTTTTGCTTCAGTTGCGCCATCACGGCAAAGGCAGCCTGCTCGCCGGCCAGGATGGCCTGGTTGCGGCTGGCGAAATCGTTGCCTTTCATGGTGCCCAGGCTGGGCTGGATCACCACGTCGGCATCCTTCAGCTCGAACTGGTTGATGCGCTGGCCCATGATGGCGAAGGTCTGCATGATCACCTCCATCGAGCTGATGGCTTTTTGCGTGTCGGTTTGCGAGGAAATATTGACGGCGATAATAAAGTCGGCGCCCATGTCGCGCGCAAAGCGCACCGGCACCGGCGCCACCAGGCCACCGTCGACATAGGTGTGGCCGGCGATCACCACCGGCTGGAACACGCCGGGCACGGCCGACGAGGCGCGCACGGCCATGCCGGTATTGCCGCGCTGGAACAGGATCGGCTGGCCGTTTTTCAGGTCGGTGGCCACCACGCCAAATGGAATCTTGAGTTTTTCCAGCGGCACGCCGCCGACCGCCTTGTTGACATAGCTCTGCAGCGCTTCGCCTTTCAGCACGCCGGACGACTTGCCGAACAGCGGCAGCGCCCAGTCCGAAATGGCGGCCTCGTCCATGTCAAACGCCATTTTCTGCAATGCAAAGCCGGAGTTGCCCGCCGCATACAAGGCGCCAACCACGCTGCCGGCGCTGGTGCCGGTGACGATATCGGCATTGATGCCCTGCGATTCGAGCGCCTTGATCACGCCGATATGGGCAAAGCCGCGCGCCGCGCCACCACCCAGCGCCAGCCCGATCTTGATCTTGCGCGGCGTAACGGCCACCGGCTCGGGCGGCGTCAGCACTTGCACGGGTTTCGGGGGGGTGGTATCGCAGCCGGCCAGCACAAAGGCGGCCAGGGCAAGCAGGGTCAGGCGTTTAGGGAGCATATTGAACAGGAAAGACCGCGCGCGGCGGTGACAGCAAAGGGAAGCGCAGATTGTAGCGCAAGCGGAGCCGCGCCCACTGAAGCGATGCTTAAAAGTATTTTCTGCGGACGCGCCAGCAGACGCGCGCAAATTGCCCGCTCGCCAGAAATCTGCTTGACAGCCAAACCCAAACTCCATTACATTGGCTGCATGTCCTCCTTCAAACTTCCTTCCCCTTCCCTGCTGTCGCTACCGCGACTACTACTAGCACGCGCTTGAGTTTGCCGCTTTGCTGCGCCTGGCCACACGCCGGCGTGTTTTGAAAAAACCCTGGAAGGTTTGAGATGTTTGCACCATCCCCAGCACCACACACAGTTTCTTTTGCGACCGCCCACGCCGGCGCCGTTGCCCCACTCTGCCTGCTAAAACTACCGACCGCTTGCCTGGCCTAGTGTTGCGTGGCCGCCCGGCAAGCTTGCGCCACACCGAAATTCGATTTCCCCCTATTTTCAGGAGTACCCGATCATGATGTTGCAAAATCCAGCTTCCAAATACCGCGCCTTTCCTCCCGTCAAATTGACCGACCGTCAATGGCCGAACCAGATCATCGACAAACCGCCGATCTGGATGAGCACCGACTTGCGCGATGGTAACCAATCGCTGATCGAACCGATGAGCGCCGAGAAGAAGCTGCGATTCTTTGAAATGCTGATCGCCATCGGCCTGAAGGAAATCGAAGTGGGCTTTCCGTCCGCCTCGCAGACCGATTTCGATTTCGTGCGCAAACTGGTCGATGAAAAGCGCATTCCCGACGACGTCACCATCATCGTGCTGACCCAGTCGCGCGAAGAGCTGATCCGCCGCACGGTGGAATCGGTGGTCGGCGCCAAGCGCGCCATCGTCCACCTGTACAACTCGGTGGCGCCGGTATTCCGCAAGGTCGTGTTCGGCATGTCGCGCGAAGAAATCACCAATATCGCCACCACCGGCACCACCCTGGTAAAACAATTGGTATCGCAGCATCCGGAAACGGACTGGGGCTTCGAATACACGCCGGAATCGTTCTCGACCACCGAACTCGATTTCTCCAAGCATATCTGCGACGCCGTCAGCGCCATCTGGAAGCCGACCCCGGCCAACAAGATGATCATCAACCTGCCGTCGACCGTCGAATGCAGCACGCCGAACGTGTATGCCGACCAGATCGAATGGATGTCGCGCAAGCTGGCGCGCCGCGATTCCATCATTATCAGCGTGCACCCGCATAATGACCGTGGCACGGCCGTCGCTTCCGCCGAGCTGGCTGTGATGGCGGGCGCCGACCGCGTGGAAGGCTGTTTGTTCGGCAATGGCGAGCGCACCGGCAATGTCGACCTGGTCACGCTGGCGATGAATTTGTACACGCAAGGCGTGCATCCGGGCCTGGATTTCTCCGATATCGATACCGTGCGCAAGTGCGTGGAAGAATGCAACCAGTTGCCGGTCCACCCGCGCCACCCGTACGCGGGCGACCTGGTGTTTACCGCGTTTTCCGGCTCGCACCAGGATGCGATCAAAAAAGGTTTTGCCAAACAGCAGCCGGACAGCATCTGGGAAGTGCCGTACTTGCCGATCGACCCGGCAGATCTCGGCCGCAGCTATGACGCCGTGATCCGCGTCAACAGCCAGTCCGGCAAGGGCGGCATGGCGTATTTGCTGGAACAGGAGTACGGCCTGGTCTTGCCGCGCCGCCTGCAGATCGAATTCTCGCGTGCGGTGCAAGCCGTGGCCGACGCCACCGGCCGCGAAATCGCCGCGCAGGACATCCACGACATCTTCCAGAAGGAATACCTGGAACAGACCGCGCCCTACGCCTATGCCTCGCACCGCATGGTGGAAGACACCAGCAGCGACGAATCGGTGCAGATCGATATCAGCCTGTCGCACCGCCAGTCGCCACTGGCGCTGCAAGGCGGCGGCAACGGTCCGATCGATGCCTTCGTCAATGCGCTGGGCCTCGACATCAAGCTGATGGACTACCACGAGCACTCGATCGGCTCCGGCGCCAACGCCAAGGCCGCCTGCTATGTCGAACTGCGCCTCGATAACGGCCCGACCCTGTTCGGCGCGGCGATCGACAGCAATATCGTCACCGCCTCGTTCAAGGCCGTGCTGTCGGCCGTGAACCGCCGCCTCAAGCAGGTGGAGGGCGAAAAAACAACAGCCGCCGAGACGCCTGCGACTGCCGTGTAGTCCCAGTCCTACAGGGCGTGAGCGTCATAAAAAGCGGAACGACTTGATGGTCGTTCCGCTTTTTCATTTCTGCTTGTCAATTGTTGATGCAATCGAAGTATCACAAACCGTATAATCAAATGAGAAGAAGACCATCGGGGACAGATTTCTCGCTACCGAAGGAAGCATCATGAAATTGACGGACATGAAGATAGGCGCACGGCTGAGCGCGGGTTTTGGCATGGTATTGCTGCTGATGGTGGTGCTGATCGCCACCGGCCTGTTACGCCTCGACAAGATAGGCGGGCTCAGCGAATCCATCATCCACAGCGACTGGGCCAAGGCCGACGCCATCGCCACCATTCGCAGTACCACGCGTTCGAACGCGGCGCTGGTGCTGGAGCTGTTCATCCACGACGATGCGGCCCGCTCGGATGCCATCCATGCCGAGATCGACGCCAATAAAATCACCATCACCAAGTCGCTGGAAGTGCTCGACCAGCTGGTGCACACGCCCAAAGGCCTGGCCCTGCTGGCCACCCTGAAACAGCAGCGCAAGGCCTATGTTGTCTCGTTCAGCGCAGCGGACAAGCTGCTGATGGGCGGCCAGCGCGAAGCGGCGGCCGAGCATGTGCGCAAGGACACCCTGCCGGCCCTGGCCAACCTGCAAGCGACCGTCAATACCCTCAACGACCTGCAGCGCGGCATGGTGCTGCAAGGCGGCGAGCAGATCCAGCAAAACATTTCGCTGGCCAATATCATGATGTCCTGCCTGGGCGCGGCCGCCGTGCTGCTGGGCGTGGTCTTCGGCTGGTATGTGACGCGCTCGATCACCGCCCCGCTGGCGTATGCCTTGACCGTGGCGCGCGCGGTGGCGGCAGGCGACTTGAGCAGCAAGATCGTGGCCGATGGCAAGGATGAAACAGGGCAGCTGCTGCATGCGCTGCGCGAGATGAACGACAACCTGGCCGCACTGGTGGGCCAAGTGCGCGGCGGCACCGGCGCAATCACCGTGGCCTCGAGCGAAATTGCCAGCGGCAATGCCGACCTGTCGGCCCGCACCGAAGCCCAGGCCAGCGCACTGGAAGAGACCGCCTCGTCGATGATCGAGATGACCGGCACCGTGCGCAGCAACAGCGACAACGCGCGCCAGGCCGACCAGCTGGCCCGCTCGGCCGCCGAAGTGGCGCAGCGCGGCGGCAGCGCCATGGCGCAGGTGATCGGTACCATGGACGCGATCAATAGTTCATCGAAGAAAATTGTCGACATCATCGGCGTGATCGACGGCATCGCCTTCCAGACCAATATCCTGGCGCTGAACGCGGCGGTGGAAGCGGCGCGCGCCGGTGAACAGGGACGCGGCTTTGCCGTGGTCGCCAGCGAAGTGCGTAACCTGGCACAGCGCTCAAGCGCGGCGGCGAAGGAAATCAAGGACCTGATCGCCGACTCCGTCAGCCAGGTCGACCAGGGTGCGCGGCTGGTCAGCCAGGCCGGCAGCACCATGGACGAGGTGGTGGCCAGCGTGGGCCGGGTCAGCGCCATCGTCGGCGAGATCAGCACGGCCAACCACGAGCAGAGCGAGGGCATCGAGCAGATCAATGCCGCCATCATGCAGATGGACCAGACCACCCAGCAAAATGCGGCGCTGGTGGAACAGGCCGCCGCGGCGGCGGCCGCCATGCACGACCAGGCCGGCGAACTGCAAAACCTGGTCAGCCAGTTCAAGCTGGACCAGCAGCCAGCCGGCCGCCGCCAGCTGGCACTGACCTAATCTACCTGGCGCGCCAGGCGGATACCGGAAAATTGCCAGCGCGCGCCGGCCGGGAAGAAATTGCGGTAGCTGGCGCGCGCATGGCCGGCCGGCGTGGCGCACGACGAGCCGCGCAGCACATACTGGTTCAGCATGAACTTGCCATTGTATTCACCGAGCGCGCCGGGCGCGGTGCGGTAGCCGGGGTAAGGCGCGTAGCTGCTGCTGGTCCATTGCCAGCAGTGGCCGAACATCTGGCGCAAGCCGGCGCCTGATACCGCCGCTGCCGGATGCAGCTGGCCGCACTGCATCGGCACGCCGTGCGCGGCCAGTTCCCACTCCGCTTCCGTCGGCAGGCGCGCGCCGGCCCAGTGGGCGTAGGCGTCGGCCTCGAACAGCGACAGATGGGTGGCCGGCCGCTCCGGGTCCAGTGGCTGCAGGCCATGCAGGGTAAATTCCAGCCAGTTGCCCGCGCCATCGTGCTGCCAGTACAGCGGGCATGCCAGGCCCTGGCTGCGTACCCAGTCCCAGCCCTCGGCCAGCCACAGGCTGGCATTGCGGTAGCCGCCCGCTTCGATAAAAGCCAGGTATTCGCCGTTGGTGACCAGGCTGGAGGCCAGTTCGAACGGAGCGACGAATTGCTGGTGGCGCGGCAGTTCATTGTCGAAACAAAAGCCGTCGCCCGCATGGCCGATCTCGCTCAGGCCGCCGTCGAACGCGATCCAGCCCGCCTTGCCGCCTGGCGCCGCCACCGCGCGCGCGGCAGGCGCGTCCAGGTAGGCGGGAAACAGCGCGCTTTGCGCCAGCAGGTGCTTGACGTCGGTCAGCAGCAACTCCTGGTGCTGCTGTTCATGTTGCAGGCCCAGGGTCAGCAGCATGGCCAGGCGTTCCTGCTGGGCCGGGTCAAGGCTACTGTCCATCAGGCGCGCCATGCGCGCGTCGACGTCGGCGCGGTAGGCCCGCACCTGCGCCATGCCGGGGCGCGTCAGCAAGCCGCGCTGGGCGCGCGGGTGCTTGTCGCCGATGCCGTTGTAATAGGAGTTGAACAGCACCCGGAAAGCCGGGTGGAACGGCGCAAAGCCCTCCTCCAGCGTTTCCAGGATAAACGTTTCGAAAAACCAGGTGGTGTGGGCCAGATGCCATTTCACTGGACTGGCGTCGGGCATCGACTGCGCGCCGCAATCCTCGTCGGACAATGGCGCTGCCAGCTGCAGCGAGTGCTGGCGCACGCGCTGGTAGTGTTCCAGCAAGGGATGGATGGCGGCCTGGGCCTGGCTATGGGCGGCGTGCATGAAAGCTCCTTAGTCGCGGATGGCGCGCGCGTGGATCACGGCAAACCAGTTCTGCTCATCGGTCCAGACGTTGGCGGTGGCAAAACCGGCCTGTTCCAGCAGCCCGACGAAACTGGCCCGCGTATATTTGTAACTGTCTTCCGTATGGATGCGTTCACCTTTGGCAAAGCGCCGCTGGCCGCCCTGCCAGCGCACCAGCTGCTCGCTGCGCGCTTCCAGGTGCATCTCGACGCGGCTTTCGCGCGGATTGAAAAAGCCGTGGTGCTGCCATTGCCGCACGTCGAAATCGGCGCCCAGCAGCAAATTCAGGTGGCGCAGCATGTTCAGGTTGAAGGCGGCCGTGACGCCCAGCGCGTCATCGTAGGCGGCGTCGAGCACGGCATCGTCCTTGATCAGGTCGACACCGATCAGCAGGCCACCGTCGGGGCCGGCGCTGGCGCGCACCTCGCGCAAAAAGGTGATCGCCTGGTCCGGCGTGAAATTGCCGATCGAGGAACCGGGATAGAAAAACAGCCGCTTGCTGCCGCGCACCGTGTCGGGCAGTGCCAGGCCGCTGAAAAAGTCCAGCCCCAGGCCCAGCATGTCGATCGCCGGGAAGCGCTGGCGCAGCCGGCCCAGCGACTCACTGAGAAAATCATACGAAATATCGATCGCCACGTACTGCGCCGGCTGCAACAGCGGGAACAGGCTGGCGGCCTTGGCGCAATTGCCGGCGCCCAGGTCGACCAGGGTGCTGCCCGGCCCCACGGCATTGGCCATGTCGGCACCGTGGCGGGCAAAGATGGCGGCCTCGGTGCGCGTCGGGTAGTACTCGGGCAAGACGCAGATGGCTTCGAACAATTTGGAACCGAGCGCATCGTACAAATACTTGGGCGAGGTCCAGGCGAACGGCGCCAGCAGGCCTTGCGCCACCTCGGCTATCGTTGCGGGAGTGGCGGTCGCCTTCAAAAGGGGGCTGGCGGCGGGCTGGCGAAGATCTGTCGATGGCGGCGCAAAGGTCGTGGTCATGGGCTGGCTGAGATTGTCAAAGGTAGTAACAACGGTCGCGGCCGCAATGCCGCAGCGGCGCAGTTCAGGCATCGCGCCATGGTGTAAACGGGCGACAGGCACCTGTTCCACAACGGCATGGCGATAACGTTTTTCCATCATAGCCGAATATTCAAACCCCAGCCGTACGCCAGTTCACTTACCTTTCCTGCGTTTTTTTTCGTCATCAGTTGAATCCGATGCACACTTTGTTGCGTAAATGAAGTTGTGCAAGCAAAAGAAACAAGCCTGTCGTATACTCCACGTTGCCGGCCAAACAATCCGCCGCGCGCCAATGTCGTTTCCAGGCACCCCTCTTCCCCGCGTGCCGCCGCTTTTAATCTTGCTACCAAGATCGTGACCATCATGCTCGAATTGCGCCATCTGTCCAAGTCCTACGCCAACGCGCGCCCCGTGCTGGCCAATCTGTCGTGCCGCTTCGAGGCGGGCGAGTTCATCGCCATCATGGGCGACTCCGGGGTCGGCAAGTCGACCCTGCTGAACCTGATCGCCGGCCTCGACACGCCCGATACGGGCGCCGAAGCACAGCCGATACTGATCGATGGCATCGCCATGTCCAGCCTGGACGACGCCAGCGCGACGCGCTTGCGCCGCGCCCGCATGGGTTTCATCTTCCAGGCCTTCCACGTGCTGCCGCACCTGACCCTGCTGCAAAACGTGGCCCTGCCCCTGCTGCTCAATGGCCTGCCACAAGAGCGCGCGGCCAGCATGCTGGACGCGGTCGGGCTAGGTGGACGCGGTGGCGACTTTCCGCAGCAGTTGTCGGGCGGCGAAATGCAGCGCGTGGCGATCGCCCGCGCCCTGGTACACAAACCGGCCCTGGTGCTGGCCGATGAACCGACCGGCAACCTCGATCCGGAAACCGCGCATGGCATTTTGCAATTGCTGCGCGCCGAGATCAAGGCCAACGGCAGCTGCGCCATCATGGTCACGCATTCGCTGGCGGCCGCCGAGATGGCGGACCGGACCATGATACTGACCCGCAGCGGCTTGCAAAATACAACAGGCGCCGCAAAAAATGCGCGAAACACTTAGTTAATTTTACTGACTATCTATCACAAATTTTGTTATCGTAGTATTATCCGTAAAATTGTCTTGGTACCAATGTTAATTAACAATATGATCATCAAGACAGTACTGCGGCATGACGATAACGCCCACTGCGGAACCGGCAACGGTTCCGTCCCACCCTGGCCTGAAGGAGGAGTATATGAACGTTCGGCAAAAGAAACTGGAAATGATCGAAGCGATGAACCGGGCGCGTGCGCTGGAACCATCGAGCTTTGTTCCCAACAAGCTGCTCGACACCCTGATCGAAAAGCTCAATTTGAAAAATGATGCGGAATTGTGCCGCGTGCTGGAAGTGCAGCCGCCCATCATCAGCAAGATACGCCACGGCAAGTTGGCCGTGGGCGCGACGATCTTGTTGCGCATGCATGAAAAGTCGGAGATCTCGATCCGCGACCTGAAAGAATTGTCGTCGACCGCGACCCACTGATCTTCATGCCCTTGAATGGCCTGGCCCGCGCTCATGGCGCCGCCCGTTTCGGCCTACACAACCTGCAGTCCGCTCTGCACAGAGCAACCCTGGCAACATCAAGGAAGCACAGCCCAAACCATGCTGTCTGTTTCTGCCACCAGGTTTTACTTCGCCCTGCCCCACTATTCCATCAGACCGGCGTCACCCCGTAATGACGCGCATAGCGCTCGTCCAGATTCGCCAGCGGCATCATCATGAACATGTCGGCACTCTCGAAATCAGGATCCCAGGCCGGTTCGCCGCAAATCCACGCGCCTGAACGCAGATAACCCTTGATCAGCGGTGGCACTTGCGGCTTTTGCGCCGCTTCCACCTGGTGGATCGGGAACGGCAGGTGCGGCGTGACGCGATACTCGGACGGCGCCAAATGCTTTTCCGCCAGCGCCTGGTACACCGCCACCGCATTGTGACCACCGTCGGCCAGGCTGATGCTGGCGCAACCGACCAGGTAGTCGCAGCGCTCGCGGCGCATGTATTCCGCCAGGCCCGACCACAACAGCATGATCACGCTGCCGCCACGGTACTTCGGATGGATGCAGGCGCGCCCCGCTTCGACCATGCGGCCACGCAGGTGGTTCAGGCGGCTCAGGTCGAATTCATTCTCGGAGTACAGGCGCCCCAGTTTGGCGGCTTTCGATGCGCTCAGCACGCGGTAGGTACCGACCACTTTGAGGGTATCGGCGTCGCGCACGATCAGGTGATCGCAGTGGGCGTCGAACTCGTCGCTGTCGAGGCCATCGGCATTCGCCAGCGAGCTCAAACCCATGGTTTCGATAAAAACCTTGTAGCGCAGGCGCTGCACTTCGCGCAGCTCTTCGGGCGTGCTGGCCTGGCTGAGTACCAGTTGTACCGGCCGCGACTTGATGTCGTTTGTAGCGATTGTATTTTGCATGGTGTCATCCCTGGTGAACAAGACGACCCCAGCGTACTTGCCTAATATGTCAGGAAAATGACAGGGGAATGTCATTTCCGTGACGCAAATCAAATCCCTCTGGCAACGACGAAATGACTACAGCACGATGTGTGGCGTGTAATCAACAAACGCATCCTGGCGGCAGAAACCCACCAGTTTCATGCCCGCCTCGGTGGCGATGCGGATCGCCAGCGAACTGGGCGCGGAGATGGTCGCCAGCAAGGGAATCCGCATGCGCGCCGCCTTGCGCGCCAGCTCGTAGCTGCCGCGGCTGGACAAAAACACGAAACCGCGCCGCAGGTCGGTGCCCTGCAGGGCCAGGTGGCCGATCAGCTTGTCGAGGCCGTTGTGGCGGCCGATATCCTCGAACACGTGCACGATGTCGCCCTCGGGCGTGCACCAGGCGGCCGCATGCACGCCGCCGGTGGCCTGCATCAGCGCCTGGTGCGCGCGCAGGCCGTCGGCCGCCTTGATCAGGGCTTGCGGCAGGTCGACCGTGATCAGGGCCGGCGGCAGCGCTTCCGGCTGCAGGTCGAGCATTTCCAGGCTGTCGATGCCGCACACGCCGCAGCCGCTGCGCCCGGTCAGCGCGCGGCGCCGGTCTTTCAGGCGCACGAAGTCTTCCTGGGCGATGGTCATCGCCACTTCGGCCGAATCGGCACGCAAAAATACTTCGCAGTCGAAAATGGCGGCGGCCGACGCCACCACGCCTTCGGTCAGCGCAAAGCCGCAGGCGAATGCTTCGAGGTCGCGCGGGGTGGCCATCATGACCACGTGGGAGATGCCGTTGAAGACCAGCGCGACCGGGATTTCTTCGGCGACGTGATCAAAGGCGGGCGTGCTGCTGGCGCCGCGATGGCGCACGATGGCGCGCTCGACGAAGCCGGCGCGCTCGATTTCAGATGTTTCGGTGTCTGCTGACATGGCTACCATGGGGTTTCTATGCAAGCCCCATGGTAAACCAGAATGACGATGCCGGCAGAAAGCCGCGATCAGTCTATGCTCAGTCTTTCTTTGGACGGCCGGTTTTCAGCTGCGGCAGGCCGGCCAGCACGTTTTGCAGGGTGGCCAGGTCGATCTGGCTGATCAGCGCCACGCCGATGCGCAGCAATTCGCTTTTCTTGATCTCGAAGCCGGCTTTCAGGCAGGCTTTTTTCACCTGGCCCAGCACTTCATATTCGGCTTCCGGCATGGTGAAGCTGTCGCGCACCAGCTTAGGCTTGCGGGCTTTTTCCTTGACGACGGCGGCGGCCTTGGCGGCTGGCGCTTTTTTCACGGCGGCCGGCTTGGCTACCGCCTTGGCGGCTGGCTTCACGGCAGCTTTGGCCGCTGGCTTGGCGACCGTCTTGGCGGCAGGTTTGGCGACCGCCTTGGCAACCGGTTTAGCGGCGGCTGGCGCAGGCTTGGCAACTGCAGCGGCCTTGGCTGGCTTGGCGGCTGGTTTCGCCGCTGCGGGCTTGGCCGCCGCAACTGGGGCGGGTGCAGGGGCAGTTGCCGCTGGCGCTGCCGGCTTGGCCGCTGGTTTTGCACGCGGCTTGGCCGGGGCTTTTGCCGCCGGCTTGGCTGCCACAACGGTCGCCGGTGCGGCGTCAGCGGCGGCGGCCGCATTGATCGATTCGCTGGTCGGGAACATCGAAGCGGGAGCGGCGACGGGCTTTTTTGCTGGCGCGGTTTTGGTCATGAATCATCCAATCAGGTAAATAATATAAACAATATATATGGTTTTTAAAAATTTTGCTCGTGAAAAAAATTTGTGATAGTCGCGCAAGCGCTCAGGCACTGGCGCGTATGGTGAAATCGACGCCCACCTCATCCCAGAATTCCTGCTCTTTTTCGATCCAGAACGACACCGTCGGATGGTGCGCCACCCAGCCGCGCTTGATATCGAGGTCGATCCGGTTCTTCATGCGCAGGCGCAGTTCGCTGAAATCGGCTTCGATGCGCGCGTGCATCAGCAAAATCGACAGCCGCAGCGCCAGCACCGCCTTGGCGAAATCGGCATCGGCCAGCACGTCGTCGATCTTGCGCAGGTTGCCCTTTTGCGCCAGGATCAGCCGGCTCATGGTCTTCTGTTCGCGCGTGGTAAAACCGGGCAGGTCGGCGTTTTCGATGATGTAGGCGGCATGCTTGTGATAGCCGGTCTGCGACACCACCATGCCCGTCTCGTGCAGCAGGCTGGCCCAGCGCAGCGGCTTGACCAGCGCCTCGGAGGTCGGTTTCAATTGCGCGTACAGGGCCTGCGCCTGCTCGGCCACGCGCTGCGCGCGGCGCTGGTCGACATGGAATTTTTCCATGCAGGCCTGCACCGACTGTTCGCGCCGGTCGCGCTTGGTCGAGCGCAGGAACAGGTCCCACATCACACCCATGCGCAGGCCGGCCTCGATCGGCGTCATGGACGGTATCGCCAGTTCGCGGAACAGGCCGATCAGGATCGCCAGGCCGCCGACGATGGTGCCGGCACGGTCGGGCCGCAAGCCGGGCAGGTCGATCTTGCTGGTGTGGCCCAGTTCGATGAAGCGGCGCGCCAGCGCATCCAGACTGGGCGCCGTCAGCAGGCCGTCGCCCAGCTTGTTGCGGGCGATGATGTCGGCTATCGTGCGGATGGTGCCGGAAGAACCGTAGGCGGTCTTCCAGTGCTGCGGCATGTACGGCGGCGCGCCATCCTCGAAGTGGCTGCGCGCCGACAGTATCGCCGCCTCGAACGACGGTGCGTCGATGCGCCCGCCGATAAAGAACGACAGGCTCTGCTTGACCGTGCCGAGGCTGAACGATTCGACCCGCTCCACATCCTGGCCACGGCCCAGTATCAGCTCGGTCGAGCCGCCGCCGATATCCATCACCAGGCGCCGCTCGCCGGGAATCGCCAACGAATTGGCCACCCCCATGTAGATCAGCCGCCCCTCTTCCTCGCCCGAGATGATCTCGATCGGGTAGCCGATGGCATCTTCGGCCAGCGGCAAAAAGACGGCGCCGTTGCGCGCCACGCGCATGGCCGAGGTGGCCACCACGCGCACGGCTTCGAGCTGATAGGTGCCCAGCACCGCGCGAAAGCGCTGCAGGCACGCCAGCGCGCCCTGCATGGCCGCCTCGGTCAGGTCGCCATGGGCGTCCAGGCCGGCGGCCAGGCGGATCGGGTCGCGCACGCTCTTGATGACGCGGATGGTGTCGCCATCATGCTTGCCGACGTGTAAACGAAAACTGTTGGACCCCAGGTCCACCGCTGCATACATACTGGCCTCTTGTCTGGTCACTGCCCCGCCGGCCGGCCCGGAACAGGCCGGCCGGCGGGGAAATTATATAAATCATTTAAACGATTTAAAAATCCTACCACACTACCGCCATGATATGACAGGGGCATGACAGGATGGTGACAGGCGGCGGCCGCTTTTACGGGACGATGGTGGTGAACAGATAGACCGCGAAAATCACCAGGTGCACCGTGCCCTGCATCACCGTGGTGCGCCCGGTACCCAGCGACAGGGTCGCCACCATCAGCGACAACAGCAGCAGCACGGTCGACTTGATGTCCAGCCCCAGCGTGATCGTCAAACCGGTGGCCAGCGAGACCACCACCACGGCGGGAATCGTCAGGCCGATGCTGGCCAGGGCCGAACCGAGCGCCAGGTTCAAACTGGTTTGCAGGCGATTGGCGCGCGCGGCACGCACCGCCGCCAGGCCTTCGGGCAACAGCACGATGGCGGCAATCACGATGCCGACCAGGGTTTTTGGCGCGCCCATGGCGGCAATCGCCGTTTCCAGCGCGGGCGCCAGCGACTTGGCCAGCAGCACCACGGCGCCCAGGCAGACCAGCAGCGCGATGGCGCTGATCCAGGCCACGGTCGGCGTGGGCGGCTCGGCATGCACCTCTTCGTCGCCGACGGCTTCCTTGGGCAGGAAGTAATCGCGGTGGCGCACCGTCTGCACCAGCACGAAGGTGCCGTACAGCACCAGCGAAATGACGGCGATGAAGATCAGCTGGCTGGAATTGTAGTAAGGCCCGGCCGCGCTCGACGTATAGTTCGGCAGCACCAGCGTCAGGATCGCGATCGCCGCCAGGGTGGCCAGCGAAGCGCTCACGCCCAAGAGGCCAAAGGTCTGTTCCCTGTGGCGCCCGGCGCCCAGCAGCAGGCAGATGCCGACGATGCCGTTCAGGATGATCATGATGGCGGCGAACACGGTGTCGCGCGCCAGGCCGGTCGTCTCGGGGCCGCCGGCCAGCATCAGCGAGACGATCAGCGCCACCTCGATCAGGGTCACGGCCAGCGCCAGCACCAGGGTGCCGTACGGTTCGCCGATGCGGTGCGCCACCACTTCGGCGTGGTAGACGGCGGCCAGCACGCTGGCGATCAGGCCGATCACCAGCAGGATCTGGTAGGCGCCGCCGAAGCCGAAGCTGGCGCCACCCAGGAACAGCCAGCCCACGATCGGGGCGGCCAGCGGCCATACAGGCAGGGAGGTAAGACTTTTCATAGATAGGCCTGGCAAGAGTGGAAAATGAATGCGTAAGACAAGGTCTTTCGCATCATAACTTGCTTGGCTTAAATATAAGTTAGGCGATCAAACGTCCAGTGCGACGCTCTCCGGCGCCGCCATCACGCGGTTGCGCCCGGCTTCCTTGGCCGCCTGCAGCGCCTCGTCGGCGCGCTTGAACAGGGCCACCGTGCTGTCGTCGGCGCGGATGGTGGTCACGCCCAGGCTGGCCGTCAGGCTGAGTACGGCTTTTTCCGTCTTGACCGGCAAGGCGGCGACGGCCGCGCGGATGCGTTCGGCCACCATCAGCGCGTCATTCAAGCTGGTGCGCGGCAGCTGGATGGCGAATTCGGCGCCGCCCAGGCGGCCCATCAGGTCGCTGTCGCGCAATTGCTGGCGGCAGATGTCGACCACGCTTTTCAGCACCGCGTCGCCGACCGGATGGCCGTAGCTGTCGTTGACGCGCTTGAAGTCGTCGAGATTGAGCACCACCAGCGCGGTCGGCAGGCCGGGCCGGCGCGCCAGCGCCATCCACGGCGCCAGCGCCTGGTAAAAGCCGCGCCGGTTCGGCACGCCTGTGGCGGCGTCCACCACTTCCAGCCGCGCCAGTTCACCGCCGAGTTTTTCGCGCGACAGCAGCAGGTAGCCGAAGGCATTGGTCAGCATCATCAGGTACAGCGCGCCGAAGCCGGCAAGCTGCATCAGCTCGGCGTCAAAGCCCGGCACGAAGGCGGCCAGCACGCCGCGCGCGGCGATCAAGAGCGACAGCAGACCCATGGCGACGGCCAGGAAACGGCGCAGCATGCTCGCCTCGCGCCACTGCAGCGACAAGGCGGCCACGCCGGACAGGAAGAAGCCGGCCACGATCAGCGAACCGCCCGCGCTGCGCAGCAGCGGCGCCACATCAAAGACATAGCACAGCGCGAACAGCAGCACGGCCACGCCCAGCGCCGGCAGCAAACGGCGGCGCCAGCCGCTCTTGCCGGCCGCCTGCCACAGGGCGCCGGCGTCGAGCGCCATGCCGGCGAAGAGCAGGCTGTTGCCGAGCAAAATGGAGAGGAAATCGGGCAGCACGCCGCGCAGGTACAGCAGGCACCAGGCGATGGCCTGGCACTGCTTGGCCAGCGCCCAGGTCGACATGGCGAACGACTTCTTGCGCTCGTATTCAAAGAAGAACAGCGCCGCGCACAGGCTCAGGTTGCCCAGCGCCAGCGCCAGGACCAGGGTCTTGATATCCATGCTTCAGTCCAGCCGGCGCGCGTGCGCCAGCTCAGATCTCGTGTTCGACATTGGTGCTGCCGTCGCCGACCTTGCTGGCCCAGGCCTGCACGAAATAGTGCTTTTCCTCTTCGGTCGGCGCGTCGTACCAGAACACGATCAGGGTGCCCTTGTGGTCGTGGATCTGCGCCACTTTTTCGATGAAATTCTGGTTGCCGGCCTGGTCGGCCATGGCCGCCGCGTAACCGTAGACACGGGTCAGCCGCTCGATACGGTCGGGTTCTGTAAAACTGTTGGTGGCGGTAATGGTGGGGTGATCCAAAAACATGCTTGTCTCCATGGTGCCCGATCTTGCCGGCAGCTTGCCGAGGCGCCGCGGCCCTATGGGGATGATAAATCGGGTATGCTGTCAGGAGCTTATCAGATTTCTCTGCATGCAACAAAACCTGGCCTCTTTTTCCCCCCGCTGATTCATGCCCATCGACGCGCAGACGACCTCTCCTCATCCTCTCGTGCATACCGACGGCGACCGCCGCCGGCTGGAGTTTTGCCCCGGCATGATCCAGAGTCAAATGCTGCTGTCGCGCCCCGATCACCTGCTGCTGCGCTATGCGCGCGCGATGATGTGCTTTACCCTGTTCGTGCCGCGCCCGCGCCATATCCTGATGGTGGGCCTGGGCGGCGGCTCGCTGCTGAAATTCTGCCACCGCTACCTGCCCGAGACGCGCATCACGGTGCTGGAACTGCGCGCCGACGTGATCGCGCTGCGCGAGCAATTCATGGTGCCGCCCGACGATGCGCGCCTGCGCATCATCGAGACCGACGCCGTCAGCTATATCCGCCAGCATCCGGCCAGCGCCGACGTGCTGCTGCTCGACGGCTTCGACGCCAGCGGCCTGCCGCCGGCGCTGGGCAGCGCGCGCTTCTATGCCGACTGCCTGCGCGCGCTGGTGCCCGGCGGCGTGCTGGTGGCCAACCTGTTCAATTACGATCCGCACTACGCGGCCATGCTGGGGCGGCTGATGCTGACCTTTCGCGGCCAGGTCTGCCACTTCGACGGCATCGCCGGCAACAACCGCATCATCTTCGCCGCCAAGCCGGAACGCACTCAGCCCGGCAGCGCCGTGCGCATGGTGCGCCTGGTACGCTGGCGCGCGCTGTTCGGCCTGGGCTTCCTGAACCGCCTGCTGCCGCCCTGGCAGCTGTGGCGCCTGCAGCGCCGCCAAAGCTGCCTGTATCCGCCGGATTGAAACGGTGTTGCATAATGGCACTGCACCGGTGCAAAATCAGCACGCCAGACAGCGTTTATGACACACTACCGGCTCTGCCGGCCCGCTGTCGCGGCGGGCCAGATCCATCTGAACGAGAACCTTTTCCATGCTGCGTGGCCGCCTGCCCTACTCCCTTTCCGCCGCGGCCGCGCTGACGTTTGCCTGCGGCCTGTCGGTGACGGCGGTGCTGTTTGCCGCCATCAGCCAGCTCGAGTACGACAAGATGAGCCTGAGCCTGCAGCAGCGTGCCGGCGCGCGCGTGGCCGCCATCGAGCAGGGCCTGGACGATGCGGTGGAAGTGCTGACCACCACCAACCAGCTGTTTTCCGCCGTGGTGCCCGTCACGCGCCAGCAGTTCCATGACTTCACCACGCCGCTGCTGCAGCGCCACCCGTTCATCCAGGCCTTCAATTACCACCGCCGCGTGCCGCATGCGCAGCGCGCCGCGTTCGAAGCCGAACTGCGCGCCATCGTGCCCGGCTACACGATGCTGGAAATGCACGGCCTGCGGATGCTGCCGGCGCCGGAGCGCGCCAACTACCTGGTGGTCGAATACCTGGAGCCGATGCAGGGCAACCTGCCCGCTTTCGGCCTGAACGTGCGCCCCGACGGCTTGCTGGCCGGCGCCCTCGAGCAGGCGGTGACGGGCAACCTGACGGTGGCGACCAGCCTTTTGAGCCTGGCCCAGGGCCCGGAAAAAGGCTTCGTCATCCTGCGCCCCGTGTACCGCCACGGCGCGCCGCTCGACACGCCCGAGCAGCGGCGCGCGGCTGTGATCGGCGACACGGCCGCCGTCATCCGCGGCGGCGAACTGGTGCAGAAAATCCTGTCCGGCGCCGAGCTGCTGGACGATCCGCAACTGGAAGTCGAAGTGTTTGCCGGCGCCAGCGCCGAAGCGGGTACCCGCATCTTCCGGCACGGCGCGGTGGCGCAGGAGGACCCGGCCAGCGGCTGGCACCGGCTGCCGCGCTGGCTGCATTTCGCCTATCACAGCCGCTACGACAAGGGCTTTGCCACCGCCGGCCGTTCCTGGCACGTGCGGGTGGTGGCGCACCCGCGCCCCTTCATGGCCGACCACCTGGGCTCGCTGTTTACCTTGGTCACGGGCCTGCTGTTCAGCCTGCTGACGGCCGCCTTCGTGCAGTCGCTGACGCAGCGCTCGCGCCGGGTGCAGCTGCTGGTCGAGCAGCGCACGGCCGACCTCAAGCGCAGCAACGAACTGCTCAGCGAAGACGTGCGCGCGCGCCAGCGCACCGAACGGGCGCTGCAGGAAAGTGAAAAGCGCTTTCGGCGCCTGCTGGCCCTGTCCTCGGACTGGTACTGGGAGCAGGACGCGCACTTCCGCTTCACGCATATCACCAGCGGCTTTGCCGACAAGTCGAACATGCCGCTCGAGCGCTTCATCGGCGCCACGCGCTGGGACCACAATCCCGAGATGCGCAATGCGCGCTGGGGCAAGCAGCATATGGCCACCCTGCAGGCCCACCTGCCCTTCTTCCACCTCGAATATGCGATGGCCGACCGCGACGGCAAGCTGCGCTGGTTCAGCATCAACGGCGAGCCGCTGTTCGACGACCTGGGCGACTTCAAGGGCTATCGCGGCACCGGCTCCGAGATCACCGAGCGCAAGCTGGCGGAACAGCAGATCCAGCATATCGCCCACCACGACGTGCTGACCGGCCTGCCCAACCGCGCCCTGCTGCGCGACCGGCTGGCGCAGGCGATGGCGCAGGCGCGCCGCAAGAACCGTGCGCTGTGGGTGCTGCTGATCGACCTGGACCGCTTCAAGTTCGTCAACGACAGCCTGGGCCACAAGGCCGGCGACCTGCTGCTGAAGACCATCGCCGCGCGCCTGCAGGCCAGCCTGCGCGAAAGCGACACCGTGGCGCGCCTGTCGGGCGACGAATTCGTCGCCATCCTGTCCGAGCAGGTCGACGAAGAACTGAGCAAGGCGGTGGTGCAGCGCATCATGGACGCCGTGGCGCAACCGGTGCTACTGGACGGCAAGGAATTCTTTGTCACCTGCAGCATCGGCGTGGCCGTCTACGACATCACCCAGTTCGACGCGCCCGGCGACGTGACCCTGAACGGCGAAACGCAGAACCTGATCGAGCAGGCCGACATCGCCATGTACAGCGCCAAGAAACAGGGCCGCAACAACATCAAGTTCTACACCAAGGCGATGAACCAGGCCACCCTGGAACGGCTGCGCATCGAAACGGCGCTGCGCAACGCCCTCGAACGCGACCAGTTCGTGCTGCATTACCAGCCGCAGCTGGACCTGGAAAGCGGGCGCATCGTCGGCGTCGAAGCGCTGCTGCGCTGGCGCCATCCGGAACTGGGCATGGTGGCGCCCAACCGCTTTATCGCGCTGGCCGAAGATACCGGCCTGATCGTGCCGATCGGCGCCTGGGTGATGCGCCAGGCCTGCGCCCAGATGCAGGCCTGGCATGCGGCCGGCCTGGGGTCACTGCGGCTGGCGGTGAACCTGTCGGCGCGCCAGTTCAATGAACCGAACCTGGTGGCCTCGATCGCCGACGTGCTGGCGGAAACCGGCCTGGCGCCGGCCTGCCTGGAACTGGAACTGACGGAAAGCCTGTTCATGCATGACGTGGCGCTGGCGGTGAGCCAGCTGCACGACATGAAGGCGCTGGGGGTGCAGCTGTCGATCGACGACTTCGGCACCGGCTATTCCAGCTTTGCCTACCTGCGCACCTTCCCGATCGATGTCCTCAAGATCGACCGCAGCTTTGTCGGCGACGTCGCTAGCGACCTTGATGACGCGGCCATCGTGGTCTCCATCATCGCCCTGGCGCACAACCTGAAACTGCGGGTGGTGGCCGAAGGCGTGGAAACGGCGGAACAGCTGGACTACCTGCGCCGCCACGGCTGCGACGAAGCGCAGGGCTTTTACTTCAGCCATCCGCTGCCGGCGCATGAAGTGGAAGTGTTGCTGCGCGGCGAACTGGTCACGCCGGCAGGCTAGCGCACGACGCTCAGCGAGTAATTGAATGGCACCATCATGGCGCAAGGCTGGCCGGCACAGCGGCCCGGCGTATAGCTGATCAGCATCAGGATCGAGCCGGCCAGCTTGCCCGCTTCGCTGTCCGGGCTTTCCAGCAAGGTCACACTCTGCGGCACGCCTTTTTCATTGACGCTGACATTCGCGCGCAAGGTTCCGGTGGTGTAGCCGTACGAGATCATCTTCCCCATCGCGCGCGAAATCTGCAGCATGCCCTTTTCCGGATACGGTGGCGCATCGTCCTCCTGCAAGGCCTTGTACCTGGTTTTCACCAGCGCCTGCTGCTCCGGCGTCAGCTCGGCATACGGTTTTTCCGGCGGCACGATAAAGTTGCTGCCGACCACCGGGCGTATGTTGGAGCCAGTGCGCGCATCCTCGCGCTTGATGTTGTAAAGCTTGGGCGTCTCCGGCTGCGGCCGCTGCGTCAGCTGAAAGCTGCCGTTGAAGCGGGCTTTCAGCACCTGCCCGTTCGGATACAGTATCTCGCCGTCCCCGACCGGCTTGCCCTCGTGAAAGGGGCCACGATAGGCGCCGCCCAGGGCAAAGGTCATGCTGCCGGCGCCTTCCGGGCCATGGCTCCAGCCGCCTTCATAACGGTCGCCACCGGCAAAGGTGGCCTTGACGTTGCCGACCGGCTTGCCATGCTCGAAGTTGGCTTCCAGCTTGTTGTCGTTTTTAAACACCACCACCGCCGGTCCATGCAATTCGCCGTTCCGGTAAGTGCCCTCGTGCACGCTGCCATCGGCCCGCTGCGCGATGCCGGCCCCCTCCGGCAGGCCCTTGGCCAGCGGACCTTCATACCGCTCGGTCGGCTTGCCATCCTTGCTCCATTGCAAAGCGCCCGGCCCGTCGGCATAGCCGTCGCGGCAGGCGCCACTCCAGTAGACCGCCTGGCCGGCGACCCGCGCAGGTTCGACAATGCGGCAGTCCGGCTTGCCGGCGTAATGGATGTCGGCGGCAGCGGCGCTGGAAGCGCACAGCAAGACCATCAGGGAAAAACCAGCTTTCATGACATTTCCGCAATAGTTAAAGTTGCAATATGTTAACATAAGCTACATGCAGGAAAATACACGCATTCTCACGCCCTGACTTTCAACGTCACCTTTACAGCTTTTGCTGCAGGAATTCGAGGAAACAGCTGATGCGCTGCGCCAGCTGCGTATTGCGGTAATACACGGCGTGGATCTGCTGGCGGTAGCCGGTATAAAACGGCTGCAGCACCTTCACCAGGCGCCCGGCGGCGATATCGCCCTTCGTCATGAAGTCGGACAAACACACGATGCCCTGGTCGTGCAGCGCCAGCTGGCGCAAGGTTTCGCCGCTGGAGGCGGCCAGCGCCGGCACGATCTGCAAGCTGTTGCCGGCCTGGTGGCGCAGCGGCCAGTTGTTGCCCAGGTCATACTGGGCAAAGCCCAGCAGCGCATGGCCGGCCAGTTCTTCCGGCGTGGCTGGCTCGCCATGGCGCGCCAGGTAGGCCGGCGTGGCCAGCAGGTGCAGCGGGCTGGAACTCAAGGCGCGCGCATGCAGGGTGGAGTCGGCCAGCGCGCCGATGCGGATGGCGATATCGGTGCGGTGCTCCAGCAGGTCGGCGATCTGGTCGTTGCTGGTCAGCTCCAGGCGGATCTCCGGGTACATGGCGCGAAACTCGGCCACGTGCGGCACCACGCAGTGCAGCATGAAGGGCGAGGCGGCGTCGACGCACAAGCGCCCGGCCGGCTTCTGGCGGCGGATGCGGATCGATTCTTCCACGTCCTCCATCGAAGCGAGGATGGTGCGCGCGCGGGCCAGGAACAACTGCCCTTCTTCGGTCAGCTCCATGCGCCGCGTGGTGCGCGTCAGCAAGGAAGTGGCCAGCTTGTCTTCCAGGCGCGACAAGGCCCGGCTCACGCCCGAGGTGGTTTGCCCCAGGTGCACGGCGGCCGCGCTCAGGGTGCCGCTGTCGATGACGGTCACGAAGATTTTCAGGTCGTCCGAGTTGATATCCATTCTTGCCCTTGTTTCACAGATCAGGGCATTATAATGGATTATCGGCAATAGTCAGGGCAACGCCCGGGCGGTTCGCTACGTCAGGCAACGTAGAACAAAATGGCGACAAAATGGCAGCTGCTGCCGGCCAGCACGAACAGGTGCCAGATGCCGTGGCCATGGCGCAGCTTGTGGTCGGTGGCATAAAAACCGATGCCGCCCGTGTAGCACAGGCCGCCGGCCGCCAGCCAGAGGAAACCGTTCCATTCCAGCGCCGCCAAGAGCGGTTTCAAGCCTATGACGATCAGCCAGCCCATCAGCACATAGATCACCAGCGACAAAATGCGCGCGCCCCTGGCGTACAGATATTCCTGCACGATGCCGATCACGGCAAGGCCCCATACCACGCCGAACAGCGACCAGCCCCAGGGCCCGCGCAGTGTCACCAGCATGAAGGGAGTGTAGGTGCCCGCTATCAGCAGGTAGATGGCGCAATGGTCGAGCCGCTGCAGCACCGTCTTGGCCTTGCTGGCGCGCACGCTGTGGTACAGCGAAGAGGTCAGGTACAGGGTCAGCAGCATGGCCGCATACACGCTGCAGCTGACGATTTTCCACGCATCACCCGTGCGCGCCGCCGCAACGATCAGTATCACCCCGCCGATGGCGGCCAGCGCGGCACCAGCCACGTGGGAGATACTGTTGAAGCGTTCGCCGGGGTACATGGTTAAGCCTGATTCGCCGAGACGCAGCAGACATCCGGGGTCAGACCCGTCGGGGGGATAAGGCCCAATGGGCCGTATCCCGATCCCGCAGGGACTGACCCCAGCTTTCCGCTGCGGGCCTCAGTCAAGCTTCCTCGACTTTCTTGCGCGCAGGACGACGTGCAGGCGTCTTGCGTGGCGCCTTGACTGGTTTGTCCTCGGCATCTGGCGCCTCGACAACTTCAACCACCGGCGCCACCTCGACCACAGCTTCAACCGCTTCCACCACCGCCTTGGCCGGTTTCTTGGCAGCCGCCGCCTTGCGGGCCGGCGTGCGCTTCGGCTTCGGCTTGACTTCGGCCGGGGTTTCGATCACCGGCTCGACCACCACCTCGGCCACCGGCTCCGGCACGAATTCAACCACCGCCGCAGCTTCCACTACCTCCGGCACCACAGCGCGCGCTTCGCGGTTATTGCTGTTGCGCCCGCCACGGCCATTGCGGCGCGAACCGCGCTTGCTGTCTTCCGCCACGGTCTCGACCGCCTCTTGTACTGGCTGCACCGGCTCCTGCACCGTCTCGACGGCCTCGGCCGGCGTTTCCACTTCGGCCACCGGCACGAAGGCCTGCGGTGCGGCGTCATTGCGGCGGTTATCATTCTGCTTGCGGCCACCACGGCCATTGCGGCGGGTATCACGCGCTTCACGGCGGTTGCCGCTGTTGCCCGGGTTGCCCGGGTTGCCACTCTCGCGGTTGCCGTCTTCCTGCGCCGCGCCGTCCACCACCACGACGTCGCTGGCGGCGTCCGTGACAGCTGGCACGGCAGCGGCTGGCGCCAGGCCGCTGCTGCGGTACACATAGGCGCCCGATTTTTCATCGCGGCCGAATTCCAGCAAGCCGCGCGTCTGCGCTTCTTCCAGCAGGTTGCCGAAGGTGCGGAAACCGTAGAACGATTCGCTGAAGTCGGGCTTGCGGCGCTTGATCGCTTCTTTCAGCATCGAGGCCCAGATCTTGCCGCTGTCGCCACGCTCGGATACCAGCGCGTCGAAGGTTTCGACGGCCATCTCGATCGCCTCGGTCTTGCGCGACTCGTATTTTTCCTTGCGGCGCACTTCTTCGTCGGCCGAACGTTTCGGCGCTGGCGTGTCGCGTTCGTCGCGCTCATTGCGGGCATCGCGCTTGGCGGCCGTGCGACGGCTTTCGCGCACCAGGTCGTCATAAAAGATGAATTCGTCGCAGTTGGCCACCAGCAGGTCGGAGGTGGACTGCTTGACGCCCACGCCGATCACCTGCTTGGCGTTTTCGCGCAGTTTCGACACCAGCGGCGAAAAGTCGGAGTCGCCGCTGATGATGACGAAAGTGTTCACGTGGGCCTTGGTGTAGCACAGGTCGAGCGCATCGACCACCAGGCGGATGTCGGCCGAATTCTTGCCGGACTGGCGCACATGGGGGATTTCGATCAGCTCGAAGTTCGCTTCGTGCATGGTGCCCTTGAAGCTCTTGTAGCGGTCCCAGTCGCAATAGGCCTTCTTGACCACGATGCTGCCCTTGAGCAGCAAGCGCTCGAGGATAGGTTTGATGTCGAATTTTTCGTAGTTTGCATCGCGCACGCCGAGCGCGACGTTTTCAAAGTCGCAAAACACGGCCATGCTGAGGTTTTCTGGGGATGACGCCATAGGGATTTGTTCTCAAGTGATGGGTTGGCCTGCTTCGATTATACCGAAGCGGGCAGTCGCAACAGGCCTGCCTGGACGGCTTGCGCCGTCTGTTATTTCCGATAGTATATTCGCCCGCCCCGGTTTTCACGAACTCTTATCGTACGCGCGCCCCTATTGCCCGCCCGCCGGCCATACCACGCTGTCATCGACCACATACAAATGACAGGGCGCGCTGCTGCCTTGCTGGCAAGAGTCGAGCGCCCGCAACTCCGGGCTTTCGCCCTCCTCGGCCCAGCCCCAGGCGCCGCTGGACGAGACGGCAAACGCGCGCGGCTGCAGCTTGCCGAGAAAAACCCGGTAGGCGGCGCGGCCCGTTTCGGCCAGGTAGGGCACGGCGCCGATATCGCCGCGGCTGGCAAACCGGGTAGCCGGCGGCGGCGCCGGCTCGGGCAGTTGCACCACCGGCGCGGCCGGCATGCCGATGCGGCGCAGGAAGCGCTCGGTGGGCGCCAGCCACACGTCCACGCCGTCGCGGCTGCCCAGGGTCAGGTGCGCGTCGCGCTTGAAGGCGCCATAGGCGAACAGCTCGGCCTGGCCACCCGCCCCGGCATAGGCCCGGTACAGGCTGCGCACCAGTGGCGGCGCAAAATAGCCATCGTTCTCGCCATACAGCCACAGGCTTGGCACCCGGCCGGCCGCACCCAGGGCGGCAAACGCCTGTTTCAGCGCCGCCTGCCAGTCGCATGCGCCGTCATCGACGCGCAGGCCGCCGGCGAAATTGAGCACGCCGCGCACACCCGGCAACGCCTGCGTGGCCAGCGACAGCGCCGCCAGGCCGCCATACGACTGGCCGGCGACGACAATCCGGCTGGCGTCGACCCAGTCCTGGCGCCGCGCATAGGCCAGCGCATCGTTCACGTCGCGCGCCTGGCCTGCCGCATTGGCCGCCATGTCGCAGCCATGGTCGCGATAGCTGCCCGTCGAGCCGGCATAACCGGCGCGCATCGGCAGCATCACCGCGTAGCCGCGGCGCACGAACTCGGTGGCCATATAGATGAAGCGCTCGCGCGGCTGCAGCCGTGCAGGCCCTGGCTGCTTGCCATGATTCATCAGCAGCAGCGGAAACGGCCCCGCGCCTGGCGGCCGGAACACCGTCGTCTGCAGCCGCTCGCGGCCACCGTCGCCGGACGGCACCATGATGATTTCTTCGCGCAGGCGCGCATCGAGCGGCAAGGACAGTGCGTGGGTGAGCGATGGCAAACTGAGGAAAAGGGAAAGCAGCAGGCGGCGGGCGGGCGGTGAAATGACAGACTCCGGGGCAAGACAAAGAGTTGCCTCCAGTCTAGTCCGAAGATTACGCAAAGCAATATTAAACAATTATTGCCAGCAACTTTTTTCGCATCTGCGTTTTTCACTTTCTTTCCCGCAAGGTGAAGTACTTAACACCGTGTCAATCTTGCCTGCTCTATGCTGAAGTTCTCGGCACAACAAGAGCCGGTACTTACAAGGAGCACGGAATGCGTAATGCAATAAAACTCATCAGCCTGACCCTGGCACTGGCGTGCAGCGCCTCGATCGCCACCGCGCAAACGGCGCCGCATGCCAACCAGCAAAGCAAACCTGGCGTGGCCAGCCCGGCCGCCGACAATTCGGACATGAACGAACGCGACAAGGGCACTGCAAGCCAGACGCCGCAGAAACAGTCGAACGCCAAGACCGACCGTACCTTGCTGGCCGAAGCGCGCAAGGCCGTGGTCAAGGACGAGTCGCTGTCGACCACCGCCCATAACGTGAAAATCCTCGTCAAAAACGGCGTGGTGACACTGCGTGGCCCGGTCAAATCGGCCGAAGAAAAAACCAAGGTCGAAGAGCTGATCAAGCCGCTGGCAGGCGTGAACAGCATCGACAACAAACTCGATATCAAAACCAACTAAGCAAAACCAATCAAGGAGATCCATCATGAGCAAGAACGCCGTTTATTGCATCGCCCAGGAACACACCCAAGCCGAAGTCATCGTCAACTCGCTGAAAGACGCCGGCTTCTCGAACAACGACATCTCGGTGCTGTTCCCCGATAAAACCGGCACCCGCGATTTCGCCCATGAGCAAAACACCAAGATGCCGGAAGGCGCAGCCACCGGCGGCGTGGCCGGCATGGGCACCGGCGCCGTGCTGGGCTGGCTGGTCGGCATCGGCTCGCTGGCGATCCCTGGCGTCGGCCCCTTCATCGCAGCCGGCCCGATCATGGCGGCGCTCGGTGGCGCGGCCATCGGCGGCGCGGCGGGCGGCATTGTCGGCGGCCTGGTCGGCATGGGCATCCCCGAGCTGGAAGCCAAGCAGTACGACGACAAGGTTCGCAACGGCAATATCCTGATCTCGGTGCATACCGAATCGTCGGACCAGATCAAGGTCGTCAAGGAAATTTTCGAGCGCGCCAACGCGCACGACATCAAGTCGACCTCGGAATCGCACGCACCGACCTGAGCTGCTGGCTGATCATGTCTGCATGCCGCCTCCGGGCGGCATTTTTCATGGGCAACAGCAAACAGGAGTAAACTGAAGGCCTACTCCAGGGAGCCATCATGTCCATCTCCGCCCTCACCACCGGCACGTCGGGCCTGAGTGCCAACCAGCGCGCGCTGGACGTGGCCGCCAACAATGTCGCCAACGCCAATACGCCAGGTTTCCAGCCGCAGCGCGCCCAGTTCCAGGAAAGCAGCCCGGCCGGCACCGGCGTGACCCTGTCCGCCGAAGGCAGCCGGCTGTCGGCCAGCGAAACCACGGCTGCCCCGGCGGACGCCAGCGCCGCCAGCCGCCCGAATGGCGTAGGCCTGGCCTCGGAACTGACCGACACCCTGGTCTACAAGGCCGGCTTCAACCTGTCGGCCAATGTCGTGAAAGCGGCCGACCAGGCGCTGGGCAGCCTGATCGATGTGAAAAGCTGAAGCCGGTGTCAGCGGCTATCGTGATGCAAGCCTGCGCCAGAGCCTGACGCAAACCAGCCCCTGACGCCTCCGCCTATCAGCGCACCGTGACAAACACCGGGTTCGAATAGAACCACAGGCTGCGGTAGTTGCGGTCGTTGATATCGTTGAAGCGCTGCAGGTTGTCGGCGCCGGCGGTACGCTGGTCGGCCAGCGGTTCGCCGCCCTGGGTCAGGCCAGCCACGTCCACGCCCAGATTGGTGCCGCGCAGGCGGAAGTACTGGTTTTTGGAGGCGACGAAGTCATGGCTGATGGTGTAATAGCCGTCCGCGCCCAGCTTCCAGTCGGCGCTGGTAAAGCGCTTGAGCACTTTTGTGCTGGCATTGGTCGCCACCGCATACGCCTTTGTCCCCTGCGCGGCCTTGGCGCCCACGTCGCCGGCAATCAGGTCGATATGGTCGACCACCGGCTTGACGCTGGCGGCCATGCCGCTATCGACCGGTTTTTCGTAGTTGTTCTTCGCCGGGCTTTTGAAGCGGATGGTAATCGTGACTTTCTCGCCGCTGACAAGCTGCAGTTCGCCGCCCATTTCCTTGCGTTCCTTGGCGCCGGCCAGGTTGAAGTCGAGCGCGTTGATCAGATCACCGTAGACCGAAAACATTTTCCCCGAGCGCAGACCTTGCAGCAGGTCTTTCGCGGTGGCGGCGCCGCTGGCGCCGTTGAACACATAGTTCTTGGCGTACTCGCCCGGGAAATAGCCGCTGCTGTTGTTGCCGACGATCTTGAAGTGGGTGTCGGAATCGGTCAAATTCCATACGCGGCGCCCTTCTCCCAGCAAGGCGTCCCACACGCCACCGACCTTCGACACCACGTAGTCGACGCCGCCGTAGGCGCGCAGCGGCGCGTTTTCCGGCGTGTAAGCGGCGGTATAGCCGCCACGGTCCGGCTCCATCTGGTTGCCGACCATGCCTTCGATGGCGAACATGATATTGGGCGCCAGATCGTTGAAGCGGCGGAAGTCTTCCACCGTATAGCTGCCCTTGTTGCGCGACGGGTGGTTGATCACCGCATAGCTGGTGTTCGGGTAATTGTCCTTCAACCAGCTGATCGCCTTGAGCGCATCGTCGGCGCTCTTGTTGTAGCGCGTCTCGCCGTATCTGGCTTTCCAGGCAGCGACATCGGCGGTGTCAAACATGCTGGCATCGCGCGTGGTAAACAGGTATTCGAACTCGCGCACGCCACGCGTGCTGACGGCCAGCTTGTCGCCGCCCTCGAAGATGCCGATGCCGATATGGTCGTGGGTCGGCATATCCCATTCGAAGCCCGAGAAAATCAGCTTGTCGGCGTAGGCGCCGCCCGCCGCCTGCAGCGCGGCCAGGCGCGGCAGCTCATAGCGCTCGACGCCGGTCGCCATCGGTATCGGCGCAGCCAGCAAGTTGCCCTTGTCGTCGCGGGTCGATACGCGCAGGTGGTTGGTCACCGCCATCCAGTCCAGGCCATAGCTGGCGAAGGCCTTGGCCAGCACCTTGTCCAGGGTCTGGCTGACATCGGCGTCGGCCGACTGCGTGGTGTGGGTGTGCAGGTCGCCGGCGAGCCAGCGGCCTTGAACGACGGGCGGGACGACAAAGGTATCGTCGCCGCCGCAGGCAGCAGCAAAGACGCCGATGGCAATCGCGGTAGGGATCAGCAGGTGGCGCGGGGACAGGCGTGGAAAGTGCAGCATCATGGTTTTCGACAGGGCGGGTTGACAGTGCCGGCACGATAGCACCGGCCTGTGACCGCATCATGACGCCGCCCCTCGCTGTTGCTCAGGCCAGCTTCGGCAAATGATCGAGCAGCTTGTCGAGCGTGATCGGATAGTCGCGCACGCGCACGCCGGTGGCGTTGTAGACGGCGTTGGCGATCGCCGCCGGCACGCCGCTGATGCCCAGCTCGCCCACGCCCTTGGCTTTCAGGGGACCGATGGTGGGATCGACTTCATCGAGGAAGATCACTTCCTGGTGCGGGATGTCGGCATGCACCGGCACTTCATAGCCGGCCAGGTCATGGTTGACGAAAAACCCGGCGCGCCGGTCGACCACCAGTTCTTCCATCAAGGCCGCACCGGCGCCCATCGTCATGCCGCCGATGATCTGGCTGCGCGCGGCCATCGGGTTGATGATGCGGCCCGCCGCGCACACGGCCAGCATGCGCCGGATGCGGATCTCGCCGGTGGCGACGTCCACCCCCACCTCGACAAAATGCGCGGCGAAGGTCTGCTGCGCATAACGCTTCGACAGGTCGCCGTATTCCATCGCATCCTCGGCCTGCAGTTCGCCCTGCGCCAGCGCGTCCAGCAAAGGCCGGCTGTTGCCGCCCGAGCGCACGCGCCCGTCGGCAAACTCCACCTCGGCCTCACCGAAACCGAGGCGCTGCGCCACCATGGCGCGCAGCTTGACGCAGGCCGCATACACGCCGGCCGTCGACGAGGCCGCGCCGAACTGGCCGCCGGAACCGGCGCCTTCGGGAAAGCGCGAGTCGCCGAGCCGTACCACCACCGTGGACAGCGCCACGCCCAGCATTTCGGCCGCCGTCTGCGCCAGGATGGTGTAGCTGCCGGTGCCGATATCGGTCATGTCGGTTTCCACCGTTACGCCGCCGTCCTTTGCCAGGGTGACGCGGGCGGCCGATTTGATTACGGGCGCGCCGCGGATGGCCGAGGCCATGCCCATGCCGACCAGCCAGCGCCCGTCGCGGCGCGTGGCCGGCGTGGCGCTGCGCTGGTCCCAGCCAAATTTCTGCGCGCCCATTTGCAGGCACTCGACCAGCTGGCGCCGCGAAAACGGCTTGCCGGGCGACTCGGGGTCGACCTGCGTGTCGTTCAGGATGCGCAAGGCGACCGGGTCCAGGCCGAGCTTTTCGGCCAGTTCATCCATCGCGATTTCCAGCGCCATCATGCCCGGCGCCTCGCCCGGCGCGCGCATCGCGCTCGCCTCGGGCAGGTCCAGGTGCGCCACGCGCAGGCGCGTCATGCGGTTCGCACCCGCATACAGAATACGCGTGGGGGCCGTCGCGCTTTCAGGGCGCTCGCCGAGGTTGCCGGACCAGCTTTCGTGGCCGATCGCCGTGATCTTGCCGGCTTTGCTGGCGCCGATGCGGATGCGCTGGATGGTGGCGGCGCGGTGGGTGGTGTTGTTGAACATCAGCGCGCGCTGCAAGGTGACTTTCACCGGCCGGCCCAGCTGTTTCGCGGCAAGCGCCGCCAGCACCGCGTCGCATAGTATCGAACCCTTGCCGCCAAAGCCGCCGCCGATATATGGCGACACGATGCGCACGTTTTCTTTCGGCATGCCGAGGATTTTGGCAATGTCGCGCAGGCCCCAGCCCACCAGCTGGATCGCCGTCCACAGGGTCAGCTTGTCGCCGCTCCAGGAGGCGATCGTCGCATGCGGCTCCATCATGGCGTGCGCGTGGTCCGGCGTGGTATAGGTCGCGTCGACAGTGACGGGCGCACCGGCAAAAGCGCCGTCGAAGTCGCCGATGCCGGATGCTTGCGCGGGCTTGGCCGGCAACAGCTGGCCCGTGTCCTTCGCCACGGCCAGGTCGAAGGCGCCCTTGTCGCGCGCATAGCGCACGCGCACCAGCCCGGCGGCGGCGCGCGCCTGTTCAAACGTCTGCGCCACCACCATGGCCACCGCCTGGTGATAGTGATCGACCTCGGGCCCGGCCAGCGCCCGCGCCACGTAAAAGGCGCCGACATCGAGCTTGCCCGCATTCTGCGCCGTGATCACGCCCAGCACGCCGGGCGCGGCGCTGGCGGCAATATGGTCGATCGCCTCGATGCGGCCCTTGGCGATCGCCGCGCCGACGATATAGCCATACACGGCGCCCGGCGCGGCCGCATGCTGCTCGTAGGCGTAGGGTGCGTGGCCCGTGGTTTTCAGCGGGCCGTCGATGCGTGGCGTGGCTTTGCCGACCACTTTCAGGCGGTCGATCGGATTGCGTACTGCCGGAGTATCGAATTTCATGCTTGCTTGCTCCTGTGTTCGCGGACATCATCGCGGGCGTCCAGCAGCACCGCTGCCAGGGTGCGCTCCGCAAGCGTGATCTTGAACGCATTGTCGTGCGTCGGGCGCGCGCCTGCCAGCAGGGTCGCGGCAACCGCCGTGGCGCCTTGCGCCAGCTGGCTGTCCGCCGCCGCCATGCGCCAGGGCTGGTGCGCCACGCCGCCCAGCGCCACCCTGCCGCTGCCATCAGGCTGGACCACGGCCGCCACCGACACCAGCGCGAACGCGTAGGAAGCGCGGTCGCGCACCTTGCGGTAGACATGCACGCCACCGAGCGGTGGCGGCAAGGTCACGCCGGTAATCAGTTCGCCCGCTTCGAGCACGGTCTCGATGTGCGGCGTGTCGCCCGGCGGGCGGTAAAAATCGGCGATCGGGATCACGCGCGTGGCGCCATTGGCGCGCACGGTTTCCACGCCGGCGTCCAGCAGCCGCATCGCCACCGCCATATCGCTGGGGTGGGTGGCGATGCAGGCGGCGCTGACGCCGATGACCGCATGCTGGCGGCTGGCGCCACCGATGGCCGAGCAGCCGCTGCCCGGCACACGCTTGTTGCACGGCTGGTTGGTATCGTAAAAATACGCGCAGCGCGTGCGCTGCAGCAGGTTGCCGGCGGTGGTAGCCTTGTTGCGCAGCTGGCCCGAGGCACCCGCCAGCAAGGCGCGCGACAGCACGCCGTAGTCGCGCCGCACGCGCGGGTCCGCCGCCAGGTCGGTATTGCGCACCAGCGCGCCGACGCGCAAGCCGCCACCCGGCGTGGCGTCGATGCGGTCAAAACCGAGGTCATTGACGTCGACCAGGTGGCCTGGCGTCTCGATTTCCAGCTTCATCAGGTCGAGCAGATTGGTGCCGCCGGCGATAAAGCGCGCACCGGGAGTGCGCTGCGCCGCAGTGGCCGCCTCCACCGCCGAGGTGGCGCGCTGATATGTAAACGCTCTCATGACTGGCCTCCCACTTCGCTGATGGCGTCGACGATATTCGAATACGCGCCGCAGCGGCACAGATTGCCGCTCATGCGTTCGCGGATTTCGTCAGCGCTCAACAGCGGTTGTTCGGTCAGGCTGGCGCTGGCATGACTGGGCACGCCGCGTTTGATTTCGTCGAGCACGGCGACGGCCGAACAGATCTGGCCGGGGGTGCAGTAGCCGCACTGGTAGCCGTCATGCCTGATAAATGCCGCCTGCATCGGGTGCAGCCTGGCCGGCGTACCGAGCCCCTCGATGGTGGTGATCTGCGCGCCTTCGTGCATGACGGCCAGGCTCAGGCAGGCATTGATGCGGCGTCCGTCGAGCAGGATGGTGCAGGCGCCGCACTGGCCGTGGTCGCAGCCCTTCTTGGTGCCGGTCAGCTGCAGCCGTTCGCGCAGCACATCGAGCAAGGTGGTACGGGTATCGACTTCCAGCTGCCGCAGCTGGCCGTTCACGGTGAACGACACCTTGGCCATCACGGGCGCGGCTGCGGCGGCGGCCGTATCGCCACTGGCCGTCTGCGCCAGACCCAGGGCTGGCACGCTGCCCAGCGCCGCGCCGGCCTTCAACAAGCCGCGCCGGCTGATCTTGATCTCGCTGAAATCATTCATGGCCGGCTTTCCGCAGTGCGGCTTGCGCCCGTTGTGCCGCCTCAGGGCTGCCTTGCGCGGCCAGCACGGCGAAGAATTGCCGCAGTTGCGGCACGCTCAAGCCCACGTTCAGGCTGACTTTCACATGCGACAGCAGCTGCGCCTCAAGCCCGCTCATGGCGGCCAGGGCGGCGACGGTGGCCAGTTCGCGGCTTTGCCAGTCGAGATTGCTGCGCGCAAAAATATCGCCGAACAAATGGGTTTTCAGATAGCGGTCGACCTGCGGCGCGAAGTCGAACAGCGGCCCTTTGACCGGCGCGCCGACCAAACGGGTCTGGTTGGCGGTGCCCGCCGCCAGCAGCGCCTCGCCTTCGGGCACCGGTTCGGACTCGATTCCTTGTGCATCCTCTATGCCGCGCGCCGTGCGCTGTTCCAGCACCGCCATCAGTGCATTGAGGGCATTCAGGCTGCGCGGGAAACCCGCATACGCATACAGCTGCACCAGGATTTCCTTGCAGTCGCTGACCGTCAAGCCGGCGTCGAGGCCCTGGCCCAAGGCCGTTTGCAGCTGCGCCATCTGGCCGGTGGCGGCAAAGGCAGCAATCGGCGCGATGGCCTGCTGTTTCGGCGAAAGTGTCTGTTCTGTCTGCATGTTCGTATTCTCCTGCGGTGATTGAGCGGCGGCGGCATGTTGGCCAACCGATAAAGCCAGCGCCAGCAGCATCGCGCCTGGCCACTTAATGTGATAGCTATTGTTCATCGCTGACTTTCTCCATCCATTGCACCGATTTGCCATCCAGTGTGCCGGTCAGGGCGATATGCGTGAGCGCGCTGCCAGGCGCCGCGCCGTGCCAGTGCTTGACGCCGGGCGGGCACCACACCACATCGCCTTCGTGCAGCGCTTGCACCGGCTTGCCCCATTCCTGGGTCAGGCCGGCGCCGGCGGTGACGATCAGGTACTGGCCACGCGGGTGGGTATGCCAGGCCGAGCGCGCGCCGGGTTCGAAGGTGACGTAGGCGCTGCTGGCGTTGATCTGTTGATTGGCCGGCGACAACATCCGCACGCGCACCTGGCCCGTGAAATACTCGGCCGGCCCGGCCGTGGGGGCGACGGCGCTGGCCGGCGTGATGGTTTGCGCCGCTGCTTGCGCTTGCGCGCAGCTGCTGGCCAGGCTGGCGGCGGCCAGCAGTGCGCAGGACAGGACATGCTTCATGAGGGGCTCCTTTGCGTTCAGGGCGTATCGCCAATGGTCTGGCGACCAATATAGCGGCTGCGCTATCGTGCGAATATGGCTGTATGTCGCATGGCCTTATTAGCTGCGCTAATCAATCGGGCTTGTCCAGCCACGTCGTCACCTGAGTGGTGGTGCGGCGTTCCTGGTCGGCTTCCAGCACGAAGGCGGGCCGTATCCTGCTGCCTGTCGCGCGCTGCGCCAGCTGGGCCGCGCAATCGCCGGCGCCGTAGCCACCATGGGTAATGAACGGTATCAGGGTCTTGCCGCGCCAGTCATGCAGCGACAAAAAGGTACGCACCGCCGGCGGCACGGTTTCGCCCCATACGGGAAAGCCAAGGTACACCGTGTCGTATCCGGCGATATCGGCCAGCTTGCCGGCCAGCGGCGGCAGGTCGCCACGGTCGCGTTCCTGGCGCGCCTGTTCGACGGTTTCAAAATAATCGGCGGGATACGGCCGCGCGGGCCGGATTTCAAACAGCGCGGCGCGCCGGGCGCGTTCGATCACGCCGGCGATGACGCGGGTATTGCCCGAGCGCGAAAAGTACGCCACCAGTACCCGCGAGTTCACATCCGCTTGCGCCACCTCGCCAAACGGCAAGACCGCCAGCCCCGCCATCACGGCGCGGCGGCCGGGGTTGTTGACTGACATGGCTGCCCTCCTCTACAGGATGATGAAGATCACACTGTAAGGGCCGGCCGGCGATTTGATTAGCCCCCGTCAAACGGATGCCGTCATTAGCGCGGCTAATCAATCAGGCACCATCTTGGTGCGTCACACATTCCGCTGTGCGAACCGATGTTTCATAAAACGGTTGACATGAGCAATCTGGCTAGGCAAACTGGTTTGCAGGAGCGAGACAAAATGAACGCCAATCTGAACAACATGCAGCCCGCAATCGATCCCGAAATCGTCGTTTTCAGCGATGAAGAGGAAGGCAAGGACCGCCAGTTCGTCAATGCCCTGGCGCGTGGACTGGAAGTGCTGCGCTGCTTTCGTCCCGGCGAAATCTATCTGTCGAACGCCGACATGGCCAGGCGCACGGCGATCCCGAAACCGACCATTTCGCGCCTGACCTATACGCTGACCAAGCTCGGCTACCTCAATTATTCCGAACAGCTGGGCAAGTACCAGCTGGGCGCCGGCGTGCTTGCGCTCGGCTACCGCATGCTGTCGAACCTCGACGTGCGCAAGCTGGCGCGCCCGCTGATGGAGGAACTGGCCGAACATGCGCAGGCGTCGGTGTCGATGGGCACGCGCGACCGCCTCAGCATGGTGTATGTGGAAACCTGCCGCAGCAGCGCCAATGTCACCCTGCGCCTGGACGTCGGCTCGCGCATTCCCCTGATGACGACGGCGATGGGCAAGGCCCTGCTGTGCATCCTGCCGCAGTCGGAACGCGACTACCTGATGGACCATGCGCGCACACACGACACCGAACGCTGGCCGCGCATCCGCGCCGGCATCGAGCAGGGTTTCAAGGATTACCAGGACCGGGGCTTTTGCATCTCGGCCGGCGAATGGCAGAACGACATCCATGCCGTCGGCGTGCCGATGCTGGGAGCCGACGGCGAACAGGTGATGGCCTTCAATTGCGGCGGCCCCGCCTTTCTGCTGTCGCGCGACAAGCTGGAAAGCGACCTCGGTCCGCGCCTGGTGGCGCTGGTAAAAACCATCGAATCCAATCTGGGCCGCGGCTAGGCTGCGTCTCCACTCTTGACAAAAAAGGACCCCATGATACGCGACGAAGAAACCCTCAATATCCTGCTCGACAGCATCAGCCGCTTCGTGCGCGAAGTGCTGGTGCCGAACGAAAACCTGGTGGCCGAAACCGACACCATCCCGCCCGCCATCGTGGCGCAGATGCGCGAACTGGGCCTGTTCGGCCTGTCGATCCCGGAAGCCTACGGCGGCCTGCAGCTGAGCATGGAAGAGGAAGTGCGCGTGGCCTTTGAAATCGCCCGCACCTCGCCCGCCTTCCGTTCGCTGATCGGCACCAACAACGGCATCGGCTCGCAGGGCATCGTGATCGACGGCACGGAAGCGCAAAAACAGCACTACCTGCCGAAACTGGCGGCCGGCGAGATCATCGGCTCGTTCGCGCTGACGGAAGCGGGGTCGGGATCGGACGCGGCGTCGCTGCGCACCACCGCCGTGCGCGATGGCGATTTTTATATCCTGAACGGCAGCAAGCGCTATATCACCAATGCGCCCGAGGCCAGCATCTTCACGGTGATGGCGCGCACCGACCCCACCAAGCGCGGCGCCTCGGCGATTTCCGCGTTTATCGTGGAAAAGGATACGCCGGGCCTGTCGCTGGGAAAAATTGATAAAAAGATGGGACAGCAGGGCGCGCATACCTGCGACGTGATCTTTGAAAACTGCCGCGTACCGGCCGCGAATATCATCGGCGGCAAGGAAGGCGTGGGCTTCAAGACAGCCATGAAGGTGCTCGACAAGGGCCGCCTGCATATCGCCGCCGTCTGCGTGGGCGCGGCCGAACGCATGCTGGCCGACGCGCTGGCGTATGCCATGGAGCGCCAGCAGTTCGGCCAGCCGATCGCCGAATTCCAGCTGATCCAGGCCATGCTGGCCGACAGCAAGGCCGAGATTTATGCGGCGCGCAGCATGGTGCTGGACGCGGCGCGCCGGCGCGACAACAAGGAAGACATTTCCACCGAAGCGTCGTGCTGCAAGCTGTTCGCCTCCGAGATGTGCGGCCGCGTGGCCGACCGCTCGGTGCAGATCCACGGCGGCGCCGGCTATATTTCCGAATATGCGGCCGAACGCTTCTACCGCGACGTGCGCCTGTTCCGCATCTACGAAGGCACGACGCAGATCCAGCAGATCGTGATCGCCCGCAACATGATCAAGGCAGCGCAAAAATGACAGCGGCCGCGATGGAGGAGCTCCCCGCCCTGCTGGACAGCCTGCCGGCGCGCCTGTCGGCCATTCCCGAGCGCTGGGCCGCCAGCACGCCCGACGCGCCCGCGCTGCATGAAGGCGTCCGCCACTGGACCTATGCCCAGCTGCGGCACAGTGTGGAAGACGCGGCGCGCCTGCTGCGCGAACTCGAAGTGCGCGCCGGCGACCGGCTGATGGTGGTCGGCGAAAACTGCGCGCTGCAGGTGGCGCTGATTTTCGCTGCAGCCCAGATCGACGCCTGGATCGTGAATGTGAATGCGCGGCTGTCGGCGCGCGAGATCGATACCATCGCCGCGCATTCGACGGCGCGGCGCGTGCTGTACCTGCACGCATCGTCAAAAGAGGCAGCGGCGCATGCGCAGCGGGTAGCCAGCACCGAGGTGACCATCGACGGCATGGGCGAGCTGCTGGCCGCCCCCCTGAACCACGACGCGGTGGCCGAAGCGACACAGCCAGGTAACGAACAGGTGGCGGCGCTGATCTATACCACCGGCACCACCGGCCACCCCAAGGGCGTGATGCTGACGCACCGTAACCTGCTGTTTATCGCCGCCGTTTCGAGCAAGTTGCGCGGGCTGACGCAATATGACCGGGCCTACGGCGTGCTGCCGATCTCGCATGTGTACGGCCTGGCGTCGGTGGCGCTCGGTACCCTGTACGCGGGCGCGGCCCTGTTCCTGGTGCCGCGCTTTTCGGTCGAGGGATTGTTGTCGGCCTTGAAGGACGATGGCCTGACCATCGTGCAGGGCGTGCCGGCCATGTATGCCAAGCTGCTGCAGACGCTGGGCGGCTCGGGCACGCCATTGCCGACGCAGCTGCGCTTTGCCTACGCGGGTGGCTCGCCGCTGGCGCCGTCGCTGAAAAAAGAAGTCGAGCAGCTGCTGGGCACCGCACTGCACAATGGCTACGGCATGACGGAAAGCTCGCCCACCATCAGCCAGACGCGATTGGAGTCGCCGCGCCAGGACGATTCGGTCGGCGCGCCGATACCGGGCGTGGAAACGCGCATCGTCGACGCCGATGGCGTTGACGTGGCGGCAGGCCTGCCTGGCGAACTGTGGATACGCGGGCCAAACGTGATGGCCGGCTACTACAGGGAGCCGGAAATGACGGCCGCCACCATGCGCGACGGCGGCTGGCTCAATACGGGCGACATGGCGCGCCAGGGCGAGGACGGCGCGCTGTTCATCGTCGGGCGCACGAAAGAACTGATCATCCGCTCGGGCTTCAATGTCTATCCGCTGGAAGTGGAAACGGCGCTGAACGCCCACCCGTCGGTGGTCCAGTCGGCGGTGGTCGGCTGCGGCACGGCCGATGGCAACGAGGACGTGGTGGCCTATGTGGAGCTCGATCCGCGCCAGCCGGTCACGCTCGAAGCGCTGCAGGCCTGGCTGGCCGGCACGCTGTCGCCCTACAAATGCCCGTCCGCCATTATCGTGATGGAGGCGCTGCCGGCGGCGGCCACCGGCAAGATATTGAAAGGACAGCTGCGGCAGATGGCGCAGCAGCGGCACCAGCATCACTGAAACAGATTTGCGCCAGAGGCCAATACACCCGACAATAAAACACCAGCGGGCTGTTTTGAAACGAATAACAGAGGAGACAACAATGAAACGCACACTTACACGCATCGCCATGGCCACCGTGGTTGCCAGCGCCTGGATGTCCGGCGCCAGCGCCGAGGAATTCCTGGTCGGCGCCGAAATCCCGCTGACCGGCAACCTGGCGCGGGTCGGCGCCGGCATGCAGGAAGGCATCATGGTCGCGGCCGAAGTCTTCAACAAGACCAATGGCAAGCACACCGTGAAAATCATTACGGTCGACGACGAATCGGCGCCGGCCAAGGCGATTGCCGCCGTCGAAAAACTGGCCAGCCAGGGCGTGGTGGCGATCACCGGCGGCTACGGCTCGAACAATATCTCGCCCGCCTCGGACACGGCGAATAAACTGGGCCTGGTGTACATCACCTCGGGCGGCGTCGATGACAGCCTGGTGTCCAGCGGACGCAAGAATTTTTTCCGCATCAATAACACGGCCGGCTACGAAAAAGCCATGCTCGGCATGCTTGCCGACGTCGGTGCCAAATCGGTCTCGATCGTGTATTCGACCAAGGACGCCACCACCGGCCTGGCGAAGGACGTGGAAAAAGCCTTGCTGGCCAAGGGCGTGAAAGTCACCAGCCACTCGTTCGATCCGGCGATTACCGACTTCAAGCCGATCATCAACAAGATCAAGCTGCAGGACAAATCGGAAGTGGTCGCCATGGTCGGCTATGAAAACGACTACGTCGGCATCATCCGCGCCGCGCGCGTGCTGAAACCAAAGATCAAGGCGATGGTGGGCGTGTGGTCGCTGGCCACGCCGAAAATGGCGGCCGACTTCCCCGACCTGATGCCGAACGTGTTCGGCACGGCGCTCCTGGCCTACCCGACCGAATTCAAGACGGCCGACGGCAAGGCCTTCAGCGACGCCTACAAGCAGCTGTACAAGAAAGAGCCAGATTACCTGGGCCAGTTCGGCTATGTGCAGTCGATGCTGCTGTTCGAAGCGATCGCGCGCGCGGCCGACAAGGGCACCGTCAAAAAAGGCGGCGTGGCCGAAGAAATGCGCAAGACCGACCGCGAGACGCTGATCGGCCGGGTGCAGTTTGCCGCCAACGGCGACAACCAGAACTTCGTGCACCGCATGGCGCAGCACCAGGACAAGAAAGTGGTGATCGTCTGGCCGAAGGAAAACGCCACCGGCAAGCTGGTCTACCCTGCACTGCCCTGGTAACAAGTCCTGCGCGCCTAGCCTGGACGCGCACCGATAAACGACAGCCTGGCCGGCCCCTTGCGGGCGCCGGCAGGCTGCCTGACGGGATAACGACATGACAGAATTAATCCTGCAGGCCCTGTATTCGGGCCTGCTGCAGGGCGGCTCCTACGCCCTGATCGCGCTCGGTCTGGCGCTGGTGTTCGGCACCATGAAGATCATCAACCTGGCGCACGGCGAACTGGTGCTACTGGCCGCGTATATCGCCTACAGCGTGGAGTCCGGCCTGGGCCTGGGCCCGATGTTTGCGATTCCCATCGCGCTGGTGATCGTCAGCCTGACCTCGGTCGGCGTCTACTACATCGTCAGCCGCATCAAGAAGGACCGCGAAATCAATTCGCTGATCCTCACCTACGGCATCGGCGTGATCCTCACCAATTTCATTCTGCTGGTCTGGAAGGCCGATATCCGCTCGACCTCGTCGAGCTGGCTGCAGGAAGGCTTTGAGATCGGCCCGTTCTTCAGCATGCGCAGCGAAGTGATTTTCTTCGGCGTCAGCCTGGTGCTGATGGCGGCCCTGTGGCGCTGGCTGGCCACCAGCTGGTATGGCCGCGCCGTGCGCGCCGTGTCCAGCAACCGCGACGCGGCCAAGCTGATGGGCATCGACCCGGGCCGCACCGAGATGGTGTCGTTCCTGGTGGCGGGCATCCTGGCCGCATTCGCCGGCGTGGCCCTGTTCAGCTATGGCGTGATCCAGCCGGCCTACGGCGGCGCGCTGACGGTGAAAGCATTCATTATCACGGTGCTGGCCGGCATCGGCTCGATCCCGGGCGTGCTGATCGCCGCCGTGCTGCTGGGCGTGGCAGAAGCGCTGACCGTGACGCTGGCCAGTTCGGCGCTGCAGGAATTGTCCGGCATGGTGCTGTTCCTGCTGGTGCTGTTCATCATGCCGAACGGCCTGTTCGGCGCGGTGCGGAGGCGCGGATGAAATCCTCTTCCCTCATTTCGACCATCGGTCTTCTGCTGGCCGCCTATGTGGCGGTGCCGCTACTCCTCGGCAGCAACCAGTATGTGATGAGCATGGTGGTGGCGGCCCTGATTATCGGCGGCGTGGCGCTGTCCTGGGCCTTGCTGGGCAACCTGGGCGGCATGGTCAGTTTCGGCCATGCGGCGTTCTTCGGGGTCGGCGCGTATGTGTCGGCGCTGACCACCGTGAAACTGGGCCTGCCGGTGTTTGCCGCCATGCTGCTGGGCGGCGTGGGCGCGACGATTTCCGCCGTCATCATGCTGCCGGTATTGCGCCTGCGCGGGCCGTATTTTGCGCTGGCGATTTTGGCCTACGCGCATATCTTCCGCATCGTGGCCACCGAATGGAGTTCCTTGACGGGCGGCTCGGGCGGCGTGGCGAATATCCCGACCTTGCCGACCGTGTTCGGTGTTGATCTGGCCAGCAAGACCGGCGCCTACCTGGTGGTGCTGACCCTGGTGGTGTGCTGCGCGCTTGCCTACAGCCGGATTCGTTCGAGCCACTACGGCATCGCCCTGCGCGCCATGCATGACAGCGAAGACGCGACGCGCGTGGTCGGCGTCAACAGCACCTTGCTGAAAGGCGCGATGCTGCTGGTGTCGGCCTTCATGGCCGGCCTGTTCGGCGCGTTCAATGCGCATTACATCAACTTCCTGGAGCCCGATTACGCCTTCAACAGCCTGTGGGTCACCTTGCCCATCGTGGCGGCGATCTTCGGTGGCTACCGCACCATCCTTGGCCCGGTGCTGGGCGCGGTGGTGGTGTACCTGGTCGACCAGCTGATCTTCAAGTCGCTGATCCCGACCGGCCACCAGCTGGTGCTGGGCGTGCTGCTGGTGGCGATGATCGTCTTCAGCCCGAACGGCCTGCTGCCGCTGCTGCAAAAATGGCTGAAAAAAGCGCTGGGCAAGGAGAAAAAACATGCTTGAACTCGATAATGTCTCGGTGCGCTTCGGTGGCCTGACGGCCGTCGATTCGGTCACCCTGTCGATCGCCAGCAATGACGTGATCGGCCTGGTGGGCTCGAACGGCGCCGGCAAGACCACGCTGTTCAATGCGATTTCCGGCCTGGTGCGCCCGACCAGCGGCGCGATCCGCTTCGAAGGGCGCGACGTGATGGCCACGCCGATGTACCAGCGCGCACGCCTGGGCATCGGCCGCACCTTCCAGATCCCGCAACCGATGCATGAACTGACGGTACGCGAAAACCTGATCGTCGCGCAGCGCTTCGGCACCGGCAAGGTCGATCATCAAAAGATCGACGAGATCCTCGACTTCACCAGCTTGACCGCCAAGGCCAATCGCGACGCGGCCAGCGAACTGGCGCTGACGGAACTCAAAGCCCTGGAAGTGGCCAAGGCGCTGGCCACCGACCCGAAACTGCTGCTGCTCGATGAAGTGCTGGCCGGCCTGGAGACCACCGGCAAGCGCCGCTTCATGGGCATGCTGAAGGACCTGCATGCCAAATTCGGCGTGGGGATCGTGATGATCGAGCACGATATCGAGACCATCAGCAATCTGTGCCCGCGCGTGGCGGTGCTCAATTTTGGCCAGCTGATCGCCGACGGCACGCCCGATGCGGTGTTCCGCGATCCGGCCGTCATCAAAAGTTATACGGGAGCCGCGGATGCTTGAAGTGACCAATTTGCGCGCCGGCTATGGCGCCATCAATGTGCTGTGGGATGTATCGCTGAGTGTTGAAAAAGGCAAGCTGACGACGATTATCGGCCCGAACGGCGCCGGCAAGACCACCCTGCTGCGTGCCATCATGGGCCTGGTGCCGGCCAGCGCGGGCAGCATCAGCCTGGACGGCAAGCTGCTGAACGGCACGCCGACCTGGAAGATGAGCGACGCTGCGGTGACCATGATCCCCGAGGGACGCATGACGTTTCGCGACATGAGCGTGGAAGAAAACCTGATCATGGGCGCGTTTCCGAAGGCGCACCGGGCCCATATGCGCGAGCGGCTGGAGAGTTCGTATGCCATGTTCCCGCGCCTGCGCGAACGCAGGAAACAGCTGGCCGGCTCGCTGTCGGGCGGCGAAGCGCAGATGCTGGCGATGGCGCGCGGGCTGATGTCGGACCCGTCGCTGTTGATCATCGACGAACCGTCGCTGGGCCTGGCGCCGCTGGTGGTCAATGAACTGTTCGAGATCCTGGCGCGCCTGAACGACGGTCGGCGCACCATCGTGCTGGTCGAGCAGAACACGGCGCGCGCGGTAGGCGTGGCCGACCATGTCTACCTGATGCAAAGCGGGAAAGTGGCGCTGTCGCAAAAGGCAAGCGAAGTGGACCTCGAACATCTGCACGAGCTTTACTTCGCACGCTAGGTCGTTATTCCTCTTCGTCGGCCAGCTTGTCAAACACGCCCAGCGCGCTCTTGCCCAGCCCGGCCAGCACGAAGGGATCGTCGGCGTCCAGCTGGGCGGCATCGACCAGCATGCGCAGCTTGCTCAGGCGCTCGCCCAGCGCCAGCGCTTGCGCCTGCGCGTCGGCATCAAGCTGCCCCGCCTGCGCAATCGCGCGGGTGACGGACTCGGGAAACTCCCATAATTCGGCGATCCTGACCGACAGGATGCGCGCCTGCGCAAATACCTGGGCAATAAAGGCGTCCGACTGGGGAAACGCTTCGGGCGCATGCAACTGGTCGATCAGGCGGAACGCCACCACCAGGCCGACATTGGCCATCAGGCCCGCCAGGTAGGCGTCGAAGGCGTTCGCCTGCATGCCTGGGGCCAGCAGGCTGGCCGCCAGCGCGCATTTTTCGGACTGGCGCCAGATCAGCGGCGCCGTGCGCACGGTCAAGCCGCCGCTTTTCATGCTGACGATGGGACGGAAGGCAACGCGGGCCAGCAGCATGCGCATATTGTTTTGCCCGAGCAGCATGATGGCGCCTTCCATGGTGCTGATCGACGGGCTGGCGTTGTAGCGCGAATGGTAGCAGGGCCGGTTCGCTTCGCGGTAGACCTCGGCCACCAGCACCACGTCCTGCGCCAGCTGGCGCGACAGCTCGGCGGCGCTCATGTTTTCTTCTTGCAGGGTACGCATCAACTGCGGAATGATGGCCGGCATGCGCGGCACCAGCGCGGCGCCGGCGATCGGTTCACGGGCCAGGCGCGTCAATTCGTCCAGTATCTGCTGTTCGGTCTGCTTTGGTGTCTGCGTCGAGCCCACGGCCGCCAGCCAGCGATAGTAGATGGCGTCGATTTCGGCGATGGTGGCCGGTTCGTGCGCAACCTCGGGCGCCGCCGCTGCCGTGACTGGCGCAGGCTTTTTGTCGTCGCCGCCGTTCAGTAATTTTCCTATCCAACCCATATGCCGTCCAAGCTCTCAGTGCTTCACTATCGGGAAATGCCAATCCCTGATTTTACCTGATGCGAAGTGCTACAGTGGCGCCTGGACGGAAAACGTCCGGGCGCACACCCGGGCATGGCACAGAGGTCATCATGAACAACAGTCTTGCGCACTACATCAGCACCCAGGCATACAACAACGCCTGGGCCAACCACCGCCTGTACCGCGCCTGCGCACAATTGTCGCAAGCCGAATTCCAGGCCGTGCGTACCAGCTTTTTCCCCACCATCCAGGCCACGCTGAACCATATCCTGACGTGCGACTGGTTTTATCTCGATGCGCTCGAGCGCGAATTGCGCGGCGAACCGCCGCATCCCGACTGCTACGTCTTTTTTGAACAGGACGAGCCGTTCCATAACTGCCTCGACCTGCATGCGGCCCAGCGCGCGGCGGATCAGCGCTTGATCGCGCATTGCCGGCAGCTGGCCGACGCCGACCTGGCGCGCCCCGTCACCATCCTGCGCGACACGCCGCAGGTCGACACGCGCATGCGCTTGCTGGCGCATCTGTTCCAGCACCAGATCCATCACCGGGGCCAGGTGCACGCCATGCTGGCCGGCACGCGCATCGAGCCGCCGCAACTGGACGAGTTTTACTGTGCCGGCGAGGCGGACCTGCGGGCGCAGGATTTTGCCGAGCTGGGCTGGACCGAGCCGGAGGTATGGGGCGAACGCTGAACTATTCGGGCTCGTGGCAGCACACGCACAGTTTGTTGCCATCGGGGTCGCGAAAGTAGGCGCCGTAATAATTCGCGTGGTAATGCGGTCGCAAGCCGGGCGCACCTTCGCATACCGCGCCTTGCGCCAGCGCTATCTGGTAACTGCGGTCGACTTGCGCGCGGCTGCTGGCCAGCAGCGCCGTCATCTGGCCATTGCCGGGCGATGCCGCCTGGCCATCGTGCGGCGCACCGAGCACGAACAGCGGACGCGGCACGCCGGGCGTCATCCAGCCGGCCCACGGCTTGGTGGGATCGTAAAACTTCCGCACCAGGCCCAGCTCACCGAGCAGGTCAGTATAAAACGCGTAAGCGCGTGCAAAATCATTGGTACCAAGACAGAGATGGGACAGCATGCAATTCCTTTCAACAGGCGGCGGTGCGAACGGTAAAATCCTTGCCTGATTATAATGGCGCATCTCTTTTTTGATACGCCGCCATGACCGATATCAGCCGCCTGCAATTGCACGCCCCCTGCCCCGCCGACACGCATGATCTGCTGGCCTTCGAACTGGACAACCGCGCCCATTTCGAAACCTGGGTCACGGCCCGTTCAACATCGTATTACAGCGTGGACGCGATCGCCGCCATGATCGACCAGGCGCAGCGCGAACGCGAGCAGGACCAGTCGTACCAGTTCCTGGCCAAGCTCGATGGGCAGATCGTCGGCAGGGTCAACCTGACCGGCGTCACGCGGCCCTATTTCAACAAGGCACAGCTGGGCTACCGCATCGGCGCACAGTTTGGCGGGCGCGGCTATGCCAGCCGCCTGGTGGCGCTACTGCTGGAACAGGCGTTCGGGCCGCTGGACCTGTGGCGCCTGGAGTCGATCGTGCGGCTACCCAACCTGGCGTCGGCGAAGGTACTGGAGCGCAATGGTTTTCACCAATATGGCATGTCGGAACAAGCCATGTATTTCGACGGCGCCTGGCGCGACTTGCTGTATTTCGAACGCCGCAAGCAGCAGGAAGCGACCTAGGTCAAGAAAAACCGAGCAATTGCTCTGTAAAACGGGATTTTCTCCGTAAAAGTTATAAGCTGGGTACGACGGCGCCCTCTCCGGGCGCTCGATGGTTTGGCCTTCTTGCGCACTGCGTGCGCTCACTTTGACGGAAAAAACATGACCCATACAACGAAAAAAGCCTGGCTGGTTGGCGGCGGCATCGGTTCACTGGCGGCGGCCGCCTTCATGCTGCGCGACGGCGGCATGCAGGGCAGCAATATCACCATCCTGGAAGCGGCCAGCGTTGCAGGCGGCAGCCTGGACGGCGGCGGCAATGCCGAAGACGGCTACACCTTGCGCGGCGGGCGCATGCTGACCACCGACAATTACGAATGCACCTGGGATCTGTTCCAGAGCATCCCGTCGCTGGAAAACCCGGGCCAGAGCGTGCATGACGAAACCATCGCCTTCAACCAGCGGCATCTGCCTCACTCGCGCGCGCGGCTGGTCGACCGCAACCGTTTCAAGGTCGATGTCGGCAGCATGGGGTTTTCCATGCAGGACCGGCTGGAACTGCTGAAACTGGCGGAAGCCGATGAAGACGCGCTGGGCAACAGTGCGATTACCGACTGGCTGTCGCCCGAATTTTTCGACACCAGCTTCTGGTACATGTGGGCCACCACCTTTGCCTTCCAGCCCTGGCATAGCGCGGTGGAATTCAAGCGCTACCTGCACCGTTTCATGCTGGAGTTTTCGCGCATCGAGACGCTGGCCGGCGTCAAGCGCACCATCTACAACCAGTACGATTCGCTGGTGCGCCCGCTGCTGGCCTGGCTGCGCGCGCAAGGCGTGATCGTCATCCATGATTGCACCGTGACCGATATCGCCATCGACGAACAGGATGGCAAGCTGACGGCCACCGCCCTGCACTGCCAGCGCCGGGGCCTGGCCGACGTGATCGCCGTCGAGCCGGGCGACCTGGTGTTTTTCCAGAATGGCTCGATGACGGATGCCTCCAGCCACGGCTCGATGCAGAGCGCGCCGGCCAGGCTGAGCAAGGCCGACAGCGGCGGCTGGCACCTGTGGGAAAAACTGGCACAGGGACGCCCGGACCTTGGCCGCCCCGCCGCCTTCAACAGCAGCATCCCCGAATCGTACTGGGCCTCGTACACGGTGACGCTGAAAGACCCGGCGTTTTTTGACAAAATGGAACAGTTTACGGGCAACAGCGCCGGCACGGGCGGCCTGGTCACCTTCAAGGACAGCAACTGGTTGATGTCGGTGGTGCTGGCGCACCAGCCGCACTTTGCCGGCCAGCCGGAAGGCGTGCAAGTGTTCTGGGGCTATGCGCTGCACCCCGACCGCATCGGCAACTTCGTCGCCAAGCCGATGTCCGACTGCAGCGGCGCCGACATCCTGCGCGAGCTGTGCGGCCACCTGAACTTCGACCTGGCGATCATGGACAGCGCCATCTGCATCCCCTGCCGCATGCCGTATATCACCAGCATGTTTATGCCGCGCCACAAAAGCGACCGCCCGCTGCCGGTGCCCGCACGCTCCACCAACCTGGCCATGGTCAGCCAGTTCGTCGAGCTGGCCGATGACGTCGTGTTCACCGTGGAATACTCGGTGCGCGCGGCGCAGACGGCCGTGTACCAGTTGCTCGATATCCAGCGCGAGATACCCGCCATCCATGCCCACGACAAGTCGCTCAAGGTCAAGCTCGACGCCGTGATCAAGGCCTTCAAATAAGCGGCTTTCCTGCCATCCATGCTGTTTTCCATCGGTGGTGGCGACTTTGCGCCAGCACAAAGCGTGGATGCGTTTGACTGACAGACTCAAGGTTCGGGAATCTTCTTAACCTTGACGAGTCAAACATGAAACTGCGCCATCGCCTGTTTGAACATGTGCTGCTGATGCTGCTGCTGGCCCTGGCCATTTTCGGCGCCGCCATCGTGCTGGCCTGGATGGCACAGTGGGCCGAAACGCTGCAACTGCCCACTTACCTGGTCTACGGCATGCATTTGATCGGCATGGTGCTGTTCTTTCTCGACGGCTGCGTCGTGGTTGCGGCCAGCAGCACCCTTGCCGCCCGCCTGTACCAATTCCTGTCCAAGGAGGACATATGAATACGCTGCATCCCCTGTTCACACTGCGCCACCCACGCCGCTTCTGGCTGACGTCGCTCGCCATCGCCGTCATCTGCGCCATCGTGCTGGCGCCTTGGCTCGACAATTCGCCCTGGCTGGTGGCCATCCCTCTGGTTGTCGGTGGCCTGCTGGTGGCGCTGGGCGAACTGTGGGAAGAGCTGCATGGCAAGCGTTTGCCGGGCAACCTTGCCGGCGGCCCTGATGCCCACTCATGAGGCTGGCGCGCAACACTGTGCGGCAAGGTGCGGCGGCAGGCGACCTGTTTAAGAATGGCTTCAGTCTCGCCGGGCATGGTGGAGATGTGCTGCAAACAAGACAGCATCCCCACTTTGCAACCCTGACGAGAGAGAATAACCATGCGGATCAGCACCTGCCTGCGCGCCAACAAAGGTTTTATCCTGTTCCTGATGCTGTTCGGCGTGTTCCGCACGGCCGTGGCGGACTGGAATCCCATCCCCTCGGCATCGATGCGCCCCAACCTGGTCGAAGGCGACGTGGTCTTCGTCAACCGCCTGGCCTACAACCTGAAAGTGCCGCTGACCGACATCGTGCTGCACCATACGGGCGAGCCGGAGCGCGGCGATATCGTCACCTTTTCCTCACCCCGTGACGGCACGCGGCTGATCAAGCGCATCATCGCCCTGCCGGGCGATACGGTGGCCATGCGCGACGAACAGCTGGTCATCAATGGCCAGGCGGCGCAGTACAGCGCGTTTGACACGGTCGCGGAAACCATCGCTCCAGGGCAACAGTTACAGGCGCGGCGGCTTAGCGAACAGGGCAGCGGACAGGCGCAGTCACACCGCATCCAGTTGTTGCCGCAACTGCCGGCGCGGCGCAACTTCGCCGCCGTCACCGTGCCCGCCGGCCAATACATGATGCTGGGCGATAACCGCGACAACAGCGCCGACTCGCGCTATTTCGGCTTCGTGCCGCGCGAACTGCTGATCGGCAAGGCCGAGCGCATCCTGGTGTCGGCCAATATCCAAGATCATTGGCAGCCCCGTTTCGATCGTTTCGGCATGCAATTGCAGTAGCAGCGTAGCGCATGGGCAAGGGGTTTTTCGCGTAGCATGAGCATCATGCATACACTTCTTTCCTCGAGCAAGCCATCGGCCAGCCACAGCGAGGCCGCCGATCAATTGGCGCATTTCCTGCAACGCCATCCCGACCTGCTGCTGCTGACGGGCGCCGGCATCAGCACGGCGTCCGGCATTCCCGATTACCGCGACACCGATGGCGTGCGGCGCGGTAACGCTCCCGTACAGGGACCGGATTTCCGGCGCCAGCCGGCCGTGCAGCGGCGCTACTGGGCGCGCAGTATGGTCGGTTATCCGGCGCTATCGCGCGCCGCGCCCAACCCCGGCCACCTGGCCATCGCCGAGCTGGCGCGGCAGGGCAAAGTCGGCAGCCTGGTCACGCAAAATGTCGACGGCCTGCACCAGCAGGCCGGCAGCACGGGCGTCACCGAATTGCACGGCAGCATACACGCGGTGGTCTGTCTCGATTGCCACGCGCACTATGCGCGCCGCACGGTGCAGGACATGCTCGAATACGACAATCCGCAGATGGTCGGCGCCACCGCCACGCCGGCGCCCGATGGCGACGCCCTGCTCGAACCGGGCCAGCTGGCCAGCTTCGTGGTGCCGCGCTGCCTGCATTGCGGCGGCACCCTGAAACCGGACGTGGTGTTTTTCGGCGATGGCGTGCCGGCCGCCTGCGCCGCCGAAGCGGCGCAAAAGATGGACGAGGCCAGCGCGCTGCTGGTGATCGGCTCGTCGGTGATGGTGTATTCCAGCTTTCGCCTGTGCCGCATGGCGGCCGAAAGCGGCAAGCCGGTGGCCGCCATCAACCTGGGCAAGACGCGCGCCGATGAACTGCTGGCGTTCAAGCTCGAAACACCGGCGCAGGATATCCTGCCGTTTGTTGCCACCCTGCTGGCCTGAGCACGGAGGAGCTGAAGAGCTGAGACCCTCAGGCCACCGGCACGAACGGCGCGCGCAACAGCTGGCCCTGGCCGCCGCTGATGCCGGCCGCGCTGTTGGCGATCGCCTCCAGCGGTGCGCCCAGCGCGATCGCGCTGGCCGTGTCCAGGCGCTGCAGCTGTTCCGGCGTCAAAACCAGCGCCAGCGCGCCCAAGGTGGCGTCCAGCTGGGCCAGCGTGCGCGAACCGAGGATGGGCACCAGCGCCGTGCTGGACTTGCCCGCCTTGGCCAGCAGCCAGGCGATCGCCACTTGCACTGGCGCCACGTCATGCTCGCCCGCAATCGCCAGCACGGCGTCGACCGTGGCCGTTTCGCGCGCGCCCTGCTCAGTACGCACCAGCACGCCGCCAAAGCCCGTCAGGCGGCCTTCGCGGCTGTCGCGGTATTTGCCGGTCAGCAAACCGCCGCCCAGTGGCGACCATAGCGCCGCCCCCAGCCCCAGCGCTTCGGCCATCGGCAGCAGGTCGCGGTCGGCGCTGCGTTCGGCCAGGCTGTATTCGGTCTGCACGCCGATCAGGGGCGCCCAGCCGCGCAGCTCGGCCATCATGTCGGCGCGCGCCACGCGCCAGGCGGGAAAGTTCGACAGGCCCGCATACAGGATCTTGCCGGAACGCACTAGGTCGTCGAAGGCGCGCATGATCTCGTCCATCGGCGTGGCGCTATCGCTGAAATGGGCCCAGTACAGGTCGATGCGGTCGGTATTCAGGCGCTTCAGGCTCGCTTCGACGGACTGGATCATGGTCTTGCGGCTATTGCCCGTGCGCGACAGGCCGGCATTGGGCTGGCCGCCCAGCGTGTATTTGCTGGCCAGCACGAAGTGGTCGCGATCGGCGGCGATAAAGTCGCCCACCAGTTGCTCGGACTGCCCTACCTGGTAGGTATCGGCCGTATCGATAAAGTTGCCGCCTGCCGCCACATAGCCGTCAAACACGCTTTTTGCTTCTTCGCGTTCGGAACCATAGCCCCAGCCTGTGCCGAAGTTGCCGGTCCCCAGAGCCAGTTGCGACACGCGCACACCTGTGCGGCGGCCAAATGTTGTGTATTGCATGGACATGATTTCTCCTGGAAGATTAAATGATGAGCGTCATGCTTGAAGCATAGAGCAATTTAATATAAATGTCGATCATAATTTAAATAAGCGTACCGCGACGCCGTGCCACTCTGGCTATACTATGCAATTCACAAGGAGAATTCATGCTGGAACTGTTGAGTGAACATGCCTGCTTTGGCGGCGTACAACGCTTTTATCGCCACGAGGCGCAAGCGATCGGCTTGCCGATGCGTTTCTCGGTATTTATCCCGGCCAGCGCGGCGGACAAGACAAGCAAATCCCCTGCCCTGTTTTACCTGGCCGGCCTGACCTGCACCGAAGAAACTTTCATGATCAAGGGCGGCGCCCAGCGCGTGGCGGCCGAAGAAGGCTTGATACTGATCACCCCCGACACCAGCCCGCGCGGCGCCAATATCGCCGGCGAAACGGATGCCTGGGACTTCGGCGCCGGCGCCGGCTTTTATGTCGACGCCACCGAAGCCCCATGGAGCACGCATTACCGCATGTACAGCTATATCCTGGAACTGCGCGCGCTGCTGGAGCAGGCATTGCCGATCGACCCGCAGCGCACCGGCATCTTCGGCCACTCGATGGGCGGCCATGGCGCGCTGGTACTGGCGCTGCGCAATCCCGGACTGTTCCGCTCGGTATCGGCCTTTGCGCCGATCGCCGCGCCCTCGCAATGTCCATGGGGCAAGAAGGCGTTCACGGGCTACCTGGGCAGCGACGAGAGCAGCTGGCAACAGTACGACGCCAGCGCGCTGATGACCGCGCTGCAAGGGCAAGCCGTGCCATTTCCTGGCGGCATACTGATCGACCAGGGACTGGCCGACAAATTCCTGCCGGACCAGCTGTTCCCGGAAGTATTCGAAGCGGCCTGCCGCAGCGCAGGCCAGCCTTTGGCCCTGCGCCGCCACCAGGGCTACGACCACGGCTATTACTTTATTTCCACCTTCGTGGAAGACCATCTGCGCTTCCATGCGCGCAATCTGGGCGGCAAAACCTGAGTCGTGTCATGAGCCGCCGCTGGCATGCCCGTTGAAATGGCGGGTGTACCAGTCGCAGGCCAGCAAGGCCGTCTGGTGGCGTGCATCGGCACTGCCGGGTGCGGCGATCTGTTCCAGTTGCTTGTCGCAGCGCAGCGCGGCAAACGCCATGCGGTTCAGGCCCGCCACGTCGGGGTCGCGTCCGGCGACGATCAACAGCGAGGGTACGCGCACATTGTCGAGCGCGGCCTTGCCGGCCAGTTCCACTTGCGCATCGCAGACGACCAGGGCCGCCAGTTCGCTGCCGCGCCAGGCGGCCAGTTGCATCACCGCCGCGGCGCTGGCGCCATGACCGTACAGGCCGAAAGGCAGCTTGCGGGTGACTGGGTCGATGCGCAGCCAGCCCAGCGCCTTTTCCAGCTGGCGCGCCAGCAAGACGATATCGGCGTGTAGAAAATAGCGGTGGCCGCCGTCGCCACCGCCGGGCGCGATGCCGGCCTGGTCAAAGCACAGGGTGGCCAGGCCGGCGCGCACGAAATCGCCGGCTGTCGCTTGCGTGGCGGCACTCTGATAGCCACCGTCGGCGCTGGCGCCATGCGCAAACAGCACCACGCCCACCGGTCGTTCCGGCAGCATCAGTACCCCGTCGAGCTGCAGTTCATCGGCCGTAATGCTGACAAATTGTTCTTGCATGCTTGCCTCCCTGAGGTACGGTTTGGACTTCCCGGGCGGCGCCAAGGCGGGAGCCTGGCCGCATGCTCAGTGTAGCAAACTTGCCAGCATGTTCAAACCGCGCCGTAGCGGTCCAGCCCCTTCAGCACGGCTTCCGGGCGGATCGGCAAATGGCGCACGCGCGCGCCGACGGCGGCAAAGATGGCGTTGGCGATCGCCGGCGCCACCACCGTGGTCGGCGGCTCGCCCATGCCGGTCGAGGCTTCCTTACTTTTGACAAACTCGATATCGAGCTCGGGCACGTCGGCAATCCGCAGCGGCGTGTAGCTGGTCAGATTGGTGTCGCGCACTTCGCCGTTCAAAAAGGCCGTGCCTTCGTGCAGCGCCATGCTCACGCCCCACAGCGCGCCGCCTTCGGCCTGCGCCAGCGCGCCATCGGGGTCGACGATGGTGCCGGCGTCGATCACCATGGTCAGCTTTTCGACTTGCACCATGCAAGTATTGCGGTCGACCCGCACCCGCGCCACGCAGGCGGTCCAGGTCGGCATATCGCGCTCCTGGCCGAAGGTGGCGGCGATGCCCAGGCCCGTGTCTTTCGGCATCGCCTTGCCCCAGCCCGCTTTTTCCGCCGCGCGCAGCAACACTTGCACCAGGCGCTGGGCGCCGCCGAGGGCGTTCGGCGCGCTGCCCGCGTTGCGGCCGGTGGCCTGCAGCAGCGACAGGCGGAAGTCCAGGGGATTGACCTTGGCCGCCTGCGCCGCTTCGTCGATAAAACTCTCCACCGCCCAGTTGGTCCAGCCCGGCCCCACCGAACGCAGCCAGCCCGGCCGGAAGGTGCTGTTGGCGAGATCGTTGGAAATCGCGCGCACGCGCTGCGCGCCGACCGTGTACCAGTGGTCGGCGCCGGCGATCGCGAACGGATCGTAAGGATGGCCTTGCTTGTCCTTGGACAACAAGGCGGGCGCCAGGGCCTGGGTCGGCCAGCCGGCGCTCGCCTCGTGCTGCATGGCGGTAACATTGCCGGCGGCGTCGAACGCCATGCGCAGATGCTGCACCGAAGGCGAACGGGGCGAATCGAAGCGCGCATCGTCGGCCCGCGAGCAGATCATTTTGACGGGCCGCCCCACGGCTTTCGCGCCCAGCGCGGCAGGAATGCAATAGTCGCCGTTCAGGCGCCGGCCAAAGCCGCCGCCCAGCAGATACGTATGCAGCACCACCTGGCTTTCCGGCACCTGCAGCGCCTTGGCCAGTACCGGCAAGGTCAGCGATTGCCATTGCGTGCCGGCATGGATATGCCAGACGCCATCGATTTCCTGCGCCGTGGCGTTCACCGGCTCCAGCTGGAAATGCAGCACCGTGGCCGTCGTGTACTGGCGCGCCAGGCTCAGGCCGGCATCGGCAAACGCCTGTTCCACGCCGTCGTCGTCGACCACCCGCGCGCCCAGGGTCGGGTCGGCGATCTGCTTGCTGCCGTAATGCAGGATGTCCTGCTCGGATACATGGGCTGCCGGCCCGGCCCGCCATTTCACTTGCACCAGCTCGGCCGCGCGGCTGGCGGCCGCATAGCTTTCCGCATACACCATGACCCAGCCCGGCACCGTGCCGCTGGGGTCGACCAGGGCTTCGGCCTTCAGATAGCCCCTGACCTTTTTCGCCGCCGAGTCGTCGATCGACAACACCTTCGAGCCGTAACGCGTCGGCGGGATCTTCGGCCGCGCATACACCATGCCTTCGACTTCGGTATCTATACCCGCATCGATACCGTAAACGGCACTGCCATCGGTTTTCGACGGCACGTCCAGCGCCTGTACCGCCTGCCCCACCAAGGTGCGCTGCTGCGGCGTCTTCAGCACGATGGCTTTCAACTGCTCGGGCGTATAGTGCCGCGCAAGCTTGCCGCGCCGCACGATCTCGCCATAGCCGATGCTGCGCCCGCGCCCGTGCACCACGCCCAGCCTGGCCGTGCAGGCCGAGACCGGCAGGCGCAGCAGCCGCGCGCCCTCTTCGATCAGCGCCAGGCGCCCGGCCGCACCGGCACGGCTGAGCGGCTCGAAATTCTGCCACACCGACCAGCTGCCGCCCGTCACCATCAGGCCCCATTTCGGATCGCTGTCGACGTAATGCAGCCGGACCTTGCTCCAGTCCGCTTCCAGCTCGTCGGCCACGATGCGCGCCAGCGCGGTGCCGATATGCTGGCCCATTTCCGCCTTGGCGATATTCACGGTGACGATGCCGTCGCGGTCGATCCCGAACCAGATGCTGGGATCGAACACGGGTGCGACCGGCGCCTCGGCCGGCACGCTGGCCTTGGCGGCCGCCATGGAACTGTCGGCGCGCAAAAAGGCCAGGGTAAAACCGGTGCCGGCGGCGGCGATCAGGAAGCCGCGCCGCCCCAGCGAGCTGGGCTGTGATGCGGCATGTACTTTCGGCAGCTTAAGCATCGGCCTTCTCCTGCAGGCCGGCGGCCAGCTTGATCGCCTTGCGGATGCGCACATAGGCCATGCAGCGGCACAGGTTGCCGCTCATCACGGCGTCGATATTGGCGTCGGTCGGCTGCGGGTAGTCCCGCAGCAAGGTGGCCGCCTGCATGATCTGGCCCGACTGGCAATAGCCGCACTGCGGCGCCTGGGTGGCGATCCAGGCTTGCTGCAAGGGATGCTTGCCGCCTGGCGACAGGCCTTCGATGGTGGTGACGGCCGAGCCTGCCACGGCCGACACGGGCGTGATGCACGAGCGCACGGCACGGCCATCGACATGCACGGTACAGGCGCCGCACAGGCCGATGCCGCAGCCAAACTTGGTGCCTTTTAACCTGGCTTCGTCGCGCAGCACCCACAGCAGGGGTGTTTCGGCGTCGACATCGGCGGAAAACGGCAGGCCATTGATGGTCAAATGATGCATGAGCTTGCTTTCTTGAAGATTTACTTTCCGGCACGCACGCGCGCCACCGTCGCTTCCAGGTTGCTCCAGGCCGGCTGGTGGCTGCGGCTGCGGCGCAGATAGGCCGCCAGCTGGGCGATGTCGGCGTCTGTCAGCGAGTGGGCAAAGGCCGGCATCAGCACGCCGCGCAGGCCCTCGTTCTTGCCCACGCCATGCAGGATCACCTGGATCAGGTTGGACGGGTCGGGCGCGCTGACGGCGCTGTTCAGGCTCAGCTCCGGGCGCAGCAGCGAAGGCTGGCCGTCGCTGTTCGAGTGGCAGGAAGCGCAGGCGGCCACGTACAGGCTGGCGCCACGGTCGTTATCGATCATGCCGACCTTTTGCGAGCGCTTGATGCCGGCCGCGATCACCGAAGCCGCATCGACCGGCGGCGCGACCTTGTCCTGCGGCTTGGCCAGTTCGGCAAAATAGGCGGCCAGCGCGCGGATATCGGCATCCGGGGATGCATCCATGCCCTCATGCACCACTTCCGACATCGGCCCGGCCGCCACGCCGTGCAGCGCGGTGGCGCCGGTGCGCAAGAAGGCGTACAGCTCGTCCCTGGTCCACGGCAGCGGCGCCGTGTTGGCGGCCGTCAGCGGCGGCGCATACCAGTGATCGATGGCGGCGCCCTGGTAGGCCGAGCCTTGGACTTCCGCACCGAGCGCGTTGCGCGGCGTATGGCAGGCGGCGCAATGGGCCACGCCCTCGGCCAGGTAGCGGCCGCGGTTCCAGTCGGCGCCCCGGGCGGCGTTGCGCGGCAAGCTGCCAGGCCTGAAAAACAGCAATTTCCAGCCGGCCTGCAGGGCGCGCTGGTTCAAGGGAAACGGCACCGTATTGGCCGGGGTCACCGCATACACGGGCGGACGCGTCATGAACCAGGCGTACAGAGCGGCAATGTCGGCGTCGCTGGCCAGCGCAAAATGCGTGTAGGGAAACACCGGAAACAGATGTTCGCCGTTGCGCGCCACACCCTCGCGCATGGCGCGCTGGAACGCTGCCAGCGACCAGCGGCCGATGCCTGTCTGCGGGTCGGGCGTGATATTGGTGGCGTGGATGGTGCCGAACGGCGTGGCCATGCCGCGCCCGCCCGCATACGCGGCGCCCCCCTTGACGGTATGGCAGGCGGCGCAATTGCCCATGCCTGCCAGGATGCGGCCCTGTTCGATCGCCTGCGCGGAAAACGCGGTGGACGGTGGCGTGGCGATGGGCGCCAGCGCGGGGCGCCAGTAAGCGGCGTAGATGACGCCGGCGGCGACCACAAGCAGGCCCAGCAATATCAGCAGGCCGGTACAGATTTTCTTGAACAAAAAAGCACTTTCCGGTAATAAAACAAGCGCACGGGCGGTGCGCTTCATGGCGGAATTTTACGCGGATTGCGACTTGTTGTATGTAAGCAAAGTTACCTAGCGCTGGCAAGCGCACAGCGGCGAGCGGGCGCGGCGACTTATAATCGTCGTTTCAGCACGGCCCATTTCCCTTCATGCATACCGTTACCATCATCCTCGTCCTGGTCCTGACCGTCGTCCTGTGCGGCTTTATCGCCCGCTCGCGCTGGGTCAAGCTGCCGCTGCCGCTGATCCAGATCGCCGGCGGCACGGGCCTGGCCCTGTGCGGCCTGCAGCTGCCGCTTGATCCCGATATTTTCTTCTTGCTGTTTATTCCGCCGCTGCTGTTCCTCGACGGCTGGCGCATCCCCAAGGGCGCGTTTTTTTCCGATGCGCGCTCGATCCTGATGCTGGCCATCGGCCTGGTGCTGTTTACCGTGCTGGGCATGGGCTTCTTCATCGACTGGCTGATCCCCACCGTGCCGCTGGCGGTCGCCTTTGCGCTGGGCGCCATTTTGTCGCCGACCGATCCGGTGGCCGTGTCGGCGATTGCGGCCGGCAATCCGATTCCGCCGCGCCTGATGCATATCCTCGAAGGCGAGTCGCTGCTGAATGACGCCTCCGGCCTGGTATGTTTTACTTTTGCCGTCGGCGCCATGATGACGGGCGGCTTTTCGATCGGCGCGGCGTCGCTGAGCTTCCTGCAGGAAGCGGGCGGCGGCATCCTGATCGGTCTGGGTATCTCCTGGGGCGTGGGCCTGGCCAACAAATGGCTGGTCAGCAAGGTCGGCGAAGAGCCGGGCCTGCAAATCCTGATCAGCATCCTGATTCCGTTTGCGGCGTACCTGGGCGCCGAGCAGATCCACGGCTCGGGCATCCTGGCCGCCGCTACGGCCGGCGTGTCGATGCATTACGCCGACCTGATCGGCCGCCCGCTGGCCGCCACGCGCACCCAGCGCAAGGCCGTCTGGGACACCGTGCAACTGGTGCTGAACGGCGTGATCTTCGTCATGCTGGGCGCGCAATTGCCAACCACCATCGCCAGCCTGCAGGCGGCCTCGGCCGAAGTAGGCGCCGGCAGCGCCTGGAAGCTGCCGCTGTACGTGGTGGCCATCACGGTGGGCCTGACCTTCATGCGGTTTATCTGGGTCGCCATCTCGATGAAGCTGACCCTGTTCAAGCGCCAGAAAAAAGCCGCCAGGAATGGCACCTCACTGGAAGGCAAGGATGGCGGCTCACTGGCGCGCCCCAGCCTGCGTTTGCTGCTGGTGGCCTCGTTTGCCGGCGTACGCGGCGCGCTGACCCTGGCCGGCATCCTGACACTGCCTTTGTTCTTGCCGGACGGCACGCGCTTTCCCGCGCGCGACCTGGTGATTTTCCTGGCCATGGGCGTGATTCTGCTGTCATTGATACTGGCCAGCGTCACCCTGCCGCTATTGACCAAAGGCCTGGTGTTCGCGCCACCGGCGCGCCGCTCGAGCGAGGAGCGCAACGCGCGCTCGGCCGCCGCCGAAGCGGCCGTGGCGCGGCTGGAAAAAGTCTGCGCCGGCATCGGCACCGATGGCAAGGAGCAAGTCGTCACCGAGGCGGCCAACCGACTGATCGAAGCCTACCGGCGCCGCATGGCGTATGGCGAAAGCAGCAACGACGAAGCGGCGCGGATGCAGGAACTGGCCAAGGCCGAGCGCTCGCTGCGCCTCGAAGCGCTCAATGCCGAACGCGATGAACTGTTCCGCCGCCGCATCTCGGGCGAACTGGACGACGCCATCCACCTGCGCCTGCTGCGCGAGATCGACTTGCTGGAAGCGACGCTGGAGGAGTAACCGGCGTTTCACCATCAACGAGGCGTGCCGGCCGGGCAGTTGCTGGACAGTGGCCGGTGCGCTGTGTAGACTGGCACGCACTTTCATGAGGAGTCGTATGAGCACACCAAGAACAGGCCCGGAATTCTGGGAACGCGCCGACCAGATCATTGCTTTGGCCAACGAACAATGCACGCAAAACACCGGCAACGAAGTGGCCACCTCGCTGCTGTACGCCGCCGCCCGCTTCAACGCCTTCCTGATCGCCAGCAAGGGCGATGTCGCCAAAATGCAGCAGGAAAAAGACGGCGCCGTCGCCTTTTTCACGGAACAGTACAAACGCATGCTGACCGATAACTTCAACGACTATATCGCCAACTTCGACAAGTACACGCAGCCGGGAGCCGGGCCGCAGGCTTGATGGCACGGGCCGGCGCCTTGCTGTCCGGCCCATCCTTGAACACGCATGGCACGCTTGACTTCGCCATTTTTTCGATTAAACTATTAACGAATTAGTTAATATGTGAAAAGATCGGGGAATCGTCATGCAGGCAGATAAAATCTTCGAAGCACTGGCATCGACGGCGCGGCGCCAGATACTCGCCTATCTGTCCGAGGCGCAGCTGAGCACTTCCGAGCTGGCGGCGCGCTTTGCCATGAGCGCACCGGCCATTTCACGCCATTTGTCGGTCCTGGAAAATGCGGGCCTGGTCAGCAGCGAACGGCAAGGCCAGTTCGTGCTGTACCGCTTGAACCAGGACCATCTGATCAACACTCTCAACAACTTCGCGTTTGAAATCTGCCCGGTAGCGCGTGGCCTGAAGCGCGAATCGGCGGCCCTGAAAAAGCCTGCGCAATGACGGCGCACCGCGCCAGCGCGGATGGGCCGGACAGCGTCGTCGATGGCGTGGTGCGCTTTGCGCCGCTGCAGTCGCTTTGGCTGACCGGCATGCTGGCCGGCGCGCTGACCGGTGGCGCCCTCACCTTCAGCTGGCCGGCGCTGCTGCTGTTCGTGGCGAGCACGGCCACGGTGCTGCTGTTCGGCCACTCGCTGGGCAGCCATCGCAAGCTGATCCATGACAGCTACCACTGCCCCTTGTGGCTGGAATACGTGCTGGTCTACCTGGGCGTGCTGGTGGGCCTGAGTGGCCCGCTGGGCCTGCTGCGCCAGCATGAGCTGCGCGACTATGCGCAGCGCCAGCCAGGTTGCCATCCCTATCTGCGCCATGGCGGCGGTTTCTGGCGCGATTGCTGGTGGCAATTGCACTGCCGTTTGATCCTGGCCCGGCCGCCGCGGATCGCCATCGAAGCGCGCATCGCACACGACCGTTTCTATCGCTTCCTGGAAGCCAGTTTCATGGCCCAGCAACTGCCGTGGGCGATCCTGTTTTACTTGTGGGGTGGCTGGGGGTTCGTCTGGTGGGGCGTGTGCGCACGGGTCAGCGCCGGCGTGCTGGGCCACTGGCTGATCGGCTATTTCGCCCACAACCACGGCGCCATGCATTTCGAGGTGACCGGCGCCGCCGTGCAAGGCAAGAACATCCGCTTCAGTTCCTTGCTGACCATGGGCGAATGCTGGCACAACAACCACCACGCCTATCCGGGTTCGGCCAGGCTGGGCCTGTTTCCCGGCGAATGGGACCCGGGCTGGTGGGCGTTGCTGCTGTTGCAGCGCATGGGCCTGGTATCAGGCTTGCGCCTGCCCGAGGACCTGCCCGCGCGGCCGGAATTGCAGCAGCTTGACAGCGCAGCGCCTCAGGCGTCGTCCTTGCCTGCCAGATAGTTATTCTTGACCCGCACATAGTGCTCGGCCGAGTAGCGCAGGTAAGCGATCTCGGCCTCGGTCAGCGCGCGTACCTTGGCGGCCGGGCGGCCCACATACAGGTGGCCGCTTTCCAGCACCTTGCCCGGCGACACCAGGCTGCCGGCGCCCAGCATCACGTTTTTCTCCACCACCACGTCATCCATCACGATGCTGCCCATGCCGATCAGGCACTCGTCGCCGATGGTGCAGCCGTGCAGGATCACCGAGTGGCCGATGGTCACGTATTTGCCGATGGTCAAGGGCGAGCCGTCGGGCTTGGCAGCATTTTTATGCGACACATGGCCCATGGAAAAATCCTGGATATTGCTGCCCTCGCCGATCACGATGCGGTTGACGTCGCCGCGCAGCACGCTGTTGCACCAGATGGAACAGTCGTCGCCGATCTGCACGTCGCCGATCACCTGCGCCGTGCCGTGCAGGTAGACGCGCTCACCGAGAACGGGACGGGTATTCAGGTAGGAACTCAAAGGCATGGTGGTCTCGCTTGATCACAAATGTAAATTGTATGCGGCGGCGAGAAAAAACGGGCAAAAAAAATCCGGCTGATCACAGCCGGATGGTCAAGCAAACTGATGAATTAGAAACGGTAACCGACACCAACGCCGAACAGGTACGGATCAACCTTGACTTTGCTCACTTTCGCGCCCGAAATAAATACGTCGCTCTGGATCTGCACTTTCTTGACGTCGAAGTTCAGCGACCAGTTTTTGTCGAGTTTGTAGTCGACACCCGCTTGCAGCGAGTAACCCCAGCTGTCGTGTTCCAGGCGGCCGGCGCCACCCAGCAGTTTCACGTCCGAGATATTGGTGTAGTTCACGCCCGCGCCCACATACGGGCTGAATTGTTTCTCAGGCATGAAGTGGTATTGCAGCGACAGGGTCGGCGGCAAATGCTTGAAGGTGCCGATCTTGGCGCCGTCCAGTTTGACGTCGTGTTTTTGCGGGTAGGTCAGGATCAGTTCAGCGGCAATGTTGGGGGTAAAGAAATACGAGATATCGATTTCAGGTATCGTTTTGTCGCTGACATGAATGCGGTCGGATGCGCCGACGCCACCAACAGGAGCAGATTTATTGGCCGTATCGATTTGCACCACACGGGCGCGGACCAGCCATGGGCCTTCCTGCGCCATTGCGTTGCCGGCGAATGCGCCGATGGCGGCCAAAACGATTGCTGCTTTAGTTGCGGACTTTTTCATTCTGTTTCCCTCTTTTTTATCGTTAAGTAACGCAGCGAAGTCTAAGAGTGCGGTGCAGCAAAAACTTTGATCCACATCAAATAGTGCCGGAAGGCAGAAGATGGCCCCCTTTTTTCCTTGCACAGGTCAAAAAAATGATGCGCCGCAAGGTCATCGCCATCTGGCGCACTCAACAAATGAGAATAGTAATTATTATCATTTGCGATATAATATGCGCTTACCTGGCGTTCATATAAGGGATGGGAGACATGGATATATTGAGGGAACTGCGTGAGTCGGGGCTGAAAGTAACGATACCGCGCCTGCGGATTCTGCAGCTGTTTCAAGAAGGAACGATCAAGCACCTGAGTGCGGACGATGTCTATAAACTCTTGCTGGCTGAAAAAATCGATGTCGGCCTGGCCACCATCTACCGGGTGCTGATGCAATTTGCCGAAGCGGGCATCCTGTTTCGCCGCCATTTCGAATCGGGCCATGCCGTGTTCGAACTGAACGAAGGCCAGCACCACGACCATCTGGTGTGCACCGGCTGCGGCAAGGTCGATGAATTCGTCGACGACGGCATCGAATTGCGCCAGCACGAAATTGCCACCGAGCGTGGCTTCGTGCTGCATGAGCACGCCTTGTCGCTGTACGGCACCTGCGCCGACTGCACTGCGAAAAAAGTTCCTCCACGTAAGCCCTGAAAGCGGTCTCAGTGCCAGGCTTGCGCTAAGATGCGGCAACTTTTGAAAGGATGGCGCATGTATATCGGAGAACTGGCGCGCCTGACGGGCGCCACCCCCAAGGCCCTGCGCCACTACGAAGCGCTGGGCCTGCTGGGTGAAGTGCGCCGCAGCGGCGCCTACCGCCGCTACTCGCAGCAGGACCTGGCGCAGGTGACGCTGATCCGCCAGGCGCAGGCGCTGGGCTTCCGGCTGGCCGAACTGCTGCCCATCCTGGCCGGCATTGACACCGACTGGGCCGCACTGCGCCGGCATATCGCCGCCAAGCGCGCGCAACTGCATCACGAGATCGCCCGCCTGCAACAGCTCGACACGCAACTGCAGGCCATCGATGAAGAAATCGACGACTGCCTGCAACGCGCTTGACTCTGCCCCATGGGGCAAGCTTTAGCATGGGGGCTGTTCACTTCATGAAAGCCCCCGATGCGCAAACGTATCCTGGTCATCCTCGGCCATCCATCGAACCACAGTTTCTGCGCCGCCCTGGCCGGCGCCTACCTTGACACCGCGCGCGCGGCCGGCCACGAGGTGCGCGAACTGCGCCTGGGCCAGCTCGACTTTGATCCCATCCTGCGCGAAGGCTACCGCCAGGTGCAGCCGCTGGAAGCGGACCTCGTGGCCGCGCAGGAAGCGATCAGCTGGGCCCAGCACCTGGTGTTCGCCTACCCGATCTGGTGGGGCGGCGCGCCGGCCCTGCTGAAGGGCTTTGTCGACCGCGTGTTCCTGCCCGGCTATGCCTTCAAATACCGTCCCGGCAAGGCCTTTCCGGCGCAGCTGCTGACGGGCCGCACGGCCCAGCTGCTGGTGACGATGGATACGCCGCCATGGTATTTCCGCTGGGTCTACCGCATGCCCGGCATCCACCAGCTGCGCAAGACGACGCTGGAGTTTTGCGGCGTCAAGCCGGTGACAGTGGCCAGCTTCGGCCCCATCCTGAACTCGACCGACCGGCAGCGCGCACGCTGGCTGGCGCAGGCAAGCACGCTGGCCACCAGGCTGGCCTGAGCGGCAAAGCTTGCCATGCAGCCATTTTAAATACGCGTTTGGCAAGTTGGTAATCAAGCTGTCATATTCCGCGGCTACCATATCGACATTGCCTTTTTGCCAGCCGCCTTGCCGCCGTGGCAAGCAGGCGCCGATCGTCATGTAAAGGTAGCCGCCCGTGGAGTTCAACGCCTCTCGATTGCATCTTCCCCGTTATCGTTCTTCCGTTGCGGCCGACCTGTGCATCGCCACCGAGTCGGTGCAGGCCGACGCCAACAACTTTGCCGTGCTCGAACTGTTCACCGAACGGCGCGACATGATGAGCCTGCCCGTCACGGAACAGGACCGCCCGATCGGCCTGATCAGCCGCAATATCTTCATGTCGCAGATGTCCAAGCCCTTTTATCACGAGGTGTACGGCAAGAAGAGCTGCATCGCCTTCATGGACAAGGAACCGCTGATCGTCGATGCCGCCATGAGCATCGAAGACCTCACCTTCCGCGCCGTCGAGGCGGGCGAAAAGGCGCTGGCCGACGGCTTCATCATCACCGAAGACGGCGTGCTGGCCGGGGTCGGCTTCGGCCTGCAGCTGATGAATGTGGTGGCCACCCTGCAGGCCGAAAAAAACCGCCAGATCATGCACAGCATCGATTACGCCAGCGTGATCCAGCGGGCCTTGCTGCGCTCGTCCTCGGCCGAACTGCGCGCGGCCCTGCCCGACGCCCACCTGGAATGGCAGCCGCGCGACGTGGTCGGCGGCGACTTCTACCTGTTCGAACGCCATGCGGGCGGCTGGTTCGCGGCGCTGGCCGACTGCACCGGCCACGGCGTGCCGGGCGCCTTCATGACCCTGATCGCCTCCTCGGCCCTGAGCCAGGCCCTGCGCGACCTGGGGCCGCACGATCCGGCCGCCCTGATCGGCGCCGTCAGCCGCGCCATCAAGACCTTGCTGGGCCAGGACGATGCCACGCCGCATGGCGGCCACGGCGCCGGTTCGAACGATGGCATGGACTGCGCCTTTATCTGCTACGACGCGGCCAGGGGCCAGCTGCATTTCGCCGGCGCGAAACAGTCGCTGTACCTGGTGGCGCCCGGCCAGGACGAAGTGCAATGCCTGGACGGCGCGCGCATGGGCGTCGGCTATGTCGACACGCCGGCCGGCCACGCCTGGCACAACCACGTGCTCGAGGTGGCGCCGGGCAGCCTGCTGTTCCTCACCACCGACGGCCTGCTCGACCAGATCGGCGGCGCGCGCGACATCGCCTATGGCAAGCGGCGCATGCGCGAGCAGTTGCTGGCGCGCCGCGCCGCGCCGGCCAGCGAAGTGGCGGCGGCACTGCTGCACGACTTCGGCGCGTGGCAAGGCGCGCAGCCACGGCGCGACGACCTGACCTTTTTCTGTTTCCGCCTGTAGCCGGGGCGTTTTTCAATCACCGCAGCGATCACCCTCCAGGAGCACTGACGTGCTGTATCAAGAATTCAACGAGTTTTGGGATGTGGCGCGCAAGCGCAATATCATCTTTTTCTACACCGGCTACTTTTCGCAGCACGTGGTCAGCGCCATTTCCGAAACCATCAAGGCGCGCCTGGACACGGCCGGCGCGGCCGGCCCGACGCGGCGGCGCATCTTTTCCTCGTTTATTGAAATGTCGCAGAACGTCATGCATTATTCGTCCGACAGCCTGACGCCGAACGCGCAGCTGGACCAGCAGATGCGGCGCGGCTCGTTCTGCATCGGCACCCGCGGCGACAGCTTTTTCCTGTTGTGCGCCAATCCCGTCTCGACCGAAAACGTGGCGCAGATCCGCAGCCGCCTGGAACCGCTGCACAGCATGACGATGGAAGAAATCCGCCTGGCCTACAAAAAGGCGCTGCGCGAGGAAGCGCCGGCCGACAGCAAGGGCGCCGGCCTGGGATTCCTGACCCTGGCGCGCGACGCCAGCGAACCGCTGGAATTCGAATTCGCCCAGGACCCGCAAGAGCCGGGTAGCACCATCTTCTGCATCAAAGCCATCATCTGAAAGAGCCGACCCAGGAAAGCATATGCAATCACCGTCCCCTTTGCCACCGTTGTTCCTCGCCGCGACACCAAGTTCGCCCGAAATCGATTTCCGCTTCGAACAGCACACCCTGTCGATCAAGGGTGAGTCGTATCCCGAAAACGCGGCCGCTTTTTACGGCCCGCTGAACGCCGCCGTGCGCAACTACTGCGAGACCTGCCACGACGCGCAGATCACCGTGCATGTCTCGCTGGCCTACTTCAACAGCTCCAGCACCAAGATGCTGTTTACCCTGTTCGACATCCTGAACCAGGCGGCCATCGACGGCAACCGCGTGCGCCTGAACTGGTACCACGACGAGGACGACGACACCATCCTGGAATTCGGCCAGGAGCTGCAACAGGACTTCACGGCGCTGGACTTCCACGACCACGCCGTGGGCGGCTAGCACATGGGCGCGCAGATGTCCGCCTCAAGCCTGGAACCCGATCTGTTTACCGAAGAGGCGGCGGCGCTGGCGGCCGCGCGCCAGCTGCACGCCGACGATGGCGCCAGCGGCGACGAGCAGCGCCGCATGCTCGGTGAGCTGATCGTCCACTACGAGCGCCTGATGCGCGAAACGCGCCGTTTGATCCGCCGCAGCGACCGCGCCGAACGCGACATGCATGTGCTCAACCGTGAACTGCAGGCGCTGGCCGGCCAGCTGGAATACCGCGCCACCCACGATCCGCTGACCGGCGCGCTCAACCGCGGCGCCGTGATCGAACAGGCATCACACTGCCTGGCCCGCGGCGACATGGCGCTGATCGTGCTCGACATCGACCTGTTCAAGCAAGTCAACGACGACTTCGGCCACCCGGCCGGCGATGGCGTGATCCGCGCAGTGGTCGACTCCCTGCAGGACCTGCTGGGCCAGGACACGCCGATCGGCAGGGTCGGCGGCGAGGAATTCTCGGTGGTCTGGCCGACCTCCTCGCGCGACGAAGCGCAGCAGGTGGCGCAGCGCATTTGCGACGCCATCGCCGCGCGGCGCCAGCCGGCCCCCATCACGCGGCCGGTCACCGTCAGCGTGGGCGTCAGCTGGAACCGCGCCGGTACCGCCTTTGAACACGCCTACAGCCATGCCGACCAGGCGCTGTACCAGGCCAAGCGCGACGGGCGCAATTGCGTGCGGGTGTGGCAGGACTGATTACTTCAAGCTTACTTGAGCAAATCGTGGCGCGCCATGGCGCCGTCGCGGCGCATGGCCGCCACGGCGCGCTGCATGGCGGCGTACTGCGCTTCCGGCAGCTGCTTGTTGCAGGCGAGATAAGTCTGCACGCGGTTGAAGGTCAATAGCGGCACCACCATCCCTTCCCACTCCTTGCCGGCGAACGGCCGGCTGCCGACCGCCATGCCGACCGCCCACAGGTCGATGCGGCCCAGCAGCAGCTTTTGCGGATTGAGCCATTCCTGCGTGACGGGCGCCACTTCCATCCCGCGCGCGCGCAGATACTCGTCGCGCGCGTCGCCCAGCACGGTGCCGATCACCAGGCCGCGCGCATCGTCCAGGCTGCGCAAGCTGAAGTTGCGGCTGGCCAGCCCGTACAGCACCCATTCGGCCTCGTTCAGCGGGCCGACCCAGCGAAACAGCGCTTCGCGCTCGGGCGTGCGGGTGGTGGAATAGACGCAGGTATCGGCTTCGCGCAGCGCTTGCGCATAGGCGCGCTTCCAGGGCAGCAGTTCGACGGTATAGGGGATGCCGGCGCGCGCCAGCAGGTCGCGCACCTTGGCCGTTTCGCGGCCGACGACGACATTATTTTCCATCATGCTCGACGGCGGCAGGAACTCGCTGACCATGCGCAGCGTTTGCGCCGCCGCCATGCCGGGCGCCAGTACGGCGGCCAGCACAGCGGCGAATGCGGCGGCGCGCAGCCATGCGATTGATCGTTGCTTCATGCTTGCCTTCTCACGCTGCGTGGCGCCATGCCCGCCATCGGTTGATGGTAACACCGACGCCAGCTTGACGTAATGGAATCTATTTTGCATAGTAGCAAACAAACAACGCGGCTTTTCCAGCCGTCTACGCCGCCGCGATGTCCAGCGGCCAGCCCTGGAACTGCTCGCGCAGGACCGGCTCCGGTTCACCGCCGACAACGATTTTCGAAAACACGTCGAGCGGGCTGAAAAACGCCGTGCGCACCCGGCCCAGCTTGCTCTCGTCGACCACCAGGAAACGTTCGCTGGCGCTGCGGATGGCGGCCTGCTTGATGGCCACCTCATGAAAATTGGAACAGCTGACGCCACGCACCGGATCGGCGCCGCCGGCCGAAATAAAGGCCTTGTTGACGCCCAGGCGCCCCAAGTACTGCACCGCCTCTTCCGAATAAAACGTCGCCGACGAGGGCTGGTATAGCCCCCCCAGCAGGATCAGCTGCGTATTCGGGCGCTTGCTGAGGATGTCGGCAATGTTCATGGAGTAACAAACCACGGTCAGGGCGATATCGGCCGGCAAGGCTGATGCGAAGTGCACCATGGTGGTGCCGCAGTCGATGAACAGCATGTCGCCATCGTTGACAAAGGTGGCGGCGCGCTGGCAGGCCAGGCGCTTGCGCACGGTATGCTGGTCCAGTTCCTCGGCCAGCACGTATTTTTCTGACGCCGACGGCAATGTTGCTTCCAGTACGTATCCGCCCAGGCAGGACAGCGCGCAGTCGGCGGCCGCCAGGTCGCGGCGGATGGTCATTTCGGTCACGCCCAGCAATTCGGCAACCCGGCTCAACAGTGCGGGGCCCGAGCTCTTGACCAGGGCCTGCATCCGTTCCAGCCGCAGTTGGCGCGCTTTGGCGCCTGCAGTTTGTCGCATGGTAATACTTTCGCTCTTGATAACGTGTAGAGGGCGATTGTAACAGCAACTATTCTTCATGTTATTAGAAAAAAGTGGTTGCACAACTAAATGTTATTGGCGTAACATAAATCTGTGGCGCGAATTGTCTTCAGTTCGTCCAACCACGGCACCAATAATGAAACGCGCCCAGTGCGTTCACGGAGATTAATAGCTATGCCCACCGCCCACCACCAATCGGACCGGCCTGTGCACCACTGCGCGGCGTCGCCACAACCATGACAACTACCTCCAAATCACCGCGCGTCGCCCCGGCAGCGCCCGCCCGCACAGAAGCCACCAAAGCTGCGGCGGCGCCTGCGATCGTCCAGGCCAGTGCGCCGGCCATCGTGCCTGCCAGCAGCCATGGCCATGCGCGCAATCCCGGCGTGCCCTATGACAGCAGCTGGTTCGACGATATCCGCGTCAACCTGTCGGCCGCCGAACGCCGCATCGCCACCCTGCCCGGCCGCCGCTCCGTCAAGAAAGACGCGCAAGCCGGCTGGCTGTTGAAAGCCATCAGCTGCATCGACTTGACCACCCTGTCCGGTGACGACACCACCGAAAGGGTCAAGCGCCTGTGCGCCAAGGCCATCACGCCGGTGCGCCAGGACCTGCTCGACGCGCTGGGCTTTGGCGACCGCCAGCTGCACACCGGCGCCATCTGCGTGTATCACCGCTACGTGGCGACCGCCGTCGAAGCGCTGGACGGCAGCGGCATTCCGGTGGCCGCCGTGTCGACCGGTTTCCCGGCCGGCCTGATTCCACACGACCTGAAGCTGAAGGAAATCGAAGCGTCGGTGCGCGATGGCGCCTCCGAGATCGATATCGTCATCACCCGCGAACACGTCTTGACCGGTAACTGGAAAGCGCTGTACGCCGAAATGCAGGACTTCCGCGCCGCTTGCGGCGACGCCCACGTGAAAGCGATTCTGGCCACCGGCGAACTGAAAACCATGCGCAACGTGGCCAAGGCCTCGATGATCTGCATGATGGCCGGCGCCGATTTCATCAAGACCTCGACCGGCAAGGAAGCGACCAACGCCACCCCGCTGGTGACACTGATCATGCTGCGCATGATCCGCGATTACCAGCAGCGCACCGGCTTCAAGGTCGGCTACAAGCCGGCCGGCGGCGTCTCGGCGGCCAAGGACATCCTCAACTACCAGATCCTGATGAAGGAAGAACTGGGACGCGAGTGGCTGGAACCGGACCTGTTCCGCATCGGCGCCTCCTCCTTGCTGGCCGACATCGAACGCCAGCTCGAACACCACGTTACCGGCCGTTACTCGGCTTTCCACCGCCACGCGATCGGATAATTCATATGAGCGTTTCACAATACTTCGACACCATGGACTACGGCCCTGCCCCTGAAAGCGACACCGACGCGCGCGCCTGGCTGGCGCGCCACAGCGACGGCTTCGGCCATTTCATCAACGGCGCGTTCACGCCCGCCACGGCAGGCTCGCTGTTCGACACGAATGAACCGGCCACCGGCAAGCCGCTGGCGCGCATCACGCAAGGCACGCAAGCTGACGTCGACGCGGCAGTTGCCGCCGCGCGCGCCGCCCAGGAAAACTGGTTCGCCATCGGCGGCCATGCGCGCGCCCGCCATCTGTACGCCCTGGCGCGCATGGTACAGCGCCACGCCCGCCTGTTCGCCGTGGTCGAAGCGCTGGACAACGGCAAGCCGATCCGCGAAACGCGCGATATCGACGTGCCGCTCGTCGCCCGCCACTTCTATCACCATGCCGGCTGGGCGCAACTGCAGGAACGCGAATTCGCCGACCAGGTGCCGGTCGGCGTAATCGGCCAGATCGTGCCGTGGAACTTCCCGCTGCTGATGCTGGCGTGGAAAATCGCCCCGGCGCTGGCCCTCGGCAACACCGTGGTACTGAAACCGGCCGAATTCACGCCATTGTCGGCCTTGTTATTTGCCGAACTGGCGGCCCAGGCCGGCCTGCCCGCCGGCGTGCTGAACGTGGTCACCGGCGACGGCGCCACGGGCGCCGCCATCGTGGCCCACCCGGATGTCAACAAGATCGCATTTACCGGTTCGACCGACGTCGGCCGCCTGATCCGCGAAAAAACTGCCGGCAGCGGCAAGTCGCTGACGCTGGAACTGGGCGGCAAATCGCCGTTCATCGTGTTTGACGACGCCGATATCGACGCCGCCATCGAAGGCGTGGTCGACGCCATCTGGTTCAACCAGGGCCAGGTCTGCTGCGCCGGCGCGCGCCTCTTGGTACAGGAAGGCATCGCACAGGACTTCTATGCACGCCTGAAACGCCGCATGGGCATGCTGCGCGCCGGCACGCCACTGGACAAAACCATCGATATCGGTTCGCTGATCGCGCCGTCGCAGCACGAGCGCGTGCGCAAGCTGGTCGAGATCGGCGTCAAGGAAGGCGCCACCTGCTACCAGCCGGATATTTCGATGCCGGTCGGCGGCAGCTATTTCCCGCCTACCCTGCTGACCAACGTGCATCCGGCCAGCACCGTGGCCAGCGAAGAGATCTTCGGACCGGTACTGGTGGCGATGACCTTCCGCACCCACGATGAAGCGCTGGCGATCGCCAACAACTCGCGCTACGGCCTGGCCGCCAGCGTGTGGAGCGAAACCATCGGCCTGGCGCTGGCCGTGGCCCCCGCCCTGAAGGCTGGCGTGGTGTGGATCAATTCGACCAATCTGTTCGATGCCGGCGTCGGTTTCGGCGGCGTGCGCGAATCGGGCTTCGGCCGTGAAGGCGGCCGCGAAGGCTGCTACGAATACCTGAAACCGCGTGCCTGGGCCAAGCGCGTGGCACGCAGCGCAGCCGTAAAACCGGTGGCCGCCATCGTCGACAGCGTGGCAGCAAGCGCACGTTTGCCGCTGGTCGACCGCACCGCCAAGCTGTACGTCGGCGGCAAGCAGGCCCGTTCCGACGGCGAGCAATCGCTGGGCATCTTCGGCGCCAACGGCAAGCTGGCCGGCGAAGTGGGCCTGGGCAACCGCAAGGATATCCGCAATGCCGTCGCCGCCGCCCATGCCGCCGCATCATGGTCGGCCACCACGCCGCACCGCCGCGCGCAAGCCCTGTACTACCTGGCCGAGAACCTGTCGGCACGCGCCGAAGAATTTGCCGCGCGCCTGGTCGAACTGACCGGCGTCAGCGCGGATGCGGCCAGCAACGAAGTCGAGCAATCGATCAGCCGCCTGTTCGCGTATGGCGCCTGGGCCGACAAATACGAAGGCGCGGTGCACGTGCCGCCGATGCGCGGCGTGGCCCTGGCCATGGTCGAGCCGATCGGCGTGGTCGGCGTGGTCTGCCCGGACGAGTCGCCATTGCTGGCCTTTGTCAGCCTGGTCGCGCCATTGCTGGCGATGGGCAACCGCGTGGTCATCGTGCCGAGTTCGCGCCATGCGCTGATCGCCACCGATTTCTACCAGGTGCTGGAAACCTCGGACCTGCCGGGCGGCGTGATCAATATCGTCACCGGCGCGGCGGCGACCCTGCTGCCGACCCTGGCCGAACACGACGATGTCGACGCGCTCTGGACGTTTGGCGACGCGGCCCTGTCGGCCACCACCGAGCGCCTGTCGACGGGTAACCTGAAACGCACCCTGGTCGACTACGGCCTGGCCACCGACTGGAACGACGCCCTCTCGGCCGAAGGTCCGGCATGGCTGCGCCACGCCACGCAGATCAAGAACGTGTGGGTGCCGTATGGCGAATAAGTAAACAGTAAAACCGCAGTGCCAGGCAAGCCGACGACGAGCGGCAGTCCTGGCGCAAACCGCTGCACAAAATTGAATCACAATCTGGAGACAAGATGTTAAAGAATATCGACCCGCTGTTGAATGCGGACGTGCTGCAAGCCCTGCGCGCCATGGGCCACGGTGATGAACTGGTCCTGTGCGATGCCAACTTCCCGGCCGATTCGGTGGCCCGCCAGACGGTGCTGGGCAAGGTGCTGCGCATCGACGGCGTCGGCACGAAAGAAGCCGCGCGCGCCATTTTGTCCGTGATGGCGCTCGACACCGCCGTTGACGTCGCCGCCCACCGCATGGAAGTGGTCGGCGAACCTGACAATGTATTACCCGTCCAGCAGGAAGTACAACTCGAAATCAACCACGCCGAAGGCCGCGAGCGCATCATGGGTTCGATCGAGCGCTTTGCCTTCTACGACGTGGCACGCACCGCCTACTGCGTGATCGCCACCGGCGAGCGCCGCTTCTACGGCTGCTTCGTCTTCAAAAAGGGCGTGATCGCCCCGGAGGCATGATGAGCGCCGTTCATGACAAGCGCGGCGTCGCGATCCTCGGCATCTACGTGGCCGACCTGGCCTTCCGCGCCGCCCATATGCCCGACGTGGGCCAGACCATCGCCGGCTCCGGCTTTGCCATGGGCCCCGGCGGCAAGGGTTCCAACCAGGCCGTGGCCGCCGCGCGCGCCGGCGCCGACGTCACCTTTATCAGCACCCTGGGCCGCGATTCGTTCGGCGACAATGCGCTGGCCCTGTGGCGCGGCGACGGCATCACGCCGCGCGTAAAACAGGTCGACACGCATCCGACCGGCGCCGCCTTCATCTACCTGAACGAGAAGAATGGCGACAACGCCATCATCGTGGTCTCCGGTGCGGCCAGCCTGATCGGCGTGGCCGACGTGGAAGCCGCATCCGACGCCATCGCCAACGCGCGCGTGTTTGTCACCCAGCTCGAACAGCCGGCCGACGCCGCCCTGCGCGGCTTGCAGATCGCCCGCGCCGCCGGCACCCTCACCGTCTTCAATCCCGCGCCCGCGCTGCCGTTTGACGACGCCGTCTATCCGCTGTGCGACTTCATCACCCCCAACGAACACGAAGCGGCGATCCTGACCGGCCTGCCCGTCACAAACCTGGAAGAAGCGCGCGCCGCCGGCGACGCCTTTCTCGCGCGTGGCGTCGGCTGCGCCCTGATCACGCTCGGCTCGCAAGGCGCCCTGCTGCACAGCGCCAGCGAATCGGTGCTGATCGCGCCGTTCAATGCCGGCCCCGTGCTGGAAACGACCGGTGCCGGCGACGCCTTCAATGGCGGCTTTGCGGCAGCGCTGGCCGAAGGCGCCGCGCCACGTGTAGCGGCCCGCTTTGCGGCCGCGCTGGCCGCCATTTCGGTCACGCGGGCCGGCACCGCGCCGTCGATGCCACAGCGCGCGGATGTCGACGCGCTGCTGGCGAAGAGCTGAGTTTTCGTTTTCCTGAACACCTTTTGGAGTCGCCATGAAGCGCCAGTTTTCCGACCCACAGCTGAATTTTTTGGTGGGCATTAACGTCCTGATCCTGGTTGCCGCGACCGTGCTGTCGCATGGCGACTTTCTCGACGTGTACAACTTCCAGTCGATGGCCAGCCAGCTGCCCGAACTGGCCCTGCTGGCCATCGGCGTCTCGCTGGCCATGATCGCCGGTAACGGCGGCATCGATTTGTCCGGTCTCGGCATGGCCAACCTGGCCGGCGTGGTGGCCGCCACCGTGGTGCCGCTGCTGGTCGATGCGGACGCCACGCCGTGGGGCTATACCGGCATGTTCGTGGTGGTCGCCCTGGTCACCGGCCTGCTCGGCGGCCTGCTCAACGGTTGGCTGATCGCCGGCGTGGGCCTGACGCCCATCCTGTGCACCCTCGGCACGCAGCTGATTTTTACCGGCGCCGCCGTCGTCCTGAGCAAGGGTTCCAGCGTACGCCTGGCCAGCGCCGAGCCGATGTCGATGATCGGCAATGAAAACCTGTTCGGCGTGCCGATCCCCTTCATCATCTTCATGGTGGTGCTGCTGGCGATCGGCTGGCTGCTGCGCTACAGCCCCTTCGGCATCCGCCTGTTCCTGCTCGGTACCAACGCCAAGGCGGCCCGCTACGCCGGCATTCCCGGCACGCGCATGCTGGTCACCACCTACGCCCTGTGCGGCGTGCTGGCCAGCCTGGCCGGCGTGATCATCGCCGCCCGCACCGCCAGCGTGAAAGCAGACTACGGCAGTTCCTACCTGCTGATCGCGATCCTGGTGGCGGTGATGGCCGGCGTGCGTCCACAAGGCGGCTATGGCCGCATGGTCTGCCTGTTCTTCTCGGCCACCGCCCTGCAGCTGCTGTCGAGCACCTTCAACCTGCTCGATATCTCGAACTTCTTCCGCGATTGTGCGTGGGGCCTGCTGCTGCTGTGCTTCCTGGCTTCGGCCCGCATCAATCTTGCCGATTACCGTCTTTTCACACCGCGCAAAAGCGCAACGCTGGCCCAGTCCCCTCCTGGTTCAACGAATAAATAACGAGGGTTTGGAGACAACATGCTTACGAAAACAAAATGCGCCGCCGCCATCATCGCCCTGGGTACCCTGTCGGTTGCTGGCGTGCTGCACGCACAAAATAAAAAGCCGGTCGATATCGTCACCGTCGTAAAAATCACCGGCATGAGCTGGTTCAACCGCATGGAAGTGGGCGTCAAGGAGTTCGGCGCCGCCAATGTCGGCGTGGTCAATGCGCGCCAGATCGGCCCGGCCCAGTCCGACGCGGCCCAGCAGCAACGCCTGGTGGAAGACCTGGTCGCGAAAAAAGTGGATGCGATCGCCGTCGTCTCGATGGACCCGCTGACCCTGGAACCGGTGCTCAAGCGCGCGCTGGACCGCGGCATCAAGGTCGTCACGCATGAAGCCGACAACCAGAAGAACACCCTGGTCGACATCGAAGCGTTCGACAACACCGCCTACGGCGCGCGCCTGAACGAGCGCCTGGCCGAGTGCATGGGCAAGACCGGAAAATGGTCGTCCTTGCTGGGTTCCCTGGGCAGCCAGTCGCAGGTGCAGTGGGCCGACGGCGGCGCCAACAACGCCAAGAAGTATCCGAAGATGACCCTGGTCGACGCGAAAAACGAAACCGCCAACGACGCTGAAAAAGCCTACGGCAAGGCCAAGGAAATCCTGCGCAAGCACCCGGACATCAAGGGCTTCCAGGGCTCGTCCTCGCTGGACGTGCTGGGCATCGGCCGCGCCATCGAAGAAGCTGGCCTGACCGGCAAGATCTGCGTCTACGGCACCGGCCTGCCGAGCGAAGCGGCCAAGTTCCTGGAATCGGGCGCGGTCGGCGGCATCGCCTTCTGGGATCCGAAAGACGCCGGCATCATGATGAACAAGGCGGCGCTGATGCTGGTGCAGGGCAAGACGATCACCAACGGCATGGACATGGGCGTACCGGGCTATAACGCGGTCACCGTGAAAAAAGGTCCTGGCGTGGGCATTATCGTTACGGGTAAAGCGTGGGTCGAAGTAGACAAGAGCAACTATAAGAAATACGCGTTCTGAGAACACCTGACCAAACCTACTGCGCGGTGCGATTTGCGGCCGGCGATGCTCACTGTGCATACGCACAGCTGCGCTTCTCGGCCACAACTCACATCCGCTCGCTACGGTTTTGTCAGGCGTTGAAAGTTGATTGGCATGGAGCCGAAAGGTCAACACCCCGGCTCCATGCGGCAACGCCTATCGCAGAAAGAATCGATACATGACCAGTACCACCCCCATTCCGGCGGCCAAGGCCGAGGTATTCCTGCAGCTCGAAGGCATCCATAAACGCTATGCCGGCGTGCATGCGCTGCGCGGCGTCGACCTGACCATCGAAGCTGGCGAAATTTATCACTTGCTGGGCGAAAACGGCTGCGGCAAGAGTACCCTGATCAAGATCATCTCCGGCGCCCACCCTCCCAGCGAAGGGCGCATCATCATCAATGGCCAGCCGCATGCGGCGCTGACGCCGCTGCAGTCGCTGGCGCTCGGCATCGAAACCGTGTACCAGGATCTGTCGCTGCTGCCGAACATGAGCGTGGCCGAAAACGTCGCCCTGAGCGAGCAGCTGGTGGCCGGCAATGGCCGCCTGGCGCGCCGCTTCGACCGCCGCGCCGTCGACGCCACCGCCGCGCGAGCGCTGGCCGCCGTCGGCCTGCCGTCCGACCCGCATTTCCTGTCCACCCGCGCCGACGAACTGCCGATCGCCACGCGCCAGCTGCTGGCGATCGCGCGCGCGGTGGCCACCAGCGCCAAGATGGTGATCATGGATGAACCGACCACGTCGCTGACGCAAAAGGAAGTCGACAACCTGGTGTCCGTCATCGAAGGCCTGCGCGCGCAAGGCGTGGCGGTGCTGTTCGTCAGCCACAAGCTCGACGAGTGCTACGCCATCGGCGGCCAGGCCATCGTGTTTCGCGACGGCGCCAAGGTGGTGCAAGGGCCGATCGCCAACTTCACCAAGGCCGAACTGACGCACGCCATGACCGGCAAGCAGCTCGATGGCGGGCGTTACCGCAGCAGCCGCGCGCACGCAGATGGCGATAGTGCGCTGCTGCGCGTGCAGGGCCTGGGCCGGCGCGGCTATTTTTCCGGCGTCGACCTGAGCCTGCACAAGGGAGAAATCCTCGGCATCACCGGCCTGCTCGATTCGGGCCGCAATGAACTGGCGCTGGCCCTGGCCGGCGTGCAGGGCGCCGACAGCGGATCGATTTTCCTCGACGGCAAAGAGATCACCTTGCGCAATCCCGGCGACGCGATTGCGCAGCGCATCGGCTATGTGCCGGAAGACCGCCTCAGCGAAGGCCTGTTCCTCGATAAATCGATCCGCGAAAACATCATCACCACGGTATTGAATACCTTGCGCAGCCGCTTCGGCGCATTGGATGCAAACCGCGCCCAGGCGCTGGCCGAAGCGACCGTGAAGGACCTGCAGATCGCCACGCCCGACGTCGACCGCCCGGTGCAGTCGCTCTCGGGCGGCAACCAGCAGCGCGTGCTGATCGGCCGCTGGCTGGCGATCCACCCGCGTGTGCTGATTCTGCACGGCCCCACGGTGGGCGTCGATGTAGGCTCGAAGGACATCATCTACCGCATCATCCAGCGTTTGGCGGAAGACGGCCTGGCGGTGGTGCTGGTCAGCGACGACCTGCCCGAGCTGCTGCAGAACTGCGACCGCATTTTGATGATGCGCAAGGGGCAGATCGCCAATACCTTTGATGCCGAAGGCCTGGCCGAAGAAACCCTGTACCGCGCCCTTATTTCCGACAGCAAGGTGGCTGCATGAATACGAGTACCCTGAAAAACAGCGCCGTGACGCTGACAGCAAACGACCTGGGCGCGCCGAAAATCACGCTGCGCCAGCGCCTGGCGCGCCATCCGCAGTTGTTCACGCTGGCCCTGATCATCGCCGTCTGCCTGGTGGTGGGCGCGATCAATCCCGAGTTCTTCCAGCTGGCGATGGTGTTCGACATCGTGCGTGCCTCTACCGTCCTGGGCCTGTTCGCGCTGGGCGTGATGATCGTGCTGGCCGCCGGCGGCATCGATGTGTCGTTCGCGGCCATCGCGGCGCTGACCATGTACGGCATCACCAAGCTGGTGATGACGCAGTTCCCCGAAACCAGCATGGTGGTCATTCTTGTGGCCGGCGCCGTCGGCGGCACCCTGCTGGGCGTGCTCAATGGCCTGCTGGTCGACTGGCTCAAAGCCCCTTCCCTGATCGTCACCATCGGCACGCAGTACCTGTACCGCGGCATCTTGCTGACCTTTATCGGCACCGTGTTTTTCATGAACGTGCCGCACTCGATGGACGCCTTCGGCAAGCTGGCCGTCTGGCGCCACGACACGGCCACCGGCGTGCACGCGGTGCTGCCGGCCACCGTGCTGGTGCTGGTCGCCGCCGCGGGTCTCACCTGGTGGCTGCTGAACCGTACCCTGATGGGCCGCGCCGTGTACGCGATCGGCGGCAGCCTGCCGATCGCCGAACGCCTGGGCTACAAGCTGCGCACGGTGCACCTGTTCGTGTTCGGCTACGCGGGTTTCCTGGCCGGCCTGGCCGGCATCGTGCACGTGTCCAGCACGCGCCTGGCCAACCCGTTCGACCTGGTCGGCATGGAACTGGACGTGATCGCCGCCGTGATCCTCGGCGGCGCGCGCATCACGGGCGGCAGCGGCAGCGTCAGCGGCACCCTGCTGGGCGTGCTGCTGGTCACGCTGATCAACAACGTGCTGATCCTGGCCGGCGTGCCGAGCACCTGGCAGAAGGTGATCGTCGGTACTTTCATCGTGCTGGCGGGCGCGGTATTTGCCAGCAAGCGCTCGTCATAAAGCTGCTGGAGAGATCAAGGAATAACGCGGGAAGGTGGCCACTGGCGGGCGGCATGCAGCACACGCAGTATCCTGATCAAGCCGCCGGCAGTGTCATAGACAAGGATATAATTCTGGTGCGCTACCAGCTCACGGGTGCCGGCACCCGGCCAGGCTTGCCCAGGCCGGGATGATCGACCAGGCGACCCGCCTTTTCTGCCAACAGCTCATCGAGGGCGAGCGCGGCGGCCGGATTGTCCGCCTCGATGTAGTCATAGATGTCGTTGCGGTCCTGGATCGCCGCTGGCGTCCAAAACAAGGCCATCATTCGGTGGCGGCCAGCCGGCGACGTGTGGCGGCGCGCTTGGCAGCGAACCTGGCTTCAACTTCCGCGGCCGGAATCAGGTCGCCGGCGTTGGCCGAGTCCAGGCCGCTCTGCACCTGGCGGCGGAACCAGGCGTCATGTTCTGCCACTTCCTGCTGCTGCCGAACGAAATCACGCATGAAGTCGCGCAGCAGTTGAGCGCCGCTACGGTCGCGGCCCTTGGCGGCTGTCGTGAATTGCTCTTTCAGGCTTTCATCGACCCGAAAAGTAAAGGTTGCCTCGGTCATGGCATGGCCCCTATGTGTTACAACGTTATTACAGAGTAGCACAAACAGATGACAGCAGACGACCGGAGCTTCGAATGATGCAGTCTGCGTCGAGTGCGACGATGGGATAAATTAATGGCGGAAAACAGTAGGAGTCGAACCTACGGGAGAACGTCTGACGCCCTCCACCGGGTTTGAAGCCCGGCCACATCACCGGATGAGTGTGCTTTCCGCGGTGCAGGAACTAGCTGTTGGCGGCGGCAGGCGTGAATGACCACTGCGCGTTCGGGCGTAATAGATGCCCATTGCCAACCCGGCGAGTATAACCGACCCGGTCGAAATATTCCAAGACCTGGATCGCCCGCTTGCGGCCCAGGCCGCTGGCATCGCGGAAGGTGGCCGCTCCCACGGCGCCGGAGCCTTCCGGCAAGCCCGCCTCCCCTTCCGCCTGTTGCGCCAGCTGGCGCACCAGCAACGCCAGTTCGGCCAGCGCGGCCGGGTGGTAGAACAGGTCGTGCACCACCTGGTTGATCTGGCCCGCCTTGGCCAGCTTGCGCAGCAGACGGCGGGTTTCGCCTTCTTCCACGCCGAATTGACGCGACAGGTCGCGCGTCCATGGCGGCTCGAAACGGCCCTGCTCCAGCGCCGCCAGCATCGGTTCCGCCACCGCCTGCTCCTCGGCCGTCAATTCCACGCTGTGGCCGGGCAAATGCAGGCTGGCACCACGCGCCATGACGGCGCCGCCGGCCAGCAAGCCATCGACCAGGAAACTCCACAGCGCGTCTTCCATCTCGGCGTCGACGATGCGCTTCAAGCGCCACAGTTCCGGCCCCGCTTCGTCCGGTGCGCGCGCATGGAACACGGCCAGGGCCGCCAGTACGCGTTCTTCCAGCAGCGCCAGCGCCGCCGGCGCCAGCAGCAAGGCGTCGCCGCCGCGCAGGGCGATGCGGCGGGTGTCTTCGGGCAGCGCGATCACGGCGGCCGGCAGCAACGACAGCCGCACCAGCAGGGACTCGCGCAGGCCCAGTGGACTTTGCGCCAGTAGCGCCGCGTAGTTGCCATGCGCGACAAAGCTGGCCAGGGCGTCGAGCCAGGCCAGGCGCGCCGGACTGCGCCGCTTGCGCGCGGGGCCGAACGGATCGAGCACCATGCCGCCGCCGACCGTCTGCGTGGCTTGCGCATTGCGCACCACGAAACGGTCGCCCGGCACCGCATGCATCGGCGCGTCGAACACCAGTTGCACGCGGGCCGTCTGGCCAGGCGCCAAGGTATCGCCATCTATCACCACGGCGCGCGCCAGCTGGTGCGCCGCGCCCAGATGCACATGCAGCGGCGACCAGGCTTTCAGGTGCATGCCGCTGTCAAGCAGCAAGGTCAGTTCGACGTCGATGCGCTCGGAACACTGCGCCAGCTCGGGCGCGACGATCCAGTTGCCGCGCTCGATGGCGTCGCGGCCGATGCCGGCCAGGTTCAGCGCCAGGCGCTGGCCCGCCATGCCGGTGTCGGCGGCGCGGTTCTGCGCATGGATGCTGCGCACGCGCGTCTCGATGCCGCCCGGCGCCAGTTGCAAGGTGTCGCCAACTTTCGCCATGCCCGCCAGCGCCGTGCCGGTGACGATGGTGCCCTGCCCCGACAAGGTAAACACGCGGTCCACGCCCAGGCGGAACAAGCGCCGCTCGTCGCGCTGCGGCAGGCTGCGCGACACTTGCGACAAATGCGCCAGCAGCGCCGCCACGCCGGGATCGTTGTCAGCGCTGGCGTTGGTCGGGAAGACGGGACTGCCGGCCAGCGGCGTGGCCGCCAGCAGCGCACCGATATCACGCTCGACCTGCGCCACGCGTTCGCCATCGGCGCGGTCGATCTTGGTCAAGGCCACGGCGCCGCGCGTCACGCCCAGCAGCTGCAAAATCGCCAGGTGTTCGCGTGTTTGCGGCATCACGCCGTCGTCGGCCGCCACCACCAGCAAGGCGAAGTCGATGCCGGTCACGCCCGAGGCCATGGTGCGGATGAATTTTTCGTGACCGGGCACGTCGATCACGCCCAGCACCGTGCCGTCCGCCAGCGGCAGGTAGGCGTAGCCCAGTTCAATCGAGATGCCGCGCGCCTGTTCTTCCTTCAGGCGGTCGGTATGCACGCCCGTCAGCGCGCGCGTAAGGGTGGTCTTGCCATGGTCGATATGGCCTGCGGTACCGACGATCATGGGCGCAACTCATCGAGCTGCGCCACGAATGCTGCCTGATGCGCCGCTTCCAGGCAGCGCAGATCGAGCCACAGGGTATCCTGCGCGATGCGCCCGATCACGGGGCACGGCAGGCCACGCAGGCGCTGCTCCAGCGTGCCCAGCGGATTGCTCAGGCGCGAGCCGGGTGCGCTGCGGACGCCCAAGCCAAAGCTGGGCAACTGGTCGACCGGCAAGGCGCCGCTGCCGATCTGGCTTTTCATCGCCTCGCCAGACACGATATAGGCGCTGCCCAGCACCGCTTGCAACTGCGGCAGCAGGGTTTCAGCCTGCGCGCGCATGGCCGATGCGGGCCGCGTCAGCAGGCGCAGGGTGGTCAATCGTTCGGCCAGCAAATCCGGCGCGCGGTACAGCCGCAGCACGGGTTCCAGTGCGGCCAGGGTCAGTTTGCCGACTCTCAAGGCCCGTTTCAGCGGGTTGCGCTTGATCCTGGCGATCAGGTCGGCGCGGCCGACGATCACGCCGCATTGCGGGCCGCCGAGCAGTTTGTCACCGCTGAAGGTGACCAGGTCGGCCCCGGCTTCGATGGTTTCGCGCACCGTGGTTTCATGCGGCAGGCCGTACTGCGCCAGGTCGACCAGGGTGCCACTGCCCAGGTCGACGGCGGTTGGAATCGCGTGTCTGGCGGCCAGTGGCACCAGTTCGTCGAGTTCCACGCTTTTGGTAAAACCGGTAATCGCGTAATTGCTGCAATGGACCTTCATCAGCAGGCTTGTCTGCTCGTTGATGCCATTCGCATAGTCTGCCAGGTGGGTGCGGTTGGTGCTGCCCACTTCGCGCAGCACGGCGCCGGCGCGCGTCATTACGTCGGGAATGCGGAAGGCGCCGCCGATTTCCACCAGCTCGCCGCGCGAGACGATCACCTCTTTTTCCTGCGCCAGGGTGTTCAACATCAGCAGCACCGCGGCCGCGTTGTTGTTGACGATGGTGGCCGCTTCGGCGCCCGTCAGTTCGCGCAGCAGCTCTTCGACCAGGTCGTCGCGGTCGCCGCGCTTGCCCGTCTCCAAGTCGAATTCCAGGTTCATCGGCCACTGCAGCGCTTCCACCACGGCCTGCACCGCCGCGTCCGGCAGCAGCGCGCGGCCCAGGTTGGTATGCAGCACGGTGCCGGTCAGGTTGAAGACAAAGCGCAGCTGCGAACGCGATTGCGCCTGCAGCCGTTCGGCCATCTGCGTGGCGATCGATGCGATTGAAGCGCCCTCTTCGCACACGGCTCCCGCCAGCATGGCGGCGCGCAGTTCGGCCAGCACGGCGCGCGCGCAGGCCAGGACCTGCACGCGGCCGTATTGCGCGATCAATTCCAGGCAAGCCGCGTCGCCCAGTATGCGGTCTACCGATGGCAGGCGCACGGTTTGCCCGGTTGTCATGCTGGTTGCTCCTCCGCTGCGCCTTCGCTTTTCCCCAGCCACAGCAGCGGATTGCCGCTGGCGCGCTGGTAGCCCGCTTCGCCGACCAGCAGATCGAGCATCAGGCTGGCCAGGTCGTCGGCCAGCGGTTCGACGTTGTAATCATGCTCCTGGTTGAAAACCTTGCGGTAGGTATGGCAGTCGTCGCAGGTTTCCGCGCGCGCCACTTTTTTCGGGTCATTCGCCTTGTTGGCCAGCTTGTCGTCCTTGGCCGTGACCGGGTCGAACGGCGCCGCGTCGCTGGCGTCCAGGCCCTGGTAGGCGATCTTGCCGTTCTGTTCACAGGTCGAGCATTTCACGCGCACCATATGCCATTCGCTTTCGCAGATGCCGCAGTGCAGGTAGCGATAGCCTTGCGACTGGCCGCCGATGCGGATCACGCTGGCGACCGGGTGCGAACCGCAGACGGGGCACAGCGCGCCCGTTTCCAGGTCGGGCACGCGCGTCGCGCGCAGCTGGCTGGCCGAGCTGGACCACAGTATCTGCAGCGCGGCGGCGACAAACGGCGCGTGCATCGGATTCAGATGATCGCCATTTTCATCGAGCACGGCATCGGCGCAGGCGTCCAATGCCGCGTCGTCCAGCGCGCGCAGCTGCGCCAGTACTTGCGTGAGGCCGGCGGACAGCGCCGGCTGGGCGGCGGCGGTAGCGGCCAGTTCCGTCAACAGCTCATGGAAAATGGTGCGCCAGACTGGCGGACGCGCGCCGCTGACCGGCAGCACCGGCATGCGGTGCTGGACCGCGCGGCGCAGCGCATCGGCGTCGGCCACCGGCACGGCGCCAGGCGCCAGTTTTGACACCACCGCCGCCTGCGCATCGGCCAGCGCGGCCATCAGCACCAGATAACCCTGCATGCCGGCATCGACCGGAATGCCCTTGATGTTGCCCTGCGCCAGTTCGCGCAGGCGCAAGGCACGCGCGGTAAACAGGCTGTTTGGCTGCGGCAGCAGCAGGCGCGGAATCGCGTTGTGGTCCAGGCCTTCGATTTCGCCCGGCTGAAGAATTCGTTGTACCAATGGAGTTCCCATCAAAAAAACGGTGCTGTAAAAGTATTCTAATCGATATGGTGCAGCGCAAGCCGCAAAGTAAAACAGGGGTCAGACCCGACGGGTCTGACCCCAGCTTTGCACTCGGGTTAAAGCGTACCCTCCTGCACTTACTTTTCCGTCTTGCGTATCACCGCCTCAAACCACTTCGGATGGTGCTTGCGCGCCCAGCCATAAGTGACGGTGCCGCGCACCATGGCGCCGATCGAGCCCTTGACCCACAGGGCGGCATAGATATGCACGATGATCGAACAGATGATGCCGAAGGCGCAGATCGAGTGCAGCAAGGCGGCGGCGCGGATGACGGGAATCGGGAAGTAGAACGCGAAATACGCGCGCCAGATCACGATGCCCGACAGCAGCAGGCCGCACATGCAGAACAGCAGCACGAAGAACAGAATCTTCTGGCCGGCGTTGTACTTGCCGATCTTCGGTAACTTTTCTTCGCGGTTGTTGAGCACGTCATCGATCTGTTTCAGCCACTGCTTGTCGCCGTCCTCGAACTTGTTGTGGTGCCAGAAACGCACCACTAAAATCGCGAACGAGACAAACATCACCAGGCCGGCGAACGGATGCAAAATGCGCGTCCATTGGCCGCCGCCGAACAGCAGCGCCAGCCATGCCATCGACGGATGGAACATGGCCAGGCCCGACAGGGCCAGCATCACGAAGGTGATGGCGGTGATCCAGTGATTGCTGCGCTCATTGGGGTTGTAGCGCTGTATCAGCGGATTGCCATCCTTGTCGCGCAAGGGATCATGGTGGTCAGCGTGGCTCATGGTCTTCCTCCCGGATGCGTTTGGCCTCTTCCAACGCTTCGTGCTCTTCGTCTTTACTCACCTCGTTCGGACCGACACGCGTGTAGTGGAAGAAGCCAGCCAGCGCCGTCGCGGCCATGCCGGCCACGGCCAGCGGCTTGGACCAGCCCTTCCAGAATCCGACCATCGGACTGATGCGTGGACGGTCCGGCAGGTTGGAGTACAGGCGCGGCTTGTCGGCATGGTGCAGCACGTACATCACGTGCGTGCCGCCGACGCCCAGCGGATCGTACAGGCCGGCGTTTTCAAAGCCGCGCGACTTCAGGTCGACGATGCGCTCTTCCGCATGCACCTTCATGTCTTCCTTGGTGCCGAACACGATGGCGCCGGTCGGACAGGTTTTCACGCAGGCCGGTTCCTGGCCGACGGCCACGCGGTCCGAGCAGAGCGTGCACTTGTAGGCGCGGTCGTCCTTTTTCGAAATGCGCGGCACGTCGAAAGGACAGCCAGCCACGCAGTAGCCGCAGCCGATGCAGTTCTCCTGGTGGAAATCCACAATGCCGTTGGTGTACTGCACGATGGCGCCCGGCGCCGGACAGGCTTTCAGGCAGCCCGGGTCTTCGCAGTGCATGCAGCCGTCCTTGCGGATCAGCCATTCCAGGTTGCCGTCGTTGCTTTCGTGTTCGGCAAAACGCATCACCGTCCACGATTGCGGCGTCAGGTCGGTCGGATTGTCGTAGGTGCCATGGTTTTCGCCGACTTCATCGCGCAAGTCGTTCCATTCCATGCACGCCGTCTGGCAAGCCTTGCAGCCGATGCATTTCGACACATCGATCAGCTTGGCCACCGTGCCGGTCACCGGCGTCCTCGCTTGCGGCGGGGTGACGGTGGTGGCGGACAGGCGCCGGATATCTAAGGATTGCAGTGCCATTATTGAGCTCCCATCATGCTTTTTCCACCTTCACCAGGAAGGACTTGAATTCCGGCGTTTGCGAATTCGCATCCCCCACGCCCGGCGTCAGGGTATTGATCAGATACCCCGGCTTGGCCACGCCCGTGAAGCCCCAGTGCAGCGGCAGGCCGACGGTGTGCACCGGCTTGCCCTCGATCATCAAGGCCTTGATGCGCTTGGTGACGACGGCCTTGGCGATGATATGGCCGCGCTTGGAACTGACGCGCACCTCGCCACCGGCGACGACGCCGATACTTTTCGCCAGCTCTTCGCCGATTTCAACGAATTGCTGCGGCTGGATGATGGCATTCAGGCGTGCATGCTTGGTCCAGTAATGGAAGTGCTCGGTCAGGCGGTAGCTGGTCGCCACATGCGGATACTCCTCATGCGTGCCGAACATTTTCCGGTCATCGGCGAACACGCGCGCGGCCGGATTGCTGGTCGCCTGCGGGTTTTTCGGATGCATCGGGTTGTAGCCGAGCGGATTTTCAAACGGCTCGTAATGTTCGGGGAACGGCCCTTCGGCCATCGCGCCGCGCGCAAAGAATCGCGCCACGCCCTCGCCCAGCATGATGAACGGACCCATGCCATTTTCCGGCGGTTCGTCGACCTTGAAGTCGGGAATGTCGGCGCCGGTCCAGTTGGTGCCGTTCCATTCGATCAACTTGCGGGTCGGATCGAATGGCTTGCCCTTCAGGTCGCACGAGGCACGGTTGTACAGCACGCGGCGATTCGCCGGCCACGCCCAGGCCCAGCCCAGGGTCTGGCCGATGCCGGTCGGGTCGCTGTTGTCGCGCCGTCCCATCTGGTTGCCCGCCTGCGTCCAGCTGCCGGCGAAAATCCAGCAACCGCTGGTGGTCGTGCCGTCGTCGCGCAGCTGCGCAAACGAGGCCAGCTGCTCGCCCTTCTTGACCAGCAGCTTGGTGGCGTCCTTCGGATCGTACAGGTCGACCAGTGCCTTGCCGTTGAATTCGCGGGCGATTTCTTCCGGCTGCGGGTTATGCGGCTGGGCATAATTCCACGTCAGGTTGACGATCGGATCCGGGAACTTGCCGCCCTCTTTCTGGTACAGGCCGCGCATGCGCAGGAACAGGCCCGACATGATCTCGAGGTCGCTGCGCGCCTGGCCCGGCGGTTCAGCCGCCTGCCAGTGCCACTGCAGCACGCGCGAGGAGCTGACCAGCGAACCGCGCTCTTCGGCGAAGCAGCTGGTCGGCAAGCGGAACACTTCGGTCATGATCTTGGTCGGATCGACTTCGTGATACTGGCCGTGCGGCTTCCAGAATTCACCGGTTTCCACCGCCAGCGGATCCATGATGACGAGGAACTTCAGCTTGGACAGCGCTTCGGTGACCTTCTGCTTGTTCGGCGCGGACGCCAGCACATTGAAGCCCTGGCAGATATAGCCGGTCATCTTGCCCTGGTGCATGTTCTCGATGGCCTGCATCAGGTCATACGGCTTGTCCAGTTTCGGCAGGTAGTCGTAGGCGTAGTTGTTCTCGGCCGTGGCGAAATCACCCCACCACGTCTTCATGAAGCTGACGTGGAACTTGCGGTAATTGCTCCAGTAGCTGAGCTGGTTCGGCCGCAGCGGCTTGGTGGCGCGCGCGCCAATATAGCCGTCGAAGTCCTGCTCGCCCTCGTTCGGCAGGGTCATGTAACCCGGCAGCAAGTTCGACATCAGGCCCAAATCGGTCAGGCCCTGGATGTTCGAGTGGCCGCGCAAGGCGTTCATGCCGCCGCCGGCGATACCCATATTGCCCAGCAACAGCTGCACCATGGCGCCGGTGCGGATGGTTTGCGCACCGGTCGAATGGTGGGTCCAGCCCAGCGCGTACAGGATGGTACCGGCGCGTCCCGGCACGGCGGTCGAAGCCAGCGCTTCCGCCACCTTGTGGAACTTGTCGGCCGACACGCCGCACGTACGCTCGACCATTTCGGTCGTGTAGCGCGAGTAGTGCTTCTTCATCATCTGGTAGACGCAGCGCGGGTGTTCCAGGGTCGGGTCGACCTTGGCATAGCCGTCTTCGCCGATCTCGTAGTCCCAGGTGGCCTTGTCGGTGTACTTGCCTTTTTCCTTGTCGAAGCCCGAATACAGGCCATCTTCAAAGGCATAGTCTTCGCGCACGATAAACGGCATGTCCGTGTAGTTGCGCACGTACTCATGCTGGATCTTGTCGTTCGTCAGCAGATAATTGATGATCGCGCCGAGGAAGACGATGTCCGTGCCGGTCCGCGTGGCGCAGTAGTAATCTGCCACGGATGCGGTACGGGTAAAACGCGGATCGACCACGATCAGCTTGGCCTTGTTATGCGCCTTCGCTTCGGTGACCCATTTGAATCCGCAAGGATGTGCTTCTGCTGCATTGCCGCCCATGACCAGGATCACATCGGCATTCTTGATATCGACCCAATGATTCGTCATCGCGCCACGGCCAAACGTCGGGGCAAGACCTGCCACCGTCGGTCCGTGTCATACACGCGCCTGATTATCAAAGGTCAGCATCCCCATGCTGCGCACTGTCTTGTGGGTCAAGTACCCGACTTCATTGCTGCCGGCGGACGCGGCCAGCATGCCGGTGGAGAGCCAGCGGTTGACGGTCTTGCCGTCGGCATTCTTTTCGATCAGGTTGGCGTCGCGGTCATCCTTCATCAGGCGCGCGATCTTGTCGAGCGCCACATCCCAGGAGATCGGTTGCCATTCGGCACCACCCGGTGCGCGGTACTCGGGCACTTTCAGGCGGTTCGGGCTGTGGATGAAGTCGATCAGGCTGGCGCCCTTCGGGCACAGGGTGCCGCGATTGACGGGGTGATCGGCATCGCCTTCCACGTGGATGATGCTGGAGACGGCGTTTTTCGCGCCATCGCCCAGGCCGTACAACAGGACCCCGCACCCTACCGAACAGTAAGGACAGGTATTGCGTGTCTCGGTGGTCCGGGACAGCTTGTATTGCCGCACTTCCGCCAGCGCCTGGCCCGGTGCAAAACCGAGCATGGCGAGGCTGGAGCCGGCAATGGTCGCGCCAGTTACCCGGAGGAACTGGCGCCTTGACATCTGAACCATATCAGGCCTCTATGAGGTGAGTAAAAATAAAAGTCATTACGGCAAGCCGGTGTCATATCGATAAGATATAAGCAACATGCTTTTGCCATATGACAGCATTTTACGCCTCAATTACGGATAAGGCTGAGCCATAAAATCAAGATTCAGGAAAGACAATACTTTCTTATACTGAAGTATAGTTTCTTTTATATAACAAACCCGGCCGCTGCCGCCAGTTGCAAGGTCAATCCGCCGGCCGGCAAGCTGGCTGCCAGGCGCGCCGTCTGCCCCGACCACAGCAGGCTGAAGTCGCCGCTGCCCTGCGCTTCGGCCTTTTGCTTGAGCAGCAGCGAGGCGCCGCCGGCCAGCGGAAAGGCCGGCGCCAGGCCGGACATCGGCCCCGCTTCGCGCACCAGCCGGTTGGCCAGGCCCCGCGCGGGCCGCCCCGTAAACACATTGGTCAGCCGCGTCTGGTCGTCGCGCGCTTGCGCCAGCGCGGCGCGATGGATGGCCGAAGTGCGCGCTTCCGGGCACAGCAGATAAGCCGTGCCGACCTGTACCGCCGACGCCCCCAGCGCCAGCGCCGCGCGCACGCCACGCGCGTCGGCGATGCCGCCGGCCGCGATCACCGGCAGCGTGACGGCGTCGACAATCTGCGGCACCAAAGCAAAGGTACCGACTTGCGCATCGATATCGTCTGTCAAAAACATGCCGCGATGGCCGCCCGCTTCCCAGCCCTGGGCGATGATGGCGTCGCAGCCGTGCCGCTCCAGCCAGACGGCCTCGGCCACGGTGGTGGCCGACGACAATATCAGCGCGCCGCTCGCCTTGACCCGCGCCAGCAGTCCGGGCGCCGGCAGGCCGAAGTGAAAGCTCACCACGCCAGGGCGCAGCTCTTCGACCAGCGCGCACATTTCCTCGCCGAACGGATGGCGCACCGAGGTGGGTATCGGCAGCGCCGGATCGATGCCCAGTTCAAGATAATAAGGCGCCAGGTGCGCGCGCCAGGCCGCCTCGCGTGCGGCGTCCACTGCGGGCGGTTGATGGCAAAAGAAATTCAGGTTCACGGGCTTGTCGGTGGCGGCGCGGATCGCCCGCATCTCGGCGCGGATCTGCTGACCATCCAGGCCGGCGCAGGCCAGCGAACCGAGGCCGCCGGCCTGCGCCACGGCGATGACGATCTCGTGCATGGCGGCGGCCACCATCGGCGCCTGGATCACGGGCAGGTCCACGCCCAGCAAGCGGGTGATGCGTTGGTCAGGAGGAGTGTTCGTCATGGCGGTCCTTTCGTCAGGGGATTGCCCCATTAGACTATGCCAGCGGGCTTTCTGTCAGCGGCAATGCTGGCGTCACCAATACCGAATGGTCGAACTGCTGGCGCACGCGCTGCAGGAACGCCGCCAGCGCGGCCGACACAAAACCGTCGCGGCGGCGCACGCACAGCGTTTCCATCCTGCCCGCGCCATCGGGCAGCAGATGCATGGCCAGGCTTTCATCCAGCAGCAAGGGTTCGACCAGCGCGCGCGGCAACAGGCTGATGCCGATGCCGGCCCGCACGCAGCCGAGGATGGCGTCGAGCGAACCGAGTTCCATCATGCGCAAACGGGCCGTGCCACGGCGCCGCAGCACGGATTCGAGCAGTTCGCGGTAGGAGCAGCCGTCGCGAAACACGATCAGCTTGGTGTCTTGCATATTGCTCCAGATGCTGGCCGGACCGAACACGCTGACCCACGGCGCCGTGACCAGCACCAGCTCTTCCACGCCGACCGGTTCGGCCAGCAGCTCGGGCTGGGCCGCCAGATCGATCACGCTGGCCGCCACCAGCGCCGCATCCAGGCTGCGCGCCAGCACGGCGTCGCGCATCTGCTGCGAGGTGCCGGTGCGCAGAATCAGGTCGACTTCCGGAAAATCCATGGCGTAGCGCACCAGCATGTCGGGCAGGCGCAGCGCGGCCGTGGTTTCCATCGCGCCGACCAGCAGCGGCCCGGACGGCTCGGCACCGGCCTGCATCGCCTTGCCGGCCTCGGCCAGGGTGTGCGCGACCGTGCCGGCGTACGGCAGCAGGCGCTCGCCGGCGCCGCTCAAGGTCATGCCGCGTCCGTGGCGGTAGAACAGCGGCACGCCCAGTTGCTGCTCCAGCCGCTGGATGCGCTGGGTGACATTCGACGGCACCGTACCCAGCAGGGCGGCGGCGCGCGTGATGCTGCCGCCGTGCGCCACGGCGGCGAAAAATGCAAGGTCGGTGGAATCCATGGTGTCCTTTCGGTCAATGGCGCCAGTATCCCATGAACCGGCCAGCGGCCAACAGGCAGCGTCACCCATGGAAATGTAAGTAACAGTACTTATAGACACGCCACTTGAGGTAAATATACGACACAGAATTAGTATCAAAAACACATTTAAATTGCTTTGAAAAACTATTTCCCTGCATCAATGCTATACTCGCCGCTTGTCGGGAGACGATTGATCAGATCGCCGCTCCCTTGGCTACACCTCCATCGCCATGCATGATGTGGCTTGCCGCAACGAACCACGCGGCACCCGAAGACCCCGATCCCCTGCGCCTTGCGGCGCCTGTCCGTCCTTGCTGGCGGCGGCGATCATGATTACTGAACTGTTAGGACCACCATGAAAAACCTGAATATTGGCGGGCGCCTCGGCGTCGGCTTTGCCATTGTATTGCTGCTGCTGACCGCCCTGACCGTGACCGCCATCGTGCGCATGCAAACGGCCAGCGACCTGACCTATCGCCTGATCCATACCAGCATCAAGAACCAGCGCATGGTGGCCGAATGGGCCAAGATCATCGAAATCAACAGCGTGCGCGGCGTGGCCACCTTCGAGATGAGCGATCCGGTCGCGCGCGCAAAAATGGAACAGGACCTGAAAGTCCACGCCGAACGCTCCAGCCAGCTGCAGGAGCAGATCGCCGCCTCGCTGCGCAACCCGGCCGTCAAGGAACAGTTCCAGGTGGTGCGCAAGGTCCGCACCGAATACGTCACCGTGCGCGGTCGCGCCTTCCAGCTGAAGGCCGATGGTGATTTTGCCGCCGCCAAGGTGATGTTCGACAAGGACGTCACGCCGATCACGGCGGCCTACCTGGCGGAAGTGAAACGCTTTGCCGAGATGCAGATCACGGCCGCCGATGGCGTCGCCGACAGCATCATGGAATCCTACACCAGCACGCGCACCCTGCTGATCGAACTGGGCCTGCTGGCCATCGTGGTCGGCGTCGCGTTTGCCTGGCGCATCAGCCGCTCGATCACCCATCCGATCCGCGCCGCCGTGAAAGTGGCTGAAACCGTGGCCGCCGGCGACCTGACCAGCACCATCGTGGTGGCCAGCCGCGACGAAACAGGCCAGCTGATGCAGGCCCTGAAGACCATGAACGACAGCCTGGTGGCCATCGTCGGCCAGGTGCGCAGCGGCACCGACACCATCGCCACGGCATCGTCAGAAATTGCCGCTGGCAATATGGACCTGTCGTCGCGCACGGAACAGCAAGCCAGCTCGCTGGAAGAGACCGCCTCGTCGATGGAAGAGCTGACCTCGACCGTCAAGCAAAATACCGATAACGCACGCCAGGCCAACAAGCTGGCCGGCGACGCCGCCGATATCGCCAGCCGCGGCGGCGCGGTGGTGGCCGACGTGGTCTCGACCATGGGCGACATCAATGCCTCGTCGAAGAAAATCGTCGACATTATTTCCGTGATCGACGGGATTGCCTTCCAGACCAATATCCTGGCCCTGAACGCGGCCGTGGAAGCGGCACGCGCCGGCGAGCAAGGCCGTGGCTTTGCCGTGGTCGCCACCGAAGTGCGCAACCTGGCGCAACGCTCAAGCGCGGCCGCCAAGGAGATCAAGGGCCTGATCGACGACTCGGTGCAGAAGGTCGACGCCGGTACGCGCCTGGTCGACAAGGCCGGCCGCACGATGGAAGAAATCGTGCAGAGCATCGGTTTTGTGACCTCGATCATGAGCGAGATCAGCAACGCCAGCGAAGAGCAGAGCGCGGGCATCGAGCAGGTGAACCAGGCCATTTCCGAAATGGATCAGGTCACCCAGCAGAACGCCGCGCTGGTGGAAGAAGCCTCGGCCGCCGCCGAAGCGATGCAGGAACAGGCCAGCGAACTGGCGCAGGTGGTCAGCGTGTTTCGCCTCGATACCCGTCTCGATACCAGCGCAGCGGCGCCAGTGCGCGCCAGCCGGCCGGCAGCGCCAGCGAAGAAAGCCCCGACCCCGGCCTTGAGCTTGCCAACACAGCGCAGCAAGCCGAAAGCCACCAGCGGCGACGGCGAGTGGGAAGAGTTCTGATCAGTGCCCAAGTCTAAGTAACGGCGGGCAAGGCCAGCTCGCCGCTACAATCGCGCTTCATCTTTTTGAAGGAAGCGCCGTGCACCTGTCCGTCAACCGCCTGGCCCTGCCTCTGATGCTGCTGGGCGCCGCCATGCTGCAGGGGTGCGGCACCTCGCCGCGCCAGCAAGGCAGCAATACGTCAACTGCGCCGGCCAGCCTTGATTACTGCATCGGCCGGGTGGCGGTCACTGCGCAAGAGCCCTTGCAGTTCCTCGCAAGCACCACGCAATTTTACTGGGGCGATATCGACACCTGGCGCGAAGACGCGGCCAGCTATCGCCGGCGCGTGCTGGCCGCGCAGGCGAGCGTCGATGGCGCGCGCGTGCGGCAACTGCTGAAACCGGTGGAAACACTGCCGCATCACGACGGTGTATTGATCGTCGCGCGCGAAGAAGACCAGCAGCCCTTCGATCCCAACGTGGTGCAAGTCACCGGCTTTATCCATCGCGATGGCAGCACCATGCGTTTCCAGAAACGCGCCGTCAGCCGCCTGCAGGAAGTGACGGAACAGCGCGCCAGGGAAATCCTGGCGGCCAGCGATGTCAGCAGCAAACCATACCCTCCGGCACGGCAGGCACAGGATGGCTTTTGCGTGATGCACGGCATGGTCAAGCTGTACCCCCTGCCCGGCTGGCACGAGGCCACGCGCACGGAGGGCAAGTTCATGCTGCAAGGAACTCCTTATCGCTTCAGCCTGCGCACGCGCTACCTGCGCTCGCTGTCGCTGAACGCACTGGAAGCGGACAACCAGCGCGTGGTGCTGGCCGAACTGGCCGGCGGCACGCAGGGCAGTCCGCTGACGGAGCAGGCATTGCAGCCGAACGCCAGCCTGCTGACCCTGCGCACATCGGCCGGCAGCAAGCGCATCGTGGAATGGCGCTTGCCGGCCAGCAGCGTATCACCTTCAACGCCGGTGACATTCCTGTATGTCTGGCCCGAATCCGATACCTCGACTACCGAGCAAGACGCCGCTTTCACACAGTGGCTGGCATCGCGTCCGCAGCAAAGTACGCCGCTGTTGCATATACAGTCCGTGCGCACCGCCGCCACGCAGGCCAGGCCGGCACCGGTAGCCGAAGAAAGCAAGGCGGTGTACCGCGTGCAGCTCACTTACCAGGGCAAGCAGGATGCGGGCAATCGCCATTACTTCATCTCGCGCGACGGCCAGCAGATCGACGAAGGCCGCAGCGACGCAGCAGGTTTTACCCGGGCGCACAATGCCGATTACGACGAGATATGGGGTACCAAAGTCATGAACAAATAATCAGTGCAGACCGGCAAGGCCCGCTTCGGTGTCGCTGACCAGCCTGGCCAGTTCGCGCGGCAGGGCCTGGCCGAGGAAGGCCAGCGCCAGCGCCTCGGGCTCGATGGCGGCGTCGAGCGGCAGGCCAGTCTCAAAGCCGCCCACCATGGTGCGGCAGAAATGCGGCGACTGGGGCCGCGTTTCCACGTACCAGCAACCGGCATAGGTCTGCACGAAATACTCGCCGATAAAGTAGCCGAGCATGGTCTTCACCCATTGCCAGCTTTCATCGCGGATGGCGATGGTGCGCATGGCCGCATCGATATACGGCAGGTATTCGGCCGCATTGCCCAGCACTTCATGCGCCGGCTGCATGCCCAGGCGCTCGACAAAGCCAACCAGCGCACCGCCCAGCTCGTCGTAATACACATCGAACGCCGCCAGGCTGCGCTGCAATTGTTCTTCCTGTTCCTTCAATAACATCTTGTCTCCTGATCAAGCCATGCCGACATCGACACCGGCACGCGCCAGCAGCGCTTCGTTGCGCTTGGATAAATGCCGCACCTGCAGATGCTTGCCGGCCCGGTCGTAGCGTTCATACAGGCTTTCCAGCGCGGCGATCGCCGAATGGTCGGCCATATGCAGATGCTTGCAATCGAGCACCACGCGCGCCGGGTCGGTGGCCGGCTGGAACAGTTCCTGGAAATGCGCGGTCGAGGCAAAGAACAAGGTGCCGTGCGGCAGGTAGACGCGCTCGCCTGCCGTGCTGTCATCGATCTCGGCACGCATCTCGCGCGCATGTTGCCAGGCAAAATTGAGCGCCGCGATAATGATGCCGCACACCACCGCCATCGCCAGGTCGGTCAACACGGTGATGATGGTCACGGCGACGATCACCAGCGCATCCTGTTTCGGCACCTTGCCCAGCACGCGCAGCGAACCCCAGGCAAAGGTTTCCTGCGCCACCACGAACATCACGCCCACCAGCGCGGCCAGCGGAATGCGCTCGATCAATGGCGACAGGAACAGGATAAACAATAAAATCATCACGCCGCTGGTCAGGCCGGACAGGCGCGAACGGCCGCCCGAACTCAGGTTGATCATGGTCTGGCCGATCATGGCGCAACCGCCCATGCCGCCGAACAGGCCCGACACCACGTTCGACGCACCGAGCGCCACGCATTCGCGATTCGGCTGGCCGCGTGTTTCCGTCATTTCATCGGTCAGGTTAAACGTCAGCAAGGTTTCCAGCAAGCCCACCATCGCCATCAGCGCCGCATACGGGAAAATGATGCGCAAGGTCTCGCCATTGAACGGTACGGTCGGGAAATGCAGGGCCGGCAGGCCGCCGGCGATATGCGCCAGGTCGCCCAGGGTGCGCGTCGGCAGTTGCAGCGCATAGCTGAGCACGCCCACGCCGAGTATCGCCACCAGCGCCGGCGGCACGGCCTTTGTCAGGCGCGGCAGCAGGTAGACAATCGCCATGGTCAGCGCCACCAGCGCGCACATCACGGCCAGCGGCGTGCCTTGCAGCCAGCCATGGCCTTGCGGCGTGTTCTGGCGAAAATGTTCCAGCTGCGCCATGGCGATCACGATCGCCAGGCCGTTCACAAAACCCAGCATCACCGGATGCGGCACCATGCGGATCAATTTGCCCAAGCGCAAGATGCCGAACAGCGCCATGATGATGCCGCTCAGCACCACCGTCGCCAGCAGGTATTGCACCCCATGCTGGGCCACCAGCGCCACGATCACCACCGCCATCGAGCCGGCCGCGCCCGAGATCATGCCGGGCCGGCCGCCAAACACGGCCGTCATGGCGCAGATGATAAAGGCGCCATACAGGCCCATCAGCGGATTGAGCTGGGCCACCAGGGCAAAGGCGATGCACTCGGGCACCAGCGCGAACGAGGTGGTCAGGCCGGCAAGAAAATTCTTTTGTAGATTCGGGAACCATTCGGCCCGAAACGCTGCGTTGATCATTGAACTATCCAAATAAAACAGTGAGAGCGCCCTGTGCGGTGTATCCAGGCGCAAACAAGCATCAGTTTCGCAGGGGAAACCGGCGTGTGGCGATCAGTTGGAAGGTCAATGACTACATCGGTATGGCGGAATGGGACGATAAACCGCGCGCCGGGCGGCGCTGCTGGGCCAGCTTCGGATTATACAAGATTGCCCGGCCAAGCCTGCATCGTCCAAAATATCCGACAATAGCGGAAAACATTTAATTAGAAGAAAGAAAAATCGATGGCAAGCCGGCCCACCTCCGAACAACGGCGCGAATTTGGCGCCTTTCTCTCCAGCCGCCGCGCTCGCCTGCAGCCGCAGCAATTCGGCCTGCCCGAAGGGCCGCGCCGCACTCCCGGCCTGCGCCGGGAAGAGGTGGCCGTGCTGGCCGGCGTCAGCGTCAGCTGGTACACCTGGCTGGAACAGGGACGCGATATCCAGCCCTCGCCCGAGGCCTTGCAGCGCATCGCCAAGGTATTCAAGCTGAACCGGGTGGAAGCGGCCCACCTGTTTGCCCTGAGTTCGCTCGAACCGCCCGCCATCGCCACCGGCGGCGCCGTCAGCGCCGGCCTCGAACTGCTGGTGCGCGCCATCGATCCGATCCCGGCCTATGTGCGCAACAGCCGCCTCGACATCCTGGCCTGGAACGACGCGGTCGCCGGGCTGTTCATTGATTACGGCATGCTGGCGCCGCACGAGCGCAACACCTTGCGCCTGCTGTTTTTGTACCTGCCCTACCGCAGTCGCATCCTCGACTGGGAGCAGATGGCACGCGGCATGCTTTGCACTTTCCGCGCCAACCGCGCCCAGGCGCAGGCGCAAGGGCAGGACCAGACCGCGCCCTTCGACAGCCTGGTCGAAGAGCTGTCCGCGCAAAGCCCGGAATTTCGCGACTGGTGGCAAGGCAGCGACGTCAAGGGCTTCGACGAAGGCCGCAAGCGCCTGCGCGACGCAAATGGCCAGACGCTGGAATTCACCTATGTCTCCCTGACACCCGAGGGCCGGCCGGACCTGTCGCTGGTCACGTATATCCCGCGCCCGGCTGGCAGGGACTGATGGCCAGCCGGGCCGGCGGCACTTACGCTGAAGGCATGGCGACGTAATGCAGGCCCCAGGCCAGGTCGGTGCCGGCCGCAAGCGGCGTGATGCGGATGTTGCCGGCGACGCCGGTGGTGGCATACACCGCCGCCGCGCCGGCCACCACGTCAGGTGTGCCGAGCACCAGCACGCCGGCTTGCTTGACATACGGTTGCTCGGCGTACTGCGCCGCGCCGGCCGCCTGGAAACCGGTGATCATCAGCTTGCCGCCGCTATTGTCGGGAATCGCGACATCGTAGGCGAGCGCCGTCGCCTTGGCCGAACCGGCCAGGCTGGAGACGGCGCCAAATTGCGCCAACTGGCCAACGATGTCGGGCCCGGACTGGAACGGCAGGACGCGAAAGCCGCCGACGTGGTTTTGATACGGCGCAATGGCCGTATTGGTGCACAGCAGCGAGGCGGCAATACCGGCCGACAGCACCGTATTGTCGCGCCCCGTATTGAAGGAAGCGGCGGCGCCGGCAATGGCGATGATCGGCACGGTATTGCTGGCTGGCCGGAAGAAGTTGCCGCTGACATCGACATACGACACGCCGCCACCGGCACCATCGCCGAGCTTGACGCCTGCGTCGGTAAAATCGCTGATCGAATTGGCGCGGATCGACACGCCGCCGGTATCGCCGGTGATACGCACGCCAGCCGGAACGGCATTGATTTCGTTACCGCTGATAATAATGCTGCCTGGTTCGCCGTGGATACGGTTGACCGTCGCACCAAACATCGTGCAATGGGCAATCACATTGCCGCTGACCGTGCCATGGCTGACGGTTTCCAGGAAAACACCGACCAGCGCGCCATTGACAACATTGCCCACCACGCTGAAATTGATGCCATGGCAGGTGGTCGAACCATTGTCGCCATACACGTCGATGCCGTTGTTGGCGCAGGCGCTGACGCTGTTGCCTTCGATGCGCAAGCCGTCGAACTGCGCGCACTGGATACCGATATTGGTGGCGCCCTGCACCTTGCAGTGCCTGACCGCGCAATTGGTCATCCAGGAATCGACCGTGCCACGCAACATGATGCTGGCGCCATTCGCATTGAGCGACGTGACATTCTCGACGACGACGTTGTCGAGGCACTCCAGCACGATATTGTTGCATTGGTCACTGGCCAACTGGTGCGCGCTGTTGCCGTCGATGGTGATGCCGCTGATCGACGCATTCGACAGGCGCGTGACGTCGCGCGACGCAAAGATGCGGAAAAACGCACCGGGGCCGTAGGCGGAGTCCATCAGCTTGAGCGTGCCGCGCCCCTGCAGATGCACGCCGTCGCGCAGCAACAACGACATGGCGCCAAACACCGTGATGCCGTCATCGCGCAGATAGGTGACGGCATCGAGCAAAAACACGCCGTCGGAAAACTCCAGGGATTGCTGGCGGCCGGTGGCGACATAGATGGCGTTGAGTGCATCGATGGCAGACTGGATCGCCGCACGGTCGAGCGTGACGCCGTCGCCGATGGCGCCGAAATCCTTGACATTGACGCTGGCGGAGGTAATGGAAGTGGTCATTTTTTTCTTTCGATAAAAAAAAGCGCCCGAAGGCGCTTGAAGTGGTGGAACTGCGGAGTGGAACTGCGTGGTGTGACGATGCTCAAGACCCGGCCCGATGGCGCAAGGCGCTGCACGCCCTGCCACCCGGGCATCGGTAAAAAGTCGTCGTGGAATTGAAAAAGCCACCGCGAGGGTGGCTTGGAGTTGTGCTCCCGCGGCCATAGTGCGCGGTGAGCGATCAAATAGCCATCTGCCGTACTGTGAAGATGGGTGCTGGCGTGTCCTTGTTATCGGTGCCGCCTGGTGGCGATCATTACGAGGGCAAGGAGTATTTGATGACTGAACTGTAGCACTGGCATTTTTTACGTGCAAGTGATATTGGCAAAAAAATCGTCGGCCCGGAGGAACTATCCCGCGCCCGGCTGCCAGGGACTGACGGTCATAGGATAACAACACGCCTTCCTGGGCGCATGGGGCCTGCCTACACTGATGCTTATCGCGGCGCCGGATGCGCCGCCCCAACCATCATGGAGGCAATACCAATGTCCGCTTCGACCACCACCGCCATCGCCACCTCGCGCAACCCCGCCACCGGCGAACTGATCGCCACCTATGCCAGCCAGACGCCGGCCGAGATCGAATTGCTGCTCGACGCCAATGCCGCCGCTTTCCGCCTGTGGCGGGCCACGCCGATGCACGAACGCGTGGCCGCGTATCGCCGCCTGTCGGCCATCTTGCGCGAGGGTTCGGAAACACTGGCCGCGCTGATCACCACTGAAATGGGCAAGACCCTGCTGGCGGCACGTGGCGAGGTGGAAAAATGCGCATCCACCCTCGACTGGCTCGCGCAGAACGGCCCGGCCATCCTGGCTGACGAAGCGGTGGCGGCCGATGGCGGCGATCAGATCCATGTGTCGTATCTGCCGATCGGCACCGTGCTGGGCGTGATGCCGTGGAATTTCCCGCTGTGGCAGGTGGTGCGCGCCTCGGGTCCGATCATGTTGTCCGGCAATGGCTTCCTGCTGAAACATGCGCCCAACGTGATGGGCTCGGCCTATGCGCTGCAGCAAGCCTACGAAGCGGCCGGCTTTCCGCCCGGCCTGTTTGCCAACCTGGTGGCCGATAACGACACGGTGGCGCGCGTGATCGAAGACCCACGCATCGCCGCCGTGACCTTGACGGGCAGCATGCGCGCCGGTTCCGCCGTGGCCGCCACGGCCGGCAAGGCGCTCAAGAAAAGCCTGCTGGAACTGGGCGGCGCCGACGCCTTTGTCGTGCTGGCCGACGCCAATCTCGACCTGGCGGTAAAGGCAGGCATCGAAGCGCGTTTCCAGAACGCCGGCCAGGTCTGCCTGGCGGCCAAGCGCTTTATCCTGGAGCAGCCGATCGCCGAAGAGTTTACGCGCAAATTCATCGCCGCCGCAAAGGCCGTCACCGCAGGCGACCCGTTCGATCCGGCCACCAGCATCGGCCCGATGGCGCGCGGCGACCTGCGCGACGAGCTGCACGGCCAGGTCGAGCGCACGCTGGCGGCCGGCGCCACGCTGGCGCTCGGTGGTCACAAGGTCGACGGAGCAGGCAATTACTATGCGCCAACCGTGCTGACCGGTGTGCTGCCCGGGATGGCCGCGTTCGACGAGGAAACCTTCGGCCCGGTGGCCGCCATCACGGTGGCCGACAACGCCGAACACGCGATTGAACTGGCCAACACCAGCGACTACGGCCTGGGCGGCAGCCTGTGGACCAGCGATGTCCAGCGCGCCCAGCGCATCGCCCGGCGCCTGGAAACGGGCGGCGTGTTTATCAATGGCTACCCGGCCACCAACGCCCGCATTCCGGTCGGCGGCGTGAAGAAGAGCGGCTACGGACGCGAACTGTCGCACTTCGGCCTGCGCGAATTTACCAATGCGCAGACGGTGTGGGCCAGGATGGTTGGCTGATTGGCGCTGATCCGAGTGGGCCGCAAGGCCTGCCGGCTTACAAGCCCAGCTCGCTCAGACCGGGATGATCATCGGGACGGCGCCCCAGTGGCCAGTGATATTTCCGCTCCGACTCCGCGATCGGCATGTCGTTGATGCAGGCAAAACGGCGCTGCATCAGTCCGTCCGCCGCGAACTCCCAGTTTTCATTGCCGTACGAGCGGAACCAGTTGCCGGAGTCATCGTGCCACTCATAGGCGTAGCGCACGGCGATGCGGTTGCCATCGAAGGCCCACAATTCCTTGATCAGGCGATAGTCGAGCTCCTTGCGCCATTTGCGTTCCAAAAAGGCGCGCGCCTCATCGCGGTTGTCGGCGAACTCGGTGCGGTTGCGCCATTGGGTATCGAGGGTATAGGCCAGGGCGACCCTGGCTGCGTCGCGGCTGTTCCAGCCATCTTCGGCCAGCCGGACCTTTTCGATCGCCGTCTCGCGGGTGAATGGCGGCAGCGGTGGGCGTGTGATCGGTGCATCTGACATGGGTATCTCCTGGTTAAAAGCAAAAAAAGTTGAAATGGGACGGCAACGGTGCTCACGCCGCTGCTGTGCTACCCAGCTGCGCCACCAGGAAATCGACCAGGCTGGCCAGCCGGCGGCGCGGATACGGGTCCTGCAAATACAGCAGGTGCACCGGCAGCGGCGGCGGTGCAAACTGTTCCAGCAGCAGCACCAGCGCGCCGCTGCGAATGTCCTCGGCAAGCATCACCTCGGGTTGCAATATCAGGCCGGCGCCAGCCAGCGCGGCGGCGCGCAGGGCCTGGCCGTCGTTGGCCGAGAACGCCTGCTGGCTTGGCCACGCCAGCACGCTGCCATCTGCCGCGATCCATTCCGGCTGCCAGGACTGATGCACCAGGCAGCGGTGGTTTTTCAAATCAAGCCAATCGCGCGGCGTGCCGTGGCGCGCCAGATAGGCGGGCGAGGCGCAGATGCGGTTCTGGTACGGGCGCAAGGGCCGCGCCACCAGGCCGGAATCGGGCAAGCTGCCCACGCGTACCGCCAGGTCAACGCCCTCCTCGATCAGGTCGACCATGGCGTGCGCCAGCACCAGCTCGATCTCCACCTGCGGATAGCGCTGCTGGTAGGCGACGATCAATGGCGCCAGCAGGCTGGCGCCCATCGACACAGGCGCGGCGACACGCAATTTGCCGCTCGGTTCCGCATCGGCATCCTGCACCGCTTCCTGGGCGCGGGCCACCTGGCCGAGGATTTCCCTGGCGCTGCGGTAAAACAGCAGGCCTGCGTCGGTCAGGCTTTGCTTGCGCGTATTGCGCTTGAGCAGCCGCGTGCCCAGCAGCTCTTCGAGCTGGCGTATCTGCCGGCCGATCATCACGGTGGTGATGCCAAGCTTCTTGCCGGCCAGCGTGAAGTTGCCCGCATCGACCACGCTGACCAGCGCTTCCATGCATTTCAGTTTATCCATTGCCTGCCTGTACCGTCATCATTCTTTACCCTGGGTTCAAAGACTTTGTCAGCAGCACCACTTCACCGCGCCACGCACATCGGCGAGAATACACCCACGTCATCCCATTCACTTCGACCTCAAGGCAACCATGCACGCCCTCTCCGACTTTCCCATTACCGAAAAATGGCCGGCAGCCCATCCTGAGCGCCTCCAGCTGTATTCGCTGGCCACGCCGAACGGCGTCAAGGTCTCCATCATGCTGGAAGAAACCGGGCTGCCCTACGAGGCGCACCGGATTACCCTCGACCAGGACGGCGTGCTGTCGCCGCCCTTCCTGTCACTCAATCCCAACAACAAGATTCCCGCCATCATAGACCCGGCCGGCCCGAACGGAAAGCCGCTGGCGCTGTTCGAGTCGGGCGCGATCCTGTTGTACCTGGCGGAAAAAACCGGACAATTCCTGCCTGCGGACCCGGCGCTGCGCTATGAAACCATCCAGTGGCTGATGTTCCAGATGGGTGGCGTGGGGCCGATGTTCGGCCAGGTGGGATTCTTTCACCGCTTTGCCGGCAAGGAATATGAAGACAAGCGCCCCTTGCAGCGCTACGTGACGGAGGCGAAGCGTTTGCTGAATGTGCTGGAACAGCGCCTGACGGGCCGCGACTGGATCATGGGCGAGCAATACACGATCGCCGATATGGCGATTTTCCCGTGGGTACGCATCCTCAGCGGCTTTTACGAAGCCGCCGAGTTGCTGGGGACAGACAATTACCCGAACGTGCAGCGCGCGCTGGCGCGCTTCGTGGAACGCCCGGCGGTGATCAAGGGGATTGCGACGCCTTGAGACAAGCTGGCGGGCAAGGCGCCCGCCTGCATCAAAACACCTGATGCGTCGGGCGCAGCACGATTTCGTTGATATCGACGTCGCTGGGCTGCTCGATGGCGAACGCGATCGCGCGCGCCACCGACGCGGCCGGTATGGCCTGCTTGTAGAAGTCGAGCACGGTGTCGGTGGCGGTGCCCGAGGTGCTGTGCTTCAGGTCGCTGTCGACCGCGCCCGGTGCGATCGAGGTGACGCGGATCTTGTCGCCCACTTCCTGGCGCAGGCCTTCGGAAATGGCCGAGACGGCGAACTTGGTGCCCGAATACACGGTGCCGCCCGGTGCGAACACCTTGACGCCGGCGACCGAACTGAGATTGATGATATGGCCGCTTTCCTGCGCCAGGAAGCGTGGCAGCGCGGCGGCGATGCCGTACAAGGTACCCTTCAGGTTGACGTCGATCATCGCGTCCCACTCGTCGGTGTTGACTTCCGACATCGGGCGGATCGGCATCAGGCCGGCGTTATTGATCAGCACGTCGAGACGGCCGAACTCGGTCACCGTGGCGGCCACCACGGCCTCGACCTGTTTCTTGTCGGTGACATCAAGCTGATACGCCCTGGCCACGCCGCCGCCGGCGGCAATCGCCGCCACCACCTCGTCGAGCTTGTCCTTGCGGCGCGCCGCAATCGCCACCCTGGCGCCACGGCTGGCCAGCAGGCGCGCCACTTCCGCGCCGATGCCGGTACTGCCACCGGTGATCAATACAACCTTGCCTTCGATATTGTTGCTCATGCTGCTTCCTTTGTGTGAGTTGAGATGCCCGTATAGGCGGGATAATCGGTGTAGCCTTGTTCGCCGCCGCCATACATCGTGGCCGGGTTGATCGCGTTGAGCGGCCAGCCGTTGGCGATGCGCAGCGGCAAATCGGGGTTGGCGATAAACGGCCGGCCAAAGGCGATCAGGTCGGCCAGCTGCGCTTCGACCAGGCGCGCGCCGCGCTCGGCCGTATAGCGGCCGGCGTAGACGATCAGGCCGCTGAAAGTGCGCCGTACGGCACGCCGGAAATCTTCCGGCAGTTCGGGCGCGTTGTCCCAGTCCGCCTCGGCGATCGACAGGTAGCCGACGCCGGCCTGTTCCAGCACCTTGATCGCCTCGATGTAAGTGGCGTGCGGATCGTCTTCCACCAGGCCGATATAGACCCGGTCCTGCTCGGTGCCGGCAAACAGCGGCGTAAAACGCACGCCCAGCCGCGCCGGCCCGACCACGGCGGCCACCGCCGCGACGATCTCGCGCAGGAAACGCAGGCGGTTCTGCAAGGAGCCGCCGTAGTCGTCGGTGCGCGCATTGGCGTGCGCCGAGATGAACTGGTTCACCAGATAGCCATTGGCCGCATGGATCTCGACGCCATCGAAGCCGGCGTCGAGCGCGTTTTGCGCGGCCTGCGCATACAGCGCCACCACTTCTTTCACTCCGGCAACGCTCAGGGCCTGCGGCACCGACGGCGCCACCAAGGTGCCGGCGCCGGGCGCGGTTTCAATAAAGGCCTTGGCCTGTTGCGCCGGGATCGTCGATGGAGCGATCGGTGCCGCGCCAGCGGGCTGCAGCGCCGTGTGCGAGACGCGCCCGACATGCCACAGCTGGGCAAAGATCACGCCACCTTCGGCATGCACCGCCGCGGTGACCTTGCGCCAGCCGTCGATCTGCTCTTTGCTGTAGATGCCGGGAGTCCAGGCGTAGCCCTGGCCGCGCGGCTCGATCTGCGCGCCTTCGGTCACCATCAGGCCGGCGCCGGCGCGCTGACCGTAATACGTGGCCATCAGCTCGGTGGGCACATCGCCGGGCTGGGCCGCGCGCTGGCGTGTCAGCGGCGGCAGCATGATGCGATTCTTCAGGATGTGCCGGCCAAACGTGATCGGCGTCAGCAGTGCTGTATGGTTGCTCATGGTTTCGCTTTGTAAAAGAATGGTGTGACTGCCGGCTGCTTACGCGATTTGCTGCAGCAGCAGCGCGGCGGCGGCGGCCGACGAGCCCGGGTTCTGGCCCGTGATCAGCAAGCCGTCGCGCACCACGTAGGACGCCCAGTCCGGACCCTTGGAATAATCGCCGCCCAGTTTCCTGAGTTCGTCTTCGACCAGGAACGGCACCACCTCGGTCAAGCCCACGCCTTCCTCTTCGGTATTGGTAAAGCCCGCGACCTTCCTGCCTTCGACCAGCGGCCGGCCGGCGGCGGTCTTGACGTGGCGCAGCACGCCTGGTGCGTGGCAGACCAGCGCCACCGGCTTGTTGGCGGCGATAAAGGCTTCGATCAGCGCGATCGAGTGCCGGTCTTCAGCCAGGTCCCACAGCGGGCCGTGGCCGCCAGGGTAAAACACGGTGTCGAAGTCGGCCTGGTCAACGGTATCGAGGCGCACGGTGGCGGCCAGCTGCGCCGTCGCTGCCGCGTCGGCCTCGAAGCGGTGCGTCATCTCGGTCTGGAACGACGGCTCATTGCTTTTCGGATCCAGCGGCGGCTGGCCGCCGGCCGGCGAGGCCAGCACGATCTCGACGCCGGCGTCCTTGAATGCGTAGTACGGCGCGGCCAGTTCTTCCAGCCAGAAGCCGGTCTTGCGGCCGGTGTTGCCCAGGGTGTCGTGCGAGGTCAGGACCATCAGTACTTTTTTCATCTCAATTCTCCAAAGTAAATAATTACAAAATTAATAGACCGGTCGTCTAATATCAGCGTAAAAAAGCACGCAACTATAGGCAGGCACATCAATGCCATCGAGCGGAAAGACGCAGTCGCTGGCGCGTCGTCTGCTCATGGACAGCACTATAACAACGATTAGACCGGTCGTCTAGAGTATTTTCATTTTATTTATCTTCGCGCTCAGCATGTCAGCGTGCCGTCGATAATGGTCACCGACTGCCCGTATATCCAGGGTCCGTCAGTGTCGTGAATAACGCTGACCCTGCCATCGCGGCACAGCACCGTGCCCTGCCGCACGCGATAATCCTGGCCCGGCAGCAAGCGGGCGATGCAGGCATTGGCGCTGCCGGTGACCGGGTCTTCCAGCAGCATGCCGTTTTCCACCGTGAAAGCGCGCGCTTCCAGCTCGGCCGGGCCGCCCTCGGCATGGGCGCCGTAAATCGCCACGCCATCGCTGGCGCTGCGCCGCATCAGTTCGGCCAGCGCCACGGCGTCCGGCACCACGGCCAGGCAGTCCGCCGCCGAGGCCAGGCGCACCACCAGCCAGCAGATGCCCATATTGGCGACCACCGGCGGATGCTGCGCCGGCAAGCTATCAAGGCCCAGGGTGGCGTACAGCAGCGGCAATAATTCAGTCTCCATGGCATTGAGCCGCGCCGGCGGCGCGCGAAATCCCAGCGCGCCATTGGCGCCGATACGCACCGGCACCAGGCCGATGCCGCACTGTTGCACCAGCACGCCGGGTGTCTTCGGCCGCAGCCCCGCTTCCAGCAGCGCATGGGCCGTGCCCAAGGTGGGATGGCCGGCAAACGGAAATTCTTCCTGGGTCGTGAAAATGCGCACGCGGTAATCGGCGGCGGGGTCGGTGGCCGGCAGCACGAAGGTGGTTTCGGACAGGTTGGTCCAGCGGGCGATCGACTGCATCTGCTCATCGCTCAAGCCTTCGGCATCGAGGATCACGGCCAGCGGATTGCCCTTGAAGGGGACGGCGGTAAACACATCGATCTGTTTGAAGCGGCGGGTCATGTCATTCCGTGTTCTGCATGGCGGCATCGCTGCCGTCTGCTTGAGATGAAAGCGTGCCGAGATAAGCCAGCACCACGGCCTCGATCCGCACGGCCAGCGCTAGCGGATCGACCTGGCCGCGGCGCCCGGCGGCGTCCGTCAGCGCGCTGATAATGGCCATCAACTCCGAGGCGGCCAGTTCCGGCGCCAGCATGGCATTGACGTGGCCGCCGCGCACGAAACCGGACAGCGCCGCATGCATGGCGGCGCCATTGCCGGAGGCCGGCATCAACGCCGACAGACGATGCTGCTCGAAATCGAGCAGCGCCGCCAGGGCGGACCGGCGCAACTGGTGGCGCACCGCCACTTCGATCAGCTGGCGCAGGGCCGCGCGCCGGTCCGCTTGCACCAGCGCCTGCAGCGCGTCACGCACCAGCTCGGTCCGCTCGCGTTCGATCAGCGCCACCGTCACCGCATCCTTGGTCGGAAAATATTGATACAGCGAACCGATGCTGACGCCAGCCCGTGCGGCGATCGCGTTGGTGGTGTAGCCGTCCAGCCCGTGTTGCTCAAGAATGTGAGCCGCCCCTTCGAGGATGGCCTCGACGGTATGCGCGGAACGCGGCTGGGACGGGGCCTTGCGCGGGTTCAGGCGCCGCGCACCGGCCGCTTTGGATTGCGAGTTGTTCATGTGAGCTAATGCTCATATCATTTTCCTTCCACGTCAAGCGCAATTTTGCCGCTGATGAACCGACATGAAAGCCCCCATGAACACCTTCAATTCCCTCAATGCCAGCGCCGACGACGCCAGAGTGCTGACGCTGGCCGTGGCCGCCGTCCAGGCGGCCGGCCTGGCCGTGCGCGCCCGCTTCCGTAGCGACACCCGCCCCGGCAGCCGGCACGATATCGGCGCCATGATCGCCGCCAATGACGCCGTCTCGCTGGCCGTGTTACGCCCGGCCTTGTCCAGCGCACGCCCCGCGGCGCAATGGGCCGACGATGAAGGCGGCAGCGGATTGCTGCCGCCCGGCGAATGGTGGGTCGTCGATCCGGTCGAAGGGGCCATCAACCATATCCACGGCCTGCCGGACTGGGGCGTGACAGCCACCCTGGTGCGCGACAACGTCGCGGTGCTCACCGTGGTGCACTTGCCGCTGCGCGCCGAGACTTATACCGCGCTGCGCGGCGACGGCGCCTGGCTGAACGGCAAGCGGCTGCAGGTGTCGCTGAAAACCGCATTGAACGCCGCCATGGCCGGCACCGGCCAGGCCGTGCCCGATGAAGGCAGTGCCATCTACCAGCGCATCGGCAGCTCGGTTTCCGCCATGCTGGCAGCGGCGCTGGTGGTGCGCGTGTCGGTGCCGTCGACCTTGCAACTGGTACAGGTCGCGGCGGGCAGCCAGGACCTGTTCTGGCAGTACAGCAACGTGCGCTCGGGTTTGCTGGCCGGCGCGCTGCTGGTGGCCGAAGCGGGTGGCGAGGTCACCGGCCTGGACGGCCAGCCGTGGCGGCCCGACAGCAGCGGCTTCGTGGCCAGCACCCCGGCGCTGCTGGCGCCGGCCATTACCGTGCTGGCCGGCGTCGCCGAGGCCCATTCTTTGAAGGAACACCCATGAGACTCGCCATTTTTGGCGCTTCCGGCGCCACCGGCCGCCATCTGCTGCAACTGGCGCTGGACGCCGGCCACACGGTAACGGTATTGCTGCGCAGCGCAGACAGTGTTTCTATTCGTCACCCTGCCCTGACGGCCGTCGTCGGCCAGTTCGATCAACTTGCCACGGTGGCATCGGTGGTGCAAGGCGCCGACGCGGTGATCAGCGTGCTGGGCGCGCGCAAGGGCGGCGCGCAGACCATCTGCAGCGACGCCATGCGCAGCATAGTGCCGGCGATGCAGGCCAAGGGGGTGCGCCGGCTGATCGCCCTGAGCGCCTACGGCGCAGCGGAAACCCGCGATGCCTCGTGGTTCATCCGTTTCGTGCGCATGGTGATCGCGGACAAGATGCGCGACAAGGACCAGATGGAAGCGCTGGTGCGCGCCAGCGGCACCGACTGGACCCTGGTGCGCCCGCCCGCGCTGACCAATGGCGAGGCGAGCGGACGCTATCGCAGCGGCACCGGCTTGCGGCCCGGCATCACGGCACGCCTGCCGCGTGCCGACCTGGCGGCGTTTATCCTGCATACAGCAGAGAGCGGCGCTTTTATCGGCCAGGCGCCGGTCGTCTTTACATGACGCAAAATACAGCGTCCATATGAAAATAGCCCACTCGGAAGTGGGCTATTTTTTTCATCTGGAGGCGAGGACGGGAATCGAACCCGTCTAAACGGCTTTGCAGGCCGCTGCATAACCTCTTTGCTACCTCGCCTGAGGAACTGCTGCAATGCGCCTTCCGGCACATCTGAAACTGGAGCGGGAGAAGAGTCTCGAACTCTCGACCTCAACCTTGGCAAGGTTGCGCTCTACCAACTGAGCTACTCCCGCATGGAGCTTTACTATTCACGCTGCGCCATCGAAGGCGGCGGATAAAAAAAGGAAGCCAGCTGCGCTTCCCTTTAGAATTCTGGAGCGGGAGAAGAGTCTCGAACTCTCGACCTCAACCTTGGCAAGGTTGCGCTCTACCAACTGAGCTACTCCCGCATGGAGCTTCTATTTTCTGCTTGCTACGCCGTACTGCTTTATTTTCTGCATCCAGTTTTTACTGGAGCGGGAGAAGAGTCTCGAACTCTCGACCTCAACCTTGGCAAGGTTGCGCTCTACCAACTGAGCTACTCCCGCTTGGAGTCAACATTCTACTGCTTTTCACTACCGTTTACAACTGCTGCCAGTTTTCACTGGAGCGGGAGAAGAGTCTCGAACTCTCGACCTCAACCTTGGCAAGGTTGCGCTCTACCAACTGAGCTACTCCCGCAGTGGACAACATTGTATCAGAAGCTCTACTACATCGCCAGTACTACTTTTTGCTGCACTTGCTGTTTTTACCTATGACACGATCCAGAAAACTGGAGCGGGAGAAGAGTCTCGAACTCTCGACCTCAACCTTGGCAAGGTTGCGCTCTACCAACTGAGCTACTCCCGCGTCATCAACAACAGGCCAGCATTATAGAGGTATTACAGAGGGTGTCAATGGGATTTTACCCCTCCCCTTCAAGTCCAATCCCGACACCGCCAGCACGCCGGCAGAACCGATTAAAACTGCGATCTCGGCAAAGGCATCCCGGGCCTCCGGCCCGCCGTTCACTACCAAGCTCAATGCAGATTGCCGGCCTTTTCTTTAATCAGTGGCCAAGCCAGGCGCAAATAATAAAACATCGACCACACCGTCAGCACGCAGGCGATCCACATCAGCTTTTCGCCCCACACATGGGTGTCGATGGCACCAAAAATCACCTCGTGGTACAGCAGCAGCGGAATCGCCGTCATCTGCGCGGCCGTCTTGATCTTGCCGATCGAGCTGACCGCCACCGATTTCGAGGCGCCGATCTGCGCCATCCATTCGCGCAGGGCCGAAATCGTGATTTCGCGGCCAATGATGATAAACGCCAGCACGGCGTTGACGCGGTCCAGCTGCACCAGCACCAGCAAGGCGCCGGCCACCATCAGCTTGTCGGCGACCGGATCAAGGAAGGCGCCGAAGGCCGAGGTCTGGTTCCAGCGGCGGGCCAGGAAGCCGTCGAACCAGTCGGTCACGGCGGCAACAATAAAGACCAGGGTGGCCACCAGGTTCTGGTCGCCATGCAGCAGCATCGACGGCGGCAGGTAGAACACGCCGACGACCAGCGGGATCAGGGCCACGCGCAGCCAGGTCAGGAGAATGGGAATATTAAAAGGCATAGGAAAGCAATCGGCCGACGGGTAAATTGAATAAAGCACCAACAAAGCGCCACTAGTCTACATGGCACGCGGGTATTAGCCTAGTCCGGTTGCGGCGGTGCCGGACCAGGCGGCATTGTTAATGCAATTGCTTGTAGATTTCTTCCGCCAGCTGGGTCGAAATCCCCTCCACCGACATCAGGTCTTCCACGCTGGCGTCGACCACGCCGCGCAGGCCGCCAAAGCGCGACAGCAGTTTCTGACGGCGCTTGGCACCGATGCCTTCGATTTCTTCCAGCCTCGACGTCTGGCGCGTCTTGGCGCGCTTGGCGCGCATGCCGGTAATCGCAAAACGGTGGGCCTCGTCGCGAATCTGCGCGATCAGCATCAGCGCCGCCGATTCCTTGCCCAGCTCCTGCGCTTCCCGGCCGTCGACGAACAGCAGGGTTTCCAGGCCGACTCGCCTGCCCTCGCCTTTCGCCACGCCGACGATCAGGCTGATGTCCAGGCCCAGCTCGGCAAACACCTGGCGCGCCATTTCGATCTGCCCCTTGCCGCCGTCGATCAGCACCACGTCCGGCATCACGCCGTCGCCATTGGCCACCTTTTCATAGCGCCGCATCAGCACTTGCCGCATCGCCGCGTAATCGTCGCCGGGCGTGATGTCGTTGATGTTGTAGCGGCGGTATTCGCCGTTCTGCATCGCATGATGGTGGAACACCACGCACGAGGCCTGCGTCGCTTCGCCCTGGGTGTGGCTGATGTCGAAACACTCGACGCGGATGGTGTCGAGGTCTTCCGCTTCCAGGCGCAGCGCGTCGGCCAGCGCGCGCGTGCGCGACTGCTGCGAACCCTGTTCGGACAGCAGCCGCGCCAGCGAAATCTCGGCGCCCTTCTGCGCCAGTTCCAGCCACTGGCGGCGTTGCCCCTGCGGCTGGAAAATCAGGTTGATGCGGTGGCCGCACTGCTCCATCAGCGCCACCATCAGCGCCGGCTGGTCGAATTCGATATTCAAAATCAAGGTGCCGGGAATGAATTTTTCCGTGTAGTGCTGGGCCAGGAATGCGGCCAGCACTTCGACTTCGATCGGCTCCTCGGCAATCGCCGCGGCATCGCTGAGCTGGCTCGGAAAGTAAGCGCGGTCGCCCAGGTGGCGTCCGCCGCGCACCATCGCCAGGTTGACGCAGGCGCGACCGCCCTGCACCAGCACGGCAATGATGTCGACGTCGGCGTCGCCGGTGGTTTCCATGCTCTGCTGGTGCAGCACGCGCGACAGCGAATTGATCTGGTTGCGCACCACCACCGCCTGCTCGAATTTCAGCTCGGCCGCATAGCCGTGCATTTTCTTTTCCAGGTCGGCCATCACTTCGCTTTGCCGGCCGCGCAGGAAACGCGCCGCGTTTTCGACGTCGTTTTTATAGTCTTCCTTGCTGATCAGGTCGACGCACGGCGCGCTGCAGCGGCCGATCTGGTGCAGCAAACACGGCCGCGTGCGGTTGGCATACACGCTGTCTTCGCAGGTGCGGATCAGGAACACCTTCTGCAGGATCTGCATCGATTCCTTGACCGCCCAGGAACTGGGAAACGGTCCGAAATACTGGTTTTTCTTGTCCACCGAGCCGCGGTAATACACCATGCGCGGCGCCTCGCCACCGGTGATTTTCAGATACGGGTAGGACTTGTCGTCGCGAAACAGGATGTTGTAGCGCGGCTGCAGCGCCTTGATCAGGTTGTTTTCCAGGATCAGGGCTTCCGCTTCGCTGTGCGTGACAGTGGTTTCCAGGCGCGCGATGCGCTCGACCATCATGGCGATGCGCGGGCTGGCCAGGTTTTTCTGGAAGTAGCTCGACACGCGCTTTTTCAGGTCGCGCGCCTTGCCCACATACAGCACCTTGTCGCCGGCATCGAAGTAACGATATACGCCCGGCAGGTTGGGCAGTTTGGCCACGGTGGCCAGCACTTGCGCGCGTGGGTCGGGTACGGGCACGACGGCGTTCAGATCGGGTATTGCTTCGGTCATTGCTTACTCTTAAAAGGGGTCAGACCCGCCGGGTCTGACCCCAGCCTTCATCTGAATAATAGCGATTGTCCCATCATCGCCGGACTCACGGCGCTTGCTCCACAATCACGAAAGCGACGGCGTACTCTTCCTCGTCGCTGATCGTCACTTGCGCACTCAAACGGTGCTGCGCCATGAAGTCGGCCAGCACGCCGCTGCAGACGATCATCGGCTTGCCGCTCGGGTGGTTCAGCATCTGCGCGGCGGGCCAGGTCATCGGCATGCGCAGGCCCAGGCCGATCGCCTTGGAGAAAGCTTCCTTGGCGGCAAAGCGGGTGGCCAGGAAGCGCACGCCGCGCACGGCATTTTTGGCGCTGCGGGCGCGGAATTTTTCCAGTTCCTGCGGCCCCAGTATCTTCTTGGCAAAGCGCTCGCCATGACGCTTGAGCGCGGCTTCGATGCGCGGGATCTTGCAGATATCGGTGCCGATGCCGTAAATCATTACTTGCCCGCCCGATGACCGATGCGTGTCGCGACCATAATGGCCTTCATTTCACGCACCGCGTTTTCCCAGCCGACAAACACGGCATGGGCGACGATGGCGTGGCCGATGTTCAGTTCAGCGATATCCGGAATCGCGGCGATCGCCTGCACATTGGTGTAATGCAAGCCATGGCCCGCATTGACCTTCAGGCCACGGGTGGCGCCAAACAGCACGCCGGCCTTGATGCGTTCCAGTTCGGCCAGTTGCTCCGTGCCTTCGGTGTCCGCATAGCGGCCCGTATGCAGCTCGATCACGGGCGCGCCCATCTCGGCGGCGGCGGCAATTTGCTGCTCGTCGGCATCGATAAACAGGCTGACGCGGATGCCCTCGCCTTGCAGTTGCTTGACGGCCGCCGACACTTCCTTGTAATAGCGCACCACGTCCAGGCCGCCTTCGGTGGTCACTTCGGTGCGTTTTTCCGGCACCAGGCAGACGTCCGCCGGCTTGATGCGGCAGGCGAAATCGATCATCTCGGCGGTGACGGCCGCTTCCAGGTTCATGCGCGTCAGCAGTTGCGGCGCGATGGCGATCACGTCGGCGTCCTTGATATGGCGGCGGTCCTCACGCAAATGCAGGGTGATCACGTCGGCGCCAGCCTGCTCGGCCAGCAGGGCCGCGCGCAGCGGATCTGGGTATTGGGTGCCGCGCGCATTGCGCAGGGTGGCCACGTGGTCGATATTGACGCCCAGATCGATGACGGGGCCGGCAGGCTGCAAAAAGCTCATGGTAATTTTCCGTGGTAACTGTATGGATCAAACATTACAACTGCATCAAATCGATCAGCATCTGGCGCGTGTTCAGGGTCGCGCCACCGAGCTGATGGGCCAGCAAAAAGCGCATCAAGGTCTTGCTTTGCGCCTGCGTGGCGGCATCGGCATAGTCTTCGCACTCCATGTCGAGCAGGGTCTTGCCGGTGATGCGCGGCCAGGCGTCGCCGGCCTGCGCCGGACGTGGACCGCGCTCGGGGTCGACCACATAGATCTGCCCCGCCTGCACTGGCTGGCGCGTGCCGGTGCAGCGCACCAGGTCGGCCGCCACGCCGGTTTCCTTCAACAGCGCGCGCTCGAACTTGCGCAGCACGATGGGCGCCGGCTCATTGTGCGCCAGTTGATTCAAGGTGGCAACGTAGTGGTCGAACAGGACCGGGTGCGGATCGTCGCGCGCCAGCAATTTGACCAGCAATTCGTTCAGGTAGAAGCCGCACAGCAAGGCGGTCTTTTCCAGCGGCAGCATGCCGCCCACCCATTCGGCGCCGGTCAGGATGCGCAGCTCGGACTTGCCGGTCCAGCCCGCCTGTAGCGGCTGGAAGGTCTGCAGCACGCCGCGCAGTTGCGAATGGGGCCGCTTGGCGCCCTTGGCGACCAGCGCGATGCGGCCATGGTCGCGGGTCAGCACGTCGATGATCAGGCTGGTTTCTTTATGCGGGTAGCTGTGCAGCACGAAGGCGGGCTGGCCTGTGACGCGGCCATCGCGCCCGGGCGGGCGGCTGGCGGTGCGCCGGGGCGCTGGCGGGGATGGCACAGCGGCGCTCTGCAGCGGGACTGCCTGGACGGCGCCTGGCAGCGCTGGCGTGGTGGTGCTCATGCGTGTGGCGTCATCCCCTGGGTTGGACTTACTCGTAGCCGTAGGCGCGCAGGCCCGCTTCGTTGTCGGCCCAGCCCGATTTGACCTTGACCCAGATTTCCAGGTAGACCGGACCGCCGAACAGCTTTTCCATGTCCAGCCGGGCCTGGGTCGAGACGTCCTTCAGGCGCGCGCCCTTGTTGCCGATGATCATCGATTTATGCGTATCGCGCTCGACCAGGATGGCGGCAAACACGCGGCGCAAGTCGCCTTCCTGCTCGAATTTCTCGATCAATACCGTGCTGGTGTACGGCAGTTCGTCGCCGACAAAGCGGAACAGTTTTTCACGCACGATTTCCGAGGCGAGGAATTTTTCGCTGCGGTCGGTGATGTCGTCCGGCCCGAAGATCGGCTGGTTTTCCGGCAGGAAGCGCTTGATCTCGTTCTGCAGGCCTTCCAGCTGGAAATGCAGCTTGGCCGAGACCGGCACGATGGCGGCGAAGTCGCGCATGGCGGCGACTTTTTGCGCGAACGGCAGCAGCACCGCCTTGTCTTTCACGCGGTCCGACTTGTTGATCACCAGGATGCACGGCACCTCTTTCGGCAGCAAGTCCATCACCTGCTGGTCGGCCGGGCCGAACGTGCCCGCCTCGATCACGTACAGGATCACATCCGACGAGATCAGGGTATTGGTGACGGTCTTGTTGAGCGTCTTGTTCAGCGCATTCGAGTGGCGCGTCTGGAAGCCGGGCGTGTCGACGTAGATGAACTGCGCGTCGGGCACGGTCTGGATGCCGGTGATGCGGTGGCGCGTGGTTTGCGCCTTGCGCGAAGTGATGCTGACCTTCGCGCCGATCAGCACGTTCATCAGGGTCGATTTGCCCACGTT
>Ga0308163_10000287_pt1 | contig 118724 bp, 111 predicted proteins | sample PhyTR1_FD_201037 | JGI IMG/M metagenome (GOLD analysis project Ga0308163, IMG submission 201037) | Phyllosphere microbial communities from UC Gill Tract Community Farm, Albany, California, United States - DLSLT.R1 | ecosystem: Host-associated > Plants > Phyllosphere > Unclassified | place...
TAGCAGCCTCTTTATCTGTTGCTTTTATCAGTGTTATTTTGTTTATTTCTTTGTTTTTTACAGTAGCTTTTATCAATAACCTGATCAGTCAGAAAGAAGAACTTAAGAAATCAAACTCAAAGAATCTCAGATTTAAAAGAAACTATGATCTGTTTAAAAGAGATCTTTTGGATAAAGAAAAGATTGAGTTTTCAGATAAGGACACTTTTTTCGTCGGGAATAAAAACGCTAAACTTCATATTTCTGTGGTTTCAAATCCTTATTGCGGGTTTTGTAAAGGAGCTCATGAGATTGTAGAAGGTTTATTGTTACAGTATCCGGATGAAGTTTCTGCACAGTTGAGGTTTAATTATTCCGGCGGAAAGGCAGATGAAAAATATACTCAGCTCATTTCAGACTTTCTGAATATTTATAAAAATAAATCACAAAATGAATTTTTAAAAACTGTAGGTATCTGGTTTAAGAATAAAGATGAAAGTGAAATAAAAAGAAAATCCGGATCAGGAGATGTACAGGATCTCACCAGTCTTATACAGATGACTGCCGAAAACAGCACAGCGGGACTTACTTTCACACCCGTTTTTATCATTAACGGGTATCAGTTTCCGGATAAATATGATCGTGAAGATATTCATTATTTCATAAGTGAATTGATGGAAGATGAAGATTTTTAAACAAGTATAAATTTTGAAAAAAAAATTCCCTTTTTACCTTCAGCCCGATTCCAAAGACTGCGGACCTACGTGTCTCAGAATAGTCAGCAAACATTACGGAAAAAGTATTTCTTTACAGCAGATCCGTAACCTTTCAGAAACCACAAGAGAAGGAAGCAGTATGCTGGGTCTGAGCGATGCTGCAGAAGATCTGGGCTTCCGTTCTTTGGGCGTGCAGATTGATTTTAATACTTTGGCTGAAGAAGTCCCTTTTCCATGTATTGTCCACTGGAATAAGCAGCATTTTGTAGTGGTTTACAAAATCGATAAAAAAAATATTGTCTATGTTTCAGATCCCAGTTATGGTTTAATTACTTATACCAGAGAAGAATTTATCAAGTTCTGGATCGGCGAAAATGCCAACGAAAATACAGAAGAAGGAATTGCTTTGATTCTTGAGACCACGCCTGCGTTTTTTCAGACTGAGTTTGATGATCAGGAAAGTAAAGCAAGTTTTTCTTTTCTTTCAAAGTATTTATTAAAATACAAATCGTTAATCGTTCAGTTGGCGGTGGGTCTGCTTGCGGGAAGTTTACTTTCTTTGATTCTTCCTTTCCTTACCCAGAGTATTGTGGATGTGGGAATTCAGAATCAGGATCTGAATTTCATTTATCTTGTTTTATTGGCGCAGGTCATGCTTTTTCTCGGAAGAATGGGAATTGAAGTCATCCGAAGCTGGATTTTGCTGCACCTTTCCACAAGAATTAATATTTCCATCATCTCCGATTTCTTCATTAAATTAATGAAACTTCCGATCAGTTTTTTTGATACGAGAATGACGGGAGACATCATGCAGAGGATCAACGATCATCACAGAATTGAGCAGCTTTTGACCAATTCTTCTTTGAACACGTTATTTTCATTGGTTAACTTAATCATTTTCAGCATCGTTTTGCTTTTTTATGATTACAGATTATTTGTCGTTTATCTTGTCGGAGCCGTTTTATATATCGGATGGATCACTTTTTTCCTCGGAAAAAGAAAAGAACTGGATTACAAAAGATTCTCTCAGGTTTCCCAGGAACAGAGCAAAGTCATAGAACTCATCAACGGAATGCAGGAGATCAAAATGCACAATGCCGAAAAGCAAAAACGCTGGGATTGGGAATTTCTGCAGGTTAAATTGTTTAAACTCAGAATAAAATCGCTCTCATTAGAGCAATGGCAATCGGTTGGTGGAAATTTCATCAATCAGATGAAAGATATTCTGGTGAGTTTTCTTTCTGCCAAACTGGTTTTAGAAGGAAATCTTACTTTGGGGATGATGCTTTCGGTTCAATACATTATCGGACAACTCAACAGTCCGCTTTTACAGTTAATTGATTTTATCAAACAGACTCAGGATGCCAAGATTTCTCTGGAAAGACTGGGAGAAATTCACGATAAAGAGGATGAAGAAAATAAAGACGAACAGTACGCCAACGAAATTCCTGAAAAAGATATCGAAATCAGTCATATGTCTTTCAGATACATCGGTTCGGATGTTCCTGTTTTTGAAAATTTAAGTTTAAATATTCCGTACCAAAAAACAACAGCAATCGTAGGAGCCAGCGGAAGCGGAAAAACCACGCTGCTCAAGCTGTTAATGAAATTCTACGAACCCAGCAGCGGAGAAATAAGAATAGGAAACACGCAGATGAAAAATATTTCGCCAAGATTCTGGAGAGATCAGTGCGGTGTTGTGATGCAGGAAGGTTATGTTTTTAATGATACCATCGCCAATAATATTGCTGTAGGCGAAGATTATGTGAATAAAACAAAGCTGCGAAAGGCTGTGGAAATCGCCAATATTAAAGACTTTATCGAAGAGTTGCCATTAAGCTACAACACGAAAATAGGAAACGAAGGACTTGGCGTGAGTGGCGGACAGAAACAGAGACTCTTCATTGCGAGAGCCGTTTACAAATCTCCGGAATATATCTTCTTTGATGAAGCAACAAGCGCTTTGGATGCCAACAATGAAAAGGTAATCATGGAAAATCTGGAACAGTTTTTTCAAGGTAAAACAGCCATTGTGATTGCTCACAGATTATCAACGGTAAAACACGCGGATAAAATTATTGTTTTGGACAAAGGAAAAGTGGTTGAAGAAGGAAATCATGCGGAATTGGTGGCTTTAAAAGGTGAATATTACAGACTCGTTAAAAATCAGTTAGAACTTGGTAGCTAATTAGTATTTAGTAAGTAGAAATTAGTATTTTTATTTCTGCACAATTAATAATTTCTATTTGTTGATGAAATGAAAGAAGAAAATATACTCCATATTAAGTCTAAAAAACTTGCAATACGTATTATTCATTGTTACAAATTTTTGGCAGATAACAAAAAAGAGTTTGTCCTGTCAAAACAGCTTTTAAGAAGTGGAACTGCTATTGGAGCACTCATTGCAGAAAGTAAATTTGCACAAAGTGATAAAGACTTTTTACACAAATTATATATTGCATTAAAAGAAGCAAATGAAACCTTATACTGGCTTGATCTTTTATATGAAACCAGTTTTTTATCAACAGAAGAATTTTCTTCCATTTCAAGAGATGCAACAGAATTGCTAAAGTTATTAATCTCTATAACAAAAACATTAAAATCAAAATAGCTATTTGGGGAAAATTAGGAAGTATCATTTCTAATTTCTAACTGCTAATTCCTAATTAAATGAAAGATATTTTAGACAATATAGAACTCCGCTCAGAGAGCGTTCAGGATATTCTTACAGAACCGCCTCACTGGATGTTCCGATGGGGAAATACGATCATACTGATCATATTACTGCTGGTTTTGGTGATGAGCTACATCATCAAATATCCGGAATTTGTTCCGGCTCCTATTGTGGTGACTTCACAAAATCCGCCTGAGAAAATTGAAGCCCGAAACAGTTCGAAAATCGAAAAAATATTTATTAAAGATCATCAGAAAGTAAAAAAAGGTGATGTTTTGCTTGTTTTACAGTCTACTGCCCATTATCAGGATGTTCTCAAATTAAAGAAAATTGTAGATTCTATGGCTTCAGACAAGCTGCTTTCTTTTCCTGTGAACGAAGTTTCTCACTACAAACTGGGCGAGCTGCAGGGAGATTACAACAGTTTTGCGAAAGCTTTTCAGGACGAGAATTTATTCACCAGATTGCAGCCCTATGCTCCGGAAAATCTTGCGGCCAATCAAAGTATCTCAGAATCAAGAAACAGAATGACCACTCTGAGACAGCAGAGAAATCTTGAAGCTGCAAAAACAGAACTTACCCGCAAAAATTATCAAAGATCACAGGAACTGTTCAATCAGGGAGTCATTGCTGCGGTAGAACTTGAAAACGAAAAACTGAAATATCTTCAGGCGCAGCAAAACTTAGAAAATATCAGTATTTCTCTGTCTCAGATGCAGGAAAGCATCTCGAATCTCAATAAAACAAAAAGCGGAACAGCTATCAATACGGAAAAAGATAAAATTACGTATTCATCCCAGACTTTACAGTTGTTTGAGCAGCTGAGGAAATCCCTTAAGCAGTGGGAACAATCTTATCTCATCATTTCTTCTACCGACGGAATGGCGAGTTTCCAGCAGTTTTTTGGTGAAAATCAATTCGTAAAATCAGGAGATCCGATCGTATCTATTTTGCCGGATCACACCGAGCAATTGGTGGGGAGAATGTCTGTACCGACAGCAAATTCGGGAAAGATTATTCCCGGAGAAAAGGTTTTAATTAAATTAGACAACTACCGTTTTCAGGAATACGGAATCATCGAAGGAAAAGTGCAGAACATCTCTCTTATTCCCGATGACAAAGGAAATTATTACGTGGATGTCGTGCTTCCGAAAGGGCTGAAAACTTCTTACAACAAAACTCTGAAGTTCGATAAAGAACTAAGAGGAAATGCCGAAATTGTAACGCAGGATTTAAGACTGATTGAAAGATTTTTCTATCAGATCAGGAAGCTGTTGGGGTATCAATCGTAAAAAGGCAGATATAACTTGCGATAATAGTTTCCAAAATTCCTCAGCTTCAAGCTATACACAAATTTTTAGCATCCTAAAATAGAAATTATACAAATCAAGGAAAAACAATGGTGGTAATTGCTCATCGATTAAGTACAATAGCAAATTCTGATGAAATTCTGGTGATGAAAGAGGGTAAAATTATAGAACATGGAGATCATCAAGAATTAATTTCAAAAGATTCTGTTTACAAATCTATGTGGGAAAAACAAAGTATTTCTTTACAATAATGTAACAAAATTCAAATTACTTCGTCTAATGGAGAAAAAGCTACGTATGAAATCGCCATGATGTGAAACACCAGCATGGATGAATGTGAAGCCATAACATATGACCTTTAAAAACAATAAAAATCTACATATGAAAAAAGTTTTGATGATTATTTTAGGACTATCCGGTTTGGGTTTGAGTGCTCAGAAAAAGTGGTCTTTGCGAGAATGTGTAGATTATGCTGTAGAGCACAATCTTCAGGTAATTCAAAATCAATATTCAAAACAAATTCAGGATGTTAATTTAAAAATTGCTCAGAAAAACTATCTTCCTTCTGTATCTGCAAACTTCGGAAACAATGTAAGTTTCGGACAGGCTTCTCTGGGTACAGGAAGTATCAGAAATGACGTATTCAGAAATAATGCGAATATCTCTGCAGATATTTTGGTGTACAACAATGGAAGACTGGAGAAAACCACCAGAAAAACACAGTTTGACGTAGAAGCAAGTCAATACGACATTGAAACCATTAAAAATGATATCTCTCTCCAAATTGCCCAGCAATATCTGACCACTTTACTGAACAAAGAGATCGTAAAGATATCTCAAAGTGCGACTGAAAATGCAAAAAAACAATTTGACAGAGCGAAAATAACCACAGAAGTTGGTACAACTGCTCAGACAATTGTTGCAGAAGCAGAAGCAGCTTGGGCAAGAGAAAAACAAAATCTGAAAACTGCCGAAATTAATGTGGGAAGAAGCCTTTTTGCATTGGCACAACTTTTACAATTGCAGGATTATAAAGATTTTGATGTAGAAAATGTACAAATTGGAGATCAACTGAGTCCACAACTTATTTCTGTTGACGAAGTTCTAAATACAGCTTATGAAAATCAGCCACAGATAAAAGCTGCAGAAAGCAGAATAAAGTCTGCCGAAGCGCAAACGGAAGTTACTCGTACAGCTTTTTGGCCAACCTTAACGGCGAGTGTAGGAATCGGAAGTTTTTATAATAATTTATTGAATACCAACAATGTCGGAAGTCCATTGTTTTACGTCAACGAAAAAACAATCTTCAATCAGTACAAAGACAATTTTGGTCAGCAAGGTGGAATTTCTTTAAATATTCCTATTTTTAATAAAGGAATTACGAAGCTTCAGGTGGAGCAGTCAAAAATCAATGAAAGCATTGCCAAAAATTCTCTAGACCAACAAAAACAGGCAGTAAGACAAAACGTTCAGAAAGCACAGTTTGATGTAGATGCCAACTATGAAGTTTATTTAGCTGCAAAAGAAGCCGAAAAAAGCACAAAACTGGCAATGGAATTTGCCGACAAAAGCTATGCTGCAGGAAGAGGAACAATTTATGATCTGAATATTGCCCGAAACAACTATGCCAATGCACAGGGTTCTGTAGAACAGGCAAAATACAATTATCTTTTCAGTTTAAAATTATTGAATTTCTATGCAGGAATTCCACTAAGTTTGTAAAATGTCTATTCAGTCTTTAGAAACATATTTACCCAAAAATACATTAAATCATTTAAAGAACTGGTTTTCAGATCATTCTATCCATATTAAAATTACAAGAAACCGAAATTCTAAACTTGGAGATTACAGAAAGCTTCTGGATCATTCTCATGAGATTACCATAAATTCTACATTACAACCTCAGCTTTTTTTCTTCGTTCTTACGCATGAGCTGGCACATTTGATTGCTTTCGAAAAATTCGGGCGCAGAATTTCTCCGCACGGAAACGAATGGAAACAGACTTTCAGACAAATGCTTCTGGAAAGTATTGAAGTATACGAAGAAGATCTAAGACCGATTATCCTTAAATTTTCAAGATCTCCGAAAGCCAATTTTATGGCATCTCCGGATCTGGTCAAGTACTTTCATATTGAAAACCATGACGATGATGAGATTTTCATAGAGAAACTCAATGCCGGAGATCGCTTCATGTACAGAAACGAAAAGTATTTATTGGAAGGTCTTATTAAAAAAAACTATCTTTGTCTTAATTTAGCTTCAGGAAGAAAGTACTCTTTCAGACCTTTGGCGAGAGTAAAAAAACTCAGTTAAACATGTCAAAATCAGATAAATACTGTGTGATTATGGCGGGCGGAATCGGAAGCAGATTCTGGCCTCTCAGCACACAAAAATTCCCAAAACAGTTTCAGGATATTTTAGGAACAGGCAGAACGATGATTCAGCAGACTTACGACAGAATAAGTAAAATGATTCCTGATGAAAATATATTTGTCATTACCAATAAAGAATATGCAGATCTTTCTCACGAGCAATTACCGGAAATACCGAAGGAGAACATTGTAGGAGAACCTATGATGAAAAATACCGCGGCGTGCAATCTGTATATGGCCAATAAAATTGCGGAAATAGATCCGGATGCAACCATGGTTGTTTTGCCTGCGGATCATTTAATTTTGAAAGAAGATGTTTTTTTAGAGAAATTAGAACTGGCTTTCGAGCAGGCTTCAGCCAATGATTATTTGGTAACCTTGGGAATTACACCTACAAGACCCGATACAGGTTACGGATACATTCAGTTTGTAAATGAAAAAGATTCAGATTATTTTAAAGTGAAAACCTTCACGGAAAAGCCCATCCTTGAGCTGGCAAAAAGCTTTCTGGAAAGCGGAGATTTTCTTTGGAATGCCGGAATTTTTATCTGGAATGTAAAATCGATCTGCCGTGCGTTCGAAGTCCATCTTCCGGAGATGACCCAGCATTTTACTGCGTGCGATTATAATTCCGAAACCGAAAAAAGCTGCATAGAACTTATCTATCCCAAAGTTCAGAAGATCTCTATTGATAACGGAATTCTTGAAAAAGCGAAAAACGTTTATGTCATACCTGCAGATCTTGGATGGAGCGACCTTGGTACATGGACTTCTGTTTTTGAAAACAGTGAGAAAGACGAGAAACAAAATTCTATCAACATAAAAAGTGTCCTCACTTATGAGTCTGAAGGAAATATTATTCATGTGAAGAATAATAACAAAGCGATTGTGATAGACGGGCTAAAAGATTATATCGTGGTAGATACAGAAAAAGTGCTTTTAATCTGCCCGAGAGAACACGATCAGCTGATTAAAGACTATGTTCTGGATCTGAAAAGTCTAAAAAAAGGGGACAGCTTCATGTAAAAAACTGGCATACTTTCTGCCGCATTTTGATTTATGATAAAAAGTATGACAAAGATTAGCTTTACTTTATTCTTTTTAATCGGAGTTTTGGCTTTCTCGCAGGAAAAAAAGAAATTCTTCAATACTCAAAATGTTTTAGCAAGAATTATCCCGAATGACGCTATAGATTTCTGGGCATTGGTTCGCAATAATTATGGTAAAAACGAAGAGCTGAAAACTTCAGGTACAAAGAAAGATTATGTTCCGCAGTTTTCAGGTTTTAATATTACTCCTACAGAAGACAGCTTTTATTATATCGTTTATTCAAAAGGCGGAAAAATAAGTTATATCACTGAAATTGCCGAACTTAAAGATTTTATAGGCAAAATAGATAATGCCGAAGAAGCAGCTCTTTCTGCGGTTTTAGAAGGTTATCTTATCGATGAACAGTTTGTAAACGTTGCAGGAAATTATTACGAAGATAAAACCAATTACTATTTAGATTTGGGAAAAGTAACTTCTAAAGAATGTCCGTACGAGAAAAAGCATTATACGCTTACCGTGAATAAAGCCACTTCGAAAATTTCACAGGTAAAAGAAAATGGAACTTACATTGAACTGTACACCAAAAAATGCCCAAATAATCCGCGTCTTTTAAAGATCGAAAAGAAAGAAGAACCGAAAGATGAACCCAAGAAAAAACCAGCACGAACAAGAAAGTAAAAGCTATGAAACTGAAAGATTAATCCTTCGTCCGATGTCTTTAGAGGATGCAGATCTTATTTTTGAGCTTTACAATATGCCAAAATTTATTAAATTTATTGGTGACAGAAGCATCAGATCACTTGCTGATGCCGAAAATTATATTAAAAATAAATTTCTTCCACAGTTTCAAAAATGTGGTTTTGGCAATTATCTGATTGTTTTAAAAGAAGGAAATCAAAAAATAGGCGGTGTCGGAATTTTTGAAAGAGAAGGTCTGGATATCGTGGATATTGGGTTTTCTGTTTTAGAAAGATTTGAAGGAAAAGGATATATGTATGAAGCTGCCCAAAAGGTACAATCGATTGGTATGCAAGATTTCGGACTCAAAAAACTATCCGCAATTACAACGAAAGATAATTTTTCTTCCCAAAAATTAATCGAAAAATTAGGTTTAAAATTCCAAAAATACGTCACGCTCCCCAATGAAACTGAGGAATTGATGTATTACGAAACGGAATAATCTGTAGTTCTTTTGTCATTCTGACGAAGGAATAATCTCACAAAATCAATCACTAACAAGAAAGAGATTGCTTTTTACCTCTTTTCAATTAAAGCGCTCAGATTTTAACCAAAATTGCATTTAAGAAGGCTTGGTTCAGATTCTCTATCGGAATGACAAGTTCACTGCTTAATTAATGATAAATTATCCTTCCAAGATCTGTTCGGCAGCCGTTTTAGATGTTACTTTATCAATAACTCTTGTGCAAATTCCTTTTTCATCAAAAATAAAAGTTGTTCTCACGATTCCCATATAGGTTTTTCCGAAAGTTTTCTTTTCCTGCCAAACTCCGAATTTCTCGATAATATCTCTGTTTTCATCGGCAATTAAGTCATAAGGAAAAGCAAATTTAGAATGAAAATTCTTTTGTTTTTTCACCGAATCTCCACTGATTCCCAAAAGCTGAAATCCTGCTTTTTCAAGTTGAGCATAATTATCGCTCAGATTACAGGCTTCCACAGTGCAGGTTGGTGTATTTGCTTGTGGATAAAAGAAAACAATAAGCTTTTTTCCAATTAAATTTTCCGAATTTACCGTTTCGCCTTCCTGATTCGTTCCTTCAAAATTGGGTAATTTATCTCCTACTTTCAACATAATGATTTATTTTTGTTCAAATTTAATGGTTTAAATGACAAAAAAGCAAAGAGCTGATCTTATTCAGATCGAATTAGAGAAATTATATCCTACCGTTCCCATTCCTTTGGAACATACAGATCCTTTTACCTTGATGGTTGCCGTGGCGCTTTCTGCGCAGACTACAGATAAAAAAGTGAATCAGGTAACTCCGAATCTATTCAAAGTTGCAGGCACACCCGAAAAGATGGCTTTACTTGAGGTACACGAAATCAAAGAACTTATCAAGGAAATCGGACTATCCAATACGAAAGCTAAAAATCTGAAAAGAATGGCAGAACTTCTCTTGGAAAAACATAACGGAATTGTACCCCAAACTTACGAAGAACTGGAAGCTTTGCCTGGAGTTGGACATAAAACTGCTTCTGTAGTAATGAGTCAGGGTTTCGGATTTCCAGCTTTTCCTATCGATACGCACATTCACAGATTAATGACACAGTGGAAGCTCACTTCCGGAAAAAACGTTGTAGAAACCGAAAGAGACGCCAAAAAACTCTGGAAAGAAAGCGTCTGGAATAAACTTCATCTGCAGATCATTTTCTACGGAAGAGAGTATTCTCCTGCAAGAGGAAATGGTGAGAAAGATTATCTCACCAAAATGTTGTTTGAAAAGTAGCGTTTTTTTATTTTTCTTTATCCATCAGTTCTTTTATTTTTTTTTCTTCCCAGTCTCTCCCGAGTATAAAAGCCGGCATAAAAATACTGAACCCATGCACTGCCAAACCGATTCCCCAGACGAAAGGAAGCGAAAGAAGATCCCATTCCCAAAAAACTTCTCCGGGATCCGGATCTATAGCTTTTGATGCAATGATGAAGACATTCACAAAAAAAAAGACCATTGCATGAATGTAAAAACCTTTGATTTTTTTCATTCTTTTCTCCGCTTCTCTGTATCGAAGATGCTGTTCTCTGTTATTTTCCATAGCGTTGATTGTTTTTTTCTAAAATTTCTTTAATTTTCTTTTCTTCCCAGTTTTTTCCGATAGCAAAAACGCTCATTCCGTGTGATGCCACACCAATTCCCCACCCTAACATTGGCCAGTAAAACCATAAATTTTTAGGGGTTGAAATTAAATTAAGAATCACCAGAAAAGGAATGACAATGCAGTAAGAAATTAAATTTCCATAGAAACCTTTAATCTCTTTTACCCGTTTCTGAGCTCTTTCGTAAGCTTTATCTTCTGTATCTATATCTACACTTACAATGTTGGGTTTTTCGGATAAAACAGGCAGTTTCACCTTAAAATAATCTTCAGACTTTTCGATAAAAACATTCTTCTTCGTAAGCAAAGAATATCGCTGTACAATATTTGCCAAGCCAATTCCTGCACTTTCTTTCATTTGCTCTCTCGTCTGCAGGTTGTTTTCTATGCACAAAATATCGTTTTCTGAAAACACTTTAATGAATAACGGTTTTGACGAGGTTGCAAAATTGTGTTTAATGCAATTTTCCAAAAGCAGCTGAAGGGAAAGCGGAACTACAAATCTTCGCAAGTCTTCTTTTCTTACATTGAATTCAAAATCTACACTGTCTTCAAAGCGGGTTTTCAGCAATTGACAATATGTTTTGGCAAACTCGATCTCATCTTCCACTGTTACCAGTTCTTTATCTTTCTGTTCCAAAACATATCGGTAAATCTTTGACATTGAGGCGGTAAACTTCTGAGCCTGATTTGGATTTTCATCAATTAATGAACTTAAAACATTCAAAGAATTAAAAAGAAAATGAGGATCTAGCTGATTTTTGAGGCTTTCAAACTGTGCATTGGCAGATTTCGCAATCAGTTTCTGCTCCACCACTTCTTTTCGCGAAGTCTTCTTGAGCTCTTCCATAAAACCTCTTGCGTGGAGGAATGTAGAAATAAGCAGGGCGATATTGATGGTAAACCAATTGATAAAATTATACCTTCCGGAAAAATACTCCTGGGTAGAAACTGCTTTCTGAAAGACTACAAAATTCATATAATTACAGAAATATACCAGAATGGTATTGGCAATTAAAATGGTAACAATACTTATAGCTGCTCTTTTTGTAGTTGCCTCAGACCAAGGAAATCTTTTATTAAGAAAAGTATTTATCATTCCGTTTCCGGCACCCAAAACGAAAGAATACATAAAGGAAATAAGCACCGTGAGCATAAAGTTTTCCAGCGTTTTTTCACTGGTAAAAGCAAAAAAGAAGAAAAGCGAAGTTCCCAGCGAAATCCAGAATAGTATGATTATATCTTTACGTTTCATATATAAGTAATTATTGTTTTAAAGGTCATATGCAATCAGTGAATCGGCTTTTTATATCTATGTTTTCTATATTATCGCAATTTCATATGCCACTTTAAAGACTCAAAAGTAGACGAAATTATTTTGAACGAAAACTATTTCCTGACGAAAGGTCATTTTTCAAAGCTCAACCGTCAAAAAGACAACCTTCCGGAGAAGGTTTCTCATTATTTTTTTATTTTGAAGCCTGTTTTATAAAATATTCTGCTTCAGATTTTCCCCAATTCGGATCCAGATCACTTTTTGGCTGATAAGAATTGAATTTCTCTAAAGCCTGCTTAAAAAGTTCAATTCCTTTCTCTTTACTTCCTCCATACTGTTCCGGTGTGAAATAGATATCTTCAGCTTTAATTAAAGCAATTCTTGGGTTATTGGAATCTGTTTTTTCTGCCATTGTTAATTGCTCTGTTGCCTTCGTCCCAAAAGTCATGAATCTTTCCATAGGATTGACCATCATTTTTAATGAATAAATCATCTTTTGCAAGAGCATAATTTCTGCATTTTTTTCTACATTCTGAGCTTCATCAACATATTTCTGAGCACGGTCTGCAGCATCATCCAGTCCGTCTGTTTTTCCTTCGCGCATCTGAATTCTACCTTTCTGAATATAGGAATAAGCTGCATAATAAGCAGGCTGCCATTTTCCTTTTTCTTTATCGGCAATTCGCTGAAAATCGTTTGCCAAAGCCTGGAACTCTTCTGCGGTCTGTACAGTCTCGATTTTAGCGATTTTTTCTTTCATTACTTTTTCATAAGTGGTCTGAGCAAAAGATACTAAGCTAAACAGAACTAAAGCAAAACTTAAAATTTGTTTTTTCATGATTTTATATATTTAAGGTTAAATTATTTGAATAAGATTTATAAATTATTATTAATTGCATCCTGAGTTTTATCTACCCCGAAACTGATAAACAGCCCCACAAAAACAAAAGTATTAACAGGCGGAACCACCGCAGAATTTCTGCTGCCATTTTGTGAAAAATTATATCCGTACACATTTTTCGTTCCTAAAACGTTTGAAATACTCAGCACCAGGATCGTAAAAGCTTTCGCATCTTTTTTGCCTAAATTCGGAAGATAATTGAAGCTTACATTTAATGCATTGTAATCTTTCAGTTTCCCCCCGGTACGAATAATATTCATCTGGTCTTGCGTAACAATATCGTAATAAGGTCGTCCTCTTGCGTAAGTATAAGAAAGATTAACCCCCGTTTTCCATTTCGGAATAAATCTTTTGGCAACAGCAGAAATGGTGTGTTCTGATGCAAAATTTGGCTTCAGACTGAAAGGATAATTCAGAAAATCTCTTTTAGAATCCAAAAATGAATAACTGATCCAGTAATCAATATTGTCGAATGTTTTTTTGTCACGCCAAAACAATTCTACTCCTTTTGCAAACCCGTTTCCGTTATTGTTGAACGCGGTTTGTATCTGTTGATTCTGATTACTGTTCGTATTTATACTTTGTGTTTTAATCAGCTCGTCATATTTCTTATAAAATGCTTCAAATCTTAAACTGCGACCATCTGTTGCTCTTTGGATCTGAAAAATATAATGCTGTGATTTTTGAAAATCTAAATTTGCAGACGAGTTAATGTATTTACTTTCAGGGTTTTGAAAGAACAAACCGTACGCGAAAGAAGTCGTCCAGTTTTTTGCCAACCGATAAGCCAAAGCAAAACGGGGCGCAATATTATTTTTATTTAAATAAGAAGAATTTTCTGCACGCAATCCTATTTTTGCCGACAGATAATTGCTGAAACCTAAGTCTGTTTCCATAAAAGCTGAGGAAATAAGATCGGTATAATTTTTATTGACTGTACCAGCGTGTAATTTTTCCTGAGCATAATTTAATTCAAAACCACCTCGCAAAGCACTTATTTTATTTATTTTCCGGTCTACCACCGTTTTAAAATTGATATAATTTCCATCATTCAGAATTTGTGATTCACCAGATTGAATATCGTTTTGTTCTGTAGAAAATTTTAAATCTGACTGATTATAAGAATATGAAGTTCCTGCATTGAAAAGATATTTCCCGAATTTTTGCTTGAAAGACATATTGTGATAGGTATTTTTTCCTTTTAGTTTTACCAAAGAAAAATCATATTTGGGTTCTAAGCTTTCTGATCTAATCCCAATGCTATTGGTATCAAACTTTCCGTAATATTTAAAAAAACCTCCGGATTTAGTTTTGATTCTAAAATTCGCATCTCCGTTGAAACCACTGGGCGCATCTGTAAAATCTGCATTAAAATTGAAAATCCGCTGCATCAAATTCAGATCAGAATATCCCAAAGAAGCACCATAAGAGGAGTTTTTATCATGGCTTAGTTTCTGAAAACTTCCGTTTAAAAAGATAGGAGACAGTGCAAAATCGTATGAACTCTGATCTGGGAGATCTACACTTTCCAACATTAAAGCACCCGATAAAGCTTGCCCGTACAGAGCAGAATATCCACCGCTGGAAAAAACATTTCCTTTAAAAAGAGAAGTATTGAATCGGTCTCTGCCTGCAATGCCGGGAACGGAATTTGAAAAATAATTGTTGATAAGGCTTCCGTCCATAAAAATTTTGGACTCGGCTCCCGTTCCGCCGCGCACAAAAAGTCCTTCGGTCTCCCCTACTTTCTGAACACCCGGAAGAAAATTTAAGGCAGAAGAAATCTGTCCGTTGGCTCCTGCTGTAGTATAAATATCGATAGGTGAAAGCAGCGCGGTCGCTCTTTTTTTATCACTTGCTTCTATAGATCCGGCAGAAACTACAACAGCGTCTATTTCGTTGATCTGTTCTTTTAATTCTGCATTAACCTGTTGATCTTTATCTTCAATATCAATCTCTTTTTCGATGTCGTTGTACTTCGCATGGGCAAATGTTAACTTCTGTAGTCCTTTTTCTGAAGTCTCGAAAGAAAAGTTTCCATTTGTATCTGTTGTTGCTCCATCGTAACTGTTTTTTAAAGTTACGTTCACCTCCGGAATTCCTTTGTTCTTAAAAGTTACTTTTCCTGAAATTTTTACCTGAGCAAAATTCAGAATAGAGAAGAAAAAAGAGAAGAAAAATAATGAATTTGTTTTCATAGCTGTATTAATTCGGATCAAAAATATGATGAATTTTTACTGTTCTATATTTTTTGTTGCTGACCTGTAGAATTCGGAATCTGAATCGTTTTTTTGATTTTCTGTAATGAGTATCCGGTTTATTTATCACGCTGAATTTTAACACAAAGCCTGAAAAGATTTTTTTTCAGGTATAAAAAAAGATGTCAAAATTTTTAGAATTCTGACATCTTCATCCCAAGAAAGGTGTTTACCCTCACTTACTTTAATGAATTGGGATACAGAAATCTACCCACATTTTGCCTTCAGGATGTTCCTTAAAATTTGAATGGTAAATCTCAAAAGGAAATGCTTTTCTGGTTGAATAGCCATTTTCATTCATCCACAGAAATAAAGACACCCACGATTGTTCAAAATCAGCAAGGGTAACTTCTCCGCTTCCAACGATAAATTTTCCATTTTCAATCGTTTCAGGAAATACTTCTCCTTCTTGTTTTTCCATTTTTTCATTGAGAAGCATACTGGCGTGAATTCTCACTTTATCTGCTGCTGTCACTTTAAAACTATCATGATAAACAGAAATCATTTTTACATTCTCGCGAGGGAATAACTGTTTTTCCTTTGCCCAATCAATCAAAAGATTAAAAGAAGATTCTACATTTGCGATACCAAGGCTCATTACTGCAGCCAGATTCATGTCCGGAAGTTGCGTTACTTTAATTTTTAAATTCATTGTAGTCCAGTTTAAGAGGTTTTCTATGTTGCAAATGTATCGGTCAAAAACGGGCTCTACTTGTCCGTTCTTGCTTTGTATCTGAGAAATAGTATGAAATTTTTCCGGACTGCGTTTTCTAAATTCGGAAGGAGATTTTCCGTAATATTTTTTAAATGCTTTATTAAAATCTGAATGACTGGAGAATCCCAAATCCAGATAAATATCTTTTACTGATATATTCTTTCGCAATGAAAGGTAAAATGCGCTTTTTTCTATTCTTTTTCTAAAAATATAATGCTGCAATGTCTCTCCGATAATCATTCTGAAAATTCTGTGAAAGTGAAACGGCGAATAGGCTGCGATTGCCGCAACTTTATCCAGGGTAAGTTCGGTATCAAGATTGTTATCTATATACTGAATGATTTTGACCATTCTTTTTTTATACTCTTTCAAGACATTTTTTTGCAAAGGTATCAAGATAATTTCAGGACGATTTGTCTTTTATTGCTATTTGCAGAACCAATTTCAAATCATCAACTGTGCTGAATTGTTATTAAATTTAAAATTTACAACATTTAAATATTAATTTATGAAATTACAAACCTTAACATTATTGGCAGGTTGTGCTTTATTTGCAGCATCATGCAGTTCAAGTAAAACGTACAGTATTTTATCAAAAAGCGGAACTAAAACAGGCGGAACTGCAAAGTTTACCCAAAAAGGAAATCAGGTAACGATGGATCTGCAGGTCACTCATCTTACTCCCGGAATTCATGCGGTACATATTCATGAAAAAGGAGACTGCTCGGCTCCTGATGCTTCTTCCGCAGGAGGACACTGGAATCCAGGAAAACATGACCACGGACAGTGGGGCAAAGGAAGTTTCCATAGGGGAGATATCGGAAATCTTGAAGCCGATGCTGACGGAAATGCCAAACTTACCTTTAAAACCGACAAATGGTGTTTAGATTGCGTTGAAGAGTCTAAAAATATCATGGGAAAAGGGATCGTCATTCATGCTGAAAAAGATGATTTTATGACGCAGCCTACAGGAAATGCAGGAGGAAGAGTGGGGTGTATAGAAATTAAATAATTTTACTTTCATAAAGCAAAGAGCGGCGCTAATCTTTCGATTGGCGCCGCTCTCCATTTTATACTGCATTATCCTTTTGCTTTCATTTCAGCAATGATATTCATCGCTTCCTGAAGGTACGTATCTTTTTTAAGATTTTTGATCCACATCTCAGATTTTTTCTTGAATGCTTCATCTTTTTTCTCTCTTTCGATTTCGGACGGATACATGGAGAATTTCAATCCGTTTTCAAATTTCGTTAATGCCTTGAATTTTTCAACCTGAGCTTTTCTCTGCTTCATGAGTTCATTAAACTTATTGATATTCAATGTAATGGTTTCTTCCTTATCCAGTTGCTCTCTCCATTGTGCAGATTCTAATAACAGTTGATAATTCTTATTCTTAGCCATTCTATCGTTACTCGATTTTTCTAAAGCTTTTACATCAAAATAACTTAATTTCTGATAATTTGAACTAGGGATTTTGTCCCAAGCTAAAGCAAAATCGTCATACCTCTCTCCTACTTCAGCATACGTAAAGAAATCTTTCATCTGAATATCAGAAACAATACCTTTTCTTTGGTTAGATTCTCCACTTATTCTGTAAAACTTCTGAATCGTTAGTTTCAGTGATCCGAAATCATCTTCTGTATTTAAGAATCTGTTCAGGTCTACAAATGTCTGCACTGTTCCTTTTCCGAAAGATTGAGGGGAACCAACAATGATTGCTCTTCCGTAATCCTGCATCGCTCCTGCCAAAATCTCTGAAGCGGAAGCCGAAAGCTCATTTTGCATCACCACCAAAGGTCCTGTCCAGATTGGCGTTTCCTGTTTATTTTTTAAAGTCTGAATTTTTCCGTTACTGTCTTTTACCTGTACATACGGACCTGCATTCATGAAAAGCCCCATAATGTCACCTACTTCCGTCAAAGAACCGCCTCCGTTGTTTCTAAGATCTAAAACGATTCCTTCAATACCCTGAGCTTTTAGTTTTACGATCTCGTTTTTAATATCATCAGAAGCATTTCTTCCTTTCTCATCTTCAAAATCTGCATTAAAACTAGGTAAATTGATGATTCCGTATTTCTTGCCGTTTGGAGAGTTTACGATAATGCTTCTTGCAAAAGTATCTTCAATGGCTACTTCCTCACGGATCATGGTAACCTCTACAATGGTTTTATCTTTTTTCTGAACGGTTAAAGTAACGGGAGTTCCTTTTTCGCCTCTTATTAATCTTACGGCTTCATCAGAAAGCATTCCTACTACATTTACATGATCTTCATTTGGTTTGGATCTTACTTTCAGAATTTTATCTCCTTCAGATAGCTTTTTAGATTTCCAGGCAGGAGCACCAATAGATAACGCTCCTAAGTAAAGATTCCCTTTTTTCTCCTGAATAATTGCACCAATTCCGATCACTTTTCCTTTAAACTGGGTATCGAAATCTTCTTTGTCTTTCGGAGAATAATAATTCGTGTGAGGATCGAAAACTTCTGTATAAGCATTCATATAGACCGTAAACCAATCCATTTTCTTTCTTTTTTTGAATCTCGTAAAGGTCTCTTTTACCAGATCTTTTACCTCATCCGTCGCTTTTGTAAGCTTTTGCTGAGGAGAAAGAACTTCAAGTTTGATGGTGTCTTTCAGTTTATATTTCTGTACAGAATCTTTCTTTTCCTTCTGAGCATCTTCTTTGCTGTTCATCGATTCAATCTCCTGCAGAATATTGTACTTGATGAATTTTTTCCACTCGTTGTACTGTTCCTGCTTATCTTTCGGCACGTTTTTAAGCTTAGATTCCAACGTTAAAGTTTCATCTTCTTCCAGATTAATCGGCTTATTGAAAATCTCCTGCGTCATTTTATCAATCTCATCCACTCTCTGGTATAATCTGTCCACGGTAAGTTTGTAGAAAGACAAATCTCCTACATTCAGATAATCATCCAGCTTGGTTTCATGTTTGCCAAATTCTGACATATCAGACTGAAGAAAATATCTTTTTCCGGGATCGATCATCTCCAAATAATGCTTGTAAACATCTTTTGAATAGGCATCGTTGATGGGTTTTGGACTGTAGTGTAAATAAGAAAGGGTGTTTTTAACGCTCACCATTATCGTCTGCATTTTCTCATCGTCATCCTTTGGCGAGTTGAAACAAAACATGAGACTGGTTAATGGAATTAGAAGTAGAAATTTATTTAGTTTAAAATTTTTCCACATAAATCTGTATTGTATATTATTAAGTTTAAAAAAATCATTTAATAAGTAGCATTTCTTAAATGACTGTTACAAACTATCAAATTTAATACCTTATTTATTAATATCGAATAGTTTTGAGTAATTTTGTTAAAATTTACAATTTATTATGGAAAGACCACTTATTCTGGTAACCAATGATGATGGGATTACTGCACCGGGAATTAGAAACCTGGTAGAATTTATGAACGAGATCGGTGAAGTGATCGTAGTGGCGCCCAATTCGCCACAAAGCGGAAAAGGACACGCTATTACCATTAATTCAACGTTGAGCTTCGAAGAAGTACATTTAGAAGGTCCTCAAAAGGATTTCTCATGCAGCGGAACTCCTGTTGACTGCGTAAAAATGGCTTTAGACAAAATTCTTCCGAGAAGACCGGATCTTGTAGTTTCCGGAATCAATCACGGCGCCAATTCTTCAATCAACGTAATTTATTCGGGAACAATGTCAGCAGCAGTTGAAGGTGGTGTAGAAGGTCTTCCTTCCATCGGCTTTTCTCTTCTGGATTTCAGTTGGGAAGCAGATTTCACACAGGCAAAAGAATATATTCAGAACATCGTAAGAAAAACTTTAGAAAACCCGATGCCTAAAGGAGTTGTTTTGAATGTAAATATTCCTAAATTATCGAAAGAAGAAATAAAGGGAGTGAAAATCTGCAAGCAGGCGAATGCAAAATGGGAAGAAAGCTTTGATGAGAGAGTCAATCCGCATGGTAAAAAATATTACTGGTTAACAGGATATTTCAACAATATGGATGAATCTGAAGATGCTGACGAAACTGCTTTGGCAAACGGATATATCTCTATTGTACCTGTAAAGTTTGATATGACTGCTTATGAGTATATGAATACACTGAATGAAGTGATGAAGTTTGATTAAGTTATTTCCCACAGATTTCACAGATCTTCACAGATCAATACGTTATAGAATCTTTGTGAAACTTTGAATGAATGGGAATTTCAAAAACTTTTTTTGCCACGAATACACGAATTATAATTAAAACTAATCAAAATTCGTGTATTCGTGGCAATTTAATATTTAGAGAGCTGTGCTAATCTGTGCAATCTGTGGGAAATTTCTTTAAAACAAAACCTTGTCATCTTTTCTCAGTTCTTCCAGATATTCGATCTTATCATCTCTGTAAAAAATTCGTGTATTCGTGGCAATCGTATTTTTCAGAGCTCTGTGCAAATTTGTGCAATCTGTGGGACATTTTTTAAAACAAAACCTTGTCATCTTTTCTCAGTTCTTCCAGATATTTAATTTTATCATCTCTGCAAAAAATTCGTGTATTCGTGGCAATCGTATTTTTCAGAGCTCTATGCAAATCTGTGCAATCTGTGGGACATTTTTTTAAAACAAAACCTTGTCATCTTTTCTCAGTTCTTCCAGATATTTAATTTTATCATCTCTGTAAAAAAGATTCATCGTTTCGAATGGGATCATTTTTAAATCTTTATTCACAATATGAACACATGATTTCTTTACCGCACGAACGTCAAAATCATAAGCATCCATAAAATTCATGATGATGATTCTGAAAAGATTATCATAATCCAGATTCGGAGCAGAAACTTCTGGAAGACAGCATAATAATTGATTTACTTTTGGCTGTACTTTATCCACAGAAATTCCTGTACTAAAAATATCCAAAAGTTGCATCTGCAATCCTGCATCCTGCTCGTAGACAATTGTATTTTTGGTTTCATTATTCAGTAAATCAGCCGGATTGATGTATCGGGTTAAAGGAATAGTTTCACCTTCAAGTTTCAAAATATATCCCATTGCCAGAGAATCCGGATTACACGGAACAGGAATAATGTCATCTGAGTTAAGCAGCGGGAATTGGTTTAGAATTTCCTGACGGACTTCTGTAAGGGTAATTTTTTCATGCGCAGAATCTTCACGGTTTCTACCCGCAACCTCAACAGGCTGAAAAGTAATTCCACGGACGCATTTCTGTTTTAAAGCAAAATCAATCAGCTTCCCGATTTCATCAATATTCTTTCCTTTCTGAAGAACAATAACGAGTGTAGTAGAAAGATTTAATTCATTTAATTTTTCCAAAGCTTTCATCCGGACGTTCGTTAAATCTTTGCCTCTGAAATCTTCCAAAACCTCGGGCTTAAAAGAATCAAACTGAAGATAAATCTCAAATTCCGGAGCGTAAGTTGCCAGTTTTTCTGCAAAACCCGGATCATTCGCAATACGAATTCCGTTAGTGTTCAACATCAGATGTTTGATGGGCTTTGTCTTCGCAATATCCATTATCCTGAAAAACTCCGGATGAATGGTTGGCTCGCCTCCGCTGATCTGTACAACATCCGGCTCTCCTTCGTTGGTAACGATGGTATCAAACATGGCTTCAATCTGTTCCAGAGTTCTGTGACTTCCGTAATGCGGTGAAGACATGGCGTAGCAGGTGGGACACGTCAGATTACAACGGTCTGTAACTTCCACAATCGAAAGACAACTGTGCTGCTCATGATCTACACACAAACCGCAATCGTAGGGACAGCCATATTCTACATCTGTCCCGAAATGAACAGGCATTTCTGATGCCTTATTGTAATTTCTGATGTTTTTGTAATACTCAACATCCGAAGCGATCATTGTCTTGAAAAAACCATGATCCGGACATCTTTTGGTCATAAAGACCGATTCGTCTTCAATAATAATCTTCGCTCCTACCCTTTTCAGGCATTCCGGACAAAGACTGATCGTATAATCGTAATAGGTATAATTTCTTACTGGCATAATTTCAATTTTTACATTCCTCCGCAAACCACTCCGCTTATCAAACCGCAAATTAACATCGAAATAAGCACCGTTAACCAAAACTGTTTCAGGGAAAATTTCTTATCGCTGTTAGATTCATAGATCAGCTTTACAATTACTGTAACCACTAGCGAAATCACAAATGCTACTGCTAAAATTATCAAAATAATCATCGCGACCAAGCCTTCTAAACCGCCAACTTCCAAAATTGTTAATGTCTTCATATTGTAACTGTGTTTTTGGTTTTCATTAAATATATCGTTTTTCTTATCGCATAAATGTAGTACAATATTACTACCAGGCAAACTATTTGTATGGTTCCCAGATTTCCGATAATCTCAATTTTAGGTTTAATAAAATCTAAAAGAAATCTAAATGTAAAGTAGCTCAACATAAAAAGCTGAAATAGAAATCCTGACGGATATTTGTCTTTTTTAGCAATCATCTTCAGTTCAAACCACATGAAAAGCAAAAATGCAATTTCGTAAAGCGCTACAGGATGCCGTAAATATTCATCACCGAGATGCATCCCGAATATAGAATCTGTAGGCAAACCATAGGTTTCTTCGTGAATTCCGGTAAGAAAACAGCCTATTCTCCCGATAATAATGGCTACAATAAGAGGGAAAACAATTAAATCTCCCGTACTTTCTTTGTGATTCACTATTTTCTTTGCCAATTCTACTCCAAGTAATCCAAACGCCAATCCGCCAACAATGGTGTTATTCGTCCAGAATTTTTTTAAGCTAAAACTTTCAAATAAACTCTGTGGATTTTCTAAATTTCCTATCATTTTTGAACCTAATAACGCTCCTGCCGTTGCGCCGATAAGAATTGCCGCCGAAATATTAAAAGAAAGTTTTTCCGGAGATTTTCTTTTCAGATAAAAATAATAGCGCATCCCGAGAAATATCCCAAGAGTTTCAAAAACGGGGTGTGCAAGAACTGTTTTGCCAAAAATCTGAAATGTAAAAGGAAAATCCATCGATTCAAAAGTAGTATATTTCAATTGATGATACACAATTTTTTAATTTTTCCCACCGATTTCACAGATTTTCACAGATCATAGCGCCAAAAGGCTATTTTCTATGTCTTCGCTTATGCTTCTTTCTTTTTAATCTTTTTACTTTCCTGTTACTTTTATAAATACCGTTTATTATTTGAATTAATTGACAAATCAACCTAATAGCAACCTATAAAACCTGTACAACTTTATCAAGATCAAAATTTTCTATATTCATAAAATTTAATAAGAGCAAACGCCAACCGTATTATGTTTTTAATAAATGTTGCAAAAGATCAAAACTTCATTTTTTTTAAAGTGTTGATTACTTATTATTTATATATGAAAATTCTTGAACTCTCCAATAACCTGGTTGTCTTAAATATTCCATAAAATCTATATCTTAAACTCATCTTTTAAATCTTTTCCCTACTTTTATTTAAAATAATTTCCAAATTATGCGAATAGAAAATGATATAAAGCTGGGTTTTAAAGACGTGATGTTCCGTCCCAAACGTTCAACCTTAAAATCCCGTTCAGAAGTAGACCTCGAAAGAGAATTTACCTTCAGACATACCAAAAAGAAATGGAAGGGAACACCCATTATTGCAGCCAATATGGATACAGTGGGAACTTTTGAAATGGCAGTAGAATTGGCAAAAGATAAAATCATTACGGCGGTACACAAACATTATTCTGTTGAAGAATGGGCATCATTTTTAAATTCTCAGCCGGAAAGCATGTATCAATACATAGCATTAAGCACGGGAACCGGAAAAGCTGATGAGGAAAAAATAAAAACCATTCTTGATCAACATCCTAAAATTGAATTTCTATGTATAGATGTTGCCAACGGATATTCTGAACATTTTGTACAATTTGTAAAAAAAGCACGAGAAAATTTTCCTGATAAAATCATCATTGCCGGAAATGTGGTAACTGGTGAAATGGTGGAAGAACTTCTTCTGGTGGGTGCAGATGTTATTAAGGTAGGAATTGGTCCCGGTTCGGTTTGTACAACCAGAGTAAAAACCGGAGTAGGCTATCCTCAACTTTCAGCGATCATAGAATGTTCTGATGCTGCACATGGTCTGAAAGGTCATATTATCGCAGATGGCGGCTGCAAAGTTCCGGGCGATGTGGCGAAAGCTTTCGGTGGCGGTGCAGATTTTGTAATGCTCGGCGGAATGTTTGCCGGTCATGACGAAAGCGGCGGCGAAATGGTAGAAGAAAACGGAAAAAAATACAAGCTGTTCTACGGAATGAGTTCTAAAACAGCAATGGATAAACATTCCGGAGGTGTTGCAGAATACAGAGCTTCTGAAGGAAAAACGGTGAAAGTTTCTTATAAAGGTTCGGTTTCCGAAACGGTGAAAGATATTTTGGGCGGAGTAAGATCAACCTGCACTTATGTGGGTGCTTCTACCTTAAAAGAACTGTCAAAAAGAACCACTTTTATCCGGGTACAGGAACAGGAAAATCAGATTTTTAATGACTGAATCTATAAAAATAATTATTGCTTTACAACGAAACAAAAAACATCAATACGGCCCTGAACCCTTATCAATAAAGGATTATTGTATTTAGAGGGTTTGTTGGGGGTTATCTTTTTTGGCATTATTTACTATTTTGCTTCTCTTTGTACTATAGAAACACAAATATACGGACACACGAATGACTGAAAAGTTCCCCCAAATACTTTCCGTAAGGATAGTATTTGGTTTTTATAGGCATATCTATTCTTCTTTGTCAATTAAAATTTTCAAACTCATTCCCCAATATTTGCGATTAATTATCTTTTCAGGTCTTTTCATTTTATACAAATTACTGTTTGATAGATTCAATGATACCCTTTAAGATCCAGAAGATTTTTATTTATAAAAAAAAACGGAAGTATTTCTCTTTTGTGAATTCATAAATAAATGATGATTGAATATTTTTAAAGAACAGCTTACGAATTTCATCGGAACTTCGTGAATCTTCTGAAAATAATATTGTTATATGGTTTTTATTTTGTGATAAAGCTATTTTTCAATCTTTAAATCAAAGATATTTAATTTAAAGTATTAATTTTACAGAATAATACAGGATTCTTTTAAAGATATAATACTTAAGTCCGTGCATTTAGTAAGAAATTAACCTGCCATCAATATATAAAAAGCATTAAAAGTCTTTGCCTAAGCTCCTGTGTTCACTTACCTTATTAATTATCATACATTTAAATCGCCGCTACAAAAAATGAATAGCATAAAATCTTTGAAAGTATTATTATTCGTATTTATTTTTTTTAGCTATTCGCTGCCTGCTCAAAGTAACAATTCTGCCATAGATCCTTTAATTAACGAGACTACTCAATTATACATGGATGGAAAAACTTCTGAGCTTATCTCATCATCCAGAAAAATCATTAAAATATCTGACAGTCTGAAGTACGAAAAAGGTCTGAGTCTTGGCTACTATTATTTAGCAACGTATTACTATGATAATGCAAAATTCAGAGAAAGCCTTAAATACGCAAAAAAAGCAAACAGTTATACTCGGTATTTAGGTAGGGATCAAACACATTCAGCGAAAATTTCTAGTTTATTGGGAAGCAACTATTTGCTTCTGGAAATGTATACGCTCTCTTCAAAAAACTACCGTGATGCGCTGCATATTCTTAAAAGTAAATCCAAAGAAAATATTACAGACTCGCTTACTGAAGGCATGATCTATTCTAATCTGAGTTATCTTTATGAAAACATAGGTTTAAACGATTCTATGTACTATTACCTTAAAAAAGAAAAAGCAATTCTCAAAAAAACACACTATAAAGATGCTTTTATAGAGAAAGGATGCTCCTGTTTAGGATTCGGAAACTATTATCTCAGCCAGAATAAGACAGATTCTGCGAGATATTATTACCAAAAATCATTAGAATTCTTTAAGAACAAAAAACATCCCTGCAAAATTGAATCTTTTATAGGTCTGGGAAATTTGTACACCCGGGAAAAAAAATATAAAAAAGCACACAATTTCTACGATAACGCTGAAGATGGCTTCGAAAACGGTAATTTTCCCGATATCCAATGCGGGCTTTATAAAAGTATATCCGAACTTTACATCGCAGAAGGAAATGCCGCCGAAGGGAAGCGTTATCAGGATCTCTATTCGAAAGCTTATAAAGAACTTAATGACAGAATAAAAAAAGAAAGAGATACGGTGATGAGTGAGGTAATGAATCAGGAGAGAATAAGCAGCGAGGCAGAAGTACAGCAGGGTAAAAAGTACATTATTCTGATGGTTTCGCTACTCGTATTTATTACCCTTTTGATCATTTATCTTCTCAAAAGAGCCACTGATAAGAATGACAAAACTTCCGAAATGACAAAACAGCTCCGAGCTGAAAAATTGCTTCAGGAGAAAGAGAAAAACATGCTGAAATTGCAGTTAAAAGCAACGCATGAGGAGATTATTACTCTTGCAAAAGAAAACAGTCATGAGTTTTTTGCAAGATTTCAGCAAGGTTATCCTCTTTTCAGCAATAAAATGCTCAGGATAAACCCTAGTTTCAAAACCTCTGAACTTACTTTTGCGGCCTATATTTATTTAGGATTTAATACCAAAGAAATCGCAGACTACACTTTCAAAGCGGTAAAAACGATAGAAAACAACCGTTATAATTTCAGGAAAAAACTGGAAATTTCTCCTGAAAAAGATCTTCATATCTGGCTTAGAAATTATATTGATTCAGAATAATAAAAATCCCTCTCATGAGAGGGATTCTATTTTGATTTTAATTGATTTTATGTAAGCATTCCTCCATCTACATTCAGCACCTGTCCGGAAATATAAGAAGCCATTTCGCTTCCCAGAAATACGCACGCATTGGCAACATCTTCCGGCTGTCCTCCTCTCTTCAAAGGAATTCCGTCTCTCCATCCCTGAACTGTTTTTTCGTCTAAAGCAGCCGTCATTTCAGTTTCTATAAATCCCGGAGCAATGGCATTACAACGGATGTTTCTGGATCCCAGTTCAAGCGCAATAGATTTTGTAAATCCGATCACCCCTGCCTTGGAAGCTGCATAATTTGCCTGTCCTGCATTCCCTTTTACTCCCACTACAGAAGTCATATTGATGATAGAACCCGATTTCGCCTTCATCATCGGCTTTATCACCGCCTTGGTAAGGTTGAATACAGAATCTAAATTTACTTTGATAATAGTGTCCCAATCGTCTTTAGACATTCTCATCAATAGGTTGTCTTTCGTAATTCCTGCATTATTCACCAGAATATCAATTTTACCAAACTCAGCCATTACTTCTTCTACTAATTTCTGAGCTGCATCGTAATCTGATGCATCCGACTGATATCCTTTAATCTGCGTTACAGAACTCAAAGCAGTTTCTAATTCTTTTGCTTTTTCTACAGAACCGGCATAGGTAAATGCCACTTTAGCTCCCTGCTGAGCAAAAATTTCGGCAATTCCTTTTCCGATTCCTCTTGTAGCTCCGGTAATTAACGCTACTTTTCCTTCTAATAGTTTCATATAACTGAGTATTATTTATCTAAATTATAGTTTTGTCTGATGCTGCAAAGATATTATTTATCTTAAAACAATTTCAGGATGAAAGTCAGTTTCAGATTATTTTACAGAATTATTTACAATCAAAACAATTTCTCCTTTTAAAGTTTTGCTTTTAGAAAATTCAATCAATTCGTTGATTGTCCCTCTTTTAGTTTCTTCAAATTTTTTGGATATTTCTCTGCTTAAGCTTGCCCGCGTTTCTTCTCCGAAAAATTCTTTAATCTGCTCCAGAGTTGTATTTATTTTGTGCGGACTTTCATATAAGACGATTGTTTTCCTTTCTTCGGCAAGCTGTTTCAGTTTGGTCTGTCTTCCTTTTTTCGGTGGAAGAAAACCTGCAAACAGAAACTCGTTATTGGGTAATCCTGAAACTACCAATGCCGGAATTAAGGCTGTAGCGCCCGGAAGACAGATCATTTCAATATTATTATCTGAGCCTGCTTTTGCCAATAAATAACCCGGATCTGAAATTCCCGGAGTTCCCGCATCGGTAATAATGGCAATATTCTGCCCGCTCTGCAGATCGGTAATTACTTTTTCTGTCGCAGTATGCTCATTATGCAAATGATACGATTTTAAAGGTTTTGAAATTTCGTAATGCTTCAAAAGCACTCCCGAAGTTCTTGTGTCTTCACACAGAATATAATCGACCTCTTTCAGCACCTTAATCGCTCTGAAAGTCATGTCTTCTAAATTCCCAACCGGTGTGGGAACAAAATATAAGATTCCTGACATTTTATTTTAAGTATTTGAAACCAAATAGTCCCCGCCTGAAAACAACGTTTACCGTGTCTCTATTCCTGATTTCATTTAAAGGTTTTACCCCGTTTTTATTTCTGATTTCATCAATTTTATTTAAAATTTCCTCATCAGAATTAGTAATATAAATTTTATTTCCCGAAAGATGTATATATTTTCCCTGTTCAGTTTTCTCAGTGTAAACAGAAAGCACTGCTTTTTCCTTTCCTTTTATAGCTAATTGATTCACATACAAAGAAATACTGGTAATAATCTTAGTGAAAAATACAAATGTAAAAATGACTAAAAACAAAAAACCAAGAATTGCTTCACCTCTGGATTGAATTGTTTTGGTTTTGAATACCAACACAAACAAAAGTATACAGCTGCAGATGATTAAATTTATTTTCCAGGAAAAATGATCATTAAAATTTTCAATATCGTACCGCAGATATATTTTCTTAACCAGAGGCTTTATATAAAAACTAATAACAGTAAAAAGGAGAATAAACAAAGAATAAAAAATGATCGTATTCTTATCAATGCTTTTCTTTAAAATCCTGATTCCACTCAAAATTATAAAAATTTATTTTCTACCAATATCCAGAGTCTCTGTGCATATTCATCTACTTTATTCCATTTTCTATCGTAATAGAGATCACTCAGATATTCTTTCGCTTCTTCAAGATTTCTGCATCTGTTAAGCTCTGCAACGGCATTATTAAGATCTGTCTGGCTTCCACCGAAAAGAAGTTTGGTAAAAGCCATTCTGTCATTCAGATCCAGGCGGAATTCGGGTTTTTGCTTTTCTGCTTCCATATATTCTGTAGGAATATTGGTTTTCAGTATGCTTCCTGTATCTTCTTTTGCAGCGGGTGCCGTCTTTTCCTTAGGAATTTCTACCATCAAATGATCATCATCAAATAATGTCTGAATGGTTTTCAGTCCTTTAATATTGGCTAATCTTATTTTTTTCTCCTGATGGTAGGCGTCAAGATTTTCAAAACTTTCGTCGGACGCAGGTTTTTCTTTCTCAGTCTCAGGCAAAGGTCTGTCGATCTCTACTATTTTTCTGCGATCAACGTTCTCTGCCGCCAAAGTATTTTCCTGATTTTCTGTTTCCGCATCTTTCTTTATTTCAGCAACAATACTTTCAACATTTGAATTTTCAGTAATTATCTGGTCCTCATCATATTTAAAATCGTCAAAAACAGACTCATTTTCAGATTCCTCAATTAAAATATCCTCTTCAGGTTCGTCCGCTTCAAACATACTGACAATTTTTTCAAAAGAATTTTCATTTGCTTTTACAGCTTCATGATTATTTTGAATCTGCTCTTCTTCCTCAAATGGATTGGTTACAGTTTCATCAGAAATTTCATTCTCAAATTCATCAATTTCGTTGAGCTGATTATTAAAAACAGCTTCTTCCTCTGTTACTTTTTGATCAAATATTTCTTCATCATGATCATTTTCGTCTTCAGGTACAGAATCTTCTAAGATTCTGTCTTCATCCACAAAACTTAGTACATCATCAGTTTCTTCCGAAACTTCATCTTCGTCAATTTCGGTTAATTGATGATTAAAGATAGATTCTTCATCATTATTTTCAGTTTCTGCGATTTCAGTAAGCGTATTTTCTTCTGCTGAAAGTTCGGAATCTTCTAAATTTTGTTCCTCTTCTGCACGATGAATCATATTTTCATGAAATTCGTTTTCCAAAATTTCATTGAGTTGATTATTGAAAATGGCTTCTTCTTCCATTACGTTCGGAAGATTATTTTCGCTTTCCCCGATTTCGTTAAGTTCATTGTTAAAAATAGCTTCCTCTTCAGTTACTTCATGGTAGAAATCCTGAGATTTGGTGAGGGTTTCCGCTACCGTATGCTCTTCCGGAGTGGCCAAAAACAGCAACTCACTGTTTTGATAGTACGCTACTTTGTTTTTCAACAGCTTCAGAAAAGAAATTCTCTCAGCAAGTTCACCAATAAGATCCTGCTTGGAAAGTAGTTCGTCAACATCGTTTATTTTGTTTAGAATACCGAGGATATTCTTGGATTCTGAAAAAATCTTTTCCTGTAAATCTTGGATGTTCTGCATAGAAGAATCTTATTAAAATTGCTTACTTTTGATCTTGAAATATTACGGCTAAAATAACAAATGTTTTTAGAAAATACAATTAATCATTCCAAACAAAGCGGTTGGATGGAAGTTATTTGTGGCTCAATGTTTTCCGGAAAAACCGAAGAGTTGATCCGAAGACTGAGAAGAGCTGAAATGGCGGGGCAGAATGTAGAAATTTTCAAACCCAAAACTGATACAAGATATTCTGATGAAGATGTAGTCTCTCACAATAAAAATAAAATCCGGAGCACCGCAGTGGAAAATCCCAGTGAGATTATTCTTTTGGGATCCAACTGTGACGTGGTGGGAATTGATGAAGCGCAGTTCTTTGATGAAAGTATTGTAGAAGTAGCCAATCAACTGGCAAACAATGGAATACGAGTGGTCATTGCAGGTCTGGATATGGATTTTCTGGGACGGCCTTTCGGACCGATGCCCCATCTGATGGCAACTGCAGAATATGTAACCAAAGTGCATGCAATCTGCAAAAGAACAGGCAATCTTGCCAACTACTCCATGAGGATTTCTCAGGGAAACAATCTTGTAGAATTGGGAGAAACGGAAAGTTATGAAGCAGTAAGCCGTCGCGTTTTTATAGAAGAAGTACTTTCTAAGAAAAATAATGATTAATTTAGGCTGAGTTTTACGTTCGGATTTAAAGTATTCAGCAATAGAAACCATCAAAATATACGCAGCAAGGCACCAATGAAATATACAGTAAATGAAATTGCCGCTATCACCAATGCTGAAGTAATTGGCGAGAAAGATTTAATTATCAAAAATATAGCTTTTGACAGCAGAATTATCTATGCCACCAAGAATACTGCTTTTATTGCCATCAATACGCCAAAAAATTCCGGAGAAAAATTTATAGAATCTGCTGTTGACCGCGGTATAAAAGTAATTATTTCAGAACATCATTATCCACAATTTGAAAATATTACCTGGATTATTGTGGAAAACGCTGTGCAGTTTTTACAAAAACTGGCCAAATACCATTTTGAACATTCTCATCTGAAATCTATAGGCATTACAGGAAGCAATGGAAAAACAATTCTTAAAGAGTGGCTTTACCAATGTCTGTGGAATGAATTTCCGACGGTGAAAAGTCCGAAAAGTTTTAATTCTCAAATCGGTTTACCGCTTTCTCTGTTTCAGATTAACAAATGTCACAAATTAGGGATTTTTGAAGTGGGGATTTCTATGCCGCATGAAATGGAAACTCTGGAAAATATTTTTCATCCTCAAATTGGTCTGCTTACTCATATCGGTACAGCTCATGCAGCCAATTTCAGTTCTGAAGAAGAATTGATTGATGAGAAAATAAAACTTTTTAAAGACTGTGAAGTTATCATATATAACGGAGATAACTCCTTGGTTGATAAAAAGATAAAGGAATTATATTCAAGTAAAAAATTAATAACTTACGGACTTCTGAAAAGCAATAATGTCTTCCTTCAAATGAATGTAAAAGATGAAGATCTTGTTGTCCGTTATTTTGGAGAGGAAATTTGTTTTCCTGCTCATCAAAGGGACGAAGCAACGTTATCTAATGCTTTAGCTTTGCTTACAGTGCTGAAAGAACTGAGTATAGACAATGAAAATGTCGTTGAAAAAATAAATGCTCTGAAAGCTGTAGAAATGCGACTGGAAGCCATCGAAGGCATTAAAAACAATATCATCATCAATGATTCTTTTAATCTGGATCTGGATTCGTTAAAAACCGCTTTACAGTTTCTGAATGAATACAATAAAACCAGAAAATCCCTGGTTTTAACCGATATTTTTGATGTAAATTCAAATTCTCAGGAATTGTATGAGGAGGTTTCGGAATTGGTCAATGAGCAGAAATTCGATTCTGTTTTTCTGATCGGCGAAGAAATCACTCAGTTCCGGGAGCTTTTTAAAGCTAAAACTTTTACTTTTATTAATACGAAGGAATTAATTGACAGTAAACATCTTACAGACATAGAAAATCAAATTGTTCTACTCAAAGGAGCCAGAAAATTTGAAATTGAGAAACTAAAAGATTTGCTTGAGCTGAGAAAGCATGATACTGTTTTGGAAATTAATCTGAATGCTATTCTCCACAATATTAATTATCATAAATCTCTTTTAAAGCCTTCCACTAAAATGATGGCCATGGTAAAGGCAAATGCTTACGGATTAGGAAGTTATGAGATTTCCGAATTTCTACAGCATCATCATATTGATTATTTGGGTGTTGCATTTGCGGATGAAGGCGTAGAACTTCGCAAAAAAGGAATCACTACACCCATTGTTGTCATGAATCCGGAACAGCACAGTTATGACACCATCATCCAGTACAATCTGGAGCCGGAAATTTACAGTTTCAGAGTTTTAGAATTGTTTTATGAAGCTGCTCAGAAATCTGGGTACAATAAAGAATATCCAATTCATATAAAGCTGGAAACAGGAATGCATCGTCTTGGTTTTAAGGAATATGAGTTGGATGATCTCATTCAAACCTTACATCATAAAAACCTGAGAGTTCAAAGTATTTTCAGCCACTTATCATCTTCTGATGTTCCTGAAGAGAGAGATTTCACATTAAAACAACTGGAAACTTTTAATAAAAATTCAGGTTATCTGATTGAAAATATTGGTTATCAGCCAATGAGGCATATTTTAAATTCTTCCGGAATCACCAATTATACCGAACATCAGTACGATATGGTGAGAATCGGAATCGGAATGCTGGGAGAATCTCCTGCACCCGACATTCAGAAACAGCTGCGCTCAACCGTAAGTTTCAAAACTGTAATTTCACAGATTTCTACGGTAGAAAATGGAGAATCGGTAGGCTACAGCAGAAAGTACAGAACGAATCATCCAACTAAAATAGCGACTATCCCTGTTGGCTACGCAGACGGAATCCCAAGATTAATAGGAAATCTTACCGGAAATGTGGGAATCAATAAAACACTCGCCCCAATTGTAGGAAACATCTGCATGGATATGATGATGATTAACGTAGATGAAGTACAAAACGTAAAAGAAGGCGATAAAGTAACTATATTTAATGTAAAACCTACGCTTAAAGAATTTGCAGGATACTGCAGAACCATTACGTACGAAGTCTTAACATCTATATCTCCTCGTGTCAAACGGATTTATATAAAAGATTAATTATGAAAAAAATCCTTGTCCTTTTATTCGCTTTTCAGATACTTTTCATTCACTCGCAGGTTAAAAAGGATTTGGTCATACCAAAAAATCCTAAAATAGGGCTTTCTCTTGCAGGAGGAGGAGCGAAAGGTTTTGCTCATGTAGGCGTTTTGAAGGTATTGGATTCTTTGGGGGTAAAAGTAGATTATATCGCCGGAACAAGTATGGGATCTATCATTGGTGGTTTGTATGCATCCGGCTACACAGGAAAGGATATTGAGAAAATTGTGATGGATACGGATTTTTATTCTTTAATAAGAGATCCGAAATCACGCACAGAAAGCACATTTTTTAATAAATCTGTTGATAAATATCTTCTGTCTATTCCTCTGAAAAACGGAAAAATTAATCTCCCCTCCTCTATCAGTTCCGGTCAGAAGAACGTATATCTTCTCAAAGAATTATTCAAGAATGTTTCTACGATTGAAGATTTTTCAAAATTGCCCATTCCTTTCATGTGTGTTGCCACAAACTTAGAAAGCGGGAATATGCAGATTTTTGAAAAAGGAGATCTCGTACAGTCGATCATGGCAAGTTCTGCATTTCCGTCACTGATGGATCCTGTGAAAATTGGCGACAGCATTTATATCGATGGCGCAATGACCGTTAATTACCCTTCAAAACCTTTAAAGGATAAAGGCATTGATATTGTAATCGGGGTAGATCTTAATCAGGATCTTTCGAAAAGAGAAGATTTAAACAATATTATTTCTATTCTGAATCAGGTGATTGATTTTGGTATTCAGAAAGACGCCAAACGTCAGTATAAATTTACAGACATCAATATCAAGCCCAACCTTAAAGGCATGACGGCTACAAGCTACGACGATAAGAAGAAAATTCTCGATAGCGGATTTGTAGAAGGTCTTAAATATACCGCCTTGCTGGATGAACTTCCCAAGCGTTCATTTGACCGTCTCAGACAGCCCGTAAATCCTATTTATTCCAATGTTTATAAGATAGACAGCATCGCCATAGAAGGAGGGAGAATTTACGGTAAAAACTATGTTTTAGGAAAGATGGGACTTCGACTTCCTTCGATGCAAACATATGGGAGTATCAACAAAGGAGTTGATAAACTGGTTGCCACAAATAACTACAGTTTTATCAATTATGATATTATCACGGAAAATAATATTAATTATCTGAAGTTATATGTAACCGAAGATAATGCGAGACATTTTCTGAAATTCGGATTGCATTATGATGAAATTTTCAAGACCGGATTGCTTCTGAATTATTCCGCCAAAAGACTTTTATTCAAAAATTCAAACTTATCCCTCGATGTTATTGTGGGAGATAAACCGAGATATTATCTGAATTATTTTGTAGACAACGGGTATATTCCCGGGTTTGGCCTCTACTCTTCAGGAATGAGTTTTGATCTGAAAGGAAATAATAACGTCAATACCGACAAATGGTCCTGGCTGAGAAATGAAGTATATCTGCAATCGATCTGGAAAGATAAATATGCTGTAGGAACGGGATTGAGCCACGATTATTTTGAAGCAGAAATGAACGGAACCAACAAGCGTTACAGCCGTTTTATCAATCCTTATGTATTTTTAAAAAGCGACACACAGGACGACAAGGATTTCCCAAGACGCGGATTTTACCTTAATGCGGAAGGTAAAGTGATTGATCTTTTAAAATCCGAAGTAGATAAAAGAGTCGTTCAGGTAAAAGCAGATATCAGAATAAACATTCCATTATCAAAACAGTTCAGCTATCATCTCAGTTTATATGGTGGAATCACCATTGGTGAAAATCTTCCACAGTATTACCAATATAGACTGGGCGGAATTTTTGAACAGAATGTGGTCAACTTCAAAACATTCAATGGCTATTATTTTGCACAGCTAGACAGCAATAACGTGGCTGCAATTTCCAATGACATTCAGTTTAAATTTTATAAAAACTTTTTCCTGAGCGGAAATTTCTCCTTTGCCAATCTTTCAGACGATATCAGCTTTGAAGATGCCGTAAAGGTAAACTACAGCTCATTAGGAATTATGGCGGGTTACAAGTCTCCTTTCGGGCAGATAAAGTTCAACTTCAGCCATTCTCTCAGAGATAATCAAAAAGGTATATTCAGTGTTATTTTAGGACACTGGTTTTAAAAATATGATACAGTTCTTTTACGAAAACTTACCAGAGACAGTAAGTACAGATTACACACCATGGCTGGAAGAAATCATTCTTTCAGAAGGAAAAAAAACAGGCGAAATCAATTATATTTTCTGTGATGATGAATATCTGCTTAAGATCAATCAGGATTATTTACAGCACGATTATTATACAGACATCATCACTTTCGATTCTGTAAAAGGCAAAACAATAAGCGGTGAGATTTTCGTATCTTTGCAGCGCATTTCAGATAACGCTTCTACCCTATCCAAAAATTACGAAGAAGAATTGAGAAGAGTTTTGGCTCATGGCATTCTTCACCTTTGCGGATATAAAGATAAAACAGAAGACGAAGAAACAGAAATGCGAAGAAAAGAAGATTTTTATATTGCAAAATATAATTAGGAGCTATTCCCGCTATCCGCACTCGCTTTTTCTTTTTCAAAGAAAAGAGCTCAAACAAATGCTGCTATCGGGGCTAAAACAACCGAATTCAGGCACTTTTAAGCCTTTTTTCGACACAATGTTTCACGTGAAACATTTATATAATTTTTAAAATTTAAAGCTTAAATAAGCGGTTAAAATGATTTCAGAAAGATATGATGTAATTGTAGTAGGTGCAGGTCACGCAGGTTGTGAAGCTGCAGCTGCTGCTGCCAATTTAGGATCAAAAACCTTATTGGTTACAATGAATATGCAGACCATCGGACAGATGAGCTGCAACCCTGCAATGGGAGGAATTGCAAAAGGACAGATCGTAAGAGAAATAGATGCAATGGGAGGTTACTCCGGAATTATCGCTGATAAATCCGCCATTCAATTCAAAATGCTGAACCTTTCAAAAGGTCCCGCAATGTGGTCGCCAAGAACCCAAAATGACAGAATGCTTTTCGCAGAAGAATGGCGTTATGCATTAGAAAACACGCCTAATCTTGATTTTTTTCAGGATATGGTAAAAAGCTTAATCATTGAAAATGGTAAAGCTGCAGGTGTAGTAACTTCTTTAGGAATAGAGATCAGATCAAACTCGGTAGTGCTTACTAATGGTACTTTTCTTAACGGATTGATTCACGTTGGAGATAAACAATTAGGAGGAGGAAGAATGGGAGAACCCAGAGCTTTCGGAATTACTGAACAACTGGTTTCGTTAGGATTTGAAGCGGGAAGAATGAAAACAGGTACACCGCCAAGAGTAGACGGAAGAAGTTTAGATTACTCGAAAATGGACGAACAAAAAGGGGATGAAAAACCTCAGAAATTCAGCTATTCAGATACACCAAAACTGACAAAACAATTAAGCTGTCATATAGTTTACACCAACGAAACTGTACATGATATTTTACGTGAAGGTTTCAACAGAAGCCCGATGTTCAATGGAACCATTCAAAGTTTAGGACCAAGATACTGCCCAAGTATTGAAGATAAAATCAATCGTTTTGCAGAACGTACCAGACACCAGCTGTTCGTAGAACCAGAAGGCTGGAAAACTGTTGAGATCTACGTCAACGGATTCAGTTCTTCTTTACCGGAAGACATCCAAATCAAAGCAATGAAACATATTCCTGGATTTGAAAACGTAAAGGTATTCAGACCGGGCTATGCTATTGAGTATGACTACTTCCCGCCTACTCAGCTAAAACATACTTTAGAAACAAAACTGGTGGATAATTTATATTTTGCTGGACAGATTAACGGTACTACAGGATATGAAGAAGCAGCCGGACAAGGCTTAATGGCAGGTATAAATGCTCACAATAAAGTACATGAGAAGGATGAATTTATCCTAAACAGAGATGAAGCTTATATTGGTGTTTTAATTGATGATTTAATTACAAAAGGTACAGAAGAACCGTACAGAATGTTCACCTCCAGAGCTGAATACAGACTACTTCTGAGACAGGATAATGCAGATATCAGATTGACTGAAAAAGCTTATCATTTAGGTTTAGCAAAAGAAGAAAGACTAAGAAATGTAGAAAACAAAATATCTAAAAGTCAGGAACTTGAATCGTTTCTTCGAGAAACTTCTTTAAAGCCCGGAGTTATTAATCCTATTCTGGAAAGCATAGAAAGTAATCCTGTAGATCAGGCGTACAGAGCATCGCAATTCCTGACAAGACCGAATATTACTTTAGAAAAACTGGATGAGATAGATTCCATCAAAGAAATAACTTCACAATATACCGATGAAGTGAGAGAACAGGCTGAAGTAAATATAAAGTACAGAGGGTATATAGAAAAAGAAAAGGAAAACGTTGCCAAGCTCAGCAGATTGGAAAATGTAAAAATTCCTGAAGATTTTGATTATATTAAACTTTCAAGTTTATCGGCTGAAGCAAAGCAAAAAATGAACAAAGTAAGACCAAAAACATTAGCTCACGCAGGTAGAATAAGTGGTGTTTCACCGGCGGATATCAACGTTTTAATGGTGTATTTAGGAAGATAAATCGAATATGTTTCACGTGAAACATAACAATAAATAAAGGGTATTTAGAAGCTTAAAACACTTATCTGAATACCTTTGTTATTTAAAAGATAATAATTATTACTATGCAAATTAAAGATCATTTTCTTTCACAGGAAATATTTGAAATAAAAGAAACCAGTACAAAAGGGGTATTTAAAACTTCCCCTATTCCATCCAATATTTCTACCTATTACGAAAGCGAAGATTACATTTCTCATCATCAGGATTCAGGAAGTTTAAAAGAAAAACTGTACAAATTTCTTCAGTCTTTTAATCTTCAGTATAAAAAAACGATTCTTATTGACAGAATAAAAAAGAATTCCAGAGTTTTGGATTATGGTTGCGGAGCAGGAGAATTTGTAAAATTCATAGAAAATGATTTTGAAACATTCGGTTATGAACCAAATTCTGATGCCAGAAAAGCTGCAGAAAGTAAAATAAATAAAGCCAGAATAATTGATAATTTAAGTATCATAGAAAATGGATCTTTGGATGCCATTACATTATGGCACGTATTTGAGCACATCGAAAATCAGGATGAGATGCTGGAAATATTCAGTTCAAAATTAAAAGAAAAAGGACTGCTTATAATTGCCGTTCCTAATCATACATCTTATGACGCAAAACATTATAAAGAATTCTGGGCTGCTTATGATGTACCAAGACATATTTATCATTTCTCAAAGAAAGGTATGGAAAATCTTATTTCAAAAAAACCAAACTGGAAAATGAGAAAAATAAAACCTCTGATCCTGGATTCTTATTACATCTCAATGTTGAGCGAAAAATACAAAAAATCACCCTTATTTTGGGTAAAAGCAGTCATTCACGGAACGATTTCTAACGTAAAAGCGTTATTTTCCAACGAATTTTCAAGTTTGATATACATTATTGAAAAAAAGTAGAAAATCGATTTTTAAGGCATTTCTGAAAGCCGATTTTTAGTATTTTTGATCAAATTTTACAAAAACTCAGGATTTTTCTGGGTTTTTATTTTTTTAAATAAGTTCAGACTCAGAAATTAAAAATACCAAATTGAATTTTAATTAAAGCTTTATGTCAAACTCCTACTCTACTTTCTTATTAAATAGAATTTTAAAAATTTAACTCTATTTACAATTAATTTCTTTAAATACAGAATTGATACTTAATGGTTAATATTTAAATAAAAAATTACGATCTTTTTTCATTCTGCAGAAATCTCAACATTAATAATAGAAAGTCTGGATTTCCGTAGAATGATAAATCTGTAAAAACTTTAGAAAATTAAATTCATTAATTCAAAGACAAAAATTCAGACAAATTGCTGCTTGTACGATTTTCTATTTTATATGAGAGAGAAACTTTTATTTTTAATCTTTTGATTTCCTTCCGAAAGTTAATTTAAAACTTTTTCAAAATATATAACTTCTGAAGATTTAATTAAACAAAAAAAAGTCTGCCGAAAAATTCAGCAGACTTACAATTTATATTTTAAATATATTACTTGTTGATGGCAGCGATTCCCGGAAGTTCTAAACCTTCCAGACTTTCCAGCATCGCTCCTCCACCTGTAGAAACATAGCTCACTTTATCAGCGTAGCCAAACTGTTTTACAAATGCCACACTGTCTCCTCCTCCAACGAGTGAAAATGCACCCATTTTTGTTGCTTCTGCAATACTGTCACCCAAAGCAACTGTTCCGGCAGCGAAATTTGACATTTCAAAAACTCCGATCGGTCCGTTCCACAAAATTGTTCTCGAATCCAGAAGTACATCATTGAATTGTTCACGAGATTTTGGTCCTGCATCCATTCCCATCCATCCTTCAGGAATTTCATAAATATCCACATCTTTTCTCTCTGCATCATTGCTGAAGCTTTCAGCAATAACAGTATCTGTCGGAAGATACACCTTCACATGATGCTCTTTTGCTTTTCCTAAAATTTCAAGAGCTAAAGGCAATTTATCTTCTTCTACCAAAGAATTTCCGATTTTTCCGCCAAGAGCTTTAATGAACGTAAAAGCCATACCTCCACCGATTATTAAATTGTCTACAGCAGGCAAAATATTTTCTATAATGGTAATTTTAGTTGAAACTTTAGAACCTCCTAATATTGCTGTTACAGGCTTTTCACCACTCTTCAGCACTTTATCAATCGCTTTTAATTCATTAGCCATTAATAAACCGAAAAATTTAGTTGATTCAAAATAGTCAGCAATTACAGCTGTAGAAGCATGTGCTCTGTGTGCAGTTCCGAAAGCATCATTCACATAGGCATCCCCTAATTTTGAAAGCTTCTCTGCAAACGCCTTATCTCCTTTTTCTTCTTCATTATGAAAACGCAGATTTTCCAATAATAAGATTTCACCTGCCTGTAATTCTGAAGCAGCTTTCTCAGCCTTCTCTCCTATCGATTCCTCTACAAACTTTACAGGATGACCAAGAACTTTAGAAACTTCATCTACGATATGCTTTAGTGAGAACTCATCTTTCGCTTCACCTTTCGGTCTGCCAAGGTGGGTCATTAAAATTACCGATCCTCCGTCATTCAGTATTTTATCAACTGTAGGTTTTACTGCAGAGATTCTTGTATTGTCCGTAATTTTCAGCTGATCGTCCTGTGGAACATTAAAATCTACCCGTACTAAAGCTTTTTTATCTTTAAAATTGAAATCATTGATTGTTTTCATAAATTCCCTTTGATTTTTGTTTCACAAATGTAAGATTTTAAACTTTTGGAAAAGATTCAAAAAGACAAAAGTTTTCAAAAAACTTCCCACAAACCCAATCACCCATTTATCAACATAAATTTCTTTATTATAAAAAAAAGAATGATAGTTGTTGTTGAGTGTTGTGAGTTTCGGGGATAACTTTTCTGATAAAACTTCATAACATCCAGTTTGACTTCAATTCATATTTAATTCACAATGTAATTTATTGAAAGCGTGAATAATTTAAGACTTATTAACAAATATTAGTAACTTTTGCACAGTATCAATTATTAGTTTCTTTCTTATGGAGAAAACCAAGATTTCTTACAGAAAAGATTTTGAAAGTTTTGATGATAATTTTTGGAGCTTACTTCCTGTAATGTTTTAATTGGAATATGAAACAGTAAGTTCAGAAAAGTTTTCCACAGTTATTCACAGTGCTTTTCACATTTTATGAGTGAGTAAATCACATTTTGTGAATAAAAGGTTATTTTTGCTTTTAAATATTTAAAATATGATGAAAATCAACATGTTGGCTTTCCTGATGATTGTTATTAACTGTTTTGCACAGGAAAACTATACCATCACGACCTCGAAAATAAATGAGGCAAAAATCTATTTTAGCGGAGGTATTCTAAAAAAATCATTTCAGGCAGACGTTGTACCAGGTAAAAATTACATCATTATAAAAGATTTTGGCAGAAATACGGGAATTGATATTTCAACTTTTAAAACGGATAAAAAAGTGAATGTTCTGCGCGTGGAATCCTACAGTGATAACTCTTATTTGTATGCGGACAAAATTGGAAAAAATCTGGATCAGACCGTAAGTGCAGACAGTATAGCGTATTATAAGAAAGAGACTAAAAGGTATGAGCAGGATTTAGCATTAATTAAAAATTCCATCGGGATTGTACAAAAAAATCAAACTCTCGGAAACCCTTCTTCTGCAGAAATTCTGAAATTGATCGAATTTAATCAGAATACATTATCAAATTATTATGCCCAGGAAAGCGCTCTCAATAATAAAATAGCAGCTCAATATGCAAGAATTTCTGTTTTAGAAAACAAGAAAAATAAAAATCAGGAAGCGGAAGAAACATCAAAAATCATCGTTCTTCTGGTAAGAAGTGATAAAAAGCAACGCGTAAATTTCGAAATCAGTCAATATCTGCAGGAAGCAAACTGGAGACCTTATTATATTATTCAATCTAATGGTATCAAATCGCCTCTTAAGATTTCATATAAAGCTAAAATCCAACAAAATTCAGGAAATGAATTAAAGAATATTCTGATAAAATTGATCAACGGAAGTTTTAGTTCAGATGAAAAACCTTATGAGCTCGATCGTTGGTTTTTGAGAACTGATATTGGTAGAAAGGTATCCAATCAGGCTTTTAGAAGTCCTTATGAAAGAAGCAATAGCAATGTTGCAGAATATGCGGTAATGGAGAGACCACGTGTTTCTCAAAAAGCGGTAAAAACTGAAATCTCTTTGGATAGAAATTCTGTAATTCCCTCTGGTGTTGAAATTACAGAAGATATCGATCAGTTTGAAGTAAGTACCAGTTACAAATATTTTACTACGCCAAAGCTTGAAAACAAAACATATCTTCTTGCTTATATTAAAGACTATTCAAAATACAATCTGTTACCAGGAAATGCAGATATTATCATTGAGGATACTCAGGTTGGAAGTGTGACTATCGATCCTAATCAGCTCACAACAGAAATGCTGATCAGTCTCGGAAATGATCCTCATGTTCTTACCAAAAGAGAATTGGTGAAAAAGGACACCAAAAGCATTGGCAACAAACAAAAACTGGAGACCTATTTATATGAAATTACCATAAAAAATAATAAAGATACCACAGTTAACCTAGAATTGAAAGATCAGATTCCTTTGGCCTCGGATGAGAAAGTGAAAATTGAACTTATAAACCCGGATCAGGCAAAGTATGAAGCATCTACAGGATTTCTGATCTGGAATTTTGATATAAAACCTAACGAAACACGAACAATTAAATTTGGATTTACCGTAACTTTGCCGGAAGATTTAATAACAATAGATATAAAGTAAAAATGAAAAGAAAAATTGCTATTGCCGGAGATCACGCTGGTTTTGAATACAAAGAAATACTGAAAAAGCATCTTGAAGATCAGTTTGAGATACAGGATTTCGGAACTTTTTCTACGGATAGTGTAGATTATCCGGATTTTGTACATCCTGCTGCAACTTCGGTGGAGAACGGAGAGAACGAATTGGGAATTCTTATCTGCGGAAGCGGAAACGGAGTACAGATTACCGCCAACAAACATCAGAAAATAAGATGTGCGCTGTGTTGGATGCCCGAAATTGCAGAGCTGGCAAGACAGCACAATGATGCCAATATGATTTCTATTCCTGCAAGATTTATTTCTAAAGAAGTAGCGATAGAAATTGCAAACAGATTTCTCTCTACCGATTTTGAAGGTGGAAGACATCAGACAAGAGTAGACAAAATAGCATTCTGCTAAAATATAAAGGCTTGTAATTCAGTTTACAAGCCTTATTTATTTTTTATTTCTTATATTTGCATCATCAAATAGAAATTACCAGTCTATTTATTTCCACATCAACCTGTCTATTATTTGAAGGTTTTTCTCTCCTCTTCTCCTTTTTTGTACTAAATTTATACAGATTAAAATTACAATTGCTTAAGACTACAAGAGATTACTGATAGTTACTGCAATGGTGATGATGAAAATTGATGATGGAAATTTTAGAAGAAAAATTAAATAACTAAATTAAAATGCCAAAAAAGAAAAAATATATAAGTCAGAAAAATGACTCAAAACTCTTGGAAATAGGACGACTGATTCTTCGTTTTATGAATCAGAACCAAACCAAAATATACAATTACAAACAAATCTCAGACGGAATAGATTACAGAAATCCCAGACAGCGGGAATTGGTCATTCAGGCTCTACACAAACTTTTGTCTACCCAGAGAATTAAGGAAACCGACAAAGGAAAATACAGCATCAATCTGAAAATTGAAGGTACTTTAACGGGAATCATCGATTTCAACCAGTCCGGAAATGCTTACGTAGCCGTAGAAAACTTAAAAGATGATGTTTTTGTTCACTCAAAAAATGTGAAAGATGCATTGCAGGGCGATAAAGTTCTTATTGTAACCTACAATTTTAAAGGTAAAAAAATGGAAGGCTCTGTGCTGGAAGTTTTAGAAAGAAGCCGTACAGAATTTGTAGGTACATTTCAGCTCGTTCCGCACAAAGAATTTGGTTTTGTAGTTTGTGATAAAAAGACCATCAACACAGATATTTTTATTCCGAAAAATAAAATCAACGGCGCAGAAAACGGAAATAAGGTGGTGGTAAAAATGCTGGAATGGAAACCCGGAGACAAAAATCCTGAAGGTGAAATTTTAAAAGTTTTAGGAGCGCCCGGAGAACACGAAACTGAAATTCACTCTATTTTAGCTGAATATGGTTTGCCCTACTCTTTCCCTGAAGAAGTGGAACTGGATGCCGAAAAAATCGATAGAAGAATTACCGATGAAGAAGTGGCAAAACGCAGAGATATGCGTAAAATATGCACTTTTACGATAGACCCGAAAGATGCAAAAGATTTTGATGATGCTTTATCAATCCAAAAATTAGACAACGGAAACTGGGAAATCGGTGTACATATCGCAGATGTTTCTCATTACGTAGTTCCAGGAACTATGCTGGACGATGAAGCGTACGAAAGAGCAACTTCTGTATATTTGGTAGACCGCGTGGTACCGATGTTGCCTGAAGTTTTAAGTAATGATGTTTGTTCGCTTCGTCCGAATGAGGATAAATTCACGTTCTCAGCTGTTTTTGAGATGAATGATAAAGCTGAAGTAGTGAACCAATGGTTTGGAAGAACCGTGATTCACTCAGACAGAAGATTTACGTATGAAGAAGCACAGGAAAGAATTGAAACTCAGGAAGGTGATTTAACGGAAGAAATTTTAACGCTCGACAGGCTCGCAAAAATAATGCGTGACAAGAGAATTAAAGATGGTGCAATTACCTTCGACAGAAGCGAAGTTCGATTTAATTTAAATGAAAAAAGCGAACCGATTGGCGTGTATTTTAAAATAAGCAAAGATTCTAATCATCTGATTGAAGAATTTATGCTTCTGGCCAACAGAAAAGTTTCTGAATTTGTTTCACTTAAAAAAGGACAGCCCAATAACAATACATTTATCTACAGAGTTCACGACGATCCGGATCCTGCGAAGCTTGAAGCTTTAAGAGATTTCGTATCTACTTTTGGTTATAAAATGGATTTGGCAAATACCAAAAAGGTGGCAGAATCTTTAAATAATTTGCTTCAGAATGTAAAAGGAAAGGGCGAAGAAAATATGATCGAAACGCTTGCGATGCGAAGCATGAGCAAAGCAGTCTATTCCACGGAACCCATTGGTCACTACGGATTAGGATTCGATTATTATTCGCACTTCACCTCTCCTATCCGTCGTTATCCGGATTTACTGGCGCACAGATTATTGCAGCATTATCTGGATGGCGGAAAGTCTCCTGATAAAAATGAACTGGAAGAGAAATCTAAACATTGCAGTGCAAGAGAAAGACTGGCGGCAGATGCGGAGAGAGATTCCATCAAATTTATGCAGGTAAAATTCATGGAAAAACATTTGGGAGAAACATTCACAGGGGTTATTTCCGGAGTTGCAGAATTCGGTTTCTGGGTACAGATTCCTGAAAATGGTGCGGAAGGTTTGATTAAACTTCGAGATCTGATGGACGATTCTTATACTTATGATAAATCTACTCATGCAGTATACGGATCACGTACAGGAAACAGATATCAATTGGGTCAGGAAGTTCAGATTAAAGTGATTAAAGCTAATTTAATTCAGAAACAATTGGATTTCAAGATTGTTGAGTAATTTTAAGTTTAAATGAATATAAAGACTGTCAAAATAAGGCAGTCTTTTTTGTTGAGATACAATTTCTGGGTTAAAAAATTCATTTTTGCGGGCAAATAGAAATATAATTTTTAAATTTGGGATAGAAACAATTTTAAATGTTCGAACTCATATTGTCGGCCGTTGGTCTGGGTTTCATGCTGAGCCTGGTTTTCATTGGTCCTATTTTTTTTCTCTTGATAGAAACCAGTTTTACAAGAGGTCCAAGACACGCTTTAGCACTGGATTTTGGGGTAATTACAGCAGATTTACTGTGTATTATTGCAGCCTACTATGCAAGTGCAGATATTGTAAGTCTCATCGATAAGCATCCCGGATTTTATAGAATTACCTCTATCCTTATTCTTTCTTACGGAATTATAATGCTGGTTACGAAGACCAAAATGCATCTTCCCGGTGAAGAAAAAATTATCAGTCAGAATTATTTTAAAACGTTCCTGAATGGTTTTCTTTTAAATATACTGAATGTGGGAGTGGTTCTTTTTTGGCTGGTTACCGTGATTGGTGTGCGCAATCAGTATCCCGATACGGAAAGCCTTGTACTTTATTTAGGTTTGGTTATTGCCACCTATTTAATGATCGATTTTCTGAAGATTTTTCTGGCAAAGCAATTTCATGACCGGCTGACTCAAACGCTGGCCAACAGAATTCGAAGAGGGGTGGGTGTCATTTTAATCATCTTCAGTTTCTTTATTTTCCTTCAGAGCTTCAAAATGTTCAATCAGTTTGATAAAAAACTGGAAGAAGCGGAAAAGAAAGAACTTAAATATAAAAACAGACCGTAAGGTCCTGATATAAAAACATCAATTCACCATGAAAAAAATATTCCCGAAACCTCTTAAAAAAGGCGATAAAATAGCCATTATTTCACCTGCAGGATCTGTAGATTCTCCTCATCTTGAGAAAGGGTTACAAATGATTAAAGACAGAGGTTTTGAACCTGTTTTGGGTGAACATCTTTATACGAAATATTCTCATGGGTATAATTACGCCGGAACTGAAGCGCAAAGAACTCATGATTTGAACTGGGCGCTGAACGATCCTGAAGTTTCTGCAGTTTGGGCTTCAAGAGGCGGTTATGGTTGTCAGCATTTAATTGAGAATTTAGATTTAAAAAGCTTTAAGAAAGATCCGAAATGGTATATTGGTTATTCGGATAATACGGTTATTCAAAGTTATCTGTTGAAAAAAGGCTTTGCTTCTATCCACGGTCAGACCGTTAAAACTTCCAGTTTTGGGGTTACTGATGAAAGTTATGATCTTACTTTTGATATTTTACAGGGAAAAGTTCCAGAATATCATATCAGTTCCCATCACCTGAACAGAAACGGAAACTGTGAAGGCGAATTGGTGGGAGGTAATTTAGCCCTAATTTATGCACTTTTAGGAACTCCATATTCTTTTGATTTTAAAGATAAAATTTTATTCATTGAAGATATTGGTGAGAGTTTTTATGCACTCGACAGAATGATGATGAGTCTGGAATTGGCAGGAGTCTTTAGTAAAATTTCAGGATTAATAATCGGCGGAATGACCAACATGGGTGACGAAAAAGAAAATAAGCAATACGAAGAAAGCTTCGATGAGTTTGCCTATCAATTAATTTCAGACAGAATTTCAAAGCATGATTGTCCGGTGATGTTTGGCTTTCCGAATGGGCATATCAAAGACAACAGACCATTACTTATAGGTTCACAGGTTTCTCTGAAAATCGGAAAAACAGTTTCATTAAATTTTAAAAAATAATGCTTTTTTACTCCAAATTTGTACTTGCATTTTTCCTGATTCTGGCCGGGATTTTACATTTTGTGAAACCCTATTTTTTCATGAAAATAATGCCGGATTATATTCCCTTTCATTTGAAGATGGTTTATATAAGCGGACTGGTAGAAATTTTGTGCGGAATTCTTCTCCTCTTTCCTGAGACTCAGAAATGGGGAGCCTATCTATGTATTCTGCTTTTTATTGCAGTTTTCCCCGCCAATATCGAGATGGCAAGAAAGTTTTATCTGGCTCATCACAAGTATTTCTGGCTGACTGTGATAAGGCTTCCTTTGCAGATTGTTTTGATTTGGTGGGCTTATCAATTTAGAAAATAATGGCATCACACAACGATTTAGGAAAAAAAGCAGAAGAAATGGCAGCCGAGTTTTTAATAAAAAACGGCTATCAAATTCTTTTAAGAAATTTCCGTTACCAGAAAGCTGAGATTGATATCATTGCAGAAAAAGATAATTTAATTATTATTACCGAAGTAAAAGCCCGTTCTACAGACGCTTTTATGTTGCCACAGGAAGCTGTGAACAAGAGAAAAATATCATTGATAGTTTCGGCGGCTAATCATTTTATGGAAGAATTTAATAAAAATCAGGAAGTTAGATTTGATATTATTTCCGTACTTCCGGACGAAAAGGGAAAATTAGTTATTGAGCATATTGTAGATGCATTCGAAGCATTTGATGCCAATTAAATAATGTAACAATTTACTAATATAACAATGTATCAATTATTGGTAAACTAACATACTAATACATCGTTAGATTTAAAGTTTAAAATTTTATGAAAACAATACTTATTACCGGAGCAACTTCCGGAATCGGGAAAGCAACTGCAGAGCTTTTTGCAAGACAGGGAAACAGAATCATTATCTGCGGCAGAAGGACAGAAGTTCTGGAAGCTGTGAAAACTGAATTATCGGCTTTTACCGAAGTTTTCAGCTTGAATTTTGATGTCAGAAATCTTGAAGAAGTGGAAAATGCCATCAGTTCTCTTCCCGAAGAATGGAAAACAATTGATGTTCTCATCAATAACGCCGGAAATGCACACGGTTTGGAGCCACTTTCGGCAGGAAATACCCATGACTGGGATTCTATGATCGACGGAAACGTAAAAGGGCTTTTATATGTCTCTAAAACCATCATCCCAATGATGAAAGATAAAAATTCCGGTCATATTATCAACATCAGTTCGGTTGCTGCAAGACAGACGTATGCAAACGGCGTAGTGTATTGTGCTACAAAAAAAGCAGTAGACGTAATTTCCGAAGGAATGCGTATTGAACTGACAGAATTCGGAATAAGAGTTACCAATATTCAGCCGGGAGCTGTAGAAACAGATTTTTCTTTGGTAAGATTTAAAGGTGATGCAGAAAGAGCAGCAACTGTTTATGCAGGTTATGAAGCATTGAAAGCAGATGATATCGCAGATGCAATTGCGTATTGTGTAAATGCTCCGAAACACGTCACCGTTTCAGATATGACGATTTATCCGAGCGCACAAAGCGAACCACGAACGATTCATAGAAAGGCTTAATTTTAATTTAAAATGATTGAATTTGAGATTTTGAAAAAGAGGATCTTCCCTCTCCTATTTTTGTTTTGCTTTGTTTTAGGATTTTCTCAGAAATATTCTAAGCAGGAAGAAGCTGTCTTACTGCAGACAAAAAAATTGGATTCTCTGATGCAGAAAAATGACAATCAGATTATCAATCTGTTTTGTAAAGATGTATCTTTCGGTCATTCTAATGGATGGATCCAAAATTTAAATGACTTTAAGAAAGATTTTTCATCAAAGAAAGTCAGTTACAAAACAATTGATCAGACAGAAATCTCCGAAATCAAACAAAACAAAAATACGATGAGGCTTAGAAGAACCATTAAAGTTGAAGGTCTTTATAAGAATCAGAATTTTGAAATGAAATTGGCACTGTTGGAAATCTGGATTAAAAAGAAATCGATCTGGAAATTGTGGAGCCGGCAAAGTGTGGAAATAAAATAAATTTTATTATATTTTTGTAAATTATTAAATCCCTTAATGGATAACGAAGCCCAACAATTTTTAATTTATAGTTTACCCAATGAAAAAGTTCGGGTTGATGTTTTCTTGCAAAATGAAACACTTTGGTTGACCCAAAAATCGATGGCGGCATTGTTTGATGTAAATGTTCCTGCGATTAGTAAACATCTCACCAATATTTTTGATGATGGAGAGCTTACTGAAAATTCAGTTGTTTCCAAAATGGAAATAACTGCTTCTGACGGAAAAAATTATAAAACAAAATTCTATAATCTCGACGCTATTATTTCTGTTGGTTATCGTGTAAATTCTTCCAAAGCAACACAATTCAGAATTTGGGCTACACAAACATTAAAAGAATTTATCATTAAAGGTTTTGTAATTGATGATGAAAGACTGAAACAGGGGCAAACTGTTTTTGACAAAGATTATTTTAAAGAGCTTTTACAGAAAATTCGTTCTATACGTGCGAGTGAAAGAAGAATTTATCAACAGATTACAGATATGTTTGCTGAATGCAGTATTGATTATGATAGAAATTCAGAGATAACGAAAAACTTTTATGCGCTTGTTCAGAATAAGTTTCATTATGCAATTACAGGAAAAACTGCTGCTGAAATTATCTTTAACAACGCTGATTGCGCCAAAGAAAATATGGGTTTAACAACCTGGAAAAACGCTCCAGAAGGAAGAGTTCTGAAAAAAGATATTCTTGTCGCAAAAAATTATCTTCAGGAAAATGAAATTAAACAATTGGAAAGAACAGTATCTGGATATTTTGATTATATCGAAGGATTAATTGAAAGAAAAAATACCTTTACAATGGAAAGTTTAGCACAAAGTGTTAATAAATTTTTAGATTTCAATGAATACCGAATTCTTGAAGGAAAAGGAAGCATATCCAAGATTATGGCAGAAAAGAAGGCAATCAAAGAATATGAAACTTTTAATAAAACTCAAAAAATAATTTCTGATTTTGATAAGCGAATTCAAAAATTAGAAAAAGATTAAAAATAAAAAAATGAAGATCCTATACCTAGAAACCTCTTCCAAGAACTGTTCAGTTGCCATTTCAGATGGTGAAAAAATGCTTTGCGTGTGTGAAGAAGTTTCAGAAAATTATAAACAGTCAGAATCACTGCACACTTTTGTAGAATGGGCTTTGGAAGGCGCAGAACTTACCATGAAAGATATTGAAGCAGTTTCTCTTGGTAAAGGTCCTGGTTCTTATACTGGTTTAAGAATTGGCGCAGCTTCGGCGAAAGGTTTTTGCTACGGATTGAAAATCCCGTTAATTGCTGTAAATTCTATGGAAAGTATGGCAGAGCCTTTTTTGAACCAAAACTATGACCTGGTTGTACCTTTAGTCGATGCGAGAAGAATGGAGGCATATACCGCCGTTTATGACGGTCATTCGGGTGAAGAAATCGTTCCTACGGAAGCAAAAGTTTTAGATGAAACTTCTTTTCAGGAATTTAAAGATAAAAAAATACTTTTTATAGGAGATGGTGCAGCAAAAGCAAAAGATATTCTGGATCTTCCGAATGCTGAATTTAAGACAGACATCTACCCTTCTGCACAATATCTGGTAAAAAGAACTTTAGAGAAAATTCAGAGTAAAGATTTTGAAGATATAGCGTATTTTGAACCTTTCTATCTGAAAGAATTTCACGGGGTTAAAAAGAAAAAAAGCGAAGATTAATCTTCGCTTTTATATTTTATTTGCTCTGGGCAGGAACAGTTGCCGTCGGTTGTTGCAATTGAGTATCTTGCAGAGACTGCGGTTTTTTCGGAATTCCGCTCTGTATCGCATTATTCATAGGTTGCGAGCTATTGGGTAACGGATTGTTAGGATTTCCCGGTGCTGACAAATTTTGTGATGATTGCCCATAACCACTTGGATTCTGAGGCATACTGTTTGGTTTCTGGGACACCATATTTCCTTTATTGTCAGTCGCCTGAAAGGCCACCTCACTTTTAAGATAATTCAGCATTTCTCTGGCCTTTTCGCCTTCAGGTGTTTTTGCATAATTCAAAACAATCTGTTCCAGCTGCAGAATCATCACCTCTTTCCCACTCGATTTTCCTGCATTGAAAGCATTTAAAAGTGAAAGTTTAGGAACCAGTGCATCTTTGGGGTTTTTCAGAATTGCTTTATCAATAATATCCTGACTTTCTGTAAACTTTTCAGATTCATATAAAGCATAGGCCATTTTATAATCGTTCTCCGAATCTGGAGAAGATTTTACAAACGTATTATTTTTCGGGTTTCTCGCAAATTCTGCGTAAGAGCTGTAAGGATAGTCTGTAATAAGAATCTGTTTTGCTTTTGCCGAAGCCTGAGGATTTTTCTCATGATTCATGGCAAAAATTTCATACAGTGCCTGCAGCATTACTTTTTCTTCCGGTTTTACATCTACAAGATCGTAGAGTGTTTTTGTAGCTAAAGGTGTATTGGTAAAATAATTCTGATACATGATTCCCAAGCCTAAAGAAGCGGTGTCCCTGTCTTTTTTGAGCTGAGATAATTTGCCTTCATCATTTGGAAGCTGCTCAATATAATAAGCGGGCTCAAAACGTCTGGGATTAGGTGCTGCATTCACTCCTAAAGCTTCATTTTTCAATTCTTCAATGGATGCCATTTTCTTAGAATAACGCCAGTTATCTACCAACGCTCTGTCTCCCCAAACCTGTTTAAATGTTGAGGTTCCTCTGCTTACAGTTCCTGTATTTCCGTAGTAAAATCCTTTTGTTGCCGTACCGAAATCTTCAAAAGAAGTTGCGCTGTTGGCAAAAAGAGAATTGGCATTATAATCTCCGGTATCAAAACCTTTGTTTCTTTCAGTACGCAGTCTTTCTAGTTCTTCTTTTGCCTCTTTTGCCTTCAGTTTTTCAATATGTTTGGCAAAATATTCTGTTTTCTGAGCTTCAGACATTTTTGCAATTCTCAGAATACTGTCGTTTTTTCTTACAAGATAATAGTTCTTAGATATTTTTTTGATGTTCTCCGACTGATTTTTCAAAAGTATTTTAGACGGTTCATAAGTCATTGTAGCCAATGCAGAATCATAATATGCACCTGCACCGATGTAATCATTTTTATCTAAATATCTTCTTCCGATCTCATAATAAGCCAAACCGCGAACCTGTGGGTCTGAAACTTTTTCCAAAAGAGATTTTCTGAAATACTCCTGTCCTTCCTCCGGTTTTCCTGCTTTATTTGCCATTAAACCCAAAGCATAGTAAAACTCATTTTTTCTGGATCCGTACGTTCCTTTTTTGCTGATGTCTTCCAGATATCTTTTCGCACCATTATAATCACCTTTTCCATTGAACGTTTTTGCAATTTCAATTTGAGATTTTACTTCAAATTCAAAATCATTGGCATATTTGTAAGCATTCATGAAGCTTTCGCGCGCGGGCTCATTTCTTCCTAATTCTGCCAAAACCTGACCTCTCAAAAATGCTATTCTGCTTTTCAGTTTTCTGTTTCCGTTCAGTTCATAAGCACGATCCAGTTCTTTTACGGCTTCTTCTTTTTTACCGGCATCCAGAAGAGATTCTGAATAATAAATGCTCAGAAGTTTTTCGTAATCTTTATTGATGTCTTCACTTTTCAGTTTAGCAAAAATCTGATCAGATTTGTAATAATCTTTAAGCTGTGCATAAGCCAAACCTTCATAAACTCTTGCCAAAGGAAGTCTCTTGTCTTCCTTCATGTGGGTAAAAACATAATTAAGAGCATCAAGCGCCTGTCTGGATTTTCCCTGATAAATACGGGATTGTGCTAGAATGATGTAAGCATCAAAAATGGTCTTGTTCTGCTCCTCTCCTTTTCTGATGACAGAATATTTTCCTATTGCCTTCAAAGCTTTTGCTTCTGCAATTTCCAGCGTGGTAGCACCTTTGCTTTCCTGTGGATTGTTGGAATCCTGAGGCATTCCCGGAACCCCCAGATTTGGCGGCATTCCCGGAGCGCTTCTGTTGTTTTTAGGCGACGAAGTGCGGTTTACTTCTGCCATTTTCACAGAATTTTCTGCAAATGCTGAAGACTGGCCGAGATCGCTTCCCACAGGTTGCTCTTCGTAGGTAAGAATAGAAATATGAGGCGCATAAAAATTATCTTTATGAGCCTTGTCTCTGCTTGTAAATTCACTGTTCAACGCATCTTTGGCGTTAAAAAGCGTATTGTAATATGTGGAAAAACCTTTCAAAAACTTAGATCTTGCTTCCGGCTTCTTTACCTTGGTACTGCAGGAAATAACGACAATCGCTGCTAAAAGGAATATGATATTCTTTTTCATTATTAAATATAACTCTCTAATCTTCTTTTTATTATCTGATCAGATTGATGATTTTGTAAAAATAATAAAATTTTACGGGGAATTTATTTATATTTCTTTTAAAATTTTGTAAACCAAATGGGTAGGAAGCCCCATAATGGTATAAAAACTACCATTCATTTTCTTTATTTTTGCCATTCCCAGCCATTCCTGGATGCCGTAGCTGCCCGCTTTATCAAAAGGTTGGTAGTTTGTTGTATAAAAATCGATCTCATCATCAGAAATCTCATCAAATTTTACATCGGCTACGTCTGTTTCTGTAAAAGACTGAGAAATCGTTTTTATTGTAATTCCCGTAAAAACCTGATGTGTTCTTCCCGAAAGTTTCTTCAGCATCTGTTTTGCTTCTGCTTCATCTTTTGGTTTTCCCAGAATTTTACCCTCGATCGCCACAACCGTATCTGCAGTTAGTAGAACTTCGTCTTTTTCTAAATTTCTGAACGCGTCAGCTTTTAATTCAGATAAATAAGAAGCTGCATTTTCTATTTCTATATGATCCGGTAAAATCTCTTCACAGTCTATTTTTACCACTTCAAAATCAAATCCCAGACTGGAAAGCAGTTCTTTCCTTCGCGGAGACTGCGAGGCTAAAAGTATTTTCATTATTAAATTTTAAACAGATTGCGTATGATCATCATGCCATTTTCCCTGTACTTTCATTACCTGTTCTATCACGTCCCGCACAGCTCCGCTTCCACCCTGCTTGGGCGAAATGTAATCTGCGATATTTTTAATTTCAGGAACTGCATTCTCGGGACAGGTTGAAATTGCAGAATTCCGCATCATGTGAAGATCCGGAAGATCATCTCCCATTGTAAGAATTTCTTCGTTTTTTAAATTGTATTTATTTTTAAAATCTTCATAATCCACCATTTTGTCATGAGATTTTGCATAGTAATCTTCAATCCCGAGGTAATTGATGCGGTGTCTTACCATCTCATCATTTCCGCCCGTAATCACACCGATCAAATAATTGTTTTTTAAAGCTTTTACAACAGCATATCCGTCAAGTACATTCATTACTCTGCTCATATTTCCACCGGGCATCAGATAAACACTTCCGTCAGTGAAAACTCCGTCTACATCAAATACAAATGCTTTTATATCTTTTAGTTTCTCTTTATAACTCATTTTTAAATTTTCAAAAAAAATATTTTTTTTAGTCAAGATTGTACGTAAGTCTTACCGTAATTCTTGCTGATTTTTCTTTGCTCGAAGTATCAAAGTTTCCTCCATAGCTGTCTTCATCGGTTGATCCTTTTGCCGTGATCTGAAATACACCCATTGAGGCATCTTTCAATTTTCCCAGATCTCCGTCTGCACTTTCTACAATTTTTTCGGCTCTTTGTTTGGCATCTTTAGAACCGGCCTCAATGAGACTGTGTTTTAGTAAAGAGAGATCAGAATACGTATACTGCGCTGAAGATGGCTCAAACTGCACTCCACTGTTGATGAGTTCAGCAGTTTTGTCGATTACATTTTCTATTTTCTTCATCAACGCAGGATTTTTCTTTGCTCTGAAAAATACGCTCTGAGTGGCTTTGTAACCGTCAAAAACGTCTTCAGATTTTTCTGATCCGTCTGCTTCTTTTGTAGTAACTGTGCGGAATGATCTGGAAAAATTAACGCCGCCAAAAGCAAACTCTCCTGCCTTGAAACCTTTGCTGTAGAAAAATGCTTTTACTTTTTCTTTATCCTGCGAAATCAGGTTATACGCTTCTTTAGCATCCATTGCATTCGCATCGAAACTTCCGCTCCAGCTTATTTCATCTGATGTAAAATCTTTCGAGCCAAGACCGGTAACGGATATGGTATCCTGTTTTAAGTTTCTGTTTTTAAAACTTGAGCCTAAAATTAAGGCGGTAAGAACGATGGCTGCTCCAATGATGAGGGAACGGATGATGTTTGTATTCATTTTTTCTGTTTTCCTCAAAGGTAAAAATTTATGGCAAGTGATACATTTTTTTAATGGAATGATTCATCGTTTTGTAGATTTTAAGACTTTCATCCTCCAATAACTGCTCATGCAGTTCCAAAACCCGGGCATCATTTCTTACTGCAGGTCCGGTTTGTGCAGATTTGGGTTCAATTTCGTGTATTTTTTTCACCGTTTCGTCAATCAGCGGTAAAAAGTAATTGAAAGGAATGTCCTGAGAATCTGAAATCTCTTTAGCTCTGGTAAAAAGATGGTTCACAAAATTACAGGCAAAAACTGCCGTCAGATGAATGTATTTTCTTTTCTCATGATCGCTTTTCATTACGTTTTCTGAAATCTTCGATGCTAAATCAGTCAGAATTTTCTGATCTTCGTCATTTTCGGTTTCTATGAAAAAGGGAATTTTTGTGTAATCTAAATTTTTAGACTTTGAAAATGTCTGCAATGGGTAAAAGCTTGATTTTCTGTAAGCTCCTTTCAGAATTTCTTTTGGTAAAGAACCTGAAGTATGGGCAACAAGACCGTTTTTTTTAATAATTAATCGGGAGACATTTTCTATAGAACTGTCGTTCACACAAATAATATAAAGATCTGCATCTGCAAGATTTTTTGCAGAATACGGAATATTCAGTTCTTCCGAAATTTGTTTTAAATCTTTCTCATTTCGCCCAAAAAGCTGTTTCAGATGAATATTATTCTGTGTAAAAGCTTTTGCAAGATGATAAGCTACATTTCCGGAACCGATAATTACAATTTGCATCGAACAAAGATAAGAATTTATGATATTTGGACTCAAAATTGAATACGTAATTTAACTTTTAAATACTTTTGTAATCCAAAACAATGAAAGCATCCTATGAAGATTAAAGACGCGGAAATTATTACGCTGATGCAAAGCCCACGAACTCTTGAAAAAGGTATTCGTGCTTTGATGGATGCTTATCAGAGTAGATTATATTGGCATATAAGAAGGATTATTGTAGATGGAGATCTTGCGCAGGATACGTTGCAGGAAACTTTTATAAAAGCATATCAGAATTTTCATCAGTTTAAAAATGACAGTCAGTTGTACACCTGGCTGTACAGAATTGCTACCAACGAAGCACTTCAGCAGATCAATAAGCTGAAGAAAATGCAGAAAACAGATGAAGATCCCGAATACTACATGCAGAATCTTGTTGCCGATAATGTGCACAGCGATGCAGAAGAAATACAGATCTTTTTGCAGAAAGCCATACAAAGCCTGCCCGAAAAGCAGAAACTGGTATTTATGATGCGGTATTATGATGATTTGCCTTACGAAGAAATATCAAAAATTGTGGATATGTCTGTAGGAACTTTAAAAACAAATTATCATTATGCGAAGCAGAAAATAGAAGATTATATTAAAGAAAATTACGAAAGATAATTTTTAGAAAAAAAAGAAATGAAAGATTTTGATCTGGAAAAACTAGAACGCAAAAATATTTACAGCTTTCCTGAAAATATGTTTGAGAATATTCAGGATAAGGTATTGAGCGGGGTAGAGGAATTTGATCTGGAAAAACTGGAGCATAAGAATATATATCAGGTTTCAGATAATATATTTGAAAATGTTCAGTCGAATGTAATGAATGCCGTGAGCGAAAAGAGAAATGCTCCGATTTTCAAATTAAACTGGGCGTATGCAGCGGCAGCTTCTCTGGCTTTAATTTTCGGATCAGTATTTTTATATAATTCTTATCCGGATTCAAAAGAAAATAATACCTCTAAAGCAAATATTGCTTCGCATATTCCTGAACCGAAAAAGGAAAGTGAAATTGCTTATGAAACTTTACAATCTGATTTAACTTCTGTTGAAAAAAATAATCAAACCATTGACAGTCAGGAGAATAAACAAATAAAAGCAGTTGCTTATGTTCCTGAAAAGACAGACGCAAAACCGCAAACTGTAAAACCGGTTTCTAAAAAAGCCGAAGCGCAAATGACAGAATATCTGGATTCGTTTTCAAATTCTGAGATTGCAGAGTTAGCCAATAATTCCACACAGGATGTTTATTTGGATTTATATAATTAAAAGAAAAATGAAGAAAATATTATTTACACTTCTTGTTATTTCCGGTTTTGGTCTCAATGCCCAAAAGACAGACTATGATTGGAGAAAGATGGATCCGAAACAGAGAAAGGAAGTTATAAATAATCTTTCTCCAGAAGAAAGAAAAGCACTTCTTACCCAGTTCAGAAACAATATGGTTTTGGAAAATCTGGATGTAGATCCTAAGGATAAAACAGAGTTTACGGCAATGTATAATGAGTATCTGGACAATCAGAAGCATATCAAAAGCCAGTTTGATTCTAATTTTGATCCCGAGACTTTATCCGAAGAAGAAGCAAAAATAAAATTACAGCAAAGTTTTGATGTAGGACAAAAATTGTTGGATAACCGAAAAAAATATGCGGAAAAGATGCAGACTGTCATTCCGTGCCAGAAAGTTTTGAAGTTGTTTCAGTCTGAAGGTATGATGAGAGATAAAATGAACGAAAGAAAACCTCACAACGGGAACAATAAGGGCTCAAAACCCAGACAAAACCCATAATAGTTTATTTTTTTAATGTTGGACGACTCTTGCAATTTATTGTGAGGGTCGTTTAATTTAGAAAGGGAAATTATACAATTATTGGTAAATAGACCTGTTAATTTCTTATTTTTGTGAAAATAATTTAGGTATGAGAAAAGTCTTGTTTTTTATTCTAGCTTCGGTTTTTCTGACTGCTCAGAAAACAGAAATGATTGATTTTTCAAAATCAATAAAAGACGATAATAAATCAATAAAAAGCTTTCATGTAATAGATATCAGAACTAGTAAGGAACTGGGATCTGTGATGCATCATCAAGACCAGATTGATATTGTTTTTAAAAATAACGCAACTGAAGATCTTAGCAATTGGTTTTACAAATATAATAAGGAAAAAGGATCCAAAGATTTGATACTGCTGCTAGAAGACCTGCATGTTTCAGAAGATAGAAAAGAAAAGTATTCTATTGGAAAAGCTGGAGTTCGTGCAAGCACTTTTTTGAAAAGAGATGATGGCTACCATTTTTTATACAGAAAGGACACGATAGCAACCGTATCCTCTCGCGATACGCCTTATATGTCGCAGAGTTTAACAAAGAAAATAGCACTTGTTTTCACAGATCTGATTAAAAAATCTTACAATGCTTCACCATGGGAATATACGATTACTGAGAACGAACTGAAAGATTATTCAACACTGCTGAAAGACCACCTGGAAATTTTAAAAATCAATCAATTGAAAGACGGTGTTTATAAAGATTATTACAGTTTTTTCACCCATAATCCTGAACCTGGTTTTATACTAGAGACCAATAACAAGGGAGTTGTCACAAAAGCGGTAAATGGAAATGAGAAAAAACCAATCAGAAATTTCTATGCATTTGTTTACAATGGTGTTCCGTTTAAGGTGATTCCTGTAGGGTATGTTGAAATTTTCAGAGACGAATTAGGTCTTTTTATTGAAGTTAAAAAAGAAGAGCTCTTCCCAGAATCAAATTCTTCATTCATCATAGGTGGTGGTTTAATTGGTGGTTTAGTAGGTGGTCTAGCTGTTGTAGCAGTTGATGCTATAGCTGCGAAAAAAAGAAAAGAAATGAAGGGAAGCGAAGTGTCTCTCGATCCATTTACAGGAAACTATATATTGCCTGTAAATTTTGGTAAATACAAATAAAATATTGAAGCAAGATCTGTCTCTTTTTTAATTAAAATCACAAATAAACAGGATTTGTGACTAAAATTAAAAATGAATTTTCTCCTGCATTTTTTTATCTTTGCAAATTACATAGTTCTTAAATGAAAAACATACGAAATTTTTGCATAATCGCCCATATCGACCACGGTAAATCTACTTTGGCAGACCGTCTTTTGGAGTACACGAATACCGTGACTCAGAGAGAATTACAATCTCAGACGCTTGATGATATGGATCTGGAAAAAGAACGTGGGATCACGATAAAATCTCACGCCATCCAGATGGATTATGAGCTGAATGGCGAAAAATATATTTTAAACCTTATCGATACACCAGGACACGTAGATTTCTCTTACGAAGTTTCCCGTTCTATTGCTGCCTGTGAAGGTGCGCTTCTGATTGTAGATGCTGCGCAAAGTATTCAGGCACAGACTATTAGTAACTTGTATCTGGCTTTGGAAAACGATCTGGAAATTATTCCGATTTTGAATAAAATAGATCTTCCGTCTGCAAATCCTGAAGAAGTAACCGACGAAATTATGGGACTTTTAGGATGTAAATATGAAGATGTTCTTCGGGTTTCAGGGAAAACAGGGGAAGGTGTTCATGATTTGCTAGAGCAGATTGTCAAAAGAGTTCCGCCACCGGTGGGAGATCCGAAAGCACCACTTCAGGCATTGATTTTTGATTCGGTTTACAATCCGTTCCGAGGAATTGAGGCATACTTCAAAGTGGTAAACGGAAGTATTTCTAAAAACGAAAAAATTAAATTCTTCGCAACAGGAAAAGAATATGGTGCAGATGAGGTGGGAACACTGAAACTGAAACAGGTTCCTAAGAAAACAATAGAGTGTGGCGATGTAGGGTACATTATTTCAGGGATTAAAGATGCCCGCGAAGTAAAAGTAGGAGATACCATTACTTCTTTTGTAAATCCAGCTGCTGCTGCAATCGACGGTTTTGAGGAAGTAAAACCAATGGTTTTTGCCGGAATTTATCCTATCGAATCTGAAGACTTTGAGGAACTGAGATTCTCTCTGGAAAAATTAAGACTGAATGATGCTTCTTTGGTTTTCGAACCGGAAAGTTCTGCAGCGCTTGGTTTTGGTTTCCGTTGCGGTTTTCTGGGAATGCTGCACATGGAAATCGTCCAGGAACGTCTGGATAGAGAATTTAATATGGATGTGATTACTACAGTTCCCAACGTGTCGTATCACGGATATTCTAAAAAAGATCCTGAAACCACAATTTTAATCAATAACCCATCTGAAATGATTGATCCCAATCTTTTGGACCGGGTAGAAGAGCCTTACATAAAAGCGGCAATTATCACTAAATCTGATTTTGTAGGAGCAGTAATGACGCTTTGTATCGAAAAACGTGGTGAGATTGTTAACCAGAGTTATTTAACGGCAGACAGAGTGGAACTCACATTCAATATGCCTTTAGCGGAAGTTGTTTTCGATTTTTACGACAGACTAAAGTCGATTTCTAAAGGATATGCTTCATTCGATTATTCTCCAATCGGAATGCGTGCTTCCAAATTGGTAAAAATGGATATTCTGATTAATGGAGATATGGTTGATGCTTTATCATCATTAATTCACGATTCTAATGCGTATCACATCGGTAAAAAAATGTGTGAAAAACTTCGTGAGCTGATCCCGAGACAGCAGTTTGATATTGCAGTTCAGGCAGCTTTGGGAGCTAAAGTTATCGCCAGAGAAACCATTAAAGCTTTAAGAAAAGATGTTACCGCAAAATGTTACGGAGGCGATATTTCCCGTAAGAGAAAACTTCTTGAAAAACAGAAAGAAGGTAAAAAGAAAATGAAGCAGATCGGTAGAGTAGAAGTGCCACAAACAGCATTTATGGCAGTTTTGAAACTGAATGATTAAGGAATAGCCAGACAAAAGATAAAAGTAAAACCGCAGGATTTTTTCTGCGGTTTTTTTTATCTGATTTCAAAAAAGAGTCGTTGCTTTTTTATGATTTGTTTATCGTACGGCATCATCAGATACCAGGACGAGTTTATTCAATCAAATCTTTTTATAAGAATTTTGGATGTACAATAAACCGTCTCAAATTAAGAAAAGCTTTATCATTTATCTTTTTGTAAATTTTATTTCCATTGTTTTAAATTCTTTTCCGGTTTTCGGATCCGGACCATACATTTCCATTTTTTGAGTTTTATCATCTACGAAAGTGAAAACTTCTCTCACATCACAGTCTTTTCCGGGTCTTGACGGATCGGTCATTTTTCCTTTAAATTCAATAGATTTTGTCGAAGGATTCCAGTCGCCTTCCATATTCATAACTCCGGTTCCCATATTGTCGATCCAGGTGCTTACAAATTTCTTTTTAGCATTGTCATAAGCCAGCATACTCATCCCTTCAAATGGCATTCCCATGAAGTTTCCTTTGTGATTACTTATCTGATAACGACCGTCAAAAACCATTTTGTTGGTAACTTCAGATGTGCTCATCACAGGTTTTCCGCCATTTTCCATCCACACCGTATTTTCTCCAGACCAATTTCCGTCAGATTTTGCAAGCATGGTGTGCATTTCTCCGGGAGTTGCATAATCCATCCAGGCTTTGATAGCTGTTGCAGAATCTACAGGTTTCCATTCTTCAGTCGTTAATGGATCTGTTTTATCAGAGCCTGTTTTCGGTGTAGTTTTAGATTGGTCACAAGCTATAAGCAGGAAAAAGCTGCACGCAGTAAAAAATAAATTTCTCATAATTATTAAGTTTTAAGTTGATTATAAATTTAACAAAAAATATTATCCGAAGAATAATTATTTTTATGTTGATATTCATGATTCTAAATTGTAGTTTTGTGTATTCACAACGCAAATTTATACAATGGAGTCTCCAAAAAAATTACAGGATATAAAAGTGGCTGTAGATGCCGTCATTTTCGGGTATTTCGATAAAAAAGACCTGCAGATTCTTTTGATTAAAAGAAATATTGATCCTTTTAAAGGAGGTTGGGCGCTACCCGGAGGTTTGGTTTTGGATGATGAAAATCTAGATGATGCCGTAAAAAGAGAATTGTATGAAGAAGCAGGGATAAAGCCTGATTTTTTAGAGCAACTTTATACTTTCGGTAATGTAGGCCGTGATCCCAGAAACAGAGTGATTTCGGTGGCTTATCTGGGTCTCGTCAATCCTTCTTATCACGAATTATTTGCAGATTCTGATGCAGAAGACGCACAATGGTTCAGCGTAAAACAGCTTCCAAATTTGGCTTTCGATCATCAAAGTATTATCGACATTGCGCTCAGAAGACTTCGAACAAAAATACAGTATCAACCGATCGGGTTTAATCTTCTGAATGATGAATTTGTATTTTCCGAACTTGAAAATCTCTACAAAACCATCATCGGCCAGGAAATTGACCGAAGAAATTTCCGAAAGAAAATCATGAGCTACGGACTTTTGAATGAAACCAAAAGCTTTAAAAAAGAAGGCAGCGGAAGACCTGGGAAATTATTCACTTTTAATCAGGAAAAATACAAGGAACTGGAAGAGCAGGGATTTTATTTTGAAATCAAATAATTTTTCTTAAACACTAATGGCACAAATATTTACACCAATATCACAATGAGTTATTGTTTCGCTGACATTCAGAATGAAGCGAAGCGGAATGAAGAAATCTCAAAATAATTCCAGACTCTTCTTTCTGTGTCATTTTTGAAAAACATTTGCGCCACTTGTGTTTAAATTAAATAATTTTCAATTCAATAATTTCAAGCTGGCTTTAGCAAAAATTTAAAGTATAAATAAATTTGAGCCATTTGTAAAAACATTTGTGCCACTTGTATTTAAATAAAATAAATTTTTAACACTGAAAATCAATTAATTAAAATATTTAGTGTAAAAATGACACAAATAAATTTGGAAGATAAAATCATATTGTTTTACATTTGTGTAATAATAACGCAATCATGAAATATACGATAGAAAATACAGTTGAAAAGTTTCAAAAACAAAAGGAGGTGAAATTTCTATTCTTTTGGGGACATACAGTGAAAGAAGAGATTACAAAGGCCTGTTTCAGCCAGTGGTTTCCCTGTGAATTTGAAGAAAACGGGATCATTTATAAAACAGCAGAACATTATATGATGGCAGAAAAAGCCAGATTATGTAATGACAACGAAATTGTAGAAGAAATTTTAAATGCAGAAACTCCGAATGAAGCCAAAAGCTTAGGAAGAACAGTGAAGAATTTTGATCCTCAACTTTGGGATGAGCATAAATATGATATTGTAAAAAAAGGAAATTTTTTAAAGTTTTCACAAAATCAAAAATTAAAAGAATTTATTCTTTCAACAAATGATGAAGTTTTAGTAGAAGCAAGTCCATACGACAGAATATGGGGAATCGGGATGCTGGAAACAGATCCGAAAGCTAAAAATCCGGAGCAGTGGAATGGTGAAAACTTGTTGGGATTTGCTTTAATGGAAATAAGAGACGAATTAAATAATAAGTAAACCTACACACAATATGAGCTATGAAAAAGATAGAATTACACCCACAAATTTTTGTTATAGAGAATTTTTTGACCCACGAAGAGTGCGATCATTATATCGAATTAACAAAGGATAAAGTTTTTGAAGAAGCTAAAATCAATATGGGAGGTCGTCAAATGATGAGCAAAGGAGTCAGGAATAATGACAGATTAATGATTTTTGATCATAATCTGGCTAAAAATCTCTTTCAAAAAGCTGCAGAATTTCTTCTACCGGCTCATGATGATTACTCTATTTTAGATTTTAATGAAATGTTCAGAATTTATAAATATTCTCCTGGACAAAGGTTTAAAATGCATCGGGACGGAAGTTACATCAGGAATGAAAATGAAAAAAGCTTTTACACGTTTTTAATCTATCTGAACGATGATTTTGAAGGAGGAGAGACAGAGTTCGAGAACCTGTTCACGGTTGCTCTAAACAAAGGTTCTGCTTTAGTTTTTTACCATCCATTGAGACATGAAGGAAAAACTTTAATCAGCGGTTTGAAGTATGTTTTGAGAACAGACGTAATGTATTCTAGAAAATAATCTTTAATGATTAATATAAAACTATGCAGTCTTGAATTAGCGTAAAAACAACACAATTAAATATAAAGTATGGAAGAAGACCCAAAACCCAGATTCATCGAGGCATTACAGAGAAATAATGACCAGATAAGAGAAGACCGTGCGCGAATTATCGGAGAAGATGCAGCGCTGATTTACAGGCGGAGAGTAGAAGATATTGAACTGAAAATCAAAAGACTCGAAAGAGAGCAGGATGGCTTGACGGACATTAGTCCTTTAGACAGAAACAGCTTGACATTCGCCGATTTTCAGCCCGAAGCATTCGTTCAGAAAGACATAGAATTATCATTAACAATCAGAAATTTAAATATTCAATTAGAATTGACAAGAAACAGATTTGAGTATTTATTCGGCAAAAAAATTTAAGTTATGGGAAGTACAAGATACGACATGGACGCTCGTTTTGACAGAGCAAAGAAAGCAGGCTATGCATCAAAATCCGCCAATGAGATTTTCACACAAAATGCAGCAAGAAAAGCACACGAATCTATGAATCCGCATGGTATTTCTTTCAGAGAATCCAGGGATTCTACGGTTCACCCAAACTCCGTTCCTATCATTTTAGGATTAGACGTAACGGGAAGTATGGGACATATTCCGTATGATCTGGTGAAAGATGGATTACCTAAATTAATGGGCGGAATAATCCAGGGCGGAGTTCCGGATCCTGCTCTTTTATTCTTAGGAATCGGAGATCATGAATGTGACGGTTATCCTCTACAGGTCGGACAATTCGAATCCGGAGACGAAGAACTGGATATGTGGTTAACGAGAACGTATATCGAGTCAGGAGGTGGCGGAAATGCAGGAGAAAGTTATTTGCTGGCTTGGTATTTCGCAGCTTTTCATACAAGAACGGATGCTTTTGAAAAAAGAAATCAAAAAGGATTATTGTTTACTGTAGGTGATGAACCTTGCCTGATAAAACTTCCTGCTTCTGCCGTCAGAGAATTGATGGGAACAGGACAGCAGACTTTCAAGCACACCGAATTATTAGCGGAAGCGCAAAAAAAATATGAGGTTTTTCATATCAATGTTTTGCATTCCGGACAGGCTCTACATGCTGATCAGGGATGGAAAGATCTTTTAGGACAGAATTGTTTATCGATCGAAGATTACAGAGATGTTCCGAAGGTAATTAAGGACGTGGTTTGCAGCAGATTTAAAGATAATTTTACGGGAACGGCAAATTTGGAAGGATTAGATAATATTCAAATGTATTAAAATGAAAACAGCACAAATAATTATAGGCTTAGGTTTTGGTGACGAGGGAAAAGGCATCACTACAGATTTTCTGGCTCAGCAGCATCCTGAGTCTGTAGTTATTCGGTTTTCTGGCGGTCAACAGGCAGCGCATACGGTGATGATTGATGATAAAATGCACATTCATTCCAGTTTTGCAAGTGGTGCGCTTCGTGGCTTGCCATCTTATTTTACGGAACATTGTACGATTCATCCGACTTTTTTACGCAATGAAAGGGAAGAATTAATTCAGAAAAACGGAAATATTGAACTCACCATTCATCCGCTGGCAAAAGTAACAACACCTTTTGATGTTTTTTACAACAGAAAAAATGTCAGAAATTTAGAACACGGAACGTGTGGAAAAGGAGTCGGCGCAACAATGAAAAGAAATGAAAGTCCGTTTAAATTATTTGCAGTGGATTTGATTGCTCCAAGAACAATGATGATCGAAAAATTAAAAGGAATTGCGCAATATTATGGTTTTGAAGAGGGCGAGGAAATCCAGAATGCGTTGCAGGATTTTTTAGAAGCTGTTGATGAAATAGATTGGAAAATAAAAGGGTATGAATATTTAAAATCATTTAATCATCTTATTTTTGAAGGCAGCCAGGGAATTTTACTGGATATGGATCACGGCGTTTTTCCGAATGTAACTTTTGCAAATACCACTTCAAAAAATGCATTTGAAATCTGTCAGTTATTACAAATTGAAAACATTGAAATGTTTTATGTCACAAGATGTTATTCAACACGTCACGGAAGCGGATGGATGAGCAATGAAAAATCATTACCATTAAAAAATAATGAAGACGAAACCTGTACCTTTAATGAATTTCAAAAAGACCTGCGTTTCGGAAATTTAGATTATGGCATGCTGAATTATGCGCTGAAAGTTGATGAAGCTTATGTTTCTGCCCAAAAGAAAAATCTTGTTGTAACGTGTTTAGATCAACTGGATGAAGAATTTAAAATAGAAAATCTGAATATGAAATCTAATGAAGTTTATGGATCTTATTCTCCTTATTCTAAAGATTTTAAGATAATTAGCTCGTTAAAATCTTAATTAATTGTGAAATAAAATTAAATAAAATAAGGAGTTTGTATCAATAGGAATGGGCTTTAGCCCATTTTATAATTAAGAAATTTCAACGGCTTTAGCCAAACATAATAAAAAACCAATGATGAAAAAAATATATGTATCTGGAAACGGAAATTTGTCTTGGGAAAATTTTCATCATTTTTATATCGAACCTTTAAAAAAATTAGACCTTTCCGACTGTGAATTTATTATAGGAGATTTTTCAGGAACAGATACTTTGATGATGGAATTTCTAAAGAATAAAACTGAAAATGTAACAATTCTTCATGTTGGAAAAAGACCAAGATATTTTGCCAATTCATTCCAGACAAAAGCAAAAAAGTGGAAAATAATTGGAGGATTTAATTCTGATTATGAAAGAGATCAATTCGGAATAGAGCTTTGTACTCATTTTTTAGCCATCGATTTCAATAGTGATGAAAAAAGAAAAAGCGGAACTTTGAAAAATATTGAAAAGTGTCTTAGTTTAGGTAAAATAAGAATAAAACAACCATGAAAACAATAATAAATTTAAAAGGTGACGCTACAAATCCTCAGTCAGAAGGAAATAAAATTATCGCACATATCTGCAACGATATCGGAGGTTGGGGAAAAGGTTTTGTCGTAGCAATTTCAAATCGTTGGAAAGAACCGGAAAACGAATATCGAAAATGGTTTCAGGATGCTGAAAATTTTGGTCTCGGAGAAATCCAGACGATTCAGGTTGAAGATGATATCTGGGTTTGTAATATGATTGGTCAGCATAAAATAAAAACTAATTCAAAAGGAATTCCGCCGATCCGTTATGAAGCCGTTGAAAAATGCCTTGAAAAACTTTCTGAGGAAGCAAATAAATTAAATGCAGCAATTCATATGCCGAGAATCGGTTGCGGTTTGGCAGGCGGAAAATGGGAGGAAATAGAACCAATTATTGAAAGAACATTGCTGAAAAATAATGTAGAAGTATATGTTTATGATTTTGAATAATTGATTATTTGAAATTTGGCAAAAATCTTTGTAATCTTAGCTAAGTGAAACGCCTTTGTGAACTTAAAATCAACAAAATTATTTGAAAAAAACTTTGCGGACTTTGCATTAAAAAAATTAAACAACATGAAAACAATAACTTTATACAGACCCGTCGGAGAAAAAGAAATGATCTTAATCCTCGAAAGTAATTATAGAGAATTCCCTCCAAGATTAAACTGGCAACCCATTTTCTACCCTGTTCTGAATGAAGAGTACGCTTCAGAAATCGCAGAAAAGTGGAACACAAGAGATGAGTCCGGAAATTATCTCGGTTTTGTGACGAAGTTTGAAGTTTCAGAGGAAGTAGTCAGTAAATATCCCTCACAAAATGTCGGAGCAAGAAACCATAACGAACTCTGGATTCCATCCGAAGAACTGGAAGAATTTAATAAAGCAATTGTCGGAAATATTGAAGTAACGAAAGCTTTTATAGGAAAAGAGTTTAAAAAAGCGGCAAATGAAGAGGTAGAAAATTTATTAGTGAATATTAAAAATGAAACTCAAACAAAAAAAATATAAAGAACAACTACAAAATTGGCCTCAAAGCGGACATCACATCATGGCACAATATGATGAGGAGAAAATTATTGTATATCAGTCATATCGAAAGGAAATCGGTGAGTTTGCCATAAAAAATCAATATTTTGCCGAGCATTCAGTCTGGAAAGAATGACATGGATAAAACCCAATTTTCTTTGGATGATGTACCGAAACGGTTGGGGAACAAAAGAAGGACAGGAATATGTTTTGGCAATCCATTTAAAAAAGTCTGCTTTTGAAAAATACCTTGAAAACGCAGTATATTCTTCATATAATGATAGCTTAGAAGTTTCCAGAGAAGAATGGCAAAATCAGATAAAAACTCTTCTGTAAGACTGCAATGGGATCCGGATCACGATCCTTTTGGAAATAAACTCGAAAGAAGAGCCATACAGATTGGTTTGAGAAATGATTTCATCAGATCTTTTTCTAAAGAAGACATCCTTTTGATTGAAGATATCTCAGATTTTGTTAAAGAACAGCATCAGTTTGTTTTGAATGATGATTTAGATAACTTACTTCTTCCTGAAGAAAAACCTTTGTTGTTTCATGATGAAGATTTAAATAAAAAATTAAGGTTAAAATAGTGCTTATCCAAAATTTCATATTATAAAAGTTCTTTGTGATCGTAGTTAAGTGAAACGGCTTTTCGAACTTTAAAACGTTTAGTTATAACAAAAACTTTGCAGACTTTGCGTTAAAATTGAGAAAATAATGTCAACGATGAAAATTGAATTAACAAAAGGTGACATCACCAGAATACAAGCAGATGCCATAGTAAACGCCGCCAATTCATCTTTATTGGGCGGAGGTGGAGTAGATGGAGCTATTCATCGGGAGGGAGGAAAACAAATTTTGGATGAATGTATAGCAATCAGAAACCGAGAGGGGAAATGTAAAACAGGAGAAGCCGTTGTAACTTCAGCAGGAAATCTTCCGGCAAAATATGTAATTCATACGGTGGGGCCTGTCTGGAACGGAAATGAAGAAAAAGAATCGAAGTTATTGGCAAATTGCTATAAAAACTCTTTGGAATTGGCTGACAGTCTTGGCGTTAAAACAATTGCTTTTCCTAACATCAGTACAGGAATTTATAGGTTTCCAAAAGAACTTGCCGCTAAAATTGCAATTGATGAAGTGAAAAATTTCAAATCTGAAAGTATTGAAAAAGTAATTTTTGTATGTTTTGATGATGAAAATGCAGAAATTTATCAACAGCTTTTAAATCTTTAAAAATGAAGGGTTTTGTATTTGGAAAATTTTATCCGTTCCACATCGGTCATCAGAAAATGATTGAGTTTGCACTGGAAAAAGGAAGTGTAACGGTTTTGGTGTGTGCAGAAGAAAAGGAAAAAATAGCCGGAAACATCAGAAAAGAATGGATAAAAGAAACTTTTTCCAATAACAAAAACCTGAAAGTAAAAGTTTTCAGCTACAGCGAAAAGGATTTTGCGAATACTTCTGTTTCAGATTGGGAAATTTCCAAAAAGTGGAGCGAGGTTTTCAAAGAATATTTTAAAGATGAAGATTTTCTCGTGACGTCCGAAGAATACGGGGAAATGCTTTCTGTGATAATGGATATTGATCATTTTATGTTTGATGAAGATAGGGAGAATATTCAGATTTCGGCTTCTGAAATTCGGGAAAATGTATTTGAAAACTGGCAGTATCTTCCGAGGTCTGTTCAGAAATATTTTGCCTTAAAAGTTGTTATTCTTGGCACAGAATCTACCGGAAAAACAACCATGGCGGATAGCTTGTCCGAATATTTTGCAGCAAATAAAGTTTCGGAAGCGGGTCGGGATCTTATTTTAGATTCTAAAGAGTTTAGTTTTGATGATCTCGAAAAAGTGTACAAGGAACATACGAACAGAATTGAAAACGTCGATTATAGTAAAAGTTTTTTAACAATTATTGATACGGATATTCATACTACAAAATCGTATGCTGAATTTATTTTCGGAAGAAAACTCTCCGTTCCCCAAGACATTATTGAGAAAAATAAAGCTGATCTTTATTTGTACTCAACAAAAGATGCAGATTATATTCAGGACGGAACAAGGCTCGAAATCGATGAAAGAAATAAGTTAGACGAAAGCCACCGAAACATTTTAAAGGAAGATAATACTGACTTTCTGGAAATTTCCGGAAGCTGGGAAGAAAGGGAACAAATGGCGATTGAAAATATTAAAAAGCTTATTGCAGAAAAGAAAAATATCTTAGAATAATACTATGTGAGATCTTCGCTGAGTAAAACGCCTTTATTTTAATGTTTTTATTGATTTTAAAAGAATCCATGAATCTTTGCGAACTTTAAGGACATTTAGTAGTAAAAAATCTTTACGGTCTTTGCGTTAAAAAGAGAAATTATTACAAGCAAATATTTAGAAAATTAACATTAAAAACGAAACAATGAAAAAACTAACCATATTGACCGGCGCCGGAATCAGTGCCGAAAGCGGAATAAAAACTTTCAGAGACGGAGACGGCCTTTGGGAAAATCATAGCATCACCGATGTAGCAAGTCCGGAAGGATGGAGGAAAGACAGAGCTTTGGTTCTTGAATTTTACAACCAGAGACGCCGCCAAATACACGAAGTACATCCCAATATAGCCCACAAACTTGTTGCAGATCTGGAGAAATATTTTGAAGTTCAGATCATTACGCAGAATATCGACGATCTGCACGAAAGAGCAGGATCTTCCAATATTTTGCATCTGCACGGAGAATTATTGAAATCTTGTTCTTGCAATAATAAGAACCTGATTTACGATCAAAAATGCGACATCAATATTGGCGATAAAGCCGAAGACGGAGCGCAGTTAAGACCATTTATTGTGTGGTTTGGCGAAGATGTTCCGTTGATGAAAGAAGCTACAAAAATGGCAAAAGAAGCCGATATATTTTTGGTAATAGGAACTTCGTTACAGGTTTATCCGGCTGCAGGATTGCTCCACGACATTAAAGATGATTGTCTTCTGATTGTTATTAATCCCAACGAAACAGGCTTCGGATACGGACAAAGAGCGGTTGTCATGAAGGAAACTGCAACAAAAGGAATGCAGTTGTTGTTCGATAAATTAGTAAATCTTGCGTGATGGAAAACGAAATAAAAGCAGGAATTTTCGGAGTTTGCATTGGTGATGCTTTGGGTGTTCCGGTTGAATTCAACACCAGAGACACTTTAAAAGCTTTTCCTGTTCAAGATATGCGTGAATTTGGATCATGGAAGCAGCCAAAAGGAACTTGGAGCGACGACAGTTCTTTAACGCTTTGTCTTGCTGATGAATTAGCGAAAGGATATGATTTAGAAAAAATCGGACAAAGTTTTGTAAAATGGGTAAAATACGGACATTGGACAGCTCACGGAAAACTTTTTGATATTGGCGGAACAACGAGACATTCTATTGCCAGATTAATTAAAGGAGAAAGTGCTAAATTTTCGGGGAATATTTTTGAAGAAGATAACGGAAACGGTTCTTTAATGAGAATCCTTCCTTTAGCTTTCTATCTTAAAGATGAAGAAGATATAGAAAAATTGTATCAGACGGTAAAAGAAGTTTCTTCTATTACTCACGGACATTTGCGTTCTGTTTTTGCCTGTTTTATTTATGTAATTTTTGCAATAGAACTTATCAAAGGAAAAAATAAAAAAGAAGCCTATAATTATGCACAAAAAGCATCTTTAAAATTCGCTGAAAACCAAGAATTTAACCCAAAAGAAATACAGATTTTTGGACGAGTTTTAAAGAATGACATTTCAAAATATTCAGAAGAAGAAATAAGTTCAAGTGGTTACGTTCTTCACAGTTTGGAAGCTTCATTATGGTGTTTCTTAAATTCGGAAAGTTATTCTGAAGCCGTTTTAAAAGCAGTCAATTTAGGAGAAGATACCGACACAACCGGAGCCATCACAGGTGGAATTGCCGGAATTTTTTACGGGTTTGAAGGTATTCCTGAAGAATGGGTTGCAACGTTGGTAAGAAAGGAGGATATTGAAAAGCTGTGTGAGAAATTAGAAAATAAATTAAAACATGAATGAAACACAAAAGGAAAATAAGCAAAATCTAAGCTTGGCGCTAATATAAGTCCGAAGTTATCGGGCTTAATTTAGATGAGAACGGTTGTGCCAAATGTGGATGAATTTAATGTGGAAGAACTCGATTAGGTTATGGAAACCAATGATCAGAAACGGTTTATTTTTAATGAAGATAAAAACTAAATTGAGACATTCTATTGATGTAGCTTTAAAAACACAACAACCGCCAGAGTTTTTTACCATGTAACAGCAGAAATCAATATTTCTTCCATTCTGGAAAAAGGAATTGAGAAAAGAAATCGGCAACATGTTATCTTAGTGAGGTTAAAAGGAATATGTGTAATGATAAAATGAAATAAAAAATACGCTCCCATAAGAAGCGTATTTTTTATTATTTTGGCAAACCTTTTTTCAAAGCATAATTGGCTCTTTCAACGGCTTTTTTCTCTTTCCAGTCCATGTATCGGTTTTTATATCGACCTTTCATGAAATTATCAAAATTTCTCTGCACAGTAAGATTCCAGAGTGAGTTGGCTTTTACCGCCCAGGATTTGTCCCATGCACGGAGCGAGATAGAAAAGCTTCCGTCGAGATACTTCATCCAGTGCCACCATCCTGTAGGCATAAACAGGGTGTCACCATGTTCCAGAAAACATTCAATTCCTTCCACACCATCCAAAGCAGGAAATTTCTCGAAGTCCGGATTGTTAATATCAAAATCCTCTAATGCATAAGTGGCGTAAGGTAATTTGTAAAGCCGGTCTTTCCATTTGTATTCAAAGAGCAGCACGTGTTTTCTTCCGTTAAAATGAGTGTGGAAAATATGTGCTAAATCTATGTCGTAATGTAAAAACGTTACCGAACTTTTTCCTCCGAAAAACATACTCGGATACTTATCCAGAAAACCGCCCATCAGTTCTTTTGGCGAGATATACTCTTTCAGCAGCTTCGGCGCATGTTTTATAGGATCAAAAAAGAAGATTCTCAAATCTGTAGGCTCTCTTTGGATGAGATCTATATAATCTGCGAATTTCATTTTTGTCGTTGGTGTATTAATAGGAGCTGCAGGATCTGCTTTTTTAGAATCATAAAGCGGTACTTCGATGTCTCCTACTACTTCCTTCACATAATCCATTGTCCATTTTTGATAAGCAGGCCATTTTCTTGCCATATTTTTTATCACTACCGGTCTTCTTGGTTTAAGATATTTCTCTCGGAACTCTTCTTGAGTAATATCATCAACAATATCTATAGGTTTTAGAATAACCCCCATTTTTTTAAAATTTTATGTTACAAAATTATTAAATAAATAGATAGTTTACTCATTTTAGTATTTTTTTAATCTATCAGGGTCATCATTTTTAGAGTAGGAAACCTTTCGGCAAAAAAAATTCCTTTCAATTTCTTAAAAGGAATTAAAAACATATGTGAAAAAAAATTTATTAAAACAAATATAATTAAAATAAAATTAACTTAAATAATGAATCATAAAAAAATAAGCACAAATTAATATGTTTTTTTATTAAATCATTTTAAACTTATTCATAAGTTTGTGATATGTTCCTCATGAGAAATTCACGAAGCATTATTGAAGAACTGCGGTGATGTGTTTCTTTAAGCAAGAATAACAAATATTATCACTAATTTTGTAGTTATAATATTTAAATTTAACCTTTCTCTGAAAATTATATCTCTGTAATGTGTAACAAAAAAACATTCCGAATAACTAATTAACCAAATAATAAATTATGAAATTGCCACAGTGGGTAAAATACCTGCAAGAACGGAAGTGTTGTGGTTTCTGATGATCTTCAAAAAATAAATATATTACGTATGAAAATAAAAATCTCCTTATTATTCATGTTATTTTTCTCTGTAATTGTTTTCGCACAGAAAACAGTTTCCGGGAAGATTACAGATGAAGACGGTATAGCGATCCCAAGTGCAAGTGTAACGATAGAAGAACCCGGTAAAGATGCTATTCTTGCCTACGGTATCACAAACTCTAAGGGGGAATATAAGGTAACATTTACTACTGCAGAATCTAATGTAGATCTGAAGGTGAAAGCATTCAACCAGAAACCTTTAACAAAGCAAATCAGCAACAGTGATCAGACTCTGACTTTCCAGATGCAGTCTGAAGCTACAGAAATAAAAGAGGTACAGCTTAAAACCAAAATGATTACTTCCAGAGGCGATACCATTGCCTATGACCTGAAAGCATTTGACAGCAAAAACGACCGTACTTTGGCAGACGTCATGAAAAAAATTCCGGGTATTGAAGTAAATGCAGACGGAACCATTCTTTATCAGGGAAATGCTATCAATAAATTCTATGTTGAAGGGAAAGATCTTATGGAAGGAGGATACGGCACCATTACCAACTCTCTTCCCAAAGAGGCTATTCAGAAATTAGAAGTTCTGGAAAATCACCAGCCTGTAAAAATGCTTCAGGGTAAAATACCTTCAGATGCAGCAGCGATTAATATCAAGCTTAAAAATTCCGTTACCATGACAGGGAGAGGCGAAGTGGGCGCCGGTTTTACTGATCCGTGGCTGTGGAATGTGAAATTAACACCTATGTTCTTCAGTAAAAAAAGTCAATGGGTCGCCAATTATAAAACAAATAATATGGGAGAGCAGGTGGAAAATGAAGGAAATATCCTGGCTTTCGGAAACAGATTTGAGGGAAGAAGAATAAATGCGTCTCAAAATGACTGGCTGAATGTAGAAAATGCAAGCACTCCCAATCTTCCGGTTAAAAGATATTTGTTTAACAACGTGCACTACTTATCAGCAAATTATCTTACCAATATTGATAATAAGAAAGAATGGGAACTGAAAGTAAATGCTAATTACACAAACAATGCAGTTGAAAGAGAATCGTATAGTCAAAAAAGCTATTTTGCAACGACCGAAAGTCCCGCTTTTAGTATCACAGAAAATATTCTTAATAATTTTTACACCGATAAACTAAAGGGAGAGCTTATTTTTTCTAAAAATGCAAAGAAAGGATTTTTCAAGAACTCAACCAGTTTTTCACAATTCTGGAATGCCGACCGAGCGGCTGTTGACAGAACTGATGCGTCACTGAGCCGAAATGGTAAAGAAGCATTGCAGTCGCCAACATCATCTTTTCAGAACTCATTAAGTACAATTATTCCGTGGAAAGAAAAAATGGTTAATATACAGTCATTTATCAATTATCAGAATGATGTGCAGAAATTAGACATTACGCCTGCTTCATATCTTAATATCCCGGGCTTTTATCCCGGAGCAGGAACAGAATCAGTAAGGCAGAATCTACAGCTGAAAACCTTTGAAGCCAATCATTCTGCAAATATTGGTTTTTCGGCCAAAGGCTGGACGTTTTCACCGGAGATTGGTTTGAATTATAAATCAACCGATTTAACATCAGCACTTAATAAGAATATAGGTGGAGAAGCTTACGGTTACGGAATTGGTTTTAATAATGATCTCAGGTACACAACCGCTACTCCATACGGAAGTGTAGGAATCAACTTTAAAAATGATTCCTGGATGTTGTATGCCAATGTCCCTGTAAACTCCAATAACATTACCGCTGAAGATCCTTTAAGAAACGTTTCAAAATCTGTGAATAAGATTACTTTTGAACCCAATCTATTTGCCCAGTATAATTTTGCCTCATTCTTTAAAGCTTCATTAAATGGTAATATCAGCAATAATTTTGGTGAAGTAAACAGTGCTTACTCAGGATTTTTAATGACATCTCCAACCTCTTTAAGCGCAATGGATGCCAATAATCCTATTCCTGAGAACAACAATAAATCTGCAGGAGCAAGATTGGAATACAGAAATCCACTAAACAATTTGTTTTTTAACGTAAGTTACAGGCTTTCCGATGCAAAAAGAAACTTAATTTCTAATCCCACCATTGTTGGAGGATACTCTGTAATGCGATATATTGAGCAGGAAAATAATGTCGTAAGCAGCGGCTATAATGTTGAAATCGGAAAATATTTTCCGAAATTCAAAACCAATGCATCAGTAAGCTACAGCAACAATACATCAACTTCTGATGCGTTTTTGAATAATGCCTCTTTTACAAACAAAAATAAAGGTCAGTCTTTGGGTGTTAAATTCAACAACACCTACTTTAGCTGGATGAGCATTGATTATAATGCAAGCTTTACAAGAACAGATCAAACCAGTACGGGAAGGGTAGATTCTGATGCAGAGAGAACAGGCTTCAATCATAATCTGGGTCTCTTCCTGTATCCTATCGAAAATCATACAATTGGTTTCAACTGGGATCAGGTAAATACCAGCGCGGCAAATCAAAAGTATAATAATGGTTTCTATGATTTGTCTTACCAATTCTCATGGTCAAAAAAGAAAATCGATTTTGAATTAAAATGGATGAATATCGCCAATAAAAAAGTATTTGAAACGTATGACATCAACACCATCAATATTTCTTACACAAGAATATTGCTACGTCCAAGTCAGGTAATGTTTACGGTAAAATTCAACTTTAAATAAAAACAGGAAAAAACCAATCTCGCTGAGGTTGGTTTTTTTATGAAAAATTTTTAGAAAAAAACTGTAACAAAAATCAATAACTGCTAACTAATTATTTAAACGTTATTTAAAATGAAAAAATTATTTTCAATAGTATTAATTGCAGCATTTGCAATTACCAATGCACAGGAAACAGCCAACCGATTCTTTTATGAATTGACTTTTAAGCCTAAAAAAGATTCTGCCAAAATAGAAAAAACGATGACTGTCTTAGACATTACAAAGCAAAAATCTATCTATAGAGATTACACAACAATTTCTCAAGACTCCATTATCAAAGTCCAGATAGAGGCAATGCAAAAGTCTGGAGTGTATAAGGATATGTCAAAGTCTATTAAAATGCCGAAATTTTCAGAAAAAATTGATAAATTTTATCCAAATATGAAAGTGCTTTATATTGAAAGAGTAGCAAACGGATTTACTCCGATGAATATCGGATACACTGAAAATTTACAATTTGATTGGAAAATTCTGAACGAAAAAGAGAAAATAGGGACTTACGACACACAGAAAGCAACAGCTGATTTTGGAGGAAGAAAATGGATAGCGTGGTTTACTTCAGATCTTCCATTCCAAGATGGGCCATATAAATTTCATGGCTTACCAGGATTGATAGTTAAAATAGAAGATTCCGAAAGAAATTATTCTTGGGTATTACAAGGGAATAAAAAAGTTGATAATTGGGAAGAAATCTCTTATGCTGAAAAGATTTCAGGTATGAGTTCGAAAGTAAGTGAAGTTTCAAAAGAAAAGTTTCAAAAGACTTTCAATGATTTCAAAAAAGATCCTTTAGCATCTGCAAGACCCTACTTAAAAGCTGACTTAATGTCTCAAAAAATGCCGGGAAGCGAACTTACAATTGGGGAGATGGTAAAAAATCAGGAGAAAATGTATAAAGATTTTTATAACTCTAATGATAATCCGATTGAAAAACCAGTACAAGTCAATGTTGGTCAACTTGAAAAAGTTGGTAAAGAAAAAGATAAAAAATAGAAATCAATTTTAACTAAACTATATTGTAGCAAACCCAAATACAGAAATGTGTTTGGGTTTGTTTTTTGTGAAAGATTTACATTGTACAGATGTGGTTTTTAATGATTTCAATCATTTCTTAGATTTGTATTTAGTTATTTAGATTAAATTTAAATAGCGTATATTTGCAGGTACAAAAATATAGGTATTGAAAAATAACTATTTACAAACATTAAGCAGATTTCCTAAGAATAAACTTGGGAAAATTTTGGGCTACGATAATGATCACCTGAAGATGCCCAACAAAATTATTGAAATGGGACTTTTACCCGAAACTGTTTTTAGAATTCTGTACCAAGCTCCTTTCAAAGGTCCTTTGTATATTGAGTTTGGTGAAGAAAGAAGCAGAATTGCGCTGCGAAAAGAAGAAGGTGAGTTCATCATTGTAGAAGATTGGAATTAATGCAGCAACAGAAGAAAAAACAGGTACTCTTAGTCGGAAACCCAAACGTAGGAAAATCAACCCTTTTTAATGCACTTTGCAACAAAAAGCAGAAGACAGGGAATTACGCGGGAGTTACCGTTTCCAGCCATTCCGGTTCTTATACGTATAAAAACGAAGTCGTTGAGGTTGTAGATCTTCCGGGATCTTACAGCATTTATCCGAGTTCGGAAGATGAGGCGATTTTTTCTAAATTTCTTTTGGAAGGGCAGGACGATTTTGCAGGAGTTGTTTATATTCTGGAAGCATTAAGTTTAAAAAGAGGACTGCTTCTTTTTCAGCAGATTCGGGATTTGGGTATTCCGATGATTTTGGTTGTGAATCAGATTGATCAGGCAGAAAGGAGAGGAATTAATATCAATATCGAAAACTTTGCAGAGGCTTTAGATATTAAAATTATTCAGACCAATGCCAAAGAACAGTTAGGAATTGAAGCGGTTCAGGAAGCAATTTTAAATAATGTTTTTATAAAAACAGATAAAATTTCATTTGAAATTCCTGTGGAGCACAAAGATTTTTTAAGCAAAGTTTCAGCTCACAATCGGTTTACTAACGAATATAAGGCGTGGATGAGTCTTTCAATCGGAGCAGATTTGAATAAACTGGATTCTGCAACCGATCTTATAAATGATCCTGAAGCTAAAAGTTTGGTTCCTAAACGATTGCAGGTACAGGAAGTAGTAAGAAGATACCAAAATATCGATGGAATTCTGTCGCATGTAATTTCCAAAAAGCCTCAGTTTAAAGAAGTATTAACAGAAAAGTTAGATAAAGTTCTGGTGCATCCTATTTTAGGATATCTGGTTTTTATCGGAATTTTATTGGTTATTTTCAATAGCGTTTTCTTTCTTGCGGAATATCCCATGAACTGGATAGATGATTTTTTTGCATGGTTATCGGTATTTAGTAAAGAAAATTTGCCGGAAGGTCCCATCAATTCACTTATTTCAGACGGAATTGTTCCCGGACTGGGAGGCATCATCATTTTTGCTCCACAGATCGGAATTTTATTATATTTCCTCTATCTTTTGGAAGATTCGGGATATATGGCAAGAGTTATTTTTCTGATGGACCGTTTTTTGCGTCCATTTGGATTAAACGGTAAAAGTATTGTTCCGCTGGTTTCGGGAACAGCGTGTGCAATTCCGGCGGTAATTTCCACCAGAAATATTGAAAACTTCAAAGAACGATTGCTTACAATTTTGGTGACGCCTTTTATGACGTGTTCGGCAAGACTTCCTGTGTACAGTATTATTATTGGTTTAATCATTTCTGATAAAACGATTTTCGGGATTCAGTATAAAGCTCTGGTGCTTTTGGCGATGTATCTTCTGGGATTTTTCGTGGCACTTTTATCAGCGGCCATTCTGAAGGGTTTTATTAAAAATAAAGGAAAAACATATCTGGTAATGGATTTGCCTACATACAAAAAACCATTATTCGGCTATGATCTGAAGATGGTTCTGGGTAAAGTTTGGGATTTTATTACAGGAGCAGGGAAAATTATTTTTATTGTAAGTATTATTATCTGGTGTTTAAGTTATTTCGGTCCCCAACAAAAATCAGATCAGGTTGTTGCTACAGATGTAGAATTGGATCATTCTTATCTGGCAAAAATGGGGAAAGCAATTGAGCCCGCTATTGCACCTTTAGGCTACGACTGGAAAATGGGAGTGGGAATTCTCACAAGCTTCGTTGCAAGAGAGGTTTTTGTGGGAACCATGTCTACTTTATACAGTCTTGATGATGATGCTCCTGAAGGAAAAGTGATAGATAAAATGCGAATGGATGTAAAACCGAATGGCGAAAAAGTCTTCAGTTTTGCAACAGGAATTTCAATTCTTCTGTTCTATGCATTTGCAATGCAGTGTGTTTCTACCATTGCGGTAGTATACAGAGAAACCAAAAGCTGGAGATGGACTGGCTTTCAGGTGGTCATGATGACAGGTTTGGCCTATTTTGTGTCAATGATTGCATATCAAATCTTAAAATAAAATGGATTCTTCATTAATTTTTCAATACATAGTTATCGCTCTTGTGGCGCTTTTCGCCTGCTATTCTTTGTTCAGAATCATCAGGAAAAGCTTTGCACCTAAAAAATTTGATTCCAAAAGATCAGGTTGTGATAAAGATTGTGGATGTTCATAAAAATATAACATTCTTGTGGAAAACTAAAAATTCTTAAGATTCAAAATTTACTTATTTTTGTATTATCAAAACGCAGAGTAAATGAAAAAAGAATTAATTCAGGAGCTGTTTGTAAAGTTCGAAAACGCATCCTATCTCTACAATAATATTGAATGTTGGAGCGCTAGAGAAGTTCAGGACATACTGGGATACGCAAAATGGGATAATTTTTTAAAAGTTATTGAGAAGGCAAAAAAAGCATGTGGAAACGCTGGTGAAGATTTGCAGAACCATTTTGCCGACATCGGGAAAATGGTTCTGTTGGGAAGTGGTTCAGAGAGAGAAATTTCAGATATTGCATTAACTAGATATGCTTGTTATCTCATTGCTCAAAATGGAGACAGTTCAAAAGGTCAGGTTGCTTTTGCTCAAACGTATTTTGCTGTTCAGACAAGAAAACAGGAGGTTATTGAGAAAAGACTTTTAGATGTCGCAAGAGTAACGGCAAGAGAGAAGTTATCAAAAACTGAAAAAAATCTATCAGGAATTATTTATGAAAGGGGCGTTGATGAAAAAAGTTTTTCAATAATTCGTTCTAAAGGCGATAAGGCATTATTCGGAGGTTTTACCACCAATGACATGAAAAAAAGAATGGGTGTTTTGCAGAGCAGACCGCTTGCAGATTTTCTTCCGACATTAACAATCAAAGCTAAAGATTTTGCTACTGAATTGACAAGCCACAATGTAGTCGAGAAAGACTTAAACGGAGATAGTCAGATTACTACGGAACACATCGAAAATAATTTAGCTGTAAGAAAAATGCTTGGAGAAAGGGGAATTAAGCCTGAAAATCTTCCGGCTTTAGAGGATGTGAAGAAGGTGCAGAGAAAACTGGAAAATGATGAAAAGAAAATTTTAAAAGAAACAAAGAAAAAATAATATGTCATTAATAAAAAGTATCTCCGGAATAAGAGGAACGATTGGTGGAAAAGTAAATGATAATTTAACGCCGCTTGATATCGTAAAATTTGCATCAGCTTTCGGAACGTGGCTTCAAAACAATAAAAATAAAAAAGATCTAACCTTAATTATCGGGCGTGATGCAAGAATTTCCGGTTCGATGGTGAATTCTCTTGTAACTGCAACTTTGCAGGGATTAGGAATAAATGTTATCGATCTTGGTCTTTCTACAACACCTACTGTTGAGATTATGGTTCCGGAATTAAATGCCGATGGTGGAATTATTTTAACAGCTTCTCACAATCCAAAACAATGGAATGCTCTGAAATTATTAAACGAAAAAGGAGAATTCATTAACGGTGAAAACGGTGCTGAAGTTTTAGCATTGGCAGAAAATGAAGATTTCAATTATGCCGAAGTTGACGATCTGGGCAAATACGAAACAAGAGATGATGCTTTTGATATTCATATTCAGCAGATTCTAGATTTGCCGATGGTAGATGCAGAAGCTATAAAAGCTAAAAAATATAAAATCGTTCTGGATGCCGTAAATTCTACGGGAGGAATTGCAATTCCGATGCTTTTAGATAAGCTAGGGTGCGAAACGATAAAATTATACTGCGAGCCAAACGGACAGTTTCCTCACAATCCTGAACCGCTAAAAGAGCATTTAGGAGATATTTGTGAATTGGTGATAAAAGAAAAAGCAGATTTTGGCGTTGTTGTAGATCCGGATGTAGACAGATTGGCTTTGGTAGACGAGAAAGGAGAAATGTTTGGGGAAGAATATACATTGGTTGCCGTTGCAGATTATTTGCTGAAAAACAAAAACGGTGCAGCAATTTCAAATCTTTCATCAAGCCGTGCTTTACGGGATGTTGCACAAACTCACCACTCAGAATATTTTGCGAGTGCAGTAGGAGAGGTGAATGTAGTGAATTTAATGAAAGAAAAAAATGCCGTTATCGGTGGTGAAGGAAATGGTGGAATTATTTATCCAGAGCTTCATTACGGTAGAGATTCTTTGGTGGGTGTTGCATTGTTTTTAACCCATTTGGCTAAAGAAAACAAAACGGTTTCCGAGTTGAGAGCAGGCTACCCAAGTTATTTTATGGGGAAAAAGAAAATTGAACTGACTCCGGAAATAAATGTAGATGATCTTTTAACTAAAATGGAAAAAGAGTATCAAAATGAAGAGGTTTCTACCGTTGACGGAGTGAAAATAGATTTTGAAAACAATTGGGTCCATCTTAGAAAATCGAATACAGAGCCTATTATCAGAATTTATACAGAAGCAAAATCTCAGGAAGAAGCTGACAGATTGGGCGATGATATGATTGCGAAAATCAGAAGTTTGATTTAAATCAGAAGTTTTGTATATTTAGTATAGAAAATTAGCACAATGACAATCACCATTAATCCGAAAAACAAAAAAGAGCTTGCCAGAATAAAAGCGATTTTAAAGGCAGTTGAAATTGATTTTGTAGAAGAAATTGATGAAGATGATTGGTGGAATGAAATTTCTGATGCGGAAAAAGAATTGATAGAATTAGGAATAAAAGATTTTGAGGAAGGAAAGGTTGTTTCGCATGAAGATTTTTTAAAATCATATGGAAGATGATAAAAATAATCTGGTCAATTCGTGCAAGAAAACAATTTGACAAGGTTTATCAGTATTGGACAAATCATAACGAATCAAATATTTATTCAGAAAAAATTCTTGATGAAACTTTACGAATGATTAATCACTTGAGAGATCAAAATAAAATTGGACTAAAAAGTAGTACCAAAGAATTACGAAGAGTTTTAATTTTGGAAAATTTCTCATTAAGTTATCGGCTTACAAAAAAAGAAATTAAAATATTTTCATTTTTTGATAACAGACAAAATCCGAAGAAAAATAAATTTAATTAAAAAAAGTTTTTTCGAAGTTTATAAAATAATTTTGAACTTTGAAAATAACGCAGAGATACTATATTGGAAGAATATTTTGGAAATGAACTTGTAAAAAAGTTCGAGGAAATGATGGAAAATAATGATGAGCTCTATTTTGATACAGAAGAATTAGATGATATCATTGTTTATTATCTGGAGTTGGGAGATTTTAATTACGCAGATATGGCAGTAAATTATGGTCTCAAACTTCATCCCAATTCTTTAGATATCAAGATCAAAAAACTTGAGGTTCTCTTAGAATGGGAAGATTATAATATGGCGAAGGAATTAATCGATGAGTTAAAAGGTTCTTCTATGGAGAATACAGACTTTTTGGTTTGCTACGCAAAATATTATTCGAATCTTGGAAATCCCAGAAAATCTATTGACATCTGCAAAAAAGCTTTAGAACTGAATGAGGAAGAGAATTTCCTTAATAATTTTATTGCAGATGAATATGTGAATCTTGGAGATCCTTTTAACGCACTTAAACATTATCAGCAGGCTTTGAAGGAAGATCCTACGGATGAATATTCTTTGGAGAATGCGATGGTTTGTTTTAATGAACTCAATAAGAGTGATGAAGCTATTGCTTTTCTGAACGATTATTTAGACAATTTTGCCTATTCGGAAGTTGCATGGAGCGAGTACGGACAGTATTATTTCAACAGAAAAAACTACGAAGAAGCCATCAAAGGTTTCGATTATATGTTGGCAATCAACTCTAGCGCAGTGGGTGTTTATGCAAGCAAGGCAGCGTGTTATGAAGCTCTAAATCAGTACAAAAAAGCGATTGAAGTTTATGAAGAAATGCTTGAATTGGAATATACAAAAGCATTTACTTTTTATAAAATCGGATTGTGCTATAAAGCACTGAAACAGCCTACGGTAGCTTTAAATTATTTCCAGAAATCATTGCGGGAAGATCCTCAGTTTTATCTTGCAATGATGGAGCAGTCTTATCTTTACGAGGAAATGGGCGGAATGCCTGAAGCTCTTCATTTTGCAAAAGAAGCCACTTTACTGAATGACGGAAACCTTGATTATCAAAAAAGACTGGCATTTTTGTTCATCGATTCAGGAAAATTTGAAGAAAGCCTTTCTTGTCTGAAAAAACTGGTAGATGCAGAACCTTCAAGATTTTACAATTGGTATGCCTATACGGAAGTTTTGATGTTGGTGGGAGAATATGAAGAAGCGGTAACGGTTTTAATCTATGCTTTGCAACATCATGATCGTGCAGAATTGTATTATCAGCTTAGTAATTGTTATTTCAATCTGAAAAATACGACAAAAGGTACAGAAACCCTTCAGAAAGCTTTAGAACTTGATCCTTCATTGGTTACCGATATGCAGAAAAAATATCCGTATATCAAAGACGAAGTAAAGAAGGTAAAAGCTAAAGTAAAGAAGAAGTAATTGTAAACTTTTTTCTGCTTTTAAATGATGAGTCTTTAAATAATCTGGTAATTATGATTAATGAATATTTAATCAATTTTAAATAAAAAATCCTGCAGCAATGCGGGATTTATTTTTTTGAGCATAACTTATCAACTTAGATAATTGAAGCAATAAAAACGTATTCTGTTGTCTTTGCTGAGTGAAATGCTTTAGCGAACTTTAAAAGCAATTATTATTAAAAAAAATCTTAGCGAACTTAGCGTTGAAAGTAAGTGCATTCAATTCAATTAAATAAAATAATTCTGCAGCAATATGCAATTTATTTTTGAATAACAGTTTTAGCCCTTAAAAAGATCAAACCTGCAAGAATGATACTTGCACCCGCAAATTGTAAAACCGTCAGTTTTTCGCCGTCTAAAATCCCCCAGATGATCGCAACAATCGGCATCAGCAAAGTAACTGTCGATGCGAAAAGCGGAGTGGAAACTTTAAGCAAACGATAATTCATCATCATCGCCAATCCGGTTCCGAAAACAGAAAGGAGCGTTACAAAACCTAAACCGATCATGTTTTCTTTTGAGAAAGTGAAATCTGAAACAAAACCGGTAGAGACCAGAGCAACCAGTGAAGGTAAAAATAAAATAAAGGAAAAAACAAAAGCCGACAAGACAGTAGAAGAAACTTCCATCAGTTTAGATTTTACAGTTGTTGTGCTTATAGCGTAGCATAAGGTTGCGGAAAGTAAAAGCAGAATAGGGAAAATCTTAAATTTTGCATCGTCTCCGCCGCCAAAAGCAAGCAGACAGACTCCGGTAAAACTTATGAAAATTCCGGTCATTTGTCTTCTGGTGGTTTCAAATTTCCAGAATAATGTTCCTACGATAATTACAAAAATGGGCATCATCGAATTGATGATTCCTGCGATACTGCTGCTGATTTCAGTTTCGGCAATAGGAAATAAGAACATCGGAATGAAGTTGCCTGTAAATGCCGCTAAAATGAGCCATTTTAAATGTCTCTTCGGGAAAAGTTTATATTTGGATACGGCAATGGGCATTAAAATAATTCCGGCAATCAAAACGCGTAATGCTCCAACCTGATAGGGGCTAAAATGGTCTAAGGATTTTTTAATTAAAATAAATGATGATCCCCAAATAAGACTCAGGACGATCAAAAGAACCCATTTTTCTCTATCAGCGTTCATGATTGTTGTGTAATGTTTTTAAAAATTCTTTTTTAGGAATCATTCTTGCGCCCAGGCTTTCAAGATGTTCTGTGTGAGATTGGCAGTCGATGATCTCCAGTTCATTTTTATGAGTTTCTACAAAATGAATAAATCCCGCTTTTGAAGCATTGCTTACTTTGGCAAACATACTTTCTCCGCAGAAGACCTTTCCTATCTGTAAACCGTAAAATCCGCCAACCAATTCTTCATTTTGCCAGACTTCAATACTTTTTGCAAAACCAAACTTATGAAGGGTAATAAAGGATTCCATCAATTCATCAGAAAGCCAGGTTCCGTCCTGTCCTTTTCTGTTGATTTTCTGGCAGTTTCTGATAACCTCAGTAAAGTTTTTATTTTCGGTGAATGTAAAGACATCGTTTTTCAGGATTTTCTTCATCGATTTTGAAATCTTCAGTTCAGCAGGAAAAATGACAAATCGAGGATCCGGACACCACCATAGAATTTCTTCGTCAGGATTAAACCATGGGAAAATACCGTTTTGATAGGCAAACCAAATCCTTTCCACAGACAAGTCTCCACCAAAAGCGATCATACCTTCGTGCCCGTCATAATGAAGCGGATTGGGGAATGAGATTTCGTTTGGGTCTAATCGAATCATAACGTTGAAAAAATCCCACTTAAAAAAGCGGGATTGTATAGGTTCTTATGTGCTTTAATTAAAAAGGTAAATCGTCATCATCGTCTCCGGCAAAAGGATTGTCATTGGAAACTGGTGAAGCAGATTGTTGAGAAGATGCCTGAGTTGGTTCTGCACCTGTACCGTTATCCAAAACTTTTTCTACTCTCCATCCTGTAATAGAGTTGAAATATTTAGTTTCGCCCTGTGGTGAAACCCATTCTCTTCCTCTGATGTTGATTCCTACCTTCACATTTTCCCCTTCTTTCAAAGCATCCAATAAATTTATTTTATCCTGTAAAAATTCGATGTTGATTGGCTGTGGATATTGCTCTTGTGTAAGAATAACCATTTCTCTTTTTTGAAAACCGCTTGCAAATGTTTGAACCTCAGTGATTTTCTTTACCGTTCCTTGTAATTCCATATCGTAAATATTAACTTTGTAAAAGTAGTAAATTGAAATGTAATAAAACAACACGGAGATAAACTTTGTAAAAAAAATAAAAAAAAATGCGAAAGTTCTTGCAATTACAAAATAATGCCCTATATTTGCACTCACAAAAACGAAACAAGTTCTTTAAAATAACTCAATAATAATGCGGATGTGGTGTAATTGGTAGCCACGCCAGACTTAGGATCTGGTGCCGTGAGGCGTGGGGGTTCGAGTCCCTTCATCCGCACAAATTATGCGAAAATAGCTCAGCTGGTAGAGCACAACCTTGCCAAGGTTGGGGTCGCGGGTTCGAGTCCCGTTTTTCGCTCCACATCATGCCCTGGTGGTGGAATTGGTAGACACGCAGGACTTAAAATCCTGTATCCGCAAGGATGTACGGGTTCAAGTCCCGTCTGGGGTACTAGCTGATTTTCAGCGATTTAGCTCTCTTTTTTAAGAGAGCTTTTTTTTATGTCCAAAAATCTCGGGTACAACATAGGTACAACAAATCTCGGTTTACGTTGTACCATAAAATTCATCTTGGTTCCAAAAGACCAACTTCTCATTTTCCCCGTATGTAAATTCAAGAAATAAATCTTGAGCTTTTTGATAATTACCAATTTTTTTAATAAACCTATACTGAAGTTAACAGTATTGTATCTTTAGCCACCAATTTTTGAATTCCCTTGCTATAAGTTAAAGATATAAAGATTTTAATATTCCCCTTTAAATAATAAAATTTCCCTTATACATATTCCTTTAGCTAAATACTCACTGTTATTTAATCCTCTGGAAATTACTAAAGATTTTTCTATATAAAATATTTGCGAATCATTTTTTTTAAACGTATTACATAGTAAAACCATCAGCAGTTTTTAAGTCTTGATTTCGGATTTGGCTTTTTGATAGAAATATACTGGCATATAATTCTACTAATTTGTTATTAGTCTTAAAAAAATAGTCATATTTCTTTTTATTTGGTCATAGCTGTTTTTTTGTAATGAGTCGGGAATTTAAATCCTCTTCTGCTTTGAGAAAGCAATAAAAATCGAAAAATATAAATACTATCAAGTAAATTTTCTCATATGTGATTTTATCTGACAAAATTAGTGATTATTGCTGATTTTTATTAATTAATTGATAATAAAAGATAAGCGTTTGCAAAACCAAGAATTTATAAATTTTAGCGTGCAATATGTCGGAATTTATAAATCTTGGATTGATATTATTGCCGATATTGATTTAATTAATGAAGTTTGTTGAAGAAATATTATAATAATGAAAAAGGCATTATTTTGTTTTGGTTTTGTGTTTTCTATTTTTTGTTTATCTCAAGAGAAGAAAGATACAATAGATAAAATTTCTGAAAAACAAATCCAAGAAATAATTTTAAAATCACAACGTAAAAAACAATTTTCAGATCATGCTAACTATACTTTTGATAAAAAAGCAATTGACCAAGCGAGGCATGCAAAAGACTTATTGACATCTCTTCCCGAGCTTCAGTTAGATCTAATTTCCAATACAATAGTGAATGTTAAGGGAGGAAAAACTTTATTTTTAATTAATGGTGTTGAAGCAGCTGATAATCAAATAAAAAGTTTAGCCCCTAATAATGTTATAAGGGTTGAATATTTTGACATTCCTCCAGCAAGATATTCTCAACGTGCTGATACGGTAGTGAATATTATTATAAAAAATCCAGAAGTTGGCTATTCTTATGGAATTGATGTTACTTCTGCTTTAACAACAGGCTTCGTTAATGCTTCTTCCTATGCAGGATATACAGAAGGAAATAACGATTTTGGATTTGAATATTCCATAAATTTAAGAGATTATAATAACCGAGTCGCAGATAAAACATATGATTATAAATTAAATAATATATATTATCGTTCGGAAGAGCAACAGAAAGATCATTTTGGCTATACAGATCAAAATATTGCTTTGAGATATGCAAATGCAATACAAGACAAATATACTTTCCAAAGTAAGTTGAATTTTTATATTAACTCTAGTTTCAATCAAGGTATTGGAAACAGTATTTTTATAAAAGATTCTTCTTTACAAAATCACAATACAATTCATAACTCTGGAACAAATTACATTGCACCAAATTTAGATCTCTATTATTCTAAAAATTTGAACAATAATAGGGACGAATTTAGCTTTAACCTGATAGGCTCATACTATAATACAAAATCCAATCAGTTTGATCACGAATGGGTAACAAATTCTAGTATAGACATTTTTAATAATGATATGATTTTAAGAGCAAAACAAACAGGAATTGTTGGTGAAATTGCCCATGTTCATATTTTTGAAAAGGGTAAATTAAGTTCTGGTTATAGAATAACTAATACAAATATTTATAATAATCTTGTTAACCTCTTGGGTAATTCGGATCATTCTGTAAATTACCTTAATCAATATCTATACACTGAATATTCTGGTAAAAAAGATAAATTTTCATATAGATTGGGGATTGGGATTACAAGTATTCACAATAGAAGTTCTGAAACTACGCAAAATGATTGGGCACCTACTCCTAAAATAGTTTTAAGCTATGGATTAGCTAAAAATCAATCATTAAGATTTAGTAGTCAGTACTCATCTCAAAGTCCATTTGCATCAGTTCTCAGTAATAATGTGAAACAAATAGCACCCAATATTGTTCAAAAAGGAAATCCATTTCTTAAAGTTCAGCATACTTATAAAAACAGTTTAGTATATTCATTTAACAATAAGTACTTTGATTTAAACACTACAGTTTTTTATAACTTAATGAATAATTATTTTTCACAGTTTTTTCAGTTGGATGCAACAACAGGGGGATATTCTTTAATTTATGAAAATGCTAAAAAGTATACTGAAGCAGGTATTCAAATAAGTGGCTCAATCAGTCCTTTTGGTAATGAATTATTGGTTTTGAAATCATCTATTATTCCTAAATCAGTAAAACTGGAGGCAATAAATGGCACTATGTTTAAAAGTAATTTTATTCAAAATAGTTTTGCATTAATTTCTCAATATAAAAATTTTTCTGCCTATTATCAATTCAATTTTCCGATTTTCACTTTCAATGGATCTTTTCTTAATAAAGACGAAAATCAAAACCAAATTTTTCTTGCCTATCACAAAAATAATAGTGGATGGACATTTTCAAGTGGTGTTTATTGGCTGGGAACACCTTCGAAATACGATACTAAAAGTTTGCCAAGAAGTTTAGTAACATATAGCAATCAATCCTATATTTATAATAATAAAAATATGTTTGTGCTAGGAATAAGTTATGATTTTTCCAGTGGTAAACAAATTCAGATTCAAAAGAAACTTAATAATAGTACAGCTCCAGCTGCTACTTTTTAAATGATAAAATTTATTTTAGTTTACAGTGCGCAATGTTGACAATTATAAATTAGAATACCAATAAAGGTTTAATGTATCAAAACTTTTACCACAAATATTAATTTATATAATTCAAAATGAAAAATTCAAAATTAAAGAGCAGCAACATATGTTGTTAAGGGTAATATGTCTTTAGGAGTATTACTTGCAATATCTTATATAATTGGGCAGATGAATTCACCTCTCAGCCAATTAGTGAATTTTTTTCGATCCCTTCAAGATGCTAGACTAAGCATGGAAAGACTTAGTGAGGTTAAGTTTAAAACAAAAGAAGAAAGAGATAATTTAGAATTTCTTTCAGATGGTGGACAAGAAGACATAATTATTGAAAATCTTTCATTTCAATATGAAGGTCCAAAATCCCCCTATGTTTTGAAAAACATTAGTGTTAAAATTCCAAAAGCTAAGATTACTGCTATAGTTGGGGCAAGTGGAAGTGGGAAAACTACTTTAATGAAACTGCTATTAAGATTTTATGATCCTATTATTGGCGATATTTTCTATGGAAAAAGGGACATATTAAAAATTTCACCAAAAAGCATTAGGAATAAGTCTGGTGTTGTATTACAAGATGGTTTTATTTTTTCTGATACTATTGCAAGAAATATTATCACGGGTGATAGTTCAAATGACGATGAAAAACTTCTAAAAGCTGTAGAAATTGCTAATATAGAGGAATTTGTTAATTCTTTGCCGTTAAGGTACAATACCAAAATTGGTGCTTCTGGTAATGGTATCTCTGGAGGACAAAAGCAAAGGATTTTAATAGCTCGTGCGGTTTATAAAAATCCTGAATTTCTTTTTTTTGATGAAGCAACCTCAGCTTTAGATGCTGAGAACGAAAAAAAAATTCACGATAATCTACAAGAATTTTTCAAGGGAAAAACGGTAGTTATTATTGCACATCGATTATCTACAGTAAAAAATGCTGATAATATTATTGTTCTTAAAAAAGGAGAGGTTGTAGAACAAGGTAATCACCAAGAATTGGTTTTGAAGAGAGGAGAATATTTTAATCTTATAAGAAATCAATTGGAATTGGGGCAATAAATATATAACGTATGAAAGAAAAGACATTAATTTCTCTCTTTGTATTATTATCAAAAATTTTGTTTTGCCAATACTCACTGTCGGGAAAAATTACTGATGAAAATGATAATCCATTAAATTTCGTGAGCATCTCTATTTTAAACTCTTCAAAAGTAGTGAAGCAATTATTTACCAACAAAACTGGTGTTTTTGGAATGAAAAATCTTGACAAGGGAATTTATTCGTTGAGATTTAGTTACCCAAGTTATAAGGTAGATAGTACAAGAACATTGCTTTTGGATAAAGACACAATTATTAATTTAAGAATAAATAAGGTTAAAAATATTGAAGAAGTCAGAATCAAAGTAATCAAACCTTTGATAGAAAGTAAAATTGATAGAATTCGCTTTAATTTTTCTAACTCTGATTTAGGAAAGGGAAATAATATTTGGGAAGTTATCGAGAAAATGCCTTTAGTAACAGTTTTATCAGACGGAAATATTCAATTAAATGGTACTTCGGATGCAGTAGTTTATATTAATGATAAAAAAAAGATGTTATCTAGAATAGCTCTTCAAAGCTATTTAAGTGGTATTCCTTCTGAAAACCTGGAAGCAATTGAAGTATTGACTTCTCCATCAAGTAAATATGAATCAGAAGGGGGTGCTGGCATTATAAATGTTATTTTGAAAAAAAATAAAAATGATGGAATTAATGGGACGGGTATTATGAGCATGCGGCAAACAAGAGTTAATTCTCAGTCATCTAGTTTGAATCTTAATTATAGAAAGAATAATCTTAATTTATATTCAACTACGTATTATGGAGAACGAAACAGAAATCCTGATGCTCAAAAAGAAATTATTTATTCTCAAGATAGTAATTTTTTATTGAAAAGAAGACATATTAATTCAGGTAACATTAATGAATATGGATTTTCTGGGTTCAATTTCGGAATGGACTATAATTTGAACTCTAAAAGCACTCTAGGAATTTTATTAGATTATTCAAAAAATAAGGATACCGAAAAAAGGCAGGCATTCAGTTATGATTTTTATCAAAATGCAGACTTACTTACATTGACAAATAATTTAGATAAACTGAAATCCCAAAATTTTTCTCTAAACGCAAACTATATTTATAAATTAGATTCATTAGGGAAAAAAATGAACATTGATTATGACTTACTTTTATATAACTCACGAAACAATTCTTTGGTAGAAACAACCTCACTAAATCCTACAGACAATATTTCTATAAATAAATTAGGAATATTTAGAAGTTCCTCTCCCCAAAACATAAAAAATAACTCAATAAAGATTGATTTTGAGTGGCCTTTTAATAAAGATATTTCTTTGGATTTTGGTGGAAAGGTAGGGTTTTCTAATATTAATAATAATTTAACTTTTGAACACAATGTAGAAATGGATACTTGGACAAAAGATGAATCAAGAAGTAATGATTTTATATATAATGAAAATATAGGTGCTTTTTATATTTCATTAAATCATGCCATTAGTAAAAAATGGTCATACCAATTAGGGTCAAGACTTGAAAATACTTCAGCAAAAGGTTGGATCGAAAATATTGAAGTATTTAATAAAAATTATACTAGTATTTTTCCTACAGCTTTCTTGAAATATACTAATGAAAAAGGTAATAGTCTCAATCTTTCAATATCGAGCAGAATAACAAGGCCGAGTTTTTGGGATATGAACCCTTTTAGAACCTATATTACGCATCAGACATACTTTGAAGGAAACCCGTTTTTACAACCCTCACGTTATTACAGACAAGAGCTGAGTCATACTTTTAAGCAAAAAAAGTCAACTTTTGTTTTTCAAATTGCAACAAGTCAAACATTAGATGAATTCTACGCACTTCCATTTAATCCCTCATCAACAGTTATAGTAAATAAAAAAGTAAATTATGGCAATAAGTATGGATATACCGGGAGTTTCATTTATTATGGACAGCTCGCGCCTTGGTGGAAAATTGCCGGAACACTACTTGCGGGGTAATCTTCCCCAAAAAACAGATCATTTAAAAATATAGTTTTTAAATTTGGAAGACTATGAAAAAAGTAAATTTTCAGAAGTTCAGATCATCAAGATTTTATCTGAGCAAATCAAGGCAAAACAGGGAATAAGATCTGCAGGGAATACGGTATCAGCCAGCCGACATTTTACAAATGGAAGAGTAAATATGGCGGATCGGATGTTCAGCAACTCTCCAAATGAAGGAACTTGAAAAGAAACTTTCGCAGTACAAAAAGATTGTAGCAGAGTTTACGCTAGTACTCGGAATGCGTGTAAACTTTTCATCATGCTAAAAGCAACATGTACTGTAGAAAGTGATATTAAAAAAAGTGTATCCTCAAAAAAAAGGTACTTTTCAATATCCAAACCTAGGGACGGAATATAATTTACGAAACGGAAAATTTAATGGCGTTTTTACAATCATTGCAAAAAATAATGATATTCTATTTTATGTCAATTATGAAAATAATTTATCTGTCGGAAAATATATTTCGAAAAGGCAGAATATAATGAGCAAGTTTTACATCATAGAACCATTCCGGTTAATCCTAAATTAAATGTACAGGTAATTTTAATGAAAATCATACAGAAGAAGGATTCTGGAATGAGGACGGTCAAGAAGTATTTTATAAAAATGAGAAGTTGTTTCTAAATAGGAAATTATTTTGTTGACATCCAAGATGATTAAAGAGATAATATCCAATTATTTTGTGAAATTATTCAACATGAATATTTGTTCTGTATTATTTCTACATAAAGCAATGCGTAATAGCACAAATAAATAACACTTCATGTAGCTATTGATAAACATCTTCCTGTGTAACATAAAAAAAATAAAGTCGGAAATTCTCATTTTCTCCGACTTTATTTTGTAATCCGACGCATAGAGATTAGGGTTTGATCGCTAGCCAATGCGTTGCAAAAATTTTTTATTTATCTCTTGCTTTATATAATCTTCATCTTCTTGATTTAAAAAACCTAAAGGTGCATAGTTCGTATATTTTTTTTTGAAATTTTCGACCAATTTATTATATACTTTATCCTTTTCAACATACGGGGAATGATAACGGCCAATCTTTTCAAACTCTCTTTCGATATCATTGAAAAATATTTTAAAGTAGCCCCTGTCTTTAATTTCTCTTTTCCAGGTCAGAAGCCAATTAATCTGACTTGCTATGGTGTTCGTATTTTCAGGATATTTCAACTCTTGTTTTAAGAAAAAGCGTGGGTGCTCGTTCGTAAACCTACAAATAAGATCGTAATCTTTACCCATTCTTTCATTAAAATCTGAAAGATTAAGCTTAGCCATCTTTAAATTGTCTGCATTTTTGTTGATTGTTTCCTGAGGGATGTCGTTTTCGAAAGAAATTATATTCACCGCTAACATTTTTAAATAATGTATTGAGCAAATTGTAGTCCGTTTATAGATTTAATTTTACCGGATAAAATGTTACGGTATAAAATTAAGTGATCTAATTTCAGATCAGTTAAGAAACTTGTAAGTGCAAAATTATAAATGGGATATCTGAAATATGGAGTCCTTTTTCATTTTTGTGATTTGAAAACATTAGTCGAAACTTCATGATAAAAGCCATGCAAAAACTTAATACAAGCAGGAGCAGGTTATTTCCGTAACATTTCTGTGTGTGGGAGATTGTCTTCCAGATATTTTTTTCCGGTATCTTCGAATCCAAAACCAGAGTAAAATCGTAACAGATAATCTTGTGCGGAAATCCTTATTTCTGACGTGTGAAAACGGTTTTCAATAATTTCAACAGCATATTGTATCAGCTGCTTGCCAAAACTTTTCCCTCTTCCTTTTTCGGTGGTTAAAACTCTTCCGATAGAAGTTTCGGGATATTTTATTCCTTTGTTGAAAATTCTGCAGTAGGCTACAACTTTCTGATCCTGTTCTGCCCAGAGATGCAGTGCTTGTTGGTCATAATCATCCAGATCAGGATAAGGGCAATTCTGTTCTACTACAAAAACATTTACTCTTGCTTTTAGAATTTCATACAGTTCAGAAGTCGTTATTTCTTCAAAACTCTTTATTTTCCAGATCATATTATTCATTAAACGTTACGCTGTTATTGGCTAAAAACTCATTGGTTTTCTGAATGAAACTCAAAATTTCATCCGTTCCCGTTTTCTTTTCTGCAGAAGTTACATACAGCTCAGGAAGATCTTCCCAGGTTTTATGAAGTTCGGTTTTATAATCTTCTACATTTTTTATCGCAATATTCGGTTTCAGTTTATCGGCTTTTGTAAAAACTATTGAAAACGGAACACCGCTTTCTCCGCACCATTGGATAAACTCCAGATCGATTTTCTGCGGGGTATGGCGGGAATCAATCAAAACAAAAAGATTAACCAGATTATTTCTGTTTAATATATAATTGTTGATCAGTTTCTCGAAGTCTCTTCTCATAACCTTTGAAACCTTTGCATATCCGTATCCCGGTAAGTCGGTAAGATACCAGCTTTCGTTAATGATAAAATGATTGATCAACTGAGTTTTACCCGGAGTTCCTGAAGTTTTTGCCAGATCTTTCCTGTTCAGCATTGCATTGATCAATGATGATTTTCCCACATTTGATCGCCCGATAAATGCATATTCCGGCATTGTTTCTTCAGGACATTCCTGCCATTTTCCACTGCTTTTTACAAACTCCGCTGTTTTTATAACCATTTTGTCTTGATTTTATTTAGAAAAATAAACCATTAAGAAGTCTTAATGGTTTAGTCTTACTATTATATTTTATCTTTTACCCAATTGTAAAGGATCTCGTTAAATTCGTCAGGTTTTTCCATCATTGCTGCATGTCCGCATTTATCAATCCAGAATAAATCGGAATTTGGAATAAATTTATGCATATCAATCGCAACTTCCGGAGGTGTTACATTATCCTGTTTCCCCCAGATAAGACATGTAGGACGCAAAATTTTCGGAAGATCATTCAGCATATTGTGTTTAATGGCACTTCTGGCAAGCATGACGGTTTTTATGCCTTTCATCCGGTCATTGACCACACTGAAAACTTCGTCTACCAAAGCTTCCGTTGCAACAGCAGGATCATAAAAAACCTCTTCAGCCTTTTTCCTTATATAAGAACGGTCATTCTTTCTCGGAAAACTGTCGCCAAATGCTCTTTCATACAATCCCGAACTTCCGGTGAGAACTAAATTCTGTACCAGATCTGGTCTTGCCAATGTAAGAATAAGCCCTACATGACCGCCCATAGAATTTCCAACGATGGTGACCGGTTTACCAATTTCGCTTTCGATAAATTTTATGACATATTTGGCAATCGTAGTAAGATTGGTATTGAGTACTGGTAAATCATAGATCGGTAATTGAGGCACGTAGACCTTAAAACCTTTCTCGGAAAAAAAATTCACCATCTTGTCAAAATTACTCAATCCACCCATCAAACCGTGCAAAAGCACCAATGGATGTCCTTCTCCAGCTTCAATGAAGGTATATTTCTTATCTTTTTTTGTACTAAATATCATAGAGTCGCTTTAATAAAGCATTGCAAAAATACAAATTATACACCAAAAATTTTTTGATATATCTAATTTAAAATAAAAATAATATAATAAAGGAGATACACTCACTTTTTTTGGAAATCTTTTTATTATTCGCATTATAAACGGTGGTGTAACTGTTTTTATATCAAATATTTAAATCCCTTCCAAGAGGTTTCAGGCAAAACTTATTAACATTAAGTCAAAAAGTGGGAAAAAGTGGGAGGTTTTGGAATTTTTTGTATAATTTTGTCCCAAATGAGAAATTTCATTGGAACATATGAGTGCAAAATAGACGACAAAGGTCGCCTGAAGGTACCTTCATCACTGATAAAACAGATGGAGGACTTTGAGGATAAAACCTTTGTGGTAAAGCGTTCTGTGTTTCAGCCATGTCTCGAAGTTTACCCTATGAAAGCATGGGATAAGCTTATGGAAAAAATAAATAAATTAAACAGATTCATTAAAAAGAATGCTGATTTCATCAGAATGTTTACTGCAGGTGTGAAAACTGTAGAGCTGGACAGTGCCGGAAGACTTCAAATTTCAAAAGATCTTACGCATTATGCTGATCTTACGAAGGATATTGTAATAACTAGCGCAGGCGAACTTTTTGAAATTTGGGACAAAGATGCCTACGAAAAGGTGATCGCAACCAATGAGGAGGATTTTGCAAGTCTGGCAGAAGATGTAATGGGAACTTTTGGTGAAGAATAAATAAGTACACGAATGAGCATATATCACAACCCCGTTTTATTGAAGCAAAGTGTGGATGATTTGGTGACGAATCCAGACGGAATCTATGTGGACTGCACATTTGGTGGCGGAGGTCATTCAAAAGAAATTTTGGACAGGCTTTCTGAAAACGGAAAACTGTATGCATTTGATCAGGATCTTGATGCGCTGAAAAATACGATTGATGATCCGAAATTTACATTAATCAACCAGAATTTCAGGTTTTTGGAAAATTCATTGCTTGCATATGGTATTTCTAAAGTGGATGGCGTTTTGGCAGATCTTGGCGTTTCTTCTCATCAGTTTGATGAAGCGGAAAGAGGGTTTTCTACAAGAAATAATGCGCCGCTGGATATGAGAATGAATGTGATGCAGAGTCTTGATGCCAAGAAAGTGATCAATGAATACGAAGAAGATGCTTTAGCTGATATCTTTTATTATTATGGTGAATTAAGGGAAGCAAGAAAACTGGCAAGAGATATCGTTCATCACAGAAAAGTAAAAACCATTACTACAACGGAAGATCTGAAAAAACTATTCAGCTTTCTTCCGCCACACAAAGTGAATAAATTTTATGCACAGCTTTTTCAGGCGATAAGAATAGAAGTTAACCAGGAACTTGAAGTTTTAAAAGAAATGCTGGTTCAGGCGTACAATGTATTGAAACCGGGAGGAAGATTGGTGGTGATTTCTTATCATTCTCTGGAAGATCGTCTGGTAAAGAGATTCCTTAAAAACGGAATGTTTGAAGGTGAACCGCAGCGTGATATTTACGGAAATTATGAAAAAACCTTTGAGTTGATTAAAAGCAAAGCAATTATTCCGGATAATAAAGAGATTGAAGAAAACTCCAGAGCCAGAAGTGCTAAAATGAGAACAGGAATCAAATTATAAGTCATAGCGCGTAAATTCCATTCCTCTGGAGGGTGGCAAAAATTATAATAATTTGATTGGTAGTTTAAAATTAATATTTAAAAAAATCAGACAAAGTCTTTGGCAAAAAGAACAACATATCGTCCTCAAAAGAAACTCACTTTTATAGATATTATAAAAGGGAATTTCCTGAACAGGGATGAACTGAAAACGCATTATAAATTTTTTCTGCTCATTTTCGTGTTGATGATGGCAATGATTTATTCTAACCATCTGGTCAATAAAAAAATAAAAATTGTAAACGCTTTAAAAGAAGAAACAGAAGAGTACAAATCTAGAAATGCTTACGCACAAAGTAAGCTCATTAAAGTAAAAATGGAATCTGAATTGGGGAAACAAGTTGCAGAAGACTCTTTAATGACCTTAGAAAGTCATCCTCACAAACTCTTAATAAAATTAGACAGTACAGATGCAAAAGCAAAATGAATACGATAACAAACGTAAAAAAACATTACGGTGGGGCTACCTCTTTGCAGTGGGAGCTTTGTGTGTATTTGTGCTTTTCATTGCAAGAATTGTGGTTCTTCAGAATACCAATGTTCAGGAAATTAAAGATGATTATATCAACAATAATTACCGTACGGCCACGCTGAAAGCTGCGCGGGGAAATCTATATGCTTCAGACGGCTCTATTTTGGCAACAACAGTAATGCGGTACGATGTTTTTCTGGATTTTAAAACCATGAAAGACACCGTTTACACCAATAATATTGGAGCGCTTACAGATTCTTTAAGCAAAATGTTTAATAAGCCGAGAGCCGAATTCAGAAAAAAATTCGATGAGCAGCGAAGAAAGAAAAATCAGTATTATACACTCGTAAGAGGCTTAGATTTTGATCAGTACGACAGAATCCGAAAATTTCCGATTTTTAGAAAAGGAAAAAACAAAGGAGGTTTTATTATCGACAGAAATTATAAAAGAGAACTGGCAACTTCTGAAATCGGAGCCGGAACAATAGGAATCGATAATGGCGTGGTAAAAGCCGGTCTTGAAGGCGCTTTTTCAAAATATCTGACGGGAGCGAATGGAGAAAGACTGGAGCAGCGAGTGAATTCTTCACAATGGAAACCTATTGATTTCTGGAAAGTGAAAGAACCTGTAGACGGACAGGATGTTTACACCACTTTAGATCTTAGAATTCAGGATATTGCCCATTCTGCACTGGAAAAACAACTGATCAATTTTGAAGCGAAACATGGAACGGTGATCGTGATGGAAGTGGCAACGGGCAAAGTCCGTGCAATGGTGAATCTACGACAGATAGAACCCGGAGTGTATGAAGATGCTTATAATTATGCCTTAAAAGATAATATAGAACCAGGATCTACTTTCAAAACAATTTCGCTTTTGGCAGCAATGGATGACGGTTTTATAGACGAAAATACAACGGTAAACGTAGGAAATGGTGTCTGGACCTATGCGAAACAGAGAATTTCCGATGGTCACGGTGGCGGAACGTACGAAATAAGTGATGTCTTGGCAAAATCCAGCAACGTGGGAACCGCAAAGCTCATCACCAAATTTTACGCAGACAAGCCACAGATTTTTTTAGATCACTTAAAAAGATGGAAATTATTTGATAAAATGGATATCGAACTTCCGGGAATCACAAAACCAAAAATTGTAACTCCGGATAACAAACGGTGGAATGCGGCAACCCTCGCATCGATCTCTTATGGATATTCCAGCAATATCAATCTCCTTCAGCTAACTACTTTCTATAATGGCATTGCCAATAAAGGAAAAATGCTGAAACCTCTTTTCATTGATAAAATCATGAAAGACGGTAAAACTATTTTTGCGGCAAAAGAAGAGGTGATCGTCAATAAAATGGCTTCAGAAAAAGCTATCCAGATGATGACGAGTGCTTTAACAAAAGCGGTGGAAAAAGGAACAGGAAAAAGTATTTTCACTCCGAATTTAAGAATGGCAGGTAAAACCGGAACAGCAAGATTCGAATACTGGTTGCCTGGTCCTATGAAGTACAGAGCTTCATTCGCAGGGTTTTATCCGGCAGATAATCCGAAGTATACTTGTTATGTAATGGTCAGCGAGCCCAATACAGCGAAAGGATTTTACGGAGGAACAGTTTCCGCACCTGTATTTAAAGAAATCGCTGGGAAAACTTTTCTTAAAACACCTCAGAATGTAGAAAAAGAAATGCTTGTAGACCGAAAGGTGAATCTGAATAAAATGGTGGAGCCGAATGTAAAGGTAGCAGTGACGAATAAACAAATGCCAAGCGTAGTTGGCCTGATAGGTAAAAACGTCATCCCACAATTGGAAAATTTAGGGTATCGTGTAGATTTCAAAGGAGTTGGAAGAATAAAAGAACAATTCCCGCTGGAAGGCACAAAAATCAGTAAAAACCAGAGAATTTATTTGTCTCTGCAGAATTAAAGTCCTTAAAGAAGAATTTAAAAAGAACAGGATAATCCTGTTAAAAGATAGAGAAATGCAATTAAGCGAATTATTAAACAGAATTCCGGTAGTAGAAAGTCGCGGTGAGAATGATCGCGAGATTTCCGAATTGGTTTTTGACAGCAGGAAAGTTTCCGAAAACTCTTTGTATATCGCATTGAGAGGAACGGTTGTAGACGGACATTCATTTATTGCATCTTCCATTGAAAAAGGAGCGAAAACTGTTGTCTGTGAAGAATTTCCGGAAGTTTTGGATGAAAATATCACTTATATTAAAGTGAAAGACTCTGCAAAAACTTTGGGGCATCTTGCTTCCAATTATTATGGTAATCCTTCTGAAAAATTAAAGTTAATTGGCGTTACAGGAACCAACGGGAAAACTTCAGTTTCTACCCTGCTTTTTGATGTTTTTAAAAATCTTGGGTACGATTCGGCTTTACTTTCAACGGTAGAAATAAGAATTGGCGAAGAAATTATTCCCGCCACTCATACCACTCCGGATGTAATTACCATTAATAAAATTTTGGCTAAAGCGGTTGAGCAAGGTTGCGAATTTGCTTTTATGGAAGTGAGTTCTCACGGAATAGCTCAAAACAGAATTGAAGGTCTTACGTTCAAGATTGCAGGTTTTACCAATCTTACACATGACCATTTAGATTATCACAAAACATTTGATGAATATCTGAAAACGAAAAAAAGGTTTTTTGACGAGTTAAATGAAAACGCCATCGCTATTACGAACGTTGACGATAAAAACGGAAACGTCATGCTTCAGAACACAAAGGCGGTTAAAAAGTCGTATGCTCTGAAGACAATAGCAGATTATCACGGCAGAACTCTGGAAGTTGATTTCAACGGAATGCTGTTGAATTTCAACGGGAAAGAATTCTGGACAACCTTAACAGGAAAATTCAATGTTTATAATTTATTACTGGTTTTCGGAATTGCTTCTGAATTAGGCTTTGAGCAGGATGAAATTTTGCAGGCTATCAGTATTCTGAAAAGAGTCAACGGAAGATTTGAAACCTTCCGATCGGATGGCGGAATTTTCTTCATCGTCGATTATGCACATACTCCGGATGCATTGGAAAATGTATTGGACAGCATCAACGACATCAGAACCAAAAATGAAAGACTGATTACGGTTTTCGGTTGCGGAGGAGACAGAGATCACGCAAAAAGACCTGAAATGGGAAATATTGCTTCAAAGAAATCAACTTTGGCCATTATCACTTCAGACAACCCCAGAACTGAAGATCCGAATCAGATTATAAAAGAAATTGAAGCAGGCGTAGAATCTCAAAACTTCAGCAAGTACACTTCAATTCCAGACAGAAGAGAAGCCATAAAAATGGCCATAAAATTTTCTGAACCGAAAGATATTGTTCTCGTCGCCGGAAAAGGGCACGAAAGCTATCAGGAAATCAACGGTGTAAAGCATCATTTTGATGATAAGGAAACGATTAATGAGCTTTGGAAGCTTATGAGTAAGTAATAGTTTAAGCTCCTAAACCAAAATTAAAATAAATGTTATACTATCTATACGAATATCTGACGAGCCAAGGCATCCACATTCCGGGAATGGGATTGTTGAAATACATTTCTTTCCGTGCTGGGATGGCTGTTCTGTTGTCTTTGACGATAGCGCTTATCTATGGGAAAAGCATCATCAATTATCTTCGGGGAAAACAGATGGGCGAGCTGGTTCGTGATCTTGGATTAGACGGACAAAAACAAAAAGAAGGAACTCCTACAATGGGAGGTTTCATCATTATTATCGCTACTTTAATTCCGGTTTTGCTGTTTACCAGAATTACCAATATCTATATTGTTCTTCTCACCGTAACGGTGATCTGGATGGGAGCCATCGGTTTTCTGGATGATTATTTAAAGAAAATTAAAAAAAATAAAGACGGATTAAGCGGAAAATTCAAAATTGTAGGGCAGGTTGGTTTAGGGTTAATCATCGGAGTGACCATGTATTTCCATCCCGATATTACGGTTAAAAGAAAATATGCAGACGCAAAAGTGGTTAACAGAAATAATGTAGAGCAGAATTTTATGCCTACAGAAAAAATTACCGTTTCTACAGTTCCTTTTGCTAAAAATAATGAGTTTGATTACAGTGGAATCTTATTCTGGATGAATGACGAAGATGCTCACGAATGGGCATGGGTCGTTTTTATTCCCATTGTAATTTTCATTGTAACAGCCGTTTCAAACGGAGCCAATATTACCGACGGGATTGATGGTCTTGCTGCCGGAACAAGCACCGTCATTTTACTGACGCTGGCGTTTTTCACCTACGTTTCCGGGAACATCATTTTTGCAGATTATCTCAATATCATGTTCCTTCCAAACATGGGAGAAACCACAATTTTTGTCGTCGCAATGGTGGGTGCGGTGATCGGTTTTTTCTGGTACAATACGTATCCTGCACAGGTTTTCATGGGCGATACCGGAAGTCTGATGCTGGGCGGTGTGATTGCCGTTTTAGCCGTTATTTTAAGAAAAGAATTAATGATTCCTGTGTTATGTGGAATATTCCTGATCGAGAATATTTCAGTAATGCTTCAGGTCATTGTGTTTAAATACAGAAAAAGAAAATTTGGGCTGGAATATGCCCAGAATAACAGATTGTTTAAAATGTCCCCGTTACATCATCACTATCAGAAAGATGGTTTTCACGAAAGTAAAATCGTCAACAGAATGATTATCATCGGTGTAATGTTAGCAATTGTATGTCTTATCACATTGAAGATGAGATAAAATAAGAATTGAGGTATTCTGGAATTCAGAGATTTAGATATTATGATCTCTACTGAATTTCTAAATCTCTTAATCTTTTAATTTTTAATTAAAATGAAAATAGTTGTTTTAGGTGGTGGAGAAAGTGGTTGTGGTGCTGCTTATCTGGCTAAAAAGAAAGGTCTGGAAGTGTTTCTTTCAGACAAAGGAGCCATTAAGGAGAATTACAAACAGTTTTTAAGAGAAAATGAAATTGAATTTGAGGAAGAAAACCACAGCGAAGAAAGAATCTTAAGTGCAGACTGGATTGTAAAAAGCCCGGGAATTCCCAAAAAGGCCGACATCATTCACAAAATTCACATGAAGGGAATCAGAATTTCTTCGGAAATAGAGTTTGCCTCAGAATTTACAAACGCCAAGATTATTGCCATTACGGGAAGTAACGGAAAAACAACAACGACCTCTTTGATCTATTATATTCTCAAAAATGACGGAATGAATGTAGGTTTAGGAGGAAACATCGGTTATAGCTTTGCCAAGCAGGTTGCAGACGAAAACCATGAATATTATGTTCTGGAAGTAAGTTCTTTTCAGTTGGATGATATCCAGAATTTCAGACCGTATATTTCTTTGCTGCTGAATCTGTCCAAAGATCATCTGGATCAGTACAATTACAACTATGAAGAATATGCTCTGGCAAAATTCAGAATCACTGAAAATCAGGAGAATGATAATTTTTTCATCTACAATAGAGATGACGAAATGAGTAAAAACATTCTTGAGAAATTGGAGGTTAAAGCGAAAATGATTCCTTTTTCTACCAAAGAAAAACTGAATGAAGGAGGATTCTTAGATGATGAACAGCTGATGGTAAAACTGAAAGATAAATTTTCTATGAAACTGGATGAATTGTCTTTGATGGGAAATCATAATGTTGCCAACAGCTTAGCGGCTTCTATTGCAGGTAAGATATTGGAAATCAATAATGAAAGCATCAGAAACTCTCTGATGACATTTCAGGCAGTTGAGCACAGACTGGAGTTTGTGTCTGAAATTGATGGCGTAAAATTTATCAACGACAGCAAAGCAACCAACGTGAATGCGACTTACTATGCTTTAGAAAGCATGAAAGCTCCAACAGTCTGGATTGTCGGCGGACAGGATAAAGGAAATGACTACTCAGAAATAGAGGATTTGGTTAAAAAGAAAGTAAAAGCGATTGTCTGTTTGGGAATTGACAATCAGAAGATTATAGATTTCTTCAAGGAAAAAAAAGAATTTATTTACGACACCTCAAGTATGGCAGAAGCAATTGAGATTTCAAAATCTATGGCAAAGAAAGGAGATACGGTTTTGTTATCACCTTGCTGTGCGAGTTTTGATTTATTTAAAAGCTACGAAGACAGAGGCCGTCAGTTTAAAGAACAGGTTTTAAAAGCAAATAGCTTATAGCAAAAGCTAAAAGCAGATATTATGAACGAACAAGATACAGAAAGCAGATTTGAATTTCTAAAGGGCGATAAAGTGCTTTGGATGGTCATTATTGTGATCTCCATTTTCTCTATTTTTCCGGTATATTCTGCAAGTTCAAATCTGGAATATATTGTAAATAACGGGACTACAACAGGTCACGTGATCAAGCATATGTTTTTTGTAGTTTTAGGTTTGGGAATCATGAGACTGGTGGGAACCGTAAAGTATGAATACATCGGAAAACTCAGCAGTATTTTGTTGGGATTGATGGTAATTCTCCTGATTGTCACTATGTTTACGGGTCAGACTATTGATGGCGCAAGTGCTTCAAGATGGCTGAAAATTCCGGGAACACCTATTTCTTTCCAGCCGTCTTCTTTTGCGTTTCTGATGTTGATTATTTATCTGTGCAGATATTTAACCAAGAAAATAACCAGAGAGAGACTGCCGATAGAAAACATTATGTATATTTTCGGACCTATCTTATTGGTTTTCGTATTGGTGGCAAAAGATAACGGTTCCACAGCATTGATGATTTTAATGGTTTCTGTAATCGTTTTAATTATTGGCCAGCTTCACTGGAAATACATTGCAGGATTTATTTCCTCGTCATTTGTAGCCATAGTTTTGTTTTTAATAATTGCTTTGAATACCAATTTAATTGGCGGAAACCGTGTTCATACATGGATGAGCCGTATCGAAACATTTACCTCAAGCAAAGCAAAATCTGCTGATGTAGATGATGAAAGCGTAAAGGCAAAAAATTATCAGGTAATGCAGGCGAAAGCTGCCATCGTTCATGGTGGAATTACCGGAATGGGACCCGGAAAAAGTGCTTTGAAACAAATGCTTCCGCAATCTGCATCAGATTTTATTTTTGCTGTCATTGTAGAAGAATACGGAGTTATCGGCGCAGTATTTCTTATCAGTATGTATCTCATTATGATTATCAGAATTGTAATGATTGCCAGTAAAATGCCCGCTTTTTTCGGATCGCTGCTCGTACTCAGTCTCGGGGTAATGATTTTTGTACAATTAGCCGTCAATATTGCAGTGGCAGTGAATCTTATTCCTGTAACGGGACAGCCTTTACCATTGATAAGCTATGGAGGAACATCGATGCTGGTTACCTATTTACAGTTAGGAATTATTTTAAATATAAGCTCCAGAATCCAGATTTATGATGAAGAAGGAATGGGCAAAAAACAAAGCGTAGCCGAAATAAACGACATCGCATAAAAAAAGAGAGTCCCGAAGGGACGATTTAAATAAGGATAGGATGAAATCCTATCAAAAAAATAGACAATCAATTTGTAATTGATATAAAATGAACAAAAGATTAAAAATATTGTTATCAGGCGGCGGAACAGGAGGACATATCTTCCCGGCGATTGCAATTGCAGACGAGATCAGAAAGAGATTTCCTGATGCAGAATTTTTGTTCATTGGTGCCAACGGAAAAATGGAAATGGACAAAGTTCCGCAGGCAGGTTATAGAATCGAAGGAATTGATATTGCAGGAATCAACAGAGGAAATCTCTTGTCCAATTTAGGTTTGCCTTTCAAAATTTTGAAAAGTTTATCTAAATCGAAAAGGATAATTAAAGAATTTGCACCGGATTTTGCGGTGGGAACAGGCGGCTTTGCAAGCGGACCTGCTTTGTATGAAGCAAGTAAAATGGGAATCCCGATTTTTATTCAGGAGCAGAACGCACATGCAGGAGTTACCAATAAGATTTTAAGTAAAAAAGCAAAAGCAGTATTTACGGCATATCCGAAAGTTGAAGGTTTTCCTACTGAAAAAATAAAGTTTTTGGGAAATCCTATTCGTGAAAACATTGTTTCCGGAATGCAGGAAACTTTCCAGGCAAAAGAAAAAATGGGTTTAGATAAAAATAAACTTACCATTCTTTCTGTTGGAGGTTCTTTGGGCTCAAGAACATTAAATAACGGTTGGAAAGAGAATTTAGATAAAGTAAAAGAAGAAGGATATCAATTAATCTGGCAAACCGGAAAATTGGATTATAAAGAAATAGTGGATAGTTGTCAGTCATCAGTTGAAGGAAGTTCCGACAACCAGCAGCCAGCAGCCAGCAGCCAAATCCAAATAAAAGAGTTCATCAAAGACATGGAAACTGCGTATTCAGCTGCGGATGTCATTGTTTCCAGAGCGGGTGCGATTGCCATTTCAGAATTGGCGGTAGCGCAGAAGCCGGTTTTATTGGTTCCATTCCCTTTTGCAGCGGAAGATCATCAAACCAAAAATGCGATGACTTTGGTTGAAAAAAATGCAGCCAAAATGGTAAAAGATGATGAAATGCACGAAAAATTCTGGAGTACATTATCAGAAATCTGCGAAAATGAAAATGTAAGAAAAGAGATGTCTGACAATCTGAAATATTTTGCAAAACCCAATGCAGCAAAAGAGATTGTGGATGAGATTTTTAAAATAATTAAGTAATAATGATAAAAGGACTTTCAACTTATAGAAAATTCATTTATGAAGATGATGCTTTAGAATTGATGGAAATTCTGAAACAGAATCATATTACTTACGAATTGATGAATAATTCATCGCAGTTAGATTCTAATTTTGGAGGTGATATTAATACGAAGCAGTTTGAACTAAAAATTCATAAGGATGACTTTGAACAGACTGAAAAATTAGAGGAAAAATTAGTTCAAAATGAAATCGAGAATGTTGACAGAAGCTATCATCTTTTTGAATATTCTGATGAAGAACTGGTTGAAATTGTAATGAAAAAAGAAGAGTGGAATAAATTTGATTATTTACTCGCTCAGAAAATATTAAAAGAAAGGGGAAAGGAGATTAGCCCAGAACTCTTAAAAGTTATCAATAAACAAAGAATAGAAAGTCTTTCAACACAGGAAGAAAGCCCAACTTGGTTAATCATGATAGGATATTCATCTGCCATCCTTGCGGGATTTTTTGGGATACTCATTGGTGGGTATTTAATGTATTATAAAAAAGCTTTGCCAAATGGTGATAGAATTTATGGCTTTACTAAAAAAGATAGAAGTCATGGTCAAAATATTCTGATAATATCAGGAATAGCATTTTTTATTTGGATAGGATACAGAATTTTTAGTTATTAACAATTTATAAATGAACAATTTAGAAACATATCAAAATTTTTACTTCGTCGGAATCGGAGGTATAGGAATGAGTGCTTTGGCGCGTTATTTCCATGCTTCGGGGAAGAAAGTTATGGGTTACGATAAAACCAATACCAAGTTGACTACAGCCTTAATGAACGAAGGAATTGATATTGTTTTTGAAGATGTTATTGATGATAAAATTATTTCTCTTCACAAAGAAAATACTTTGATTATTTATACTCCGGCAATTAAAAAGCTTGGAATTTTAGATTACTTTAATGAAAATCATTTTGAAGTTTTAAAGCGTGCAAAAGTTTTAGGTTTAATTACCGAAAATACAGATTGTATCGCTGTTGCAGGAACTCATGGAAAGACTACAACGTCTACTTTGGTGGCTCATTTGTGCAAAGAAGCAGATTTGCCTTTTTCATGTTTTTTAGGTGGAATTTCTGAGAATTTCAAATCAAATTTCCTTTACAACGGAAATCAGTATTCTGTGTTGGAAGCCGATGAATACGACAGAAGTTTCCTGAATCTTTCTCCGGATTGGGCAGTGATTACTTCTACAGATGCTGATCATCTAGACATTTACGGAGATAAAAATACAATTGAAGAAGGGTTTAAAGAATTTGCGGCTTTGGTTCCGGATGATCAACAGCTTTTTGTAAGAAAAGGTATTGAAATCGGGAGAGCGCACAAAACCTATGCTGTAAATGAAGTTGCCGATTATTATTCGGACAATCTTCGTATGGATTATGATAAAATCTACTTTGATTTTCATACACCTACAGAAACAGTGACAGATTTTGTCTGGGATATTCCGGGCATTCACAATGTTGAAAATGCAACCGTTGCTATTGCCATTCTCCACAATTTGGGAGTTGATTTTGAAACGCTGAAGAAAGCGATTGCCAATTTTAAAGGAATAAAAAGAAGATATACGAAACACATTTATCCGAGTGGTAAAATTTATATTGACGATTATGCCCATCATCCGACAGAAATCAATGCGGTGGTAGGATCAATCAAAACATTTTATCCGGATAAGAAATTATTGGTTGTTTTTCAGCCGCATTTATTCAGCCGAACGAGAGATTTTGCAGATGGATTTGCTGAAAGTTTAAGCAATTCTGAAGAGTTGATTTTGCTTGACATTTATCCTGCAAGAGAACTTCAGGAGAATTTTGAAGGGATCACTTCAGATTGGCTGCTGGAAAAAGTGACTTTAGATAAAAAAGAAATTTCAGGGTTATCTGAAGCTTTTAATAAAATAAAAGAGAAGGAATTTGATATTTTGCTTACAGTTGGTGCAGGGAATATTGATACGCTGTATGATCCGATTTGTGAATGGTTGCAAAATATATAATTGAACACAAAGAGCACAGAGATATTTTTTATAATGCGTAAAATGTTTCACAGAGCCGCTTCGCTTATAAAAGCATGAAAGGAAAGTTTTTAGAACGCATTATTACTCTTACAAGCGAAGCGGCTTTGTGAGACGAATTAACAACATAAGTTATAAAAACTTTATGAACTTCGTGTTCAAAATAAATAATACACAGATGAACGAAAATGAAATTTCAGCAATTGTAGTTGATGCAGGATTAAAAATTCATAGAACCTTGGGATCAGGTTTATATGAAACAGTTTATGAGCAGTGTCTGGAGTATGAATTAAAAAACAGAGGATTGGTTGTTGAAAGACAGAAATTTCTTTCAATTCAGTACGAAAACTTAAAAGTTGAGAATGCTTTTAAAATTGATTTATTAGTTGAAAGCAAAGTAGTTGTAGAGATTAAAACTCAGGAAGCATTAAATAATTTTCACAATGCTCAATTATTAAATTATTTAAAATTAGGAAACTACAGATTGGGTTTATTATTAAATTTTAATTCTAAACTTTTTAAAACAGGGATTAATAGAGTTATAAACGGGTATATAAAATAATAGAATTTTAGCTTATACAAGCGAAGCGGCTTTGTGAAACTAAAAAAAGAAAACTTTGTGAACTTCGTGTTCAAATAGAACAAAAATGAAAAACAAGTACAGAATTTTAAAAATTGCCATCACCGTAATCATTCTTGGTTTCCTGCTGAGTTTCTCGTTGAAGAGATTTAGCGGACAGAAGATTACGGATGAGAAAATTTCTGTAAAGATGAATGAAAAAACGCCGGTGTATTTCATTGATGAAAAAGATATTAAACACATCGTCATCAAAGAAAATCCCTCAGGAAAAGTAGGAGATCTCAATATTCCGGAGCTGGAAAAAAAGATAAATGCTCTTCCCGCTGTAGACAGTGCCAATGTGTATTTAAATTTAAACGGAAAACTAAACTTAGATATTAAGCAGAGGGTTCCGGTTTTCAGACTGAATAATGACGGTAAAGATTTTTATGTGGATGAAAAAGGAGTAGAATTCCCCATCTCAAAAACTTATTCTCATCCCTGTATGCTGGTGACGGGAGATGTAAAGAGAGAGGAATATGAAAAATTAGCTGACCTGGTGGATAAAATTGACAAAGATGATTTCAGTAAAAAATATTTCATCGGGATTTCAAAATATAAAGACAGTTATAATCTTCTGACAAGTGAGGGTAATTATAAAGTAGAAATCGGAGATCTTGATAATATTGAATTAAAGGTGAAAGGTTTTAAAACATTTGTTGAAAAATATCTTGTTTACCAGGATCCTCAGAAATACAATATGATTTCGGTAAAGTATCAGAATCAGATTGTTACAACGCTGAATCCTTATTTTAAGGAAAACGACAGTATTCTGAAAGCGGGGCATAAAGATTTAGCGAAAGTTCCGGCAGCGGTAAGCTCTGTAAAAAAAACAGAGGTTAATTTAAAACCCACTGTGAAAAAGGTAAGTTCAGTTTCTTCAAAACCAAAGGAAACAGCAAAACCAAAAGCAGTTGTGAAAAACAAAACGACAACAAAACCGAAGCCGAAAGCAAAGGTTAAAATAGAATAAAAGTTTAAGAGGAACTTAATAGAAAGACAGGATGTAGTCTTATCAAATTTAAAAAAGTAAATTAAATCAAATCGATATATAACAATGGAAAATCAAGAGTATTCAGTAGGTCTTGACATCGGGACAACCAAGATTGTCGCCATTGTCGGAAGGAGGAATGCACACGGGAAAATAGAAATTCTCGGTGTTGGGAAGGCAAAAAGTCTTGGAGTTCATAAAGGGATTGTGAATAATATTTCGCAAACCATCAACTCCATCAAAGCAGCTGTTTCAGAAGCACAATCCAGCGCAGGAGTTCCTATTCATAAGGTAACTGTGGGGATTGCCGGGAAACACATCCGTTCGTTGCAGCATTCAGATTACATTATGCGTGAGAATCCGGACAGATTCATCACGGATGATGACATCGAGGCGCTGAAAGATCAGGTGAAAAAGCTGGTGATGTTACCCGGTGAAGAGATTATTCATGTATTGCCGCAGGAATATAAGGTTGATTCTGAAGGAGAAATTCAGGAGCCTGTAGGAATGCACGGAAAACGTCTCGAAGCCAATTTTCATGTGGTGGTAGGACAAATGGGGAGCATCAGAAACATCGCAAGATGCGTAAGAGAAGCAGGTTTGGAGATGGAAGCGCTCACATTAGAGCCTTTGGCATCTTCAGAAGCTGTTTTGACTAAAGAAGAGAAAGAAGCAGGAGTAGCCATTGTAGACATCGGTGGTGGTACTACAGATATTGCTATTTTTAAAGATAATATCATTCGTCATACGTGTGTTATTCCTTACGGAGGCGGAATTATTACAGAAGATATTAAAGAAGGATGTTCAATTATAGAAAAGCACGCCGAGCAATTAAAGGTTAAGTTCGGTTCTGCGGTTCCTGAATTGGAAAAAGACAGTACATTTGTAACCATTCCGGGGCTTCACGGAAGACCGGATAAAGAAATTTCGCTTAAAACTTTAGCACAAATTATTAATGCGAGAGTGGAGGAAATTCTGGAAATGGTCAATACGGAACTCAAAGCTTACGGAGCATTCGAGCAGAAGAAAAAACTGATTGCAGGGATTGTGCTTACAGGGGGTGGTTCGAACCTGAAACATCTCCGCCAGCTGGCCAATTACACAACAGGATTCGATAGCAGAATTGGTTTTGCAAATGAATATATTGCCAACGATAAAAACCAGTATCTTAAAGGACCGGAATTTGCAACATCTATCGGGTTGTTGATGGAAAGTTTAAAGATCAGAGATAAAAAAACAGTTGCAGCAGAAGAAGTGGAAATTGACACTGAAACAAAAACGGAAGAGGCGGAACAGCCGATTTCTCCTGCCGTTGTTCAGCATGTAGAAGCTCCGCAGTCTGCTCAGGAATATGAAACGCCTGCTCAGCAGCAACAGAGAAAAGTAAGATTGACTTTCGGACAGTCTCTGATGGAAAAAGTAAAAAAATTCTTTGAAGAAGTAGAATAAATTAATAGAAGTGATGAATGATAAGCGATGAATGATTTTTCTCATCAACTATCATAGTCGTTTATCAAACATAAAAAAATATAAGTATGGAAAATATAGGGACACAAGGGTTTTCGTTTGATTTGCCAAAAGGAAATTCCTCGATCATTAAAGTAATCGGTGTTGGTGGCGGTGGAAACAATGCCCTGAAACACATGTACGAAAAAGGGATCCACGGGGTAGATTTTGTGATTTGTAATACAGATGCGCAGACTTTAGATAACAATCCGGTTTCTAATAAAGTGCAGCTGGGAGTTACCATCACGGAAGGTCTTGGTGCAGGTGCAGATCCTGAAGTTGGAGAAAAAGCAGCTATCGAAAGCATCGAAGATATTAAAGCAGCCATGGGGCAAAACACTAAAATGGTTTTTATCACTGCGGGAATGGGTGGTGGTACCGGAACGGGTGCAGCTCCGGTGATTGCAAAAGTGGCCAAAGATATGGGAATTCTTACGGTAGGTATCGTTACCGTTCCTTTCAGTTTTGAAGGAAAAAGAAGACTGGATCAGGCAGAACTGGGACTGGATAAATTAAGAAATAATGTTGATTCTTTAATTGTAATCAACAATGATAAACTGAGACAGCAGTTTGGAAATTTAGGTTTCAAACAGGGATTCTCAAAGGCCGATGAGGTTTTAACCAATGCTGCAAAAGGAATGGCAGAAGTTATTACTGGTTATTTTGATGTTAATATTGACTTTAGAGATGCTAAATCTGTGCTTCAAAATTCGGGTACGGCATTAATGTCTACCGGTATGGCTTCAGGTGAAAACAAAGCTGAAGAGGCAGTAAGAAAAGCATTAGATTCTCCATTATTGAACGATAACAAGATCACAGGCGCAAGAAATGTACTGTTGTTAATCAGAAGCGGAGTAGAAGAAGCTACGATGGATGAGATCGGTATCATCATGGATTATATCCAGAAAGAAGCAGGTCATACCGCAGATATTATTTTTGGAGTTGGAGCAGATGAAGAACTGGGCGATGCAGTAAGTGTATTGGTGATTGCTACAGGGTTTTCTAATGACAATAAGAAATTTGCCGGTCCTACTGAGAAAATCAGAATTGGTTTGAATGACGCTTTGGACACTCCGAAAGCCTCTCCTTTCAAAACCAGAGATGAAAGAGAAGTTTCACCGGAGCAGGGATATGATTTCGGAGGGAAAAATCTTTTCAGATTGGATGATGAAGATCAGTCTACGCCACAGTTTAAAATGACGTCTGCTGAAAAAAAAATGATGATCGAGGATGAAGACGTTACAACTGAAATAAAATTCTCTGATAGAGAGGTAGATACGGCAGCAAGCCCTGTTCAGAGCTGGAGAAATGAAGATTTGGAAGAGGATGCAGCAATCAATTTATTCTCTTTTGATGATGATAATGATCCCAATGATTTGGAGATCCAGTCTTTCTCTTTTGATTTTGAAAATAAAAATGAGGAGCCAAAAAAGGAATCTTTTGGTGAGCGTTTTTCAGAGGATAAAGCGGTGGAATTTAGCTTTACGGTAAATGAACCCATCAATGAGCCTAAATCATCTGATTTCGGAGTACCGAGAAACGAGGCGGAAACTTCCGGAGTGATCGAGAAAAAAATAGAAGAGACGACCCACAAAGTTGAAACCTTCTATCAAACAAAGGAACAGCCGAAAGCAGAAGAAAAACCTGTTTTAGAAAGAAGAACAGAAGTGGAAACTTCGAGACATACAGAATCAGAATTTACTTTCGTAAACAAGCCTGCAGATCAGGAAAGAGCGACTGAAAGAAGAAATAAACTGAAAGAATTCAATTCCCGTTATCAGAATTTTGATCACGTGAATGAGTTTGAATCTGTACCGGCATTCAAAAGAAAGAATATTTCTATCGACGGAGCCAATGCTTCAGATCAGAATATCAATACTTATTTGTCTGATAACAACGGAAATATGCAGATCAGAGAAAACAGATTTTTAAATAAAGATGTAGACTAAAAAAAATATAACAATGTAAAAATGTACCAATGTAACAATTACTATGTATACTGGAATTTAAAAGGATATAATTGGTAATCTGTTACATTGATACATTGTTAAATTTAAAACCATGAGTTTAGAAAATACAATAAGCGAAGCAATAAAAACAGCAATGAGAGCCAAAGACAGAATTGCTTTAGATTCTCTAAGAGCTGTAAAATCTCAAATATTATTGCTGAAAACCGAAGTTTTAGGAGCAGAGGTTTCATCTGAGCAGGAAATTGCCATTTTGCAACGGATGATCAAACAGCGTAAAGATTCTTATGAGCAGTTTACTGCACAGGGAAGAAACGATTTGGCTGAAGTAGAAGAAGCTCAGATGAAAGTCATTGAGAAATTTTTACCTGCACAGTTGTCTTCCGAAGAACTGGAAGCTGAGATCAGACAGATCATCTCCGAAACAGGAGCCGAATCTATAAAAGATTTGGGAAAAGTAATGGGACTTGCTTCAAAAAACTTAGCAGGAAAATCTGACGGGAAAAGTATTTCCGAGATGGCTAAGAAGCTACTCTCTTAATCTGAAATTGATGGGAGATCAATGATCATTGATGAATAAACATGATTAACCATTCGTCAACAACTCATCATTATTAAACAAGGATATTCAACCTTTGCATATCGATTTGATTAAAGAAGCCCGAAACAGCATGTTTCGGGCTTCATTTTTATTCAAGCCTTTTAAAATTACCATGAATATTCTAAAAACTTATGCTTAAGGCAATTATTAAAAGGTATAATAAGGAACATTACCAGCCTCATCAATTTCAGAAATTTGTATAAAATTTCGGTAATAAAGTTTTTTTCATGGTCTTAGTTTTTAGAATCTTTTTCAAAATTAATAAAAAATAATATTTTATTAACTTTTTTTATTCAATAATATTGTGAATTTAATACAATATATTCATGTGATGGTTTATTTTCATTTTCTTTTGCGAATGTACCTATAGTTTTTATAGATGGTGATACATTCAGAAATGTTGTAAATTTGTATTCAATTTAAAAATTACAAGAAATGTATCCATCAGATTTAGTAATGCCAATGAAGGCTGAGCTTACAGATAAAGGTTTTCAGGATTTAGCAACTCCTTCACAGGTAGAAGATGCTTTGAAACAATCGGGAACCACTCTTTTAGTAATCAACTCTGTTTGCGGATGTGCAGCAGGAGCAGCGAGACCGGGAGTTGTTTATTCTTTAACGGGAGACAAAAAGCCAGATCATTTAACAACGGTGTTTGCAGGTTTTGATAAAGACGCTGTTGATGCAGCCAGAAAACATTTGGCACCATTTCCACCAAGTTCACCATGTGTAGCACTTTTCAAAGACGGAGAATTGGTACATATGCTTGAGAGACATCATATCGAAGGGAATCCTGCAGGAGCAATTGCTGCAAACCTTCAGGCTGCTTACGACGAATATTGCTAATGATAAGCAATTAAAAACTTTATATAGAAACCGTTACAAATTTTGTGACGGTTTTTTATTTAAATCATTCCGAGGAAATTCAAATATGATTATATTTGTTGAAATGGCAACGAAAGCACTTTTCAATACAGTAGTCAATTGGTTTATCAGGCAAAGGATAGATCAGATACAGAATTTTATGGATCATCCTATCGAAACGCAGAACGGAATTCTGTTTTCTCAGCTGTTTCATGCAGAAGATACAGAATATGGGAAACGGTATGGTTTTAATACGATCTCAAGTTATCAGGATTTTAAAAATAAAGTTCCGGTAGTTACCTACGAAGATTTTGAACCTTATATAGAAAGAGCAAGACAGGGGTATAAAGATGTAAGCTGGCCCGGTTATATCAAGCATTTTGCAAAATCATCGGGAACCACCAATGCAAAGAGTAAATTTATTCCTATTTCTGCCGAAAGTCTTGAATACTGTCACATGAAGGCCGGCAAAGACATGGTTTCTATTTATGCCAATAATCATCCTGAAAACCAGCTTTTTACCAATAAGAATTTGCGTCTGGGAGGAAGTTCAGAATTATATGCAGATTTTAATACAAAATTTGGGGATCTTTCTGCAATTCTGATTGATAATCTCCCGTTTTGGGTTGAAATAACAACCACCCCAAGCAAAAAAGTTTCTTTGATGGGAGAATGGGAAAGCAAACTGAAAGCTATTACTTCTGAGGTGAAAAACGAAGATGTAGGAAGTATTTTGGGCGTTCCGAGCTGGATGATGGTTCTTCTGCAAAGAGTTTTAAAGGAAACAGACGTTCAGAATATCTCCGAATTGTGGCCCAATCTGGAAGTCTTTTTTCATGGCGGAATCAGTTTCAAACCTTATAAAGATCAATTCAAGCAAATTATTGGGAAAGATATAAATTACTACGAAATTTATAATGCTTCTGAAGGCTTTTTTGGAATTCAGGACAAACCAAACAGCGACGAAATGCTTCTGATGCTGGATTATGGGATTTTCTATGAATTTATTCCGATGGATCAATTCCATTCTTCTCATTCCAAAGTCGTAAGTCTGGAAGATGTTGAGGTTGGGAAAAACTATGCAATGGTTATCACTACCAACGGCGGATTGTGGAGATATTTGATAGGGGATACCGTGATTTTCACTTCTGTCAATCCTTTCAGAATAAAAATTACCGGACGCACGAAGCATTACATTAATGCATTTGGTGAAGAATTAATGATTACCAATGTAGAATCTGCTTTAACGAAAGCTTGTGAAGCAACGAAGTCTGCAGTTAAAGATTTTACGGGAGCACCTATTTTTATGAAAGAAAACCAGAGCGGGGCCCACGAATGGATTTTTGAATTTAGTGAACACCCACACAGTTTAGAAGAGTTCACGGATATTTTTGATGAACATCTTAAAGCAATTAATTCGGATTATGAAGCGAAGAGATATAATAACATCACGCTGAAAAAACCGGTAATCCATGTGGCCAAGCCAGATTTGTTTTATTGTTGGCTAGAATCCAGGGGGAAACTGGGTGGACAGAATAAAGTTCCCCGTCTGAGTAACGACAGAGAATATATTGATCCTTTACTGGAAATGAATCAAATATAAAAAAAATAGACACTATCCCACGAAGTGTGTAAGTTAAAAAGTTAGGCTTGGATTTTATAATCTGAGCCTTTGTTCAAAAATAAGCATAAATTGGTTTAGAACAATACCCCAATTCTGAATCGGCATCGACCATTT